>Ga0079992_128978_pt1 | contig 16300 bp, 14 predicted proteins | sample FaiFalFF_MnMetaG_3_FD_69197 | JGI IMG/M metagenome (GOLD analysis project Ga0079992, IMG submission 69197) | Freshwater microbial communities from Yellowstone National Park, Wyoming, USA - Fairy Falls B (FF_Mn_B) MetaG (SPADES assembly) (version 2) | ecosystem: Environmental > Aquatic >... | reverse complement strand
GTCGGCGCTGCCGCCGGGTCGTCCTTCCCCGCTGGAAACGGGTATACGGCCAGCCCCGGCTTGTGGCCATCCTCCGCAGGCGGGGACAGGCGGAAAGATTAGGCTCGCGCATGGCGCCCCCGACGCAGTACCATACGCTGCCACTGGGGTCTCCCTCCCCAGGCGCCCCAGCTCCCTGCCTCCCCGGCGGAGCAGGCGGGTTGCCGACCCTTCGTATCGTGGGGGGTGCAGAGGTGGGGGTGTTGACCATGGTCGCTGACCATGATACCTTGTCGCCGTAAGGCAAGAGCCATCATACTCCATGGCGACGCGATGCCCAACGATATTGAGGTGATGCCCATATCCAGGTTCAAGGCCACCTGCCTGGCGGTCCTGGAGCGGGTCAGGCGCACAGGCAAGCCGATCCTGGTGACCCGCAGGGGCCAGCCCGTGGCGCAGGTTGTGCCGCCACCTCCTGCGCCCACCCACGGCTGGCTGGGCTGCCTCCGTGGCACCGGCCGCATCGCGGGAGATGTGGTGAGCCCCGCCATGGACGAGGACCGATGGGAGGCCCTCGCCCGCTGAGGCTCCTCCTGGACACCCATATCTTCTTGTGGCGCTGCTTGCGCCGGAGCGACTGGGGCCCGCTGTGGTGTCTGCCCTGACCGATGCTCGCAACGAGGTGTGGCTGTCGCCCATCAGCGTCTGGGAGGTCCTGGTTCTGGCGGAGAAGGGGCGCGTCCTGCTGGAGCCGGACCCCATCGTCTGGATGCGTCGAGCACTGCGGGAGGCGCCCCTCACACACGAGGTGGCCATCCGTAGCAGGCAGGTGGAGCTGCCGCACCCAGATCCTGCCGACCGCTTCCTGGTAGCCACAGCGCAGGTATATGACCTTACCCTGGTGACGGCCGACCGCAGGCTCCTGGGGCTGCAAGGGGTGAGCCTCCTGCCCGGCAGCTGACCGCCGCAGGCTTCACCGCTCGGCCACCCGCTGTCCTTAACCAGTCCCATCAAAGGCACCCCGGTGGAGCCGGTGGCTCACCGTTCTCAATCTTCCACAGGGGCAGCCCGCCGTAACAGGCGGGACTGCCGGCGCACAGGGGATCCGCGTGTTCGCGCCCTGTCAGCGCCATGGCCCTTCCTTCCCGGCGGGAACACGGCCGTGCCACCTGCCCGTTGACCGTCGCCGCCGGCCTCGCTACCCTTTCCTCTCTGAATGGAACATATGTTCCAGAACGCCATCTGTGTCCTTGCCCTGATACCGGGGAGGGCCCTTGCCCCCTGGGAGATAGGGGTCTGGGCCTCAGGGCTTGAGGGCCTCTCCCCCAGGGCCTGCCTGGCGGGGGGCGCCATCTACCTCGACCTCTCCTGGCAGAGGGGGAGGGAGCGGGAGGCGGCCTTGCGCGCCCTCTCCCTGGCGCCCGAGGGCCTGAGGGCAAGGGCGGGGGTGGGAAGGGGGATGGCGGCAGCGGCCCTTGCCGCAAGGCTCGCTCCTCCCCTGGGCGTCTTCCTCTTGCCCGAGGATGAGGGGGAGCGGATGCGCCTCCTTACGCCCTTCCCCGTCTCCTTCCTGCCCCTGTCGGGCTGGGCGCGGCGCCGGCTGGAGCTCCTGGGCCTCACCACCCTGGGCAGGCTGCAGCTCCTTGCGAGGGAGGCCCTATGGGAGCTGCTGGGCAGGGAGGGGGAGCTCTGCTGGTGGTGGGCGAGGGGCATAGACCCCAGGCCCTTCCCCTGGACGCCCCAGCGGCCTGTGGAGGTGGGGGTGGAGCGGGAGCTGCCCTGGCCGGAGCTGTCGCCCGAGGGGCTGGCCGCCCTCGTGCGCAGGCTGGCCCATGAGGCCATGGCCGCCGCAGGTGGCAGGGCCTGCCGGGAGGCGGAGCTCTGGGGGGAGACGGCCTGGGGGCAGGCCTACCGCCTCCCCTGCCGCCTTGCTGCGCCCACCGCCTCGGCCGAGGAGCTGGCCCGCGCCCTCACGGGGCGGCTCCTGGCCTCGCCCCCGCCTGGGCCCCTCCTGCGGGCGCGCCTCCTGCTGCGGGGGCTGGTGGGCGAGTGGGGGAGGCAGGAGGGGCTGCTGCCTTCGGCCAGGGACAGGGGCGGGCTCCTGGAGGCAGCCCGGGAGCTGGAGGGGAGATACGGCAGGCCCCTCATCTATCGGCCGGTGGAGGTGAGGCCATGGGAGGCGCTGCCGGAGCGCCGGTGGATGCTCATGCCCATCACGGGCCGGGGGAGGTCATGAAGGGCCGTGAGCATGGCCGCCGCCAGGAGGGGGTCCTTCTGCCCCTCAGGGGGAGGGGCGCCGTCGTGGCCGTGGGCGACCCCTTCTCGCCCGAGGCGGCGCTGGTGCGGGGGAGGAGGGTGCCGGTGCTCGCGGTGCTGGGGCGCCACCTGCTGGAGGGGGAGTGGTGGCGGGGAGATGAAGGGGAGGCCCTGGTGCTGGAGCTGCTCCTTGAGGGCGGCGCCGTGGTCACGGCCATCGCCCCCCTGGAGGTGGAGGATGGCTAGGGCGGAGCTGCACGTCCGGTCCTGCTACTCCTACTACCAGGGGGCGTCCCACCCCCACGAGCTCCTCCTGCGGGCGCGGGAGCTGGGCATCTCCGCCCTGGCGCTGGTGGACGTGGACTCCCTGGCCGCCGCCCTCAGGTTCTCCCTCACCGCCCGCTCCCTGGGCGTGAGGCCCATCGTCGGCGCCGAGCTGACCCTGGTGGAGGGTGGGAGCATCGTCCTCCTCTGCCGCGACGCCCGGGGCTACGGCAACCTGTGCCGCCTCATCTCCCTGGCCCACCGCCATGACAGGCGCCGCCCCGCCGTCGCCCTGGAGGCGGTGCTGGAGGAGGCCCAGGGCCTGCTTTGCCTCCTGGGGCGCCGCTCCCCGGTGGCGGCGCTGGTGCGCTCCTGGCGCCTGGAGGAGGCGGCGGCCCTCCTGCGCCGCCTGCACGACGCCTTCGGCCAGGGCCTCTACCTGGAGGCCTCTCATCATCTGCTCCCTGGCGACGACCACCTGGTGCGGGGCCTCCTGCGCCTCTCGCGGGAGACGGGGGTGCCCCTCCTGGCCACGGCCGACGCCTTCTACCACCATCCCCGGCGCAAGCGGCTGCTGCAGGCCCTGGCTGCCATCCGCCACCGCACTCCCCTGGACGCCCTGGGGGAACGCCTCCCCAGGGGCGATATGTGCCTCAGGGGGAGGGAGGAGCTGCTGCGCCGCCTGCCGGGGCTGGAGGACGCCTTCCGCCTGGCCGACCGGGTGGCCGAGGAATGCCACCTCTCCCTGCCCGAGGACCTGGAGTACCGGTTCCCCGAGCCGCCGGGGGGAGATGCCCTGCGGGAGCTGCGGCTCCTGTGCGAGGCGGCGGCCAGGCGCCGCTACGGCGACCTCACCCCCAGGGTGAGGGAGAGGCTGGAGCGGGAGCTCGCCCTCATCGCCCGCCACCGCCTGGCGGGCTTCTTCCTCCTCTACCACCGCATCGCCCAGGAGGCGCGGCGGGTGCTGGCCGACCTGGGGCTGCGGGACGCCGAGCTCCCCCTGGAGGCGGCGCCGGTGGCCAGGGGGAGGGGCTCATCGGTGGCCATGCTGGTGGGCTACCTCATCGGCCTCTCCCACATCGACCCCCTGGAGTACGACCTGGGGCTGGAGCGGTTCCTGCCCGAGGACCGGCTGGTGCGCCCCCCGGACATCGACCTGGACCTGCCCCGGGAGGCGAGGGAGGAGCTCATAAGGCGGCTCCTGGCGCTCTTCGGCGAGGGGGCGGCCCTGGTGGGCATGACGGTGGCCTACCGGCTGCGGGGGGCGGTGCGGGACCTGGGCCTGGCCCTCTCTTTGCCCAGGGAGGAGGTGGGCCGCCTGGCCCGGGGGCTGGTGGAGGGGGAGCCCCTGGGGGAGCAGCTGCGCCGCCTGGGCGGGGAAGGCCTCCTCCGGGGCCGGCGGTGGCAGCTCCTCCTGCAGCTGGCGGGCGACCTCCTGGGCATGCCCAGGGGCCTGGCCCAGCACCCAGGGGGGATGGTCATGAGCTACGCCCCCCTTTACCGTCTCTGCCCGGTGGTGCCCTCGGCCATCCCCGGCCGGCGCATCCTGCAGTGGGACAAGGAGGACGTGGAGGACGCCGGCGTCCTCAAGGTGGACCTCCTCTCCCTGGGGGCCCTCTCCCAGCTGGAGGAGGCGCTAAGGCTCATCGCCCGGCGGGAGGGGAAGGCGCCCGACCTCTCCCGCATCGACTACCAGGACCCGGAGGTCTACGACCTGCTCTCGCGGGGCGACACCATCGGCGTCTTCCAGGTGGAGTCGGCGGCCCAGCGCCAGACCATCACCCGCCTTCGGCCCAGGACCCTCTACGACCTGGCCCTGGAGGTGGCCTGCGTCCGGCCCGGGGTGGGCGTCCAGGGAGGGGTGAGGGCCTTCCTGCGGCGCCGCCAGGGGCTGGAGCCCGTCTCCTACCTCCACCCCCTGGAGGAGCCGGCCCTCGCCCGCACCCTGGGGGTGGTCCTCTTCCAGGACCAGGTCAACGCCCTGGCCATGGCCGTGGCCGGCCTCTCCCCCGCCGAGGCGGAGGAGCTGCGGCGGGCCTTCTCCCGCCGCCACAACGAGGGGCTCATCCAGCACTGGCGAGGGCGCTTCGTCGAGGGAGCAAAGAGGAGGGGCGTGCCCGAGGAGGTGGCCGAGGCCATCTTCGGTCGCTTCTCGGGGGAGTACATGTTCCCCGAGGCCCACGCCGTGGCCTTCGCCGTCACCGCCTACCAGCTGGCCTGGCTCAAGCGCTACCACCCCGACGCCTTCTACTGCTCGCTGCTGAACGCCCAGCCCATGGGCTTCTATGACCTGGAGTCCATCAAGGAGGACGCCAGGAGGCACGGCGTCTCCCTCCTGCCGCCCCACGTCAACGCCTCGGCGGAGCTGTGCACCCTGGAGGGGCCGGGGCTGGTGCGCCTGGGGCTCGCCCTGGTGCGGGGCCTGGGCCGGGAGCTGGCGGGGAGGCTGGTGCGGGAGCGGGAGGAGGGAGGCCCCTACCGGGACGCCTGGGAGCTGGCGGCGAGGACGGGCCTCCCCCAGGAGGCGCTGGTGGCCCTGGCCGACGCCGGCGCTCTGGAGGGGCTGGCCCCCTCCCGCCGCCAGGCGGCCGCCCAGGCGGTTCTGGCCCCGCGGCCCAGGCGGGGCATGAGGCCCCTTGCCCTGCCGCCCCCTCCCCTGGCGCTGCCCCAGCCCCCGTCCCTGGAGGAGGCGTTGCGGGAGCTCTCCTCCCTCTCCCTCCTCCCCGAGGGCCACATCATGGCCCTCCTCAGGCCCCACCTGCCCAGGGGGGTGCTGACGGCGGCGGAGGCGGCGAGGCTTCCCCACGGGGCCAGGGCGACGGTGGCGGGGAGGGCCATCCGGCTGCAGCGGCCGGCCTCCACGAGGGCCGTCTTCCTCAGCCTCGAGGACGAGACGGGGGACATCTCCTGCCTGGTGACGCCCGGGGCCTGGCAGAGGCTGCGGGCCGTGCTGGTGCAGCCCCTGCTGCTGGTATGGGGCGTCATCGACCGCACCGACGGCGCCCTCAACCTGAGGGTGAGAGGGGCCCACAGCCTGCCGCCCCTGCTGAAGAGGCCCAGGGCGAGGCAGTGGCGATAGCTTCACCATGATCCCGCCGCGCCCACCGGGGGACGCGTCCGCCTCCATGTTGGTCGGTGACTTTCCCGCTGCCGGCCTGTTTGGAGAGCACGGGCAACGAAGCAGCCGCGTGAGCACCCCTTTAAGACCCTTCAGTGTGGGCCGTCGTTTCCCAGTGCATGCCTCACTTCTCTCCGCGGGGCAGACCGCCGCGAGCGCAACGATGGCGCTATCGCAGGGGTGGGCGACGGTCCCGTTACCACGCCCACCGTGCCGAGCCTCTAAGATGGCTGGCAAGGCTCCCGCCTCGACCGCCAGGGCCATGCGGGGGATAAAGTCCCGGGACCGGCCTGGGCTCGGCGCTGCTCACCTGCAGGCGCCTGGGCGTCCGCGTCGCTAAAGGGCCAGCGTCGGTCCCCCTGCCTGGAAAGGTGTCATCCGTGCATGTGACAGTCCTCTCGAGGCCGCCATCTTGACGTCATGACGTTAAACTTGCCACCCTGGAAGGGGGTGATAACGGTGGCCAAGAAGATCACGGTCTACGTGGCGGAGGAGCTGCACCGGCGCCTGAAGGCGGCGGCCAGCCTGAGGGGCCAGTCCCTGTCCGACTTCATGCTGCAGGCAGCCCGGCTGCTGCTGGAGATGCCCGACCGGCGGGAGGCCGCCGTGGAGATGGATATGGTCCGCCAGGCCGCTGCCCTGGCCACCAGCGGGGAGGAGCTGCGGCGCTGGCGGGAAGAGGGGCGGCTGTGAGCGGCGCCGCTGTCCTGGACGCCTCGGTGGCGCTGGCGTGGCTGCTGCCGGGGGAGGCGACCAGCGAGGCCCTCGCCCTGCGCCAGAGGGCGGTGGAGCAGGCGGAGCTGTCCCTGCTCGTCCCATCTCTCTTCTGGTATGAGGTGGGCAACGTGCTGTGGAGGGCCGTGAGGCAGGGGAGGATCCCTGAGGGCATAGCCATGACGGGGCTGCGGGCGCTCCGGCGGTTCGCCATCGAGACCAGGCATATAGAGGTGGAGGCGTGCTTGCAGCTGGCGCTGACGTATGGCCTATCGGTCTACGATGCCTCCTACCTGGTTTTGGCGATTGGGGTGGGAGGCCCGTTGTGGACGCTGGACCATGCCCTGGCAGAGGCGGCCAGGGCCCGGGGGGTGCTGGTGGAGCCCTGACGCTGGGCTAGTATGGGCAACAGCTGTTGGGCTGCTGCGGCTGCTCGTGGCCGTCCCTGAGGAGATAGAGGCGGTGGCCAGGAGGGTACGGGAGCGGGCCCGGGGGGACCGAGAGGCGCTGCTCCTTGCCACCGTGTCGGGCCTGGGCTACTATGCTGCACTGCTGGTGCTGGCCGGGATAGGGGACGTCTCCTGCTTCCCCACAGCCAGGCGACTATGGAGCTACGCCGGCCTGGTGCCCTCCACCTACGCCTCTGGTGGGGTAGTAACGCACGGTGCCATCGCCAGGCGGGGCCCTCGTTTCGTCTGCTGGACGCTGGTGGAGGCGGCCATGCATGCTGTGCGGCGGCCTGGGTCCTTGCATGAGTTCTACCGGCGGCTGCTGGTGGGCAAGGGTGCCCAGAAGGCGAAGGTGGCGCTGGCCAGCTGTGGCTTCTTTCCTGGCACTTCTTTTGGCAGCATTCGGAGTCTGGCTTATATTCGCCCCCTTCCGGCGATGACGGGCCGTGGATACGGTGGATACGACTGAAGTGACACCGTTGGCGATGGTTCATTGCGAAACCATGCCACTCCGAGGCGACAAGTAATCCACTAGCAGTGATGGCTGATTAAGTTCTACCACCCCTAAACAGTTAGCAGTAGAATGGCCTTGGAATTCCATCTCAATGAGGGGCGCTTGATGGAGGTCAATACTCCAAAGCCTGTGGGCAACTGGATCAGGGTCTCCACCGAGGACCAGGCCAGAGGGGAGAGCCCTGAGCATCACGAGAAGAGGGCCCGCCTCTATGCCGAGTCCAGGGGCTGGCAGGGAAGCAGGCCAGGTAGACCAGGGCGGCGAAGGTGCTTCAGAGCCTCTCGTAGCGCATGGCCAGCCTGCGGAACCCTCCCTTGAGCCAGGCGAAGAAGCGCTCCACCGCCCCCTTGGTTACCCTGTAGGTGGCGGGGCAAAGGCGATAGGCCCTACCACGCCTGGGCCGCCTCCGCCCCCTGGGGTTCTCAGGTATGCTGGCCCTGATGCCCCGCTGGCGCAGGTGATGGCGCATCTCCCTGGTATGGTAGGCGCCGTCAGCGCACAGCTCCTCTGGCCTCCTCCTGGGCCTGCCCCTCCTACCCCCAGGCCGCAGGCCCCCTATCAGCTGGGGGAAGGCGGTGGCATCGTGGCTATTGGCAGGGCTCAGGCCCACGGCCAGGGGCAGGCCCGGCGGCGCCACCAGGGCGTGCACCTTACTCCCCTTGCGCCGCCGGAAGCCGCCCGCCCCTATTCCTTCCCCCCTTTCCTGGCCTCGATGGTGGTGGCATCCACAGCCACCGCCCCCAGCTTTAGCCGCCCTGCCCGGTAGCCCAGCTCCAGGAGCCGCCGCCAGGCCTAAACAACCGATGTGTCCTCCCCGGCCATGTCCATCCAGCGGGAGCTCGTGCTCAGGATGTAGAGTATGCAGCGTGGAGTCCTTCCGTCGCCGGCCCTCGGGTGGACGGTGCCCGCTTTGGGAGGCAGCAGAGGGCAGGACGGGCGCCACGGCTCGTCCACAGAATGGTGTCTCAAAGTGAGACAGATCGTCACGACTTGTCCATCTCGCCACTATGTATAATCATGCCAGCTGTATGATTTCGTATATCTCACAATCTGAGCAACAGCGGTAAATCCCATATGGTAAGCGGTCCTATGCAACGTGACGCTGACAGCCGCCTGCGCATCGACTTAAGTACGCCTGCTCTTAGGCAGGCCTCTAGGGGCGAGCTGGAAGAGGAGGCACGACGTCTGGCCATGGCGCGTGAGCTGTACCTTTCCGGCCATCCTGGGGCAGTCGACTCGTTGCGCCCAGCGGTGGCTGTAGCATGGCGGCGGAGCCATGCTTGGGGGGTAGACCCCGACAGTCGCGAGGTGGGACGCTTTGCTGCCCCTAGGGTAGACAGGCGACTTAGGGACGCCGCTGAGCCGGTCCTCCGTCACCTGAAGGACGGGGTGGCTGAGACCCTGGCAGTGGTGATCCTGACAGATTGCGATGGCGTCATCTACCGTGTGGAGGGCGACAGAGAGGTTAGGGGCCTCCTGGAACGTGTGAAAGCGGTTCCCGGTGCGGATCTGAGCGAGGACTCCTGCGGCGCCAACGCCGTAGGCACCGCGTTAGAGGTGGGCCAGGGCATACAAATGTGGGGGCCAGAGCATTACATCGCCGGCTTCCAGCCCTTCGCTTGCACAGCGGTGCCCATCAGGGACCCTCTTGCCGGCAGGCTGCTGGGGGTGCTGGATGTGACCTGCCGGGCTAGCGAACTGACCCCACGGGTGGTGGAGATCGTGGAGCGAGCGGCAGACGAGATCGAGCGTCGCCTCGAGGAGAACCTCACGTGGCAGCAACGGGCCCTCTTGCGCGCCTATCTGGAGGCGGTGCGGAAGGCTGGCTCGCGCGGCGTCATCGCCAGCGATGGAGATACCACCATTGTAGGGCGGCGGGCCCTGGAGCTGATCCGCGCCGAGGATTATCCCTGGCTGCTGAGCCAGGCGGAGGTGGCGCGACGGAAAGGGACCGCATGTGAGGGTGCTTTCCATTCTAGCTCTGGCCAGTCTTTGGAGGTGGTGGCCATTCCTCAGTTTGCCGGTGGCGAATACGTGGGGACCGTGTTCGTCCTCAGGCGGGTGCGGGACAAGCGAGGCAAGGGCCGTTGGGCGATCGGGGGATCCGAAGGGCCATTTTCGGGTTTGGTGGGGGAGAGCGTCGAGTTCAGGCGTGCTGTGGCGCTGGCTGCGGAAGCAGCCCGCCGTGGGGGGCCAGTATACATCTGGGGCGAACCTGGGAGCGGCCGCTATACCTTAGCTCTGGCCACGGCGCAGGCCATGGGCGGCCCAGTTAGGGCCATCGACTGTGCCATCGAGCCAGCAAAAGTAGCCATCGACCAGAGGGGCCAGCCGGATACGATTCTGCTATTAAGAGGCGTGGACGATGCCCGCCCAGCCTTGGCGCGTCCCCTGCTGGCCTTAGTGCGCGAGGGCGCAAGAGTAGTGGCCACAGGCAAGCGCGACCCACACGGGCGGCTGCCCAGGGGGATCGTGGGGGAGCTGGTTCGGGCCGTGGGCCAGTTCTGTGTCGAAGTCCCGCCCTTGCGCCGGCGACGGGAAGATGTTCCCCTCCTGGTCGCCCACTTTCTGGAGCGGTTGGGTATCAGGCAGCGGGTGACGGTCTCGGCCCTGCAGGCCCTCGCCTCCTACCGGTGGCCGGGAAACCTCGCGGAGCTGCAAGCCGTGCTCAGGACGGCTGCGGCCTCGGCTAGGGGAAGGGACATCACCTTAGCTGACCTTCCCGCGGCCATTGTCCAGTCTGCCCGGTCTGCACTGTTTTCGCGCTACGAGGAGGAGGAGATGAAGGTAGTGCTCGAGGCGCTGCGCGAGAGCGGGGGCAATCGCTCCTTGGCCGCGCAGCGGCTGGGCATCAGCCGGGCCACCCTGCACCGACGGCTGGCCCGTTACCGGAAGCTCGGTATCCCCGTTCCCGAGCGTGTCTCACGTTGAGACGATGGGTCGGACATGAAGGAAGCTAGCATGTGGGCTAGCAGACATCGATGGGGGTGGTAGCCGGTCGCGATCGACAAGCCATCCAACGGGATGCGGTCTTGCCAGTGCAGCGATGCCATGCATGGAAGGTGAGAAGCGATGTTGGAGATCAACGTCTTCCACAACGGGGCTTGCGACCTGCCGCCCACTGCGGTGGAGGTGGACGGGCAGTGGGTAATAGTGAACGGGGGTGACCTGGCCCAGATCCACGAGTCGAACCAGCGGGTACTAGTGGCCCAGGTGCGCCAGGGCATCCTGGCCGACCGGCTGGGCTTCAACTACTGGTTCATGACCGAGCACCATTTCCAGCCAGAGGGGGCGGAGTTCAGCCCCAACCCGCTGTTGGTGGAGACGGCCATCGCCACCCAGACGAGGCAGATCCGCTTGGGCCAGATGGCCAACATCATCACCTGCTGGCACCCGGTGCGCATTGCCGAGCAGGCGGCCATGCTGGATGTCATCAGCGGCGGCCGGTTGGAGTTCGGCATCGGCCGCGGCTACCAGCCACGGGAGAATGAGGTGCTCGGCTGGCCCTACGGGTCCACCATCCAGGACCAGGAGCGCAACCGGGCGTACTACGAAGAGGCGTTCGACATCATCCTCAAGTGCTGGACGGAGCCGTCCTTCTTCCACCAGGGGCAATTCTACACTATCCCACCCGTGTACACCAAGTGGCACCACAAGCAAACTATAGCCTACTTTTCCCAGCCCCACGTGGGGCGCAGGTTGGAGGAGGTGCTGCAGCTCGGCTCCCCTGACCCGTACGGGGGCCCCAACCCAGTCCTGCAGACGCGCACCATCCTGAAACAGCTGTCGGTCTTCCCCCAACCGTTGCAGAAGCCCTATCCCCAGGTGTGGGAGCCCCTCACCACGCACCGTTCCATCCGGTGGGCTGCACAGCGGGGTGTCAACGGCTACTTCATTGTAGAGCCCAACTCCCGCCTGCGCATGAACATCGAGATGTACTACGAGGCGGCCGAGAAGGCGGGATGGCCGGACCGGCTGCAGCCGGGCAAGCCCTTCAAGTTCGGCTGGGACTGCGAGCGCAAGCGCGGCATCGTGACCTGCCGCTACGTGTACTGCGTGCCACCGGGACGGGACAAGGACAGGGAACTTCGCCGCTTCAAGCAGGCCTTGGAGGTTCAGTGGGACTACTATGGCCCCTTCGGTTTTGCAGCGGTTTTGGCCGAGCGAGACGATCCCATGTACGACCCAGCCATGAAGGTGGATGCCGATCTACTCCTCAAGAAGGAGGTGGCTATCTTTGGCGACCCGAGCCACGTTGCCGAGAAGCTCCTCAAGATCAAGGAGGAGTGTGGATACGAGGACTTCCATGTCGGGGTCTGGTTCGAGCGGGCTGGCTTCCGCACCGAGGAGATAGAGGAGGAGATGGTCTACTTCGCCGAGGAGGTGCTGCCGCTGCTTGCCAAGGCGTGCGGCGGCCAGAAGAAGAACGAGGAGGTAGACCCGGCACGCCTTCTGCCCATTCAGAGGGAGAAGGTGCGCTGAGCGTACGGCTGGGGGCGGTGGGCGGGGGCCACCGCCCCCAGCTGCCCGTCTGACGTCGTATGGACGGAGGTGGAGCATGGGCATCAAGGTGATGGGACTGAACCTGGGCTACATGGGTGGGGACAAGGAGCTGCTGGTCTTCCCGCACCCCAACTACATCCTCCACAGCCAGCGACGGGAAGGGGCCAAAACCTGGTGTCGGATCCCTGCTTTAGCCTACATCGTGGAGCACCCTGAGGGGCGTCTGCTCTTCGAGACGGGCATCTCGTCCAAGGTGAGGGAGGAGTGGAAGGCGACCTGGCAGTTCCTCATTGACCTGTCCGAGGTAACCCCTGAGGTGTGCCTGGAGGCACGCCTGAAGGAGCTGAAGCTGGGCCCGGAGGACTTCAAGTACGTGGTCCAGGGCCACCTGCACTGCGATCACGCCGGTGGCCTGCGGCTGTTTGCCGACGCGGGGGCCACCATCGTTGTGCACGAGGACGAGTACAAACACGTGATGCAGATGCACCTGGACCCCGAGCAACAGGAGGCGACCTTCTATAGCCCGCCGGATTGGGAGTTTTTGGCCCGGCGCCGCCCCTGGACTGTCTACGGCGACCAGGAGCTCATGAAAGACGTCTGGCTGGTAAGCCTGCCCGGCCATACCCCCGGCACCATGGGCCTGCTGGTGAGGCTGAGCCACACTGGCTGGGTCCTCATGACCTCCGACGCTCTCTACTGCTGCGATTCCTATGGGCCGCCGCCCGTGGGGACGCCCATCACGTGGAACGTGGAGCGGTGGCGCCAGTCAGTGGAGAAGATCCGCCGCATCGCCCGGGAGCGCGATGCCTTCATCTTCCCCGGCCACGACGAGACGGGGATCAAGCACACGGGCGAGAGGACCGAGTTCAGGCAGATCCAGTACCTGCCCGGGCACGTGTACGAGTAGGGTGAGGGGGGGAGGTCATGGCTGCGCCTGAGCTGGAGAGGGCCATGCAGATCTGGCGGGAGACAGCCCAGTCCCTCGCCAGCAAGCGGTTCGTGTGGGAGATGAGGCTTGGGTTCCTGGAGATCTGGTCGCGCTTTTCTCATGCCCCCACCGATTTGGCTTACGAGCCGGTGGCAGCGGGAGGGGTCCGGGCCGAATGGGTGGTGCCGCCAGGAGCTAGTGAGGGCAGGGCTCTACTTTACCTGCACGGGGGCGGCTACGTCATCTGCTCTCCCGACACCCATCGGGAGATGGTGGCCCATCTCGCTAAGGCGTCCGGCTGTCGCGTCTTGCTCCTGGACTATCGTCTTGCGCCCGAATTCCCTTTCCCGGCGGCGGTGGAGGACCCCGTGGCCGCCTATCGCTGGCTACTGGCCCAGGACTACCGCCCCAAAGGGCTGGCCGTGGCCGGCGACTCGGCGGGGGGAGGGCTCACGGTAGCCGCCCTGGTGGCCTTCCGCTACTTAGGGTTGCCCATGCCAGGGGCCGCGGTATGCTTCTCCCCCTGGACCGACCTGGCTTGTACCGGTGAGACCCTGGCCTCCAAGGCGAGCGAAGACCCCATCGTGTCGCGTCCCCTGCTGGAGCAGCTAGCCGAGACGTACCTGGCGGGGGCGGACCCCAGGTCTCCTCTGGCCTCGCCCCTTTACGCCGACCTGCGGGGCCTGCCGCCCCTCCTGGTACAGGTGGGGACCGCCGAGACCCTGCTGGACGACTCCCGGCGGCTGGCCGATCGCTGCCGCGAAGTGGGGGTGGAGGTATCGCTGGAGGAATGGGAGGGGATGCCGCACGTCTGGCACTTCTTCGTCTCCTTCCTGCCCGAGGCCCAGCAGGCCATCGCCAGGGCAGGCCAATTCCTTCGCCAGCGCCTGGGATGAGAGCTATGGAGGAGCTGCCGCCCACCTACCGCTCCAAGCTGGTGAGCCCGGAGGAGGCTGTCGCGCAGATTCGGCCGGGGGAGGTGGTGCTCTGGGGCGTATTCCTTGAGCCCACCAGCCTTATCCGCCCGTTCGTAGAGCAGCGGGAGCGGCTGCGGGGCACCGTCATGGCCCATGAGACGCCCCTCCTGGAGTTCCCCTGGTTCGATCCTGACTTCGGTGACTGGTACCGCGTCTATGACTGCTTCCCCGGGGCCAACACCCGCGAGGGGGTAGCAGCAGGCCAGGTAGAGTTCGTGCCTTTGCCTTTCGGCATCATCCGGATGGAGCGGGCCGCGTGCCACGACCGGCGACATATCTACGCTCGGCCAGATGTGTACGTGACTCGCATCTCGCCCCCCGATGAGGACGGGTTCGTCAGCTTTGGCACCTTCCCTTGGTTCTGGCGCGATGCCGTCCAGGCAGCGCGCTTGGTGATCGGCGAGCTGGACCCGAACCTTCCCCGCACCAGCGCGAGGCTCCCCATCTCCGAGTTCGACCTGTTGGTGCCTCCTCCCGACCCAGGCGAGTCCCTGCCCCGGCGCGCCCTCCCACCCACCCCTGTCGACGAGCTGGAGGCGGCCCAGGTGGTAGGGGCCAACGCCGCCGAGCTCATCAAGGACGGAGATACCTTTCAGGTGGGGGTGGGCCCAGCGGCCGAGAGCATGGTGGAGTTCCTGCGAGGCCGCCATGACCTGGGGGTCCATAGCGAGCTCATATTCCCGGGTGTGGTGGAGCTGGTGCGCGAGGGCGTCATCACCGGCGCCCGCAAGAACCGGGACCGGGGCAAGGTGGTGACCGCTGGCCTCTTCGCCCACCCCGAGGACCCTCGTAGGGAGGAGGCGGTGCGCTTCATCGTCGAGCACCCGGAGGTGTTCGAGTTCCGTACTATTAGCGAGGTGGCCAACGTGGCGGTGGTGGCGCAGCTGGAGAACATAGTAGCGGTCAACAACATCCTGGCGATCGACCTCACCGGCCAGGCGGTCATCAACTACCTTGGCCAGCTGCCCATCGCCGGCATCGGCGGGAACTTCGACTTCACCGTCGGCAGCCACTATGCCAAGGGGGGTCGGGCCATCTACTGCCTCATCAGCACTGCCAAGGGTGGAACGGTCTCCCGCATCGTGCCCAGCATACCACATGACCCTTATGTGGTGGTCTCTATGCCTAACTACATGGTGGACTACCTCGTGACCGAGCACGGGGTGGCGAACCTGGAGGGTAGGAGCCTGCGAGAGCGCGCCGAGGCCATCATATCGGTAGCCCACCCGGATTTCCGCAGCGAGCTCAGGCAGGCCGCCCGCAAGATGGGGCTGCTCTGACTGAAGGCGGACGTAACCGCTGCGCGCCTATAGGCACTGACGGTCGCGGGCACGGCGGGAGTGGTAAACGAGGAACGGCTCCCCAAATGGCCCCAAGCAGCATGACGATGCCAGCCAGGAGGCTGGAGGCGAGGAAGACCTGGGCCCTCCGCTCCCACTCTGGCGAAGGTCATTGGAAGAGAAGAGAGGCCCGCAAGGGGGCTGAGTCGAATAAGCGGAAGGGCAGCCCGCGCAGAGGCGGGGGCGGCGCAGCATTTCGTGCAGAATGGGCGGAGATGGGCCGCAGCAGGCACCGCGGGTGGCCTTGCGGGCCGGTCTGCCCAGGCAAGCACGACTGCTGAGGCGAGGGACCCCCTGGCCCCGAGGTATCACGGGAGACTTGCATGATGAGGCGGTGAGAGGAGTTGAGCAGGCAGACCTACGTGCCTGCTCCCGGCGGGCGCACCGGGCGGTGGGCGCCATAGAGGGCCAGTCCCGTAAGGAGGGCGCCGCCGAGGACGTTGCCCAGGGTCACCGGCACCTGGTTCCACAGCCACCAGTCGGCCAGCGAGACGTCGGCCCCCAGCATCATACCGGCCGGCACCACGAACATGTTGACAATGGAGTGCTCGTAGCCGAGGGCAAAGAAGGTCATGATGGGTAGCCACATGGCCAGCACCTTGCCGCCCACCGAGCGCGACACGAAGGCCATGACTGCCCCCACGGTGACCATCCAGTTAGCCAGCACGCCCTTCACCAGCGCTAGTGCCCAGCCCCGCGCCCCCTCGTCAGCATAGGCAATGGTCTTGGCCAGGGCTAGACGCCTCAGCTGCTCGCCCAGAGGGCCGCCATCAGTCAGCCCCAGGTCGGTGATGGCCAGGTAGAACAGGGCGGCGTAGGGGAGGCAGCCCAACAGGTTGCCCACATAAGCCCAGGCCCAGTTGCGGGCCGTGGCGGCAAGGGAAAGGCGTCGGTCTGCCACGCCCATGGGCAGCAGGGCGAAGTTGCCGGTGGCCAGCTCCAGCCCCAGCAGGACCAGTAGGACGAAGCCCACGGGGAAGACCAGGGCCCCCACCAGCCTCGGCAGGCCCTGGGCCCAGGCGACGGCAGCTAGGGAGGTGGCGAAGCCCAGCAGGGCCCCCGCCAGCATGCCCCGCAGCAGCAGCTGGGAGGTAGGCAACCGCGCCTTGGCATTGGCAGCGGCTATGGCCTCCGCCACCAGCTCCGGTGGGCGGACGTACTCCCAGGTCGTTGCGCCATCGACAGGAGCAGCCGCGTGGGCCTTGGCAGCGGCCAGGCCCGGTCTATCGCGGCGCATACCCTCGTGCACTTGCTCTCT
>Ga0079992_129330_pt1 | contig 16338 bp, 18 predicted proteins | sample FaiFalFF_MnMetaG_3_FD_69197 | JGI IMG/M metagenome (GOLD analysis project Ga0079992, IMG submission 69197) | Freshwater microbial communities from Yellowstone National Park, Wyoming, USA - Fairy Falls B (FF_Mn_B) MetaG (SPADES assembly) (version 2) | ecosystem: Environmental > Aquatic >... | reverse complement strand
GGCAACTACCAACGCAAGCGAATTCACCAATTTGAGCCGCAACTGGCGACAGGCATTAGGCTCATCGTCCACGCCACTAACGGTGACCAATCGGCACGAGTCTTTGAAGTGCGGGTTTACGAATGAGCGTTTTTTTCGGGTCGTCGGACGAAGTGACTTTTGCCTCGCCTTTGTTCTTACGCTGGCGATTTGCTGATGGCTGGTCATTGTTGGAAGGCTTTTCGTGTGTCAGGGAGCAGCAACAGAAAAAGGGCAATGAGCGCCCAAGCGCTGTAAAGGAGAAGCCCGAACAGTTGACCGATGACCGACCAAAATTCCATCCAAGCGCCAAATCCCGCTGGCATGGGGGGAAAGGCTGGGGCGCCTGGTGGCATCGCCTTCGCCATTTCTGCCATCATCGCTTCCGTCGCCTTCGCCGATGCGGGTGCCACGACGAAGATGTTGAAGGCAGCCATCCCTAAGTTCCGCACGATTTGTAGGGCGCAAGCGACAAGGGCGCACCACCAAGCCCATCGCTTCAACCAAAGCAAACCCACCCCCGAAACGAACAGAAGGGCGTTAATCAGCAGGGACACAGCGCCGCCGACGAAGTAACCTCGGCGGATGACGGGTGAGAGGAAGGGTTCGGCAAACTTGCTGAAGTCGGGCATCATCGCCTTTTTGAGGGTAGCGATTTGCGCGTCTATGCGTTGGCGCTCCTGCAGCGTTTTGGCTTTCTGCCGCATTTGCATCAGCCGTTGAAGTTGCTGTCGCTGTTGGGCAATGGCTTGTCGGGAAGCGGCGTGGAAAGTGAGCATCATCACGGGTGTGGCGGTTTCATACAAGGCGGTGCAACTGCAAAGGATAGCAGCGATCAAGTTGCCGATGGCGACGATGGTGACGACCGTCGGTCGCTCTTCTGCCATGAGCCATCCCTCCACTTTCCCGTCCGTTAAGCATCCCCATTTTGCCCCCACCGATGAAGACAGGCAAGGTTTGGCGGAAGCGTTAGACTTTCGGACGGTGATGGAAGATGAAAGCGTGGGAGCGCTATATCGGCGTTGACCCCGAAATCTGCTTCGGGCGACCTTTTGTGAAAGGCACTCGCGTGCCCCTTTGGGCGATTTTTTCCATGCTGGCGGCAGGTGTGCCAGTGGAGCGGGTGAAGGAAGAGTATCGGCTTACGGACGAGCAGATGCGGGCGGCTTTCGCTTGGGCGACCCATCTGGCACGGCGCAAGCGCTCTCTTAAGTCCCGACAAAAGGTTTCAGCAAAAATTTCGGTGGCAGGTGGGCGAAGGCGGTGAAACTCCTCTGCGACGAATGCGTTCCCTACGGCGTCGTCTCAACCCTCCGAGAAGCAGGCTACGAAGTGATTTGGGTGCGAGAAGTGCTCCCAGCGCAATCCTCCGATAGCGCTGTGCTCCGATGGAGTGTTGAGCACGGATGTCTTCTCATCACTTGCGATGTTCAGGATTTTGGCGAACTTGTCTTTCGGAAAGGGCAAAAAGCCGTCGGCATCCTCTTGCTCCGAGGGTTGCAAAACGAGCCGAAAGGGATGGCGCAGCGGTTGAAGGAAGTTTTGCGGGAGCATGGAGAAAGTTTGCTCGGTTTCTTCACGACCGTCACCCCTTCTCAAATCCGTCGGCGACCTTTGAAGCGTTAAATCGTTGCTACGCCCTAAGCCACTGGGAAAGTGGGACTTCTGCTCAATCCGACTTTCTGCATGACATGGCTCGGCGCTGTGCCGGCGGAAATTGTCGGCGCAATTTCAAACCATGCCCTACAAACCTTCCCTTAGGCTCACCATGAGGTTCGCCTTCCCGATTTTTGAAATCCCTCAACAGGCAAGGCTTGGCGGAAGCGTTAGACTTTCGGACGGTGATGGACGATGAAGGGATGGGAACGCTATATCGGCGTTGACCCCGAAATCTGCTTCGGGCGACCGTTCCTGAAATCATCGGGGGTGCCTGTATGGGCGGTGCTTTCCATGTTGGCGGCAGGTGTGCCAGTGGAGCAAGTGAAAGAGGAGTATCAAGTCAGCGACGACGAAATTTTGGCTATTTTTGCCTGGGCAGCCCATCTTGCCCGTCGGAAGCGAGTGAGCCTGAAAGCCCGCCGCCGACTCAAAAGCCTCCCCGTCGCCCCTTGAGGTTATTTTGCGATAAGTGCATCCCTCGCTCTGTCGTGGAACAGTTGCGCTCCTTAGGTTACGAGACCCTTTGGGCGCGGGAACTTTTCCCTCACCCCATCTCCGACAAACTCCTTTTGCGGTTCGCCTTTGAGCACGGATGTCTTCTTGTCACTTGCGATGTTCAGGATTTTGGCGAACTTGTCTTTCGGAAAGGGCAAAAAGCCGTCGGCATCCTCTTGCTCCGAGGGTTGCAAAACGAGCCGAAAGGGATGGCGCAGCGGTTGAAGGAAGTTTTGCGGGAGCATGGAGAAAGTTTGCTCGGTTTCTTCACGACCGTCACCCCTTCTCAAATCCGTCGGCGACCTTTGAAGCGTTAAATCGTCGCTATGGAAGCGACAAATCGGTGAGTTCGTTGGCACGCTACAATGGAAACGACAGCAATGGGCAAAGCCAGTTCATGGCTTAAGGCAAGGTGACTTGTGATGTTGGAGCAAATTCGGATGGCGTGCGTCGTGCAGCGCCTTTACGGCAAGCGGGTGGACGATGTGGTCGGCGAAGTGAAACGACAAATGCAACGGCTCAACATCGCCGACCGCGTGAAGGGCAAACGCATCGCTATCACGGCGGGCAGTCGCGGCATCGCCCGCATCAACGAAGTCATCAAAGGTGTCGTGGAGTTTGTGAAGGAGTGCGATGGCGAGCCGTTCGTCTTCCCTGCGATGGGCAGTCACGGCGGGGCGACGGCGGAAGGGCAAGTCGCCATCCTGCGGGATTACGGCATCACTGAAGAGTTCGTCGGCGCCCCGATTTTGGCGACGATGGAAGTGGAGCGCATCGGGACAGCAGATGGTGTTCCCGTCTATGCCGACCGATATGCCGCCAATGCCGACGGCATCATCGTCGTCAACCGCATCAAACACCACACCGATTTTTCGGGACCGCACGAGAGTGGCTTGTTCAAAATGATGGCGGTTGGGATGGGCAAGCGGGAAGGCGCCGACATCGCCCACACTTACAAGGCGTGGAGTTTGCGCCACCACATCCCCTTGATGGCGAAGGAAATTTTGCGCCGCTTGCCCATCTTGGCGGGTTTGGCGGTCATTGAGAACGGCTACCACGAAGTTGCCCACCTCGTTGCCCTGCCCCCTGACGAGATAGAAGCGGGCGAACGACGGTTGCTCAGTTTTTGGAAGCGCATCCGCCCCAAAATCCCCTTTAACCACTTGGATGTCCTCATCGTGGAGCGGATGGGCAAAAACATTTCGGGCACGGGCATGGACACCAAAACCATCGGGCGGATGATGATCACGGGCGAAAACGAACCCAAACATCCGATGCCTCGCGTCATCGTCGTCTTGGACTTGACCGACGAATCGCACGGAAACGCTGCTGGGTTGGGTTTGGCGGACATCACGACGAAACGGCTCATCAGCAAAGTGGATTGGCACGCCACGCATGTGAATGTCTTCACCAGCGGTTTCATTGAGCGTGACCGCATCCCTGTCGTCGCTGAGGACGACCGTCAAGCGTTGGAGTGGGCGTTGGAAGTCGCCAAGGTGCGCGACCCTGAAAAGGCTCGCATCGTCCGCATCCGCGACACTAACACTCTGGGTGTCCTCTACATTTCGCAAGGGTTGTGGGATGAAGCGGCTGCCGACAAGCGCCTGCGGTTCGTCGGCGAAGGGAAACTGGCGTTTCAGGACGGTCAGTTAGCCCCCGTCACTTATGACCTTCCCCCTCGGTGAAGTTTCCTCAAAGGCGCTCCCTATATCGCCTCAAAGTGGCGGGAAAATCCGCCAAATGCCCTATTGACGGGCGGGCAAGGCTGGCTATAATTGCCAGCGCAAGATGTCGTGGTTGGCAAAGCCATCCAGCACAACATCTTGTGGTCACGGATTGGTGCGGATGGGTGGCGGGAAGTCCGGTGAAAGTCCGGCGCTGTCGCGCAGCGGTAACTGGGGACGAAAGCCGCTGGGCGTCGCCGACCTCAACCTGCGGTGACGCGACACGCCACTGGCGCTTCTCAGCGCTGGGAAGGCGCGGCGAGTAGGACGATCCAGAAGCCCGAAGACCGACCCATCCGCCCTCAGCGTCCGTCGCCTCGCGGTCTGGGCGACGACGCCAGTGACCTCCGCTAAGGCTTTGGGTGTTCATTGGGTTCGTCAAGGCAGTCGCCGCCTTTGTGCTTGCCGATTTGTCGGTGCGCCGACGAAGTGTTTTTGCTCGTGCGGAGGTGAATGGGTGATGACGGTGGTGCGTGAGTTTGCCGTTGAGCAAGCGTGGGCGTGGCTGCGACAAGCCAAGTTACCCGAAGCGCTCTGCCGACAGTTGATGGACGATGCCTCTTCTTTCCTTACGGACGACATGGACGACGATGCCATTTTGTCGGCGCTCCTTACTGCTGCCGTCCAAAACATCGTTGCCGACCCCGCTTTTGAGCGCGCCGCTGCCCGATTGCTTTTGCTGCAAATTCACAACGAAGCGACGGGCGCGCCGCATCCCGATTACGCCACTTACTTTCCCCGCTACATCGCCGAAGGCGCGGAGCGGGGTGTTTTGCATCCTGACCTTTTGCGTTTTGACCTGTCTCGGCTGGCGGCTGCCATCGTTCCAGAGCGGGACGACTTGTTGCCTTACATCGGGCTTTACACCCTTTACGACCGCTACCTTGTGCGGGATGTGGAGACACGAAAGGTGATGGAGACGCCGCAGGCGATGTGGATGCGGGTGGCGATGGGCTTAGCCCTCAACGAAGCAAATCCCGACGAATGGGCGTTGAAGTTTTACGAGATGTTTTCCACGCTCCGCTACTTGCCCAGCACCCCGACCCTTTTCAATAGCGGCACTCCCCACCACCAACTGGCGTCTTGCTACCTTTACGATGTTCGCGATAGCCTTGACCACATCTTGGAAGCGGCTTACGAGTTTGGGATGCTGGCGAAATATGCGGGCGGGATCGGGACGGCGGTGACAAAAATCCGCGCCGTCGGTGCGCCCGTCAAAGGCATCAACGGCAAAAGCGGTGGGCTCATCCCGTTCCTGCACATGTATGACGCCCTCATCAAGTCCATCAGTCAAGGCGGGCGACGGCGGGGCACGATGTGCGTTTACCTTGAGCCTTGGCATTTGGAAGTGGAAGCCTTTTTGGATTTGCGGCGTAATTCTGGCGACCCTTACTTGCGCACGCCGTCGCTCAACACGGCGCTGTTCATCCCCGACGAATTCATGCGACGCGTCCAAACGGACGACGACTGGTATCTCTTTGACCCGCTCTATGTGCCCGACCTGACGGAATGCTATGGGCGAGAATTTTCGCGACGCTATCGGGAGTATGCGGAGAAAGCCGAGCGGGGCGAATTGCCTCAAAGGGCGTGGCGGAAGGTCAAAGCCCGCGACCTTTACCTGAAAATCCTCGCCAGTTTGATGGAGACAGGGCATCCTTGGCTCACCTTCAAGGACGCCGCCAACGCCCGCTCCATGCTCAAAGAGGTCGGGATCATCCATTCCCTCAACTTGTGCACGGAAGTTGCCCTCCCGACGAACCGTGACGAAATCGCCGTCTGCAACCTCGCCAGCATTAACTTGGCGCGGCATCTTCGCGACGGCGAGATAGACTGGCAGAAACTGGCTCAGACCGTGCGGGTTGCCGTGCGGGGCTTGGACAATGTGATTGACCTGAACTTGTATCCGTCCGAGAAGGCGAAGCGGAGCAACTTGCTCAACCGTCCCATCGGTTTGGGCGTGATGGGGTTTGCGGAGTTGCTGGCGCGCAAAGGCATCCCCTACGATAGCCCCGAAGCCGCTGACCTCGCCGACCAATTGCTGGAGTTCATCTCCTACCACGCCATCTTGACCAGCCACGAGTTGGCGAAGGAACGGGGCGTCTTCCCGCGCTTTGCCCAAAGCGAGTGGGCAAAGGGGCGTGTGCCTCTTGACACCATCGCCGACTTGGAAACCGAGCGGGGCGAACCGATTGAAACGGACCGAACGGCACGATTGGATTGGGACGCCTTGCGGGTGAAGGTGAAGGAAGGGATGCGGAACGGGACGGTGATGGCGATTGCGCCGACGGCGACGATCGCTTTGATCGCGGGCACTTCCACCAGCCTTGACCCTTACTTCGCCAACATCTTCAGCCGTCAGACCCTAAGCGGCAAGTTTTTGGAGTTCAACCCCGTGCTGGTGGACGAATTGAAGCGGCGGGGTTTGTGGGAGCGGGTGCGAGAGCAACTCATCGCCGCTCGCGGCGAGTTGGCAGAAGTGGCGGAAATCCCCGACGACCTCAAACGCCTTTTCCCGACGGCATTTCAAATTTCGCCTGACGCATATCTTGCCATCGCCGCCAAAGCCCAAAAGTGGGTGGACATGGCGATCAGCCGAAACCTGTTTTTCACTGCCCGCCGACCTTCCGACATCGCCGAAGTTTACCTGAAAGCGTGGCGGATGGGTCTGAAGAGCACCTACTACTGCTTCCTCAATCCCCGCATGCAAGCGGAGCCGTCCACCGTGCGGGTCAACAAGCGGTTGCAAAAGCCCAAGTGGGTCGCAGAAGCGCAAAGGGAAGTCGCGACGGACGGCGCAGCGTGTGCGTTGGGCGAAGCGTGCGAGTCTTGCCAGTAAAGGAGGGCGAAGACGAATGGCGGAAGTGCGATTGGTCGGTGGCGATCCCTTAGAGCCCGTGCAACTTTTCCCGTTGCACTACCCATGGGCTTACGCCCATGTCCAACAAGCCAAGCACAACACTTGGTTCCCTGAAGAAGCGCCGTTGCACGATGACCTGCAAGACTGGAACGAGCGGCTGACGGACGAAGAGAAGCGAGCCGTTGAAATGCTTTTGGGCTTCTTCAACCCGATGGAAAGCCTCGTGACGACGAACTTAATCATGGCGATTTATCCCCATGTGACGGCGCCTGAAGCCCGCCTTTACCTTGCACGGCAAGCGTGGGAAGAAGCCAACCATGTGATGGCGTTTGAGTATGTCATCAAGACACTGCCCGTTGACCGCCAACGCGTCTTCAACTTGCACAAAGACCATCCCGCCGTCCAAGCCAAAGAAGCCTTCCAGATGCGCCTGACAAAAGCGATGCTCAACGGCTACGACCTTTCCACGCTGGCAGGCAAACAGCGCTTCCTTTACAACCTCGTCGGCTACTTCGTCGTGCTGGAGGGCATCTTTTTCTATTCGGGCTTTGCGCTGGCGTTAGCGTTTCGGCAGCGAGGGCTCATGAAAGGGCTATGCACGATCATTGACTGGGTGTTGCGGGACGAAAGTTTGCACCTCTCCTTCGGCATCCACCTCATCTTGGAGTTCCTCAACGAGCATCCCGAAGTGATGACGCCTCAGTTAGCCCAATCGGTGCGGGACTTGATTTTGGAAGCGGTGCGGTTGGAAGAAGAATACAACCGTGCCGTGTTGCCTAAGCCTATCATCGGGCTCAGCGCCGACGCCCTCAACGGCTATGTCCGCTATGTCGCCGACCGACGGTTGGAGGAGTTGGGCTTAGAGCCCGCATTCCGCCAGCCCAACCCGCTCAAGTGGATGGCAGCCCAAGTGGATGTGCCCGAACTCGTCAACTTCTTTGAAGCCCGCAATGTCAACTACGAAGTCGGACTGCCTCGCCAGTGACGGAGGTGAGCAATGATGCGGCGGGCGTTCACCCTGATTGAATTGCTGGTCGTCATCGCCATCGTCGCCATTCTGGCGGCGATTTTGTTCCCCGTCTTCAGCCGCGTCCGCGAGAAGGCGCGACAAACTTCCTGCCTTTCCAATCTGCGCCAAATCGGTTTGGCAGGTCTGCAATATGCGCAGGATTACGACGAGCGTCTTTTCCCCGTCAGTTACGACGACTGGCAGCATTACTGGTGGGGCTTTGTGGATTACGCCAACGGCACGGTGGATTTCACCCGCAGTTTCCTGCACCCTTACATGCGCAACGCCCAACTCAAAGCCTGCCCGTCCTTTGTGCCTGAAGCCCGCTATTTCGCCTTCGGTCACCTCGGTTACGGCTACAACTACGCTTACCTGAGCCCCTTCGGTCCGCCGCCCCGCTACACGCCGACACCTGTTTCGTTGGCACAAATTGTCAACCCCGCTGAAACGGTTTGGCTGGCGGATTCTGCTCGGTTGAACACTTGGGCTTACGCGACGCCGACGATGGAAGCCAACGCCTACCTTGAACCACCGTCCAGCAACTACCCGACTTTCCATGCCCGTCACAACGAGGTCGGCAATGTCCTTTGGTGCGATGGGCACGCGAAAGTCTTTTCGCCTGTCTATCGTAGTGGGACTTTCGGCTGGGGGTTCAACGCCGACGATTTCAAGCGACGCAACTTGGGCGATATTGACAAAGATGGCGATTTCACGACGGACGAACTGTTTGACCTGCGTTGACCGAAGTTACGGCACCAACGCCGCCGCTTTCACGGTGACGGTGACGATGGCGATGAGGGAATTTTGTGCCCACTGGAAAGCGGGATTGACCAAGATGCCCAGCAAAAAGGCGCCAAGCACGCCGATGAGCGCCGCCCCACTGACCAACCCTGTCGTTTCCAGCGGTTCGGGTCGGCGGGCAGGGAAAAAGAACATGCGCCGAACGACTTCCAAGTAGTAAAACGCCGAGACGACGCTGTTGATGACGCCGACGATCGCCAGCCACGCTAAACCCGCCTTAAGGGCAGCGCCGAACAGGAAGAACTTGCCGAAAAAGCCCGCCAATGGCGGGATGCCAATGAGCGATAGGAAAGCGATGGTCAGCACTGTCGCAGCGACAGGAGCGCGTTGCATCAACCCTTCGTAGTCGTCAATCTCGCTGGAGTTAAGGGCATTCTCCACCCAGATGATAACGGCGAAGGCAGCCATGTTGGCGAAGGCGTAGCCGAGGACGAAGTAAAGGATGCCCGCTAAACCCATGTCCGTCGGGTCGGGCGTTTTAGCGCCTGTCAAGATTTGCCAATCGTTGGGCGTGAAAGCGGCGATGCCGATGAGCAAGTAGCCGACTTGCGCGATGGACGAATACGCCATCAACCGCTTGATATTGCGCTGCCAGATGGCGCCCAAGTTGCCAAAGGTCATCGTCACGACGGACAAAAACGCCAGCACCATTTGCCAACCTGTGCTGGCAGGACCAAAAGCCGCTGCCAAAACCCGCAGCAACGCTGCCATCCCTGCCGCTTTGGAAGCGACCGAAAGGAACGCCGTGATGGGCGTCGGCGCGCCTTCGTAAGCATCGGGCGCCCAACCGTGAAAGGGCACCATCGCCACTTTGAACCCCAACATCGCCAGCATCAGCAGGATGCCGAGCATCGTGAAAGGCGAGATGGCAAACGCTGCGCCCTTTTCCCCGAGATTGGGGAGCAATCGCTCAGCGATTTCGTAAAGGTGGGTCGTGCCCGTCGTCCCATAGACCAACGACATGCCATACAAACTGGCAGCCGTCGTCGTCGCCCCGACAAGGAAATACTTCAGCCCCGCTTCCGCACTCTTGGGTTCGTCGCGCAAGTAGCCCGCAAGGATGTAGGAGGCGATGGACGCAAACTCAATGGACAAAAACAGCGTGATCAGTTCCGTCGCCGACGCCATAAAGCACAGCGCCAAAGTGGCAAAGACCATCAGCCCGTAAAATTCAGCGCGAGCGGATGGCACTTGCTTTTCCACATAGTCAACGGTCACCAGCGCCACCAAGACAGCGCCGATGAGGATGGCAGCCTTAAAGAACATCGCCAACGGGTCAGCGGCAAAAGTCGTCGTCAGCCAGTAAGCGAGCCCTTTTTGATAACTGCTCGCCTCCGTCAACGCCAACGCCCTAACCTGCCAACCCAACCAACCCAATGCCCCGACGAACCCTAATAGCGCCAACCAACCGTAAAGGCGTTTCGGAAGGCGTGGGGCAATCAGGTCAACGATGAAGATGACGAATCCAACGACGGTCAGCCACAGTTCAGGCGCCATATAACGCCAAAGAGCAACCCACACCGACACTGCCATCACACTCCTGCCTCGGAATTTTCTCCCGGCGGAAGGCGTTGTGATTATAGCGCACAGATAGGAAACAACTTGCCGCGCCCCTTGACGGCAACTCTTTTTTTTTGCTACAATGGTCACAACCATCCCTACCCATAGCGAGGCGGACAGGCATGGGCAAACTGCCTCAAAAAACACAACAAGCCCTTCAAGCCGCCCTTCGCAAGGCAAGAAAATGGCGCCGCCCGCTCCATTGGGATGGCAATGAATGGCACAAGGAACTTGACGCCATCGCCCGCGCCGCTGCCTTTGAAGCGTGCTGTTACTTTGACGAGCAGCAAAGCATCACCTTAGAAACCTTCGTTTTCTGGCAAGTGCTGACAGCCCTTCGGGATTTCCATCGGCGGGAGTGGGCTTACTTCGCTTTTCACTGCGGGCATCTTACAAAGGTTTCCGATGAGGGAGAGGCAGGAGAGGGCGACGAAAGTGCGGAAGTTTGCGAGGAAGTAGCCACAGAGGGCTTGGAGCAGGAATGGCGGCGCTACTTGATTTTCTGGGCGTTAGAACGATTGAGCGAACGGGAGCGACAGGTGATGAAGAGGCTGTATTGGGACGGGCGGACGGAAGCGGAAATTGCCCACGAACTGGGCATCAGCCAACAAGCCGTCAGCAAAATCAAGCGAAAAGCCATCCAGAAACTGAGGGAGTTGTTGGAGGGGTTGTTGTGAGGGGCGTTTCAAGCATGGCAGATTTGCCATTGAGCAGGCGGGTTGTAAAAAGTTCGGGGTGGTGCATATTATGGAGTAGGGGCGCAAAAAGAGCCGAGGAGTGCTTTAAGTCGGAGGGCGACAAGGATGGAAGAAGAAAAGGAGACAGCATGGCAAACAGAGGTAAGAGGACAACCAACGGTAACAGGTTGGAGGGATGCTCCAGAAAAACGCCTGAGGGTGTGGGCGGCAATACTCGTGGGTCTCACTGCCATCCTTTTCATCCTGAGCGCCCAATCGCCTGAAGGGCAACAATGGATGGTAAAGGTGCGACTCTTTTGGCAATGGCAAGAGAGGGAACGGGTGAGGCAGTTTCAAAAAGCCCTTGCTAATGACCCACCCACCGGCACGCCCCTTGGGCATCTCGGTCTGAACCATTCGCTCTTTGCCCTTCACCCTTCGCTGCCTTTGTTGGTGGTCGTGTTTGGGAATTGCGAGGGATGCGGGGCGCAGCGGTTGAGGGAGTGGGCGGAGGTTTTGGGCAATTGGGAGACATGGAGAAAGCATTTGCGAAGTGTTTTGGTGGTGCAAGACAAGGAAGGGAAGGTGCGGGAGGTCGTGGCAAGGAACGGGTGGAAGGTGACAGTTATCGCCGATGAAGACGGCAAGATCGGAAGGACACTGAACGCCTTTTTCACGCCGAGGGCGTATGGGTTTGAGGGTGGGAAGTTGGTGTGGGTGCAGAAGGAGGCGGGGATGGGGGTTGCAAAAGTGTTGGAAAGTTTTTTGGGGCGGATAAAGGGGGAAGGGGAAGTGAAGGGGTTACTGAATGCGTGGGCGGCGGAGATGAGGGAAAAGGCGTGGGGGAAGATGAAAGCAGTTGCCCAACCGAAGAGGGGCGATCAACGATGAAAAGGCGACAAGATTTAATTCTCAAACGGCTACACGCATTAACGCTGATAGAGTTGGTGGTCGTTTGTGCCATCATAGTGGTGTTGGTGGGGATAGTTTGGGTTGTGATGGCGCCGGCGAGGGAGAAGGCAAGGCAGGCAGTTTGCCTCAGCAACCTGACCCAAATCGGTCATGCTTTTCGGATGTATCGGGATGACTGGGATGGAGTGGAGCCGCAAAAAGGAGTGCAGTTGGAGTATTGGCAATTGGGGCTGCCTCCCTTTCATCCCAAAGACAGGCTTTCGTCCTACTTGCGCAATGAGCAGGTATGGTTCTGCCCGACTCAAGTTCACGATCACCACGACGCTTATACTGTTCATTACTGTGCCCATGAGGATATCGTAGACCCCTACTTGCCTCCCCACCACTATGATGAATGCCCATTAATCGCTCCTTCTCCCAACCACATGGCGTCTTTCAAATGGGCAGTTGCCCATGTGCCCGACTGGCCTGTTCTTCTTTGCTATACTCATCACTTCTACTCAACCCCTGAGTGGGGAGATGAACACTTACTGGGTCTCTTCCTGCCCGATTTCTCTATCCATTGGTTTTGGACTTCTGAGTTGATCATGAAACTCCCTGTCTATCAGGGAGTGCCGAAAAACTAAAGTTTGGGAGGTGTCGGTGATGCGAAAGCAGTTGCATGTGCTGAGCGTCACTGCATTGTGTGTGCTGTCCATCGTTGCCCCCTTGTTCGCTGGTTATTGCATAGACTGCGATTCATATCCGACGAGTTGTGGCAATGGGTGTCACCGTGGCAATGCTGTCGGTCCTTGGCCAAATAATGGCAACTACTGCGTTACTTGCTCTGGCACAATTCGTCAGTTTTGCACGGCTTGCCGTTGGGAACGCTTCCAGTGCGTCCCCAACCAACCAGGATACCCCGCTTCTTGTGCCCCTCCGTATGTCTGGGAAAAAATTTCTGAGGACAACCAAGCGGGGCTCATCAGTTGCACATGCCGCCCCGGCGGCGTTTGTTTTTGCTTGTAATCTGGGGTGAACTAAAAGCATGCGGAGACGCATTAAAGCCCTGCTTATCTTCACGGCAGTGCTTACGGCAGTTGGGGTGTGGTGGTGGCAATGGCAAGCCCCCTACCGCACCCTAACTGCCTTCCTTGATGCCTTGCAAAGGGGCGATGTGGCTGCCCTTTATGCTCTTACGCCTGCCTACGAACGGCGATTTCTTACACCCACATTAATCGCCCATGCCTATGAGAAAGTGATCAAACCTCAATTGTTGAATGAAAAAAAGATAGACCGCATCTGGCGAACTTCATTGAGAGGATTTTTCCCTGACCTTTGGCTTGGGCGAGTGCGGTCAGTGCGCTTTTACCTTTGGGTTCAGGATCAACGGAGCAACAAGAAGCAACTCACGGCAATCATCGTTCAGCGCCCACCCATTGAAGAGCGATGGAGAGTGCCCTTCAGCACGTTTTTGGTCAACACGCTGGTAGGAGCGTATGTGGCTCAGGGAAGATCAGCCGACAAAGCGTTTGATTGGGCTTTTGAAACTGTGAGGCGTTTAGGTTTTCAGTTCGTTGCTTCACCGGAAGGAAGCACCGTCTCTACCTCCTTAACGGAAGCGGCGGGACACCGAGAGCAAGTAATGCCCTCTGTTCCGATTTCCCGTTGATGGGTAATAACTTGCCATCAGGTTGTAAAAGTGTTGGGTTAGTGGATATTAACTAATGGGAACGCAGAGAGTTTAAAGCGCGCCCTAATCTGCGAGGTGACAAGAATGGTAAGCAAGGTGAGCGAACATGAGACTCAAAACGACACCATTGAAAGATGGACGCTTAAGAGCAATTACAATATCCGCATTCGGGATTGTCATATGGGTTCTTTTGACGCTCGTGACTTCCCTTCGTCGTTTCAACCTTCTTGGTGCTCAAGCCTTTGATTTGGGGATTTTTCAGCAAGGGGTTTGGCTTTTGGCGAATGGCTACACGCCTTTCGTGACCGTTCGCGGTTGGCACCTCTTCGCCGACCATTTCAGCCCCATCTTGTTCGCCTTCGCCCCTCTCTACAAAATTTGGGCTCATCCTTTCTGGCTCTTTTTCGGTCAAACCCTCGCCCTGGCTCTCGGCGTCATCCCACTTTACCGCCTCGCCATCCGCCACACTCAAAACGAGAAGATTGCAGCGCTTATATCCATCGGCTCCTTACTTCATCCCTCCATCGTGACTATGCTCTTCTTTGACTTCCACCCTGTCCTTCTCTCCGTCCCCTTCGTCCTCTGGGCAATTGATACCCTTGACGAAAACTGTCCAATTCATTGCGCCATCGCTTGCCTTCTTGCCCTTCTTTGCCGAGAAGATGTTGCCGTCTCCATCGCTTGTCTGGGGCTTTACGGTTTGCTTATCCGAAGGAGATTGTGGGGCGGAGCGATTGCACTGATTAGTGTCCTTTGGTTCATCTTTGCCACGAAGATGATGGCAGTTTTGAGCGGCGAAGAAAGAACCGCCTACCTGTCCCTTTACTCCCGATGGGGAAACACACCCTTGCAGATTGTCGTCAGTATCTTAACTCATCCCATTGACGCCATCAAAACCCTTATCTTTTGCGAAGGTCACTTCACACAGCCCGGCACTTACCCTTTGCTCCTTTTAGCACCTTTCGCTTTCTTTCCGCTTTTCTCTGGCACTTTTGCCCTGTTCGCTTTGCCCAACTACGCCGTTTTGGCTTTGAGCGATTGGAGGGCGATGAGGGAGTTGGGGTTTCAACATGCTTCCATCATCGCCCTTGGCTTGCGGCATCGCTACCTTTTGCTTTCGGCAGGCTACAAAAACTCGTGGATGAAAACTTGCAACTTCAATGGCAAAAAGTTATGGTCGCTACCTTTTCCCTCTGCTTAATCGTTTCTTTCTTCCGCTATGTTCCTCACACTTACCTTCACTTTCACGCAAACATCTTGCCGAAAGAACAAGCCAAGCAAATCCGAAGTTTCCTTGCCGAAGTTATCCCGCCAGATGCGTCGGTTAGCGCACCGTCTCAATTTGTCCCTCATCTTGCCCATCGCAAGGAAATTTACCTTTTCCCCAATCCATTTCAGCGGGCAGGTTACGGACCTTCTCCAATGACACTGAGGCAGTTAGATGGTCGTCTTTGGGTCAAGCCGATGGCGACGAAAGTTTTGCACAAAAGGATGAACCAAAAGCGAGTAGATTACATCGTCTTGAAAGTGGGTCGGCAAAACACTTGGCCCTTAAAACCCGACTATTATGAGCAAACAGCCGTTGGGGTTTTGACTTGCAGGGATTACGGTGTCGTTGCGGTGAAAGGCGATGTGGTGATTTTGAAGCGGGATGCTGATTTTGAGAGGGGTTTGGCGAAGTTAGGAGTTGAAGGGTGGAAATTGGTCGCTCAAGGCAACCGTTTGGATGAGCAATCTTTGGAACGAGCCGTAAGAGAGGCATGGGAGAGATTGAGGGAGGGAGGCGCATGGCAAGGGGACGAACACTTTGGCAGGTTGCCGTGACTGTCGGCATAGTTGGCGGGATTTTGAGCGCTGCGATAGGAACGATTTTTAGTTCGTTGGTTGCATGGTTGATGCCGACGATGACGCCTTACAGTAGCCCCGACTTGGTTTTTCGCTCTTTGACATTGCTTTGCGTTGGCTATGGCTTGAAGCCAATGGTTGTTGAAAAGTGGTTAGTTTCGGGTTTGGTTTTAGGCTGCTCGGCGAGTTTATTGATGGTTTTGTTCCCCACCAGCGCCCATTCGCTGTTGCCGTTTCACTGGTCAACCTTGACCATTTTGCCCGCAGGATTGGCAGGGATGGCTCTAAGGGAAATTGCTGAGGAAACAAGCGCTGGAGACGAAACTCCGACGCTAACAAGTGACGGTTCAAAACACCGTTAAGGAGTTGTCGGTGATGTTCAAAGGTACAGGCACACTCAAACTGGCGGTGTTGGTTTTCGTTCTCGTTGCGGGGGTTGGGTCGGTGAAGATGCTTCAATCAAGTGCACCCGCTGACCCGTTGAAGGAGTGGAGTTATCCGAAGGCAAAGCGTGGACTGGAAGGGATAAGCCAACCCCCGCTGGTATGGGCGAAATTCACCACGACGGATGCTTTTGAGAAAGTGTGGAAATTTTACTGGCAAAAGGTCACTGAAGGTGCTCCAGTGAAGTTACCACCGAGCATTAAAAGTAGGACGCTTTACAGCGAGGCACCACCTGAGCAAAAAATTTGCGCTCACTTCAGAGACGACAACCCGACGGCAAGGATGGGTGTGTTCGTAATTCGTGAGAAGCAACAAACGATCTCTATCACCATTGTGCGTCGGGCGAAAGAAAAAGAGACGGTGATCGTCGCAGCATTAGACTTGCGGTAAGACGGAGTCCGATAGCGAGTCCAGTTATTTGTTCGCTTCAGTGATCTTCGGCTTATCAAGCCGTCAAACAGCCTGGGAGCGCTTAGGGAGGGAAAAGGATGGCAAGGCGAGGAACATGTCGGGAGACCACTAATTGTCGGATAGAGAAACACCTGTCCTTAAGCGCCCCAAGCCCGCATTATCCATTCCACGACTTGTTCCATTGCAGGTTGGATGACACGGAGCAAGATGGGTGGGTAGACGCCGACGAGGAAGGTCAAAACGACCAACGGCCA
>Ga0079992_128924_pt2 | contig 16342 bp, 14 predicted proteins | sample FaiFalFF_MnMetaG_3_FD_69197 | JGI IMG/M metagenome (GOLD analysis project Ga0079992, IMG submission 69197) | Freshwater microbial communities from Yellowstone National Park, Wyoming, USA - Fairy Falls B (FF_Mn_B) MetaG (SPADES assembly) (version 2) | ecosystem: Environmental > Aquatic >... | reverse complement strand
AGGACCTCGTTGACGTCGCCGACGGCGTAAACGTCCGCAAAATCGGTCTAGAGGGTTTCGGGGTTGACCTTAACCCAGCCGTCGGCGGCCAGGCCGCTCTGGCGCACAACCGCCGGGGCCCGGTGGGGCGCAACCCCGATGAGCAGGTCGAAGGGGCGGCGTTCCGCGGCGAAGACAACTTCCCCGGCCTCAATCCGGACTGCCCGCCGGTTCGGCAGGAAGGTGATTCCCCGGGCCGCCAGTCGGCCTTCAACGGCGGCGCACCCGGCCGGGCCCAGGATGGGGATCGCCGTGGGCTGGGGTCCGAAAACCTCGATGCTGGCGGCCACGCCCCGGTCCTTGAAGAACTCATCGAGGAGCAGGGCCAGCTCGAAGGGCGCCGGCGGGCATTTATACGGCAGGCCGAAGATGCCGATGAGGACCCGGCCGCCCCGGAAATTTCTGAGGGCTTCGGAAATGGCCGGGAGCTGGCCCGGGTCGTAAAAGTTCAGGGCGTGCTCGGCAAATCCGGGAACCTGGTCCGGGGCCAGTTCAGCGCCCAGAGCAACCACCAGGGCATCGGCCTCGAGCCGCCGGCCGTCGACCTCGACGGTCCGGGCCGCCGGGTCGATGGCCGTCACGGTGCCGTTCAGAACCCGGATACCCTGCCGTTCCAGGGCCGAAAGGGGCCGGCGGCCCTCGTCGGCCGTTCCCCGGCCGGTGACGACCCAAGACTTGCGGAAACCCATCATGAAGTGGGTTCGGCGGTCGACTAAGATGACCTCATCGGCCTCGGCCAGCCTGAGCCGCAGGCTGACGGCCGTGGCCACCCCGCCGAACCCGCCCCCAAGGATAACTACCCGGCGCACGGTTCAGGTCCTCCGGACAGATTGTACGCCATCGGCCGCAGGCGGCAGTGTCAGGTTTTCAGCCGGGGGTCGAGGGCGTCCCGGAGGCCGTCGGCAATCAGGTACAGGCAGAGGACCGTTACCCAGATGAGAGCGCCAGGGGCGATGATGAGCCAGGGGGCCTGGGTAAAGTAGCGGGTTGAGCCGCTGAGCATGTTGCCCCAGCTGGGGGTGGGGGGCTGGACACCGAGGCCCAGGTAGCTGATGGTGGACTCGAGGAGGATGATGCTGCCGATATCGATGCCGGCATACGTTATGACCAGGGGAATGACATTGGGCAGGATGTGGGCAAAGATTATCCGCAGGTCGCCGGCCCCGATGGCCCGGGCCGCAATCACGAATTCCCGCTCCTTGACGCTCAGCACCTGGCCCCGGACAAGTCGGGCGATGCCCGGCCAGGAAAGGAGACCCAGGACGACAATCAGGATCTCAACGCTGGGCCGGAATAGGGCCCCAACCATGATGAGCAGAAAGAGGCCCGGAATCGACCGGACGGTATTTATAAACCAGGTGATGAGGTCGTCCACGGTCCGGCCGTAGTAGGCCGCAACGGCTCCGATAGTCACCCCGAGGGTCATATTGATCAGGGCGGCCGCAAACCCGATGGACATGGACACCCGTGCGCCGAAAAGAAGCCGGGCGAGCTGGTCGCGGCCGTTCTCATCGGTGCCAAGGAGATTTCCAGCATTGGGGGGTGAGAAGGTTTTCAGAAGGTCAATGCGCTCGGGGCTCTGGTGAATTACGTACTCGGAAATCACGGGCGCAAGAAGGGCCAGCAGGCCGAGGGTTGCCAGAATCCCCATCGCCAGTAGAGTGAGCCGGTCGTGGCAGAGGCGGCGGACGGCCAGCTGGGTGAGGCTCAGGCCGGCCGAAGGCCGCAGCTCCCGAATTTCAACCCCGGTCCGGCGCATCGGTTCGGCCGTCACCTTTCAGTCTCCCTCACGAGTACCGGATCCGCGGGTCGACTATCCCGTAAAGAATGTCCGAAAGTAGCTGGCCGAGCACCACCAGCACCGACGCAATTATCGCGATGCCCAGGACCATCGGGTAGTCCCGGGAGTAGGCCGCATCAACGAAGAGTCGGCCCATGCCCGGCCAGGAGAAAACGCTTTCGGTGACCACCGCCCCGCCGAACAGGAAGGGAAGCGTCCCGCCCAGGACGGTAATGATGGGCAAAAGGGCGTTGCGCAGGGCGTGGCCGTAAAGGACAACTCCCTCGGCGAGACCCTTGGCCCGGGCGGTCCGGATGTAGTCCTGGGAAAGGACCTCCAGCATCTCCGTCCGCATCAGGCGGGAGTAGAGGGCGATGGGTCCGGCGGCCAGGACCAGGGCGGGCAGGACCAGGTGCCAGAGCCGGTCGAGCAGGGGCGGCATAAACGCCCCCCGCAGGGTGTACATGCCGCCCGAGGGGAACAGGCGAAGCTGGACGGCCAGGACCAGAATAAGCATCAGCCCGAGCCAGAAGTTGGGCACGGCGTCGACGACCACGGCCAGCACCCGGACAAGCTGGTCGATAAGGCCGCCCCGGTGGGTTGCCGCCAGAATCCCCAGGGTGGGGCCGACCAGCAGGGCGATGACCACTGCCGCCAGGCTGAGCTGGATCGTATTCGGGAGGCGCTCGAGGATCCGGCTCAGAACGGGCTCCCGGGTTACAAAGGAGCGGCCGAAATCGCCCCGGGCCAGGTTTGTCACCCAGTCGATGTACTGGATATACAGTGGACGGTCGAGGCCGAGCTGGCGGCGCATCCGCTCCAGGTCCTCGCCCTTAATGGTGGGGTCGAAAAAGAGGTTTACCGGGTCGCCGGGCGCCAGCCGGATGACAGCGAAAATGAGGATGCTTATTCCCAGCAGGGTGGGAATCGCCTGAAGGAGCCGCCGAAGGACGAACTTCGTCACTTTGCGATGTACCAGTCGTGCAGGTTATGGAAGACGCCCCCGAAGGTTGTGGGGTTTGGCCCCACGATGGAGCGCTTGATGGCCACCAGGGCTTTCAGGCTGTAGAGAAAATTAAACGGCTGGTCGTCGGCCAGGATCTCCTGAAACCGCCAGTAAAGCCTTTTGCGTTTCTCCGGGTCGCAGCCCGGGACCTTAACAGTCTCTTCGATAAGCCGGTCGACCTCCGGGTTGCGGTAGCGGATCCGGTTGAAGCCCCGGGGCGCAAGCTCAGCCGAGTGCCAGAACGCCCGGGGGTTCGGGTCGACGCCCAGGGAGTAGCCGGAGATAACCAGGTCGAAATTGCCCTGGCGGAGCCGCTCCAGGAAGGCGTTCCATTCCTGGAACTGGATGTCGACGTCGACCCCGATCTGCTTCCACTGGTCCTTGGCGATGATGGCAACTTGCTCCCGGATTTTCTGGCCGGCCGGAACCCAGAGGGTGAACCTGAGGGTCTGGTCACCCCGCTGCATGATGCCGTCGGGTCCGGGCTTAAAGCCGGCCTGCTCAAGGAGCTGGCGGGCCCGCTGGGGGTTGTACTCCGGCGGCTTGATGTTCGGATTATATGCCCACGAGGCCGGCGGAATGTGGCCGGCAACCCGCACGCCCTCGCCCCGGAGGACGGTCCGGATGATGCTGTCGGTGTCCACGGCCAGGGAGAGGGCCCACCGGACCCGCTTATCATCCAGGGGCGGCCGGGAGACGTTGTAACCTATATACGTGTAGCCCAGGTCGTCGTAGCGGTAGATGGTCAGGTCTTCTTCCCGCTCGAGCTCATCGAGGTCCGAAGGTTCGATGGACCCGACGTCGATGTCGCCGGTCTTGAGCTGGGCGGTCACAACGGTGCTGTCGGGAACGACCTTGCGAATATACTGGTCGATGTACGGGCCGCCGGGCCGCCCCCACCAGTCCTCGTTGCGGACCAGGGTGATGTGGTCGCCTTTCACCCACTCTTTAAACTTAAAGGGGCCGGTTCCTACGGGCCGCCGGTTAAACTCATCCCGGTTTATGTCTTCGGACTTCTCGAGCAGATGCCTGGGAATCACGCCCCGGACCATGCCCTGGATGAGAAACGGGCAGAAGGGCTCTTGCAAGGTGATTTCCAGGGTGTAGTCGTCGACGACCCGGATTCCTTCGGTCTCGGCGGCCTTCCCGTCGATGCGGGCCCTGGCCCCGACAATCATATCGTAGTTGCTCTTCCGAACGGTCCGGGTGCGGGGGTCGAGGATCGCCTCGAAGGTGAACTTGACGTCGTGGGCGGTGAACTCCTCGCCGTCGTGCCAGCGGACGCCCCGGCGCAGGTAAAACGTGTAGGTCAAGCCGTCGTCCGAGACCGTCCACCGCTCGGCGAGCCACGGGGCCGGCTGGCCCGTCAGCGGGTCGACCCGCAGGACCGGGTCGAAGATGCGGTCGGTGACGTTGGACGAGGCCGTGTCGTTGTGGAGGATGGGATTTAAAATTTCGGCATCCGCCGGTGACCCGAAGATAACGGTGCCCCCGTAGACGGGCTTGCCGGCCTGTTCGACTGGGGTCGGGGTCGACGGCCGGGAACACCCGAGGAGAATGCCGGCCGCCGTAAAGCCGGCAAGCCCGGACAGAAACTCCCGGCGGGTGAGTTCAACCATCGCGCCTCTTCGCCCGACTCGGTCTTTCCGGCAGGCCCGGCTGGCGGGGAACCGGCCTGTGCCGCTCCTTGCCAGCCCCCTGGCAAGCCTATTTTGTCACGTACCAGTCGTGGATATTGTAGAAGGTTCCGCCGAAAACCGTCGGGTTCACCCCCTGGACCCGCCGGTTCACCGCCACGATGGTGTTGGCCGCAAAGCCGAAGTTATACGGCGGGTCCTCAGCCATGATCTCCTGGATGCGCCAGTAGAACTGTTTGCGCTTTTCCTGGTCGCAGCCTGGAACCTTGAGCCCCTCTTCGATGAGCCGGTCGACCTCGGGATTCCGGTAGGAGACGAAGTTAAACCCGCTTTCAATCTCGCCGGAGTGGAAGATAGACTTGAAGGCGGGACCGGGGTCGACACCTAGCGACCAGCCGACAATGACCATATCGAAGTCCCGGGTTTTGTTAAGCCGGTCCAGGAAGGCGTTCCATTCCTGGAACTGGATGTCGACGTCGACCCCGATCTGCTTCCACTGGTCCTTGGCAATGGTGGCCACCTGCTCCCGGACCTTGTTGCCCGAGTTGGTGTAGAGGGTGAACTTGAGGGGCTTGCCGTCCCGCTGCATGATGCCGTCGGGTCCGGGCTTAAAGCCGGCCTGCTCAAGGAGCTGGCGGGCCCGCTGGGGGTTGTACTCCGGCGGCTTGATGTTCGGATTATATGCCCACGAGGCCGGGGGCATGTGGCCGGCCATCTGCACGCCCTCGCCCAGCAGTACTTTCTCGACGATGGACTTCATGTCCACGGCATGGGTCAGGGCAAGCCTCACCCGCCGGTCGTCCAGGGGCGGGCGGGCCAGGTTGTAGCCGATGTAGGTGTAGCTCAGGCCCAGGTACTTGCGGATTTCCAGGTGGGCTTCCCGCTGGATTTCGGCCAGGTCCTTGGGTTCGATCCCGCCGATGTCGACCTCGCCGGTTTTGAGCTGGGCGACGACGACCGTGGCGTCTTTAACCACCTTGCGGATGAACTCGTCGATGTATGGTCCGCCCGGCCGCTTCCACCAGTTCTCGTTCCGGACCAGGGTGATGTGGTCGTCCTTTACCCACTCCTTGAACTTAAAGGGCCCGGTGCCCACCGGCCGCCGGTTAAACTCATCGGTGTTGATATCTTTTCCCTCGAGGAGGTGGCGGGGCAGGGGCCGGAGAAACGACATGGACGAAATCAGGAACGGGCAATAGGTCTCCGTCAGGGTTATCTGCAGGGTGTAGTCGTCGACAACCTTAACGCCCTGGGTCTCGGCGGCCCTGCCGGCGATGCGGTCTTTGGCCCCCTGGACCAGCTCAAAGAGGTTCTTCCGAACCGTCTGCGTCTTCGGGTCAAGGATGGCCTCGATGGTGAATTTAACGTCGTGGGCGGTGAAGGGCTTGCCGTCGTGCCACTTGACGTTCTTGTTGAAGTAAAACGTGTACGTAAGGCCGTCCGGGGAGATCTCCCACTTCTCGGCCAGGTTTGGAATCGGCTGGCCGTTGTTCGGGTCGATGTCAACGACGTTGTCAAATACCCGGGCGATAATCTCGCCGGAAGGAACGTCGGTAGAGAGAATCGGGTTGAGGACCTGGGCGTCAGCAAAGGTGCCGTAGATGACCGTCCCGCCGTAGGAAGGTTTGAGCTCCGCCGGTCCCGGCTGGGGCGCTGGCGCCCCCGGTGCGCAGGCCCCCAGGACCGCAGCCGTCCCCAACCCGGCCGCGCCAGCCAGAAACTCCCGCCGACTTAACTGCCGCGCCAAAGGAACCCTGACTCCTTTCGGTGAATTTTCGGCGGCCGCGGCGTCCCCCCTATACGCCTTGGGTCGCCGGCTGATTATAAGGGTGGGGACTGAGAAGTGTCAAGGACCGGCAAGGACATTTTGCCCTCGGGCTGTTAAAGACGCCCCGGCCACCCGCCGGGGCCTACTTTAACTGGCGCAGGGGCCGGGATGTTGCGGTGACCCCCAGGATAAAAACCAGGCTTATTGCGCCGGTGAGGGCAACGGCCAGGGGCGCCCCGACCTGGTCAGCCAGGGCGCCGGCCAGGAGCGAGCCGACCGACTGCAGGCCCCAGGTCAGCATGTAGATGCTCATGACCCGGCCCTGGTAGGCAACCGGGGTGACGCTGAGGGTCAGGCTGTTGTTCAGGGTCTGAAACAGGGCCTGGCTGAGCCCGGCCGCGGTCAGCATCAGCACGGCCAGCCCGAAGTCGGTGACGAGGGCAAAGCCCACTACGGCCAGGGAGAAAACGAGTCCTGAGCCGACCAGAACAGGGCCGCGCGGGCAGCGGGCGCCGATGAAGGCCACCCCTACGGAACCGAGCAGGGCACCGGCCCCGCTGGCGCCGTAGAGCAGGCCCAGGCCGCTGGTGCCGGCCCGCAGGATGTCCCGGGCGAAAACGGGTACCAGGGGCACGAAGGCCAGGCCGAAGACGCTGGGGATAAGGCTTACCAGCAGGAGGCTGAAAACGAGGCGGTCAGACCGGATGTAATCGAGGCCGCCAAGGATGTCCTGCCAGACGGTCGTCCGAAGGTCCGGATCCGAACCGGCGCGCCTGCGGGGTCGAATCTGGGCGGCCATCCAGACTAGCCCCAGATAACAGATGACAGTCAACCAGTAGACGCCGGCGACATCGATTAAGCCGACCAGGACCCCGGCCAGGGCCGGGGCAACGATGCGGGTCCCGTTAACGATGGCCGAGTTGAGGGCCATCGCCTCCTGGATAGACCGGCGCGGCACCAGGGCCGGTATAAGCGACTGGCGGGCCGGGATGTCGAAGGCCCACACCACCCCCATGAGCGTGGCGAGGCCGATGAAGATAGGGACCGTCATAAGTTTGAGGGTAATTAGGAGGGCGATTACAGCGGTCAGCCCGGCCAGGATGGACCTGGTCAGAACCACGAGCCTTGCTCGGTCGACCCGGTCGGCTACGGCTCCGCCGACCAGTGAAAGGAGAAAGATGGGGATGTTGGCGGCGGCGCTGACTGCCCCGAGGAGGAAGGGCGAGTCTGTAAGTTCCAGGACGAACCAGCCCTGGGCGACATTCTGCATCCAGAAGCCGCTCAGGGCGAAGGTCTGGCCGAACCAGAGCAGGCGGAAGTCCCGGTAGCCGAGGACACCGGGCCAACGGAATCCCCGGCCTGACCTTGCCGGCGGCTCAACGCGAACGGGGGCTGATGCCGGGGAGCCGTCGCCGTCGGGCGGGCTCAAGCCCCCACCCCCGACGTCCGACTGGCCGCTTTGGGGCATTCACGCCCCGCCGGCACGGCTGGTTCAGTTAAGGAACCCATTTTGCAAACAAATCCGGTCGGCGTTCCGCCCCGACCGTTGCCCGGCCCGGTCAGGTTGCCGCCGACTCGACCTCATCCAGCTCGAGGAGGAGAGCCCGGTAGCGCTCGAGACGCTCCGCCCACCTGGCCCGGAGCTGGCCGAGCTGCTCAATCTTGTGGTCGATGAGGCGAATCTGAGACTCGCTCGCCTCGATGGCGTGAAGCAACCGCTTGCGCCGCTCGCTCGGGTCGATTTTGTCCCAGTCGGCCCGGAGCTGACTCTTCACCTCGGCGGCGTCGAGAATCTGGCGGATTTCGTTCAAGGAGAAGCCGAGGAGCTGGGTGAGCTGTTTGATCTGCTCGAGGCGCTGCACATCCTCTTCGGAGTAGAGGCGGAAGCCGCCCTCCATGCGGGTTGGCGGCCGCAGGAGCCCCCGCTCCTCGTAGTAGCGGATGGTCCTTTGGGTGAGGCCCGTCCGCTGGGCAACCTCACCAATCTGCATGTAGCGGGTCTTGCCGTTGCCTTCCATCGGCTCCTGACGCCATTATACCCGGATTTACCGTTAACGTCAAAGTACGATTTCCCCCGGCTTTCCGGCCCTGACCCGGGCGGCCGCGGCCGGGGAAGCTCGGCCGTGCGGATTGCCTCACCATGGCCGTCAGACCGGTGCCCCCAGCCGCCGCGGGTTGCGCGGTGGGACCCCGCTCCGTTAACATCTTGTAAAGACCCGCTTCAGGAGACTGCTCAAATGGAGAGGCTTCCGAGTCGCGACGTTCTTGCGGGACCCGACCGCGCCCCGGCCCGGGCGTACCTGCGGGCCATGGGGCTCACCGACGAGGACCTCAATAAGCCCTTTGTGGGCATCGCCAGTACCTGGAACGAAGCAACGCCCTGCAACATCGGCCTTGCCGCCCTGGCAAAGCAGGCGGCCGCCGGCGTCCGGGCCGCCGGGGGCACGCCCCGGGAGTTCGTGACCATCGCGGTGAGCGACGGCATCGCCATGGGTTACGAAGGGATGAAGGCGTCCCTGGTGAGCCGGGAGGTCATCGCCGACTCCATTGAGCTGATGGTGTATGCCCACGGCTACGACGCCGTTGTCGGCCTCGCCGGTTGCGATAAGAGCCTGCCCGGCACCCTGATGGCCCTTGGCCGGCTCAACCGGCCGGGAATCTTCGTCTACGGCGGGAGCATCAAGCCGGGAGTCTTTGAGGGCCGCAATGTTACGATCCAGGATGTCTTCGAGGCGGTGGGGGCCTACGCCAGCGGCCGGATTTCCGACCGCCAGCTCTACGAGCTGGAGTGCCGGGCCTGTCCGGGGGCAGGCTCATGCGGCGGCCTGTTCACGGCCAACACCATGTCGTCGGTGGCCGAGGCTATCGGGATGGCCCTGCCCGGCAGTGCCTCGCCCCCGGCCGAGTCGGAGGCTCGGGCGGCCATTGCCTACGAGAGCGGCCGTCAGGTCATGGAACTGGTCCGCCAGGACATCCGGCCCCGCCGGGTCATGACCCGGCAGGCCTTCGAGAACGCCATCACCGTGGCCCTGGCCATGGGCGGCTCAACCAACGCCGTCCTGCACCTGCTCGCCATCGCCCGGGAGGTCGGGGTGCCCCTGAGCCTGGACGACTTCGACCGGATCTCCCGCCGGACACCCCTCATCGCCGACATGAAGCCAGCCGGCCGCTACGTCATGACCGACCTGGACGAGGTTGGGGGCGTGCCCACGGTTATGAAGTACCTGCTGGATGCCGGCCTGCTCCACGGTGATGTCCTCACCGTCACCGGAAAGACCCTGGCCGAAAACCTCAAGGACCACCGGATTCCGGCCGACCAGGACGTGGTCCGGCCGCCCAGCAACCCCATCAAGCCCACCGGCGGCCTGGTCATCCTCCGGGGCAGTCTGGCCCCCGAGGGGGCGGTGGTGAAGGTGACGGGCCTCAACCGCCTTTACCACCGGGGCCCGGCCCGGGTCTTCGACCGGGAGGAGGACGCCTTCGCCGCCGTTCAGCACCGGCAGATAAAACCCGGCGATGTCGTGGTCATCCGCTACGAGGGCCCCAAGGGCGGCCCCGGCATGCGGGAGATGCTGGCCGTAACCGCCGCCATAGTCGGCCAGGGCCTGGGCGAGGAGGTGGCCCTGGTGACCGACGGCCGGTTCTCGGGGGCGACCCGGGGGCTGATGGTCGGCCACGTCGCCCCGGAGGCCTTCGTCGGCGGGCCCATCGCCCTTCTGCGGGACGGAGACATGGTCGTCATCGACGCCGAGAACGGCCGGCTGGAGGTGGAGCTTACGGCCGGCGAGCTGGAGGCCCGGGCCCGGGCCTGGCAGCGGCCGGCGCCCCGGTGGACCTGGGGAACCCTGGCCAAGTATGCATCCCTGGTGGGCTCGGCCAGCGAGGGCGCCGTCTGCCAGCCGGTCTTCTAGGAGACCCTGGTGTGGGGCGGCGGGGCCGGGCCTGGTTGAGTCTGCTCCTGGCTGCCGGGCTGGCGGCCGCCTGTGCCGGGCTGGGCCTCACCCCGCCGGCCGAACCGGCCCGGCTCCCGCAGGCCCAGGTTGAAGCCCCAACCCCGGCCGAGCCGCCGGCCCCGACAGCCCGGGAGGGCCGGCTTGCGGGCAGGCGCATCTGCCTCGACCCCGGCCACGATGCGATTTACAGCCCCGGGGCCTCGGCCCGGGACGCCGCCGGCCGGGTCATCTTCAACGAGCACGACCTCACCTTTGAAGTGGCCTTCCGGCTCCGGGCCTTGCTCGAGGCCGAGGGGGCCGAAGTCTGCCTCACCCGGAACGAGCAGGGCTTTCTCCAAAGGGAGCCCTCCGATATCAACGGCAACGGGACGGTGACCCGGCCGGAGGATGTCGTCGAGCGGGCCCAGCCCCGCATCGACTTTATAAACGCCTTCGGGGCCGAGATAATGGTCTCGGTCCACTTTAACGGCTCGACGAACCCGGCCCTGAAGGGCACCGAGGTCTACTTTTCGGACGTTCCGGAGCAGGGACCCGAAAACCGCCGCCTGGCCCAGGCCCTTTTAGACGGCCTGCTGGATGCCCTCACCCGGGCGGGTTACCCGCCCGTAAACCGGGGCTTAAAAAGCGACCGGTACAAGACCGAGTACCTGGACTACGCCCCGTACTACGGGTTTGACCGGAGTTGCGCCGACTGCGCCCGGCTGCTCACCCTGGGCAACAACCCGATGCTGGCCGAGCGGGGCCGCTGGCGGGCGGGGGCCCTGGTGGAGGTGCTCTTCCTAAGCAACCCGGATGACGTCGGGTTCCTGCGCCGGCCCGATGCCCTGGATGTCATTGCGGCCGGCCTCTTCGAGGGGATTCTCAGTTATTACGGTGCTGAGGCCAGACGGCCGCCGGCCCCGGCCGCGACCCCGCAGTCCACTCCGGGTCTCCTGACCTTCACCGGACCGGTCGAAATCGGCCGGGGCGACCCGGCTCGGCCGGAAATCGCCCTGACCTTCGACTGCGGGGCCGGCGCCGGGCCGACACCGGCCATCCTTGATGCCCTGGCCGCTGCCGGGGTCCGGGCGACCTTCTTTGTTACCGGCCAGTGGGCCCGGTCTAACCCGGACCTCCTCCGGGCGATTGCGGCCGAGCACGAAATCGCCAACCACAGCTGGTCCCACCGGGACTTCACGAAGCTTTCAGATGCCGAAATTATCCGGGAGCTGGAGGCCACCGAAGAGGTCATCGTCAGCCTGACCGGGCGCACAACGAAGCCCTTCTGGCGGGCGCCCTTTGGGGCCCGGGACAGCCGGGTTCTGGCGGTGGCGGCCGCCGCCGGCTGGCCGGTCCACGTCTTCTGGACGGTTGAGCGGGCCCCGGCCGGCTGGGTGAGCGGCGATTCGGGCGACTGGCGTCCCATCACAACGGCTCAGGTCGTGGCGAACGTTCTCCGGGCGGCGGGGCTGGGCGGGGGCGTAATTACCGTCAGCCACTGCGGAAGCGACCTTACCGCCGCGGCCCTGCCGGAGATTCTGACCGGGCTGGGGCGGCTGGGCCTTCGGCCGGTTACGGTAAGCGAACTTGTAAGGGGGTAAGCTATGCCGAAGCGGGTCCTCTTCGTCTGCGTCCACAACGCCGGCCGGAGCCAGCTGGCCGCGGCCCCCTTCAATCCCCTGGCCCGGGAGCGGGGCCTCGACCGGACGGCCGACTCGGCCGGGACCGAGCCGGCCGAACGGGTCCACCCGAAAGTCGTGGCCGTTATGGCCGAACTGGGCAGCGACCTTTCCGGCGTCCGGCCCCGCCTGCTCACCAACGAAGACGTTGAGGCCGCCGACCGGGTTATCACCATGGGCTGTGAGGTGGACGCCGGCGTCTGTCCGGCCGTCTTTAGCAAAGACGTCGAGGACTGGGGCCTGCCCGACCCGAAGGGCCGGCCCCTGGAGGAGGTCCGGGCCATCCGGGACAAGGTGCGGCGCCGGGTCGAGGCCCTTCTCGAGGGGCTCGCCCGTCAGCCTGTTTAGAGGTCGATTTCCCAACCCAGGCCCCGGGCGCGGGCCAGCCCGTAGACCCTGGCGGCCACCGCCACATCCCACAGGCCGAGGCCCCCGGCCCGGAAGACGGTGATTTCGGCGTCGGACCGGCGGCCGGGCCGGAGGCCGGCCACAACCCACCCGAGCTCGGCCACCGCCTCCCAGGCAACGACCCCTGCTTCCGTTGCGGCCAGCAGGTCGCCGGAGTCAAGCCGGCACTGCTCCACCGAATCAACAAAGATGCGGTCGGCCCGGCCCCAGGCTTCGACGTCCAGCTCCCGGCGGAGCCGGCCGGTCGCCCCGATAACGTTTACGTGACAGCCCGGCCGGAGCCACTTGCCCCGGACTACGGGCCCGGGACTGCTCGTGGCCGTGACAATGATGTCGGCCCCGGCCGCCGCTTCCCTGGGGTTCGCCGTCGCGACCACCGGAATCCCGAGGCGGGCGGACATCCGGGCGGCGAAGTCCGACCGGTGGTCGGGGTTCGGGCTGAAGACCCGGACTTCCCGGAGCTTCCGGGTCGCCGCCAGGGCAACGAGCTGGGCTTCAGCCTGCCGGCCGCTCCCGAAAATCGCCACCCGGTCGGCATCGGGCCGGGCCAGGTGCCGGGCGGCCACGGCTCCGGCGGCCCCGGTCCGCAGGCGGCCCAGGTGGTCGGCCTGGACGACGGCCCGCAGTTCCCCGGCCTGCCCGTCGAAAAGAAGGCAGTGAAACCGCTCGCCGCCGGAAAAGATGGTATAGGCTTTAAAGCCGAGCCAGCCGGGAGTTGCCCCGGCCTTGAGGTGAAAGAGCCCCCGTTCGGTCCGAATCTGCTGGCGGGGCAGGCTCACAGCCCGGCCGAGGCCCTGGTCCCGAAGGACGGCCTCCAGGACGGCAACGGCCTCATCGACCGTAAGCAACTTTAAGACATCGGCCTCGCCCAGGAAGAGAGCCATAAGCTGAAGTCAACGAAGCCTAGGCCAGCAGACTGACTGCCTGCTCGAGCCGGCGCAGGACCCGCTCCCGGCCGAGGATGGCCATCGACTCGAAGAGGGGTGGGGTGACCGTCCGGCCGGTGACCGCAACCCGGATGGACATGAAGAGAGTGCCGGCCTTTAGCCCGAGCTCTTCGGCCAGGGCCCGCATGGCCGTTTCGAGGGTGGCTGCGTCAAAATCGGGCAGGGCCGAAAGGCGGCTGAGGGCTTCGGCCAGGGCCCGGCGGGTAAGCTCCCGGTCGAGACCCTTCGGAACCAGTAGTGCGGGGTCGTAGCTGAGCTCCTCGACAAAGAAGGGCTCGACCAGGGGTGCGGCCTCGGTGAGAAGCTTGATCCGCTCCTGGATGAGGGGCACGAGCCTCCGGACCAGGTCCCGGTCTATCGGCCGGGGAACCTCAGGGGCGAGGTCCCGCTCCAGGAAGGGCACAAGGCGGTCGGCCAGTTCGTCTGGAGAGAGGCGGCGGATGTGGACCCCATTGAGCCAGAGGAGCTTTTCGGGGTCGAAAATCGCCGGGTTCGTCCCGATCCGGCGCAGGTCAAAGGCCCTGGTAAGCTCATCCGGACTGAAAATTTCGTTTTCGTCCTCGGATGACCAGCCCAGCAGGGCTAAGTAGTTCACCAGAGCCTCGGGCAGGTAGCCCTGCTCCCGGTATTCGAGAACCGGCATCGCCCCGTGCCGCTTGCTTAGCCTGGAACGGTCCTTGCCCAGGACGGTGGGCGTGTGGACCCAGACGGGCATGTCCCAGCCCAGGGCCCGGTAAAGGAGCACATGCCGCGGGGCTGAGGGGATCCACTCGTCGCCCCGGATGACATGGGTTATCCGCATATAGTGGTCGTCGACCACCACGGCCAGGTGGTAGGTCGGGTAGCCGTCAGACTTCAGGAGGACGTGGTCGTCGAACTTTGCGTTTTCAAAGACGACCTCGCCCCGGAGCAGGTCGGGCACAACGGTGGTGCCTTCCGTCGGCATCTTGAACCGCACCACCGACGGCAGGCCCCGGCGTTCAAATTCGGCCCGCTCTTCGGGACTGAGATACCGGCAGCGCCGGTCGTAGCCGGGGGGCTCGCCCCGGGCCCGCTGTTCGGCCCGGAGGGCCTCCAGCCGCTCGGGGGTGCAGTAGCACCGGTAGGCATGGCCCCGGGCGATGAGCTCTTCGGCCACCTGCCGGTAGAGGTCGAGGCGCTGGGACTGGAAGTAGGGGCCGTAAGGCCCGCCGACTTCCGGCCCCTCGTCCCAATGGAGGCCGAGCCAGCGCAGGCTCTCGAGGATCGACTCCAGGGCGCCGGGCACGATCCGGTCCCGGTCGGTATCCTCGATGCGGAGAATAAAGGTTCCCCCGTTGCGGCGGGCCCAGAGCCAGCTGAAAAGGGCCGTCCGGATGTTGCCGACGTGGAGAAAGCCCGTCGGGCTCGGGGCAAAGCGGGTCCGGACCTCCTGCGCCATACCCGGTCACATTCTAGCAAATCCGGCTGGTATAATCGCTTTAAAAGCGGATGGCCTGCGGAGGGTCCCCATGGAGCTGAAGGTCGTCAACATCGAGAAGCCGGCGGATGTGAACATCGTCATTGGCCAGAGTCACTTTATAAAAACTGTTGAGGATGTTTACGAGGCACTGGTCTCGGCGGTGCCGGGGATAAAGTTCGGGTTCGCCTTCTGCGAATCCTCCGGGAAGCGCCTCGTCCGCTGGGTCGGTACCGACGAGGCGATGACTGAGCTGGCCAGGAAAAACGCCCTGCTTATCGGCGCCGGCCATTCCTTCGTCCTGTGCCTGGCCCCCGGCTTCTATCCTATCAACGTCCTCAACAGCCTCAAACTAGTTCCCGAAATCGTCCGGCTCTTCTGCGCCACCGCCAACCCGGTTCAGGTGATTATCGCCGAGACCGAGCAGGGCCGCGGAATCCTGGGGGTGGTGGACGGGGGCTCGCCCCTAGGTGTCGAGGGGGACGAGGATATCGCCTGGCGCAGGGACTTCCTGCGCCGGATCGGCTACAAGCTCTAGGCCGGCGGCCCGGCTCCCTTCAGCCCGAGGACCGACCTGACGTCCAGGGCCTCCCGCCAGAGGCCTACCAGCCCGAAAAGATTCAGGCCGAAAACGTAGATTAACAGGTGGGACCCGAAGGCAAAGGTGAAGGCCCGGCTGCGGTCAAAACCCAGAAGCTCCAGGACCACCACGACGCTCAGGTGGTAAACCCCGATGTAGCCGGGCGAGGCCGGCACCAGCATCGCCAGGGACACCAGGGCGATGAGGAGCAGGCTCGTCGGGAATGACAGGGGCAGGCCGAAGGCCAGGCCCAAATACAGGGTTACCAGCCCGTTCAGGCCCCAGGTAACTGCCGACCAGAATAGGGCCAAAGCAAGGGGTCGGGCGGAGCTGAGCACGGCGGCGCCGTCAGCGGCCGCGGTCAGGAGGCGGCCGGCCGGGGCGGAGGCCTGAACGCGGACCCGGCTGAGGATGCCGGGCCCGAACCGCCCGAAGAGGCCGAGGCCGACCAGCCCGGCCACTGTCATGGCGGCCGCCCACTGGATGGCCCCGACCATGGTCGGGGGAATGGGCAGGCCGCCGGCTAGAAGGCCCACCACCGCGACGGTGATGGCCAGATCCAGGAGCTTTTCGACCACCACCGTCGCCAGGATAAGGGAGAAGGGAAGCTTTTCCAGGTAGGCGAGGGCCCCGGCCCGGGTGAAGTCCCCGGCCCGGCCGGGCAGCAGGTTGTTAACCAGGTAGCTCAGGGCAATCAGGTTAAAGAGCCGGCCGGCGGGCGGCCGGGCTTTCGGCGGAAAGAGCACCTGCCAGCGCCAGGCCCGGGCTAAGAGGGAAGCCAGGACCAGGCCGAGGGCGAGGGCGACCAGGTCGGGCCGAACCTGGCCGACGGATTCCAGGGCACGGCCGAAATCCACTTCCCGGAGGGTCAGAAGAAGGGCCACCCCGCTTATAACCAGACCGAGGAACAGCCTTAAATATCGCACTTTCTGTCGATTATAGCCGAAATTAGCCGGAATATTTTGCCCGGACCCTGAAAAGTGCTATTCTCTGGTAGCCGACGGCCCACGGCGGCCCGGTAACACCGGCAGGGGGACAGCCTTGGTCGATGAGGTCATCGACTTTCACGTGCACATTTTCCCGCCGGAAGTAGTGAGCCGGCGGGGGGCGATCTTCGACCGGGACCGC
>Ga0079992_140450_pt1 | contig 16349 bp, 14 predicted proteins | sample FaiFalFF_MnMetaG_3_FD_69197 | JGI IMG/M metagenome (GOLD analysis project Ga0079992, IMG submission 69197) | Freshwater microbial communities from Yellowstone National Park, Wyoming, USA - Fairy Falls B (FF_Mn_B) MetaG (SPADES assembly) (version 2) | ecosystem: Environmental > Aquatic >... | reverse complement strand
TTCGAAAGAAAGAAATTTGTTTGGCGGGGGCCCGGCCCCTTAGGGCCGCTGGCCCCCGCTGTGAGCCCGCCCCCCCCCGTGGGGGGGGCGCGGCCATCCCCTCTTCGCATTAAGGAAGCCCTGGTCTCAAAATGGTATAAGGTTGAGGGCGATCCTATTGCCCTTCAGCCATCTTATGGATTGGAGGGGAGACATTTCCTATTGGGGGGGCGTACTGGATTTTTGAAGCTCGCGGAAAAAAGCGATGGTTTTGGCAATACCCTGAGAGAGGGGGATTTGGGGTTGCCAGCCCGTGGCTTTATGGAGTTTGTGGTAGGAGAGGGCATTGTGGCGCAGTTCGCCGGGCTTGGGGGGGAGGTGTTTTGGGGGATGGGAGACGCCCACGGCCTGCGCAATAGCGTGATAGAGCTCTAAAACCGAGGTTTGCTGGCCGGTTCCGACATTGAAGGTTTGTCCTTGGGTAGTGTCGGGGTGGCGCAGCACCTGTAGGAAGGCCTGTACCACGTCGCTCACATAGGTAAAGTCTCGGGTTTGGAGGCCATCGCCATAGATGTGGGGGATTTCGCCTTTGAGCAAGCGATAAGTGAAGATGGCGACGACCCCTGCCTCTCCAAAGGGATTCTGGCGGGGGCCATAGACATTAGCTAAGCGCAGGGTAGTCCAAGTGCCGCCGTAGAGTTTCATGAGGCGAGAACCGTAAAGTTCGCCTGCCAGTTTAGCAATGCCGTAAGGGGCTTCGGGCTCTGGGCAGACCTCCTCCGAGATGGGCAGGACGATTTTTTCGCCATAAATAGCCCCTCCTGTAGAGGCAAAAACGATCCAGGGCTTTTGGGGGGCTGCTGCGGAAATGAGATTGAGTGTACCCAAAATGTTGATTTCTGCATCGGTACGGGGTACCTCTACGGAGGTGCGCACATCTACCTGGGCAGCCAAGTGAAAAATAACCTCAAAAGTGTGGGTTGTAAAGAGTTCTTGTAGAGCGCTTGGGTTGCGCAGGTCTATTTCGTAGAGGGGGATGGAGGGGGGTAGATTTTCTCGGCGGCCGGTGGAGAGGTTGTCCAGGGCAACGACCTCATGGCCTTCGTGCTGGAGGGCTTCGCAGAGGTGGGAGCCGATGAAGCCGGCGCCGCCCGTAACGAGAATCCGCATGGGGCAAAGCTACGGCTTTCGGGGGAGGGTTATCTGGAAGGTCGTGCCCCGTTGAGGCTGGGAAGCGACTTGGATCTGGCCGCCATGGCTCTCAATGATGGTTTTGACTAAGGGTAGGCCGAGGCCTGTGCCCCCTTCTCCGGCGGTTCCTGCCCGCACAGGGCGCTTAGCCGGGTCCCAAAGCGTACCAAGCGTCTTCTCATCCATGCCGATCCCTTCATCCTGAATCCAAATCTTATCCTCTGCCTCCGTGCTTTGCACCCGAAAGGTAACCCCTTTACCAGACGGCGTAAACTTGACAGCATTAGAGAGTAGATTGAGGAAGGCCTGTTTGAGGTAGGTGGAGTCGCCCCACCCCTGACTTGGAGGCACTTCAAATATCAGATTTACGCCCTTAGCGGAAGCTTGAGGGAGGATCATAGCTTGGAGCTGCTGAGCGAGCTCTACCCAGGCAAAAGGGCGTTTTTGGAGGTGGCCATTTCGCTGGTGCTTAGTCATGTCTAAAAGGTTTTGCACGTAAGCTTCCAGTTCTGAGAGGGAGTTAGCGAGGAGGGTGGCGTATTTTTGGACTTTTTCTGGGGGTGTGGGCTGCTCTTGGAGAAGGAGGGCGAGCTGTTTGAGGCCGCTGAGGGGGCCTTTGAGGTCGTGGGAAACCCGCTGGACCCAAGTAGCCGGCGTAGCTGCCAGCAGAGTTTGGTTTTGGGCTTGAAGCCGCTCCTCTAAGGTCTGGGTAAGAGCCTCATAAGCCCTTTCCAGATAGTACACTCGCAAAGCCTCTCGGACGGTGAGAACCAGATCCGTGGGGTCCCAAGGTTTAGCTATGTAGCGGTAAAGGGGCGCGTGATTGATGATTTTGCCGACATTGTGGGCTTCGGCCTGACCGGTGAGGAGGATGAGTTGGGCTTGGGGCACCCACCGGTGAATCTCAATCAGAAGGTCATCGCCTTTGAGACCGGGCATGAGGTAGTCCGCAATCACTACGGCTAAAGGAGCAGGGAGCTTAGGTATGAGCTCGAGCGCCTCTTGACCGCTCAAGGCCCCTTCCATCCACACCCCTTCGTTAGCCAGGGAGCTGAGCTGCATTTGAAGCGTCTGCACCACCATTGGCTCATCATCCACAATCAGGAGGCTTACCATGGGTACTATATTACAGCGCAAAATATGTAGCTTAGCGCCGATATGAGAAAAGTTGGGTTTGCTTTCCTATTCTGGGCAGCTCTCTGGGCTCAGCAAGTAACTTTAGAAGGAAAAGTTACCGATGAAACCACACAAGAACCCCTTATTGGGGCTAAAGTCATCATCAATGATGGCGCGGCGGGTGCTTTAACCGACATGGAGGGACGATTTCGGGTGGTGATTAACCGTACCGAAGTCGTCAAAGTAGCTGTTACCTATGAAGGCTACGAAGAAAAAGTCTATACTCTGCGCCTCCCCGCGGACAAAGAGGTGATCCCCATTTCCATCCCCCTCACACCCAAAAACACGATGCTCCAAGAGGTGGTGGTTTCAGCTTCTCGCTACGAACAGAAGATTGAGCAAGTAACGGTCTCTCTGGACTTTGTGCGGCCCCGGCAGATTGAAAACTTAGCCTCTATTGATCCTATCAAGGCCTTGGAGCAGACGCCCGGGGTTTCCACGAATAAAGACCAGCCCAGTATTCGGGGCAGTAGTGGTTATACTTATGGGGCGGGGTCGCGGGTGCTTTTGCTTTTAGATGGGCTTCCTATGATGAGTGCAGACCGGCTGAGTGTGCAGTTTGACCTCATTCCCATGGACAACATCAAGCAGATAGAGATCGTGAAGGGGGCTTCATCGGTGTTATATGGGACGGGGGCGCTGGGGGGGATTATTCATGTGATTTCGGAAGATGTGAAGTTTAGTCCGCATACGGTGGTGCGTTTGCAACATCAGATTTATGACAGGCCGCGAGAGCCTGTGGGCGACTGGGATGGTCGCAGTACGGCCACCCTATCCGCTTTCCACATTGTGCATGCCCAGCGTATCAACACCTGGGAAGTAACGACGCTCTTAGACCTCATCAATGACACGGGTTTTCGGCAGGAAGGCTTTTCTAAGCGGGGGCGAACCTGGATTCGCATCCGCCATAATGCTCCATTTCTGGACGGGCTGCAATATGGCGTTACGCTTCAGGCCAATATTGACTCCAGCGCTACCTACATTGCTTGGGACAGCTTTCCTACCAGGGCCAATCTACCGGGGGCGGGCTTTCTCACTTATCAGATGCTTCAGCGCTACATGATTGACCCTTATATCTCGTACTTCACTCCCCGCGGACACCGACATCTGATTCAGGGACGCACGTACCGCACAGTTAATGATCTAAGTACTCCGCAGTCTGGCGGCGCCACCCTGCACTACTATGACTATCAGTTTATCTACAACCTGCAAAAGTGGGGCAAGGTGATCTTCGGCGCTAACTACACGGAAAATCGCGTGTATGCGCGAGAGGTCTTTGGTCGGGCACGAGGTCAACAGGCTGCCGCTTTCGCCCAGGCCGAAATTGATATTTGGAAGTTTCACCTTAGCGGGGGCGTTCGCTATCAGTATGAAAACATTCAAGGGGATACCTCTTACCGGATTGTAGCGGGGCGCATAGTGAAGGGAGAAACGCCCAGCTATGTGCGGCTAACGACTATACGAGAACCGATTTTTAGGGCGGGGATTACTTTCACGCCATGGAAGCCGACCATTTTGCGGGCATCGTTTGGGCAGGGGCTGCGGAGCCCTTCGGTGGCCGAGCGCTTTACTACGACGGGGGCGGGCGGTATTACCGTGCTACCGAATCCCTTCGTCAAAGTGGAAAGGGGTTATAGCGCTGAGGTCGGCCTGCGCCAATACTTCAAATTCGGCGAAAGCATCAAAGGCTTCGTTGATGTCTCCGCCTTCCGAATGGAATTCAAAGACATGGTGGAATTCCAAGTCAATATTGATGCGGTTTTGCGGGGCTTTCCGGGACTTCCGTTCTCGGCCATTAACCTCTCCCGGGCTTTCATTCAGGGGATAGAGCCGCTGTGGGGCCTACGCTACGAAGCCGGCAAGTTTTTCCTCAACCTCACCGGCGGAGCCACCCTCATTGAGCCTATCAACCCCGATGGCTCTAAAGCCCTGGATACGATGAATAATACCAATGGAGCTTTCCAGGTCCTAACAACCGCCCTCGCCAATCCCGACCCCGTCACCCAGCCCGAACTCTACCGAATTGGCCGAGACATTCCCTACACCCTCAAATACCGAAATAAGCAGATCGTACGAGCTATCGGCGAAGTCGGCTATGGAAAATTCAGCTTTACAGCTAACTTCCGCTACGCCAGCCCTGTCACAAATGTAGATAAGCTCTTTTTCCTCCTTGGCGCCACCACTAATAACAACCTGGCCGGGTTGGAAGAGTTTTTCCGAGACTATGCCAGTAAGCCCTATACCGTTTGGGACTTTATCTTTGCCTATGACACGGGGCGAGCCCGCTGGACCTTCCACATCTTCAACGTCTTCAATCGCATCTACACCACGCTCCCGGGCACTCTCAATGAGCAACGCAGCTTTGCCGTGCAATGCATATTGCGTCTGCAAAAAGGAGACAATACAGGCAATTGATTTTTTCCATACCTTTGCGGCGATATGAGACGCGTAGGACTTTTAGCGATTCTCCTTCTCTTAGGAGGTTGGGCATGGGCCCAAGAAGGTGTGAAGTTTGGCCTTCGGTTAGACCCTAATGTCGGTTTTTTCAGTCTGGACTCCAGCGGTAAGACCGTGCGCAACCTCAGCGGCTCTGGGGCCTTCGGCATTCGGGGGGGGCTAATGCTGAGCTTTGGCTTTTCAGACAATGTAGCCTTCCTGCTCGGAGCCGGCATCGGAAACTACAAAGCTAAAGTAGAATACAAGCCCGGCTATGGCCTCACAGGGAAAAAACCAGACGGCCAAGACACTACTTTCACGCTGGGAGCTGCTGGGCTCACCTCCGCTGTCACCCCCTCCTACGGGATAACCACCGTTAATGTGCCTGTCTGGCTCAAAATGCGCACTAATCCCTTGGGTTCTACTCCCATACGCGCTAAGGCCCTCCTCGGTGGCCAGTTAGATATCAAAGTCGGAAGCGTCACCAAGTCCGATAAAGTCATCGTTTCCGCAGACTTCATTGACCAAGACAAGACTCGCGGCGGAGACTACGTCATGCCCTTCTTAGCCCAAGTTACAGGCGGTGCCGGCGTGGATGTGGAAATAGAAGGAGTGGGCACCATAGACTTCACCATCACCTACAATCATGGCCTTATCAACTTCTTCAACAAAGACTTCAAGTTTGACTACACAGGGAGCAATGGGGTCAAAATCACGGACATCAAACCCCATGAAAAGCTCAAGGGTCGCCTCAGCAATCTCGGCTTCAACCTGATGTTCTGGTTCTGAGGAGCTGCTTTCGCTTTACATAGAAAGGCCCCGGGCAAGAGCTCGGGGCTCTTTTATTTTAGTCCGAGCTGGGACGCAAAGCAGCTATCCACTGCCTAGTGAAGTACCTCTGGGCGGCTTCTTGCAGGTCCGCAGGCGAGAGGGCAAGAACTTCTTGCTTCCAGGCGGTCTCTTCCAAGGGCTGACCGGTATCCAGGATCCAACGTCCCTGCACTTGGAGCCGATAGCTGAGCCGTTCCCAGAGGATGGCCTGCCGCCCCCAAAACTGCCGCTTGAGCATCCCCAACCGTCTCTCCGAAACCGGGCGCTCCTGCCATAAAGCCAGCATCCGCTGAATGAGTTCCAAAGCCCTCCTTTCCACCTGCGGCATGACCCCCGCATATATTCCCCATACGCCCTTCTCGGGATAGCCATGAAAAAAACTATACACATTATAAGCCCACCCGTACCGTTCTCGCAAAAGAAGATTGAGCGTGCTGCTTAGAAAAGGCCCGCCCAGTGCCTGTAAGACTAGCTGTAAAGCCACACCTTCCTTCTCATAGGGAGAGGGTCCCACCCCCCCTACTACTATATGAGCCTGCTGAATCGGACGAGTTTCTACCAGGGGGGCCGTGGAGTTTTGCCAGGCTTCGTTGGCTTGCCAGAGGCGATTTTGAGGACTCTCCCGAAGTAGCCAGCCCGTCCGTCGGAGCGCCCGCTCCACCCCCCTCCCCGAAACCGCACCCCCAATTAGCAAAACCCAAGGACTCCTCTGAAAAACTTCCCGATAATACCGCCGCAAAACCTCCCCACTCGTAGCTAAAAGCGACGCTCGGTACCCAATAATCGGATGGCGCAATCCCCCCTCCCAAAATATCACCTCCTCATACCGATCCAGTAGCATCTCCTCCGGAATATCCTCATACATCGCCAGCTCCTCCAAAATCACCTGCCGCTCCCGCTCAACCGCTGCATCGGATAACGCCGCCTCCTCCACAATCAAACGAACTACATGCAGCGCTGTCTCAAGCGCATCCGGCGGCACCCAAAACTCAACCGCCATCTTGTCTTTGGTGGTAAAAGCGTTCAACTCACCCCCATAACGTTCTATCCGCTCAAAAAGAGCCCGCGGCGGAAGTCCCCCAGCCCCCTTAAATAACACGTGCTCCAAAAAGTGCGTAATCCCCTCATGCCCCTTCCAGTCACATCGGCTCCCACAATCATAATACAACACCCCGTACACCGAAGTTGCCACCGAACTCGGATAATAGTAAATGCACCTCGTGATGGGAAACATGGCGCAAAAGTAGGAGAGAAGCTTGGCCTTGTCTTTTGCAAAGAGTTTCTGAATGCGAGTCGGTGGTGTCATGCTGAGGCGGCGGCCAGCCCTGCGGGCTGGCCGCCGCTAAACATCTCTCTCCGTTCACAAGCAAAAGGGCTTGGGGGTAGCGCCCCCTCAGGAGCTCCTATAAATCCCCCAGCCTATGCCCTTACAGGTAGAAGAGCATTTCGGCGTAGGAGGGTAGCTGGATGGCGCCAGCTGGCAGAAGCTGCTCTAAGGCATCGCAGGCTCTACGCACTCGTTCCATGAGGGGTCGCACCCGCTCATAACAAAGCTGAGCCTTCTGATACAAGTCTGAGGCCTCCTCTATAAGACGCTCTACGCTATCCATTTCCTGCAAGCCCTCGTGCAGCGTCCGAAGATGGCTTTGTATCTGGCGTAGGAGATACTCTTGGGGTTCAGGCGCTGGGAGGTCTGAAAGCAGCTGCTTTAGTTGGAGGGCGGATTGGGCGAGGGTATTTTGGTAGTTTATGGCGGCGGGTAAAACGTATTGGAGCACGAGGTTGCGCAGGGTGTGGAGTTCTATGCGCAGGGTCTTGAGGTAACGTTCTAAGCGCACTTCGTACCGGGCGTGGAGCTCCGTCTCCGAGAGAATCCCTAAGCGCGTAAAGAGGGCTTGGGTTTGAGGAGAGATATAGGCTTGGATAGCTTCTGGGGTGCTGTAAATGACGGGGAGGCCTCGGCGCTTGGCTTCTTCTACCCATTCGGGGCTGTAGTTATTGCCGTCAAAGCGGATGGGGCGACTTTCAATGAAGAAGGCGCGCATGGTTTCAAAGAGGGCTTGTTGGCGGGGTTTGCCGGCTTTGAGGGCGGCTTCTACGGCATCTGCAAAGTCATGGAAGGCTTCGGCTACGGCAGCATTGAGGACAATCATCGCAGGTGCGCAATGAGCCGAAGCTCCTACGGCCCGCAGCTCGAACTTACTCCCTGTAAAGGCAAAAGGAGAGGTGCGATTACGGTCGGTGTTGTCTTTGAAGACGGTGGGGATTTTGGGGATATTGAGGGGCATGGGTTGCTTTTCGGCGATAGGGGGCTGGGTGGCGGTGGCTTCAATCGTATCTATAGCTTTGGAGAGGGCTTCTCCGAGAAAGACGGAGAGAATGGCGGGCGGGGCTTCGTTGCCGCCGAGGCGGTGCTCATTGCCCGGAGTCGCAAAAGTAGCCCGCAAAAGCGCGGCATGCCGATGAATAGCCCGCAAAATAATACTCAGTACTACCAGGAAACGGAACTGCTCTTTGGGGGTCTTGCCCGGGGAGAGGAGATTGACGCCGGTGTCGGTGCGCAGGGACCAGTTATTGTGTTTGCCGGAGCCGTTGATGCCGGCGAAGGGTTTTTCATGGAGGAGGGCTGCCAGCCCATGTTCTGCCGCCACCCGCTGAATCAGGTCCATTAGCAGCTGGTTATGATCAATGGCGATATTGATATCCTCAAAGGTGGGGGCGCACTCGTACTGGGCGGGGGCGACTTCGTTGTGGCGGGTTTTGAGGGGGATGCCGAGGCGCCAAGCTTCTCGTTCCAGCTTCTCAAAGAAGGAGAGCACCCGGGAAGGGATAGAACCAAAGTAGTGGTCTTCCATTTGCTGGCCGCGAGGCGAAGGAGCCCCAATCAGGGTACGTCCCGTCAAATACAGGTCCGGCCGCCGCCAGTAAAACTCCCGATCAATCAGGAAAAACTCCTGCTCTACCCCTAAGGTAGGCACCACCCGCCGCACCCCAGGTAAAAAGTACTTGAGTACGCGCAAGGCCGCCGAACTCAGAGCCTCCATGGAGCGCAGCAAAGGAACTTTATAGTCCAGGGCTTCGCCCGTAAAGGAGATATAGACCGAAGGAATGCAGAGGGTACGGCCATAAATGAAGGGAGGAGAAGTGGGGTCCCACGCCGTATAACCCCTGGCCTCAAAAGTGCTACGCAAGCCCCCACTGGGAAAGGAGGAGGCATCGGGCTCCTGCTGAAGGAGTTCGCTGCCATTGAGGGCGTAAAGGGGCTTGCCATCTATAACTTCGTAGAGGGCCTCATGCTTTTCGGCGGTAAGCCCCGTAAGAGGATGAAACCAGTGCGTGTAATGGGTAGCACCTCGGTCTTCGGCCCATTGCCGCATCCCATTGGCAATCTCATCCGCTAAGGCCAGAGATATAGGCTCCCCTTCTTCCCACCGACGCAAACCTTCCAAAGCAGAGTCCGACAAATACTGCCGCAAAACTTCCCCTGCAAAAACCAGCTCTCCAAACTCCGACTTTTCTCTGGGAAGGGTTGTTACGGCACCATTGCCATTGGCGAGCTTTTCTACTGGACGCATGGACAAAGGTAAGGGCAAATAAGCAAACTCAGCTTATAGCTGGCGGGCCTTATGCAGGGCCTCCAAGAGGCGGTCCAGCTCGGAAAAGCGGGTATAAACATGGGGCGTTATCCGCAGGCCCTGAATACCCTTCCAGTCTATGGCTGTGGTGATGATCTGGTGCTTTTCCAAAAGGTAGTCGGCGAGCTTAGGGGGCTCCCAGCCTTCCATTTGGATGGTGGCGAGGCCGCCTGCCAAGGTGTCAGGGGTCAGGCTGCGCACACCAGGGATTTGAAGGGCTTTTTGGAGCCAGTAGCGCCGAAGGGCTACCAGCCGCTCATACTTGCGCTGCGCCCCAATCGCCTCATGAAAGTCTATAGCCGCAAGAATCGCCTGCTCCACCGGTATAGAGCGCGTACCTAAGTGCTCAAACTTCCGAATGTCGTCGGCCTTTCGGTCAGAGGGCGCCGCAAAAAGCGGCCACACCTCCTGTATCTTCTCCTTGCGTACATACAGGAGCCCCGTGCCAAACGGCGCACACAACCACTTATGGAGGCTCACGCCAATAGCATCACACCCCAGCTCCGAAAAGCGATATACTAAGTGGGCAAAGCTATGCGCCGCATCTACGATAGTGAAGATACCTCGCCGGCGCGCCTCGGCACAGAGTCGGGTGAGCGGAACGACCTGCCCCGTCCAGTTGATAAGGTGGGTCAGGTGGAGCACGCGGGTTCGGGGCGTGATGGCTTCCAGGTAAGGGCGAATAAGGGCCTCTTCGTCGTCGGTGGGAAGAGGTAGGCGCACCCACCGGACTTTAATACCATCCCGCCTTTCCCGCTGCTGCCATGCCGCCACCATACTTGGATAATCGCTTTCTGCGGCAATCACTTCGTCCCCTCGCCGCAGGTCTAACCCAAAAATGACCGTCTCTAAGGCCTCCGTCGTGTTTCGGACAATGGCAATCTCCTCGGGATCAGCCCCCGCTAACTCCGCTAAGCGCTGCCGAAGTAGCTCCTTGCGGTCTTGAACACGCCACATGATATAAGCGGGGGCCTCGTTAGCGGCCGCCTCCAGACGCCAAAGCATCTCCTGCACCGGCTTAGGATGCGGCGAAACACCCCCATTATTCAGATTGATAAGGGTGGGATGCCGAGGAAACTGGAAGCGCACCCACTCCCAGAAATCCTCCTCAGGCAAGTCCCGGGCCTCCTCCAAAGACAGGTCCCAGCGAGACCGACCTTGGCCCCAAAGACGAGACACCAATATTCCCATGGTCAGCGAAAGAAAACTGCGGCGATCCATCTCATCAAAGTTAGCAGGGATTATCGGGTTCAAAATCCCAGCTTTCGCAGAAAGGAGGGGCGATGGAGAGGTGAGGGGCCGTGTTTTCTTATGGCTTCCTTATGCTGGGGGGTGGGGTAGCCTTTATTCTGGGCCCAGTGGTAATGCGGGTAGTGCCGGTGTAGCTCCCGAAGGCGGGCATCCCGGGCTGTCTTAGCTAAGATGGACGCTGCAGCTATCTCTGGGTAGAAGGCGTCCCCTTTGATGTGGGTTTCTACGCGATATCCACTTAGGGGGGGTGCATAAGGGCCGTCTATGCGCACCAAAGCGGGTCGCACCGGTAATCGCTCTACAGCTTGAGCCATCCCCCATAGGGTCGCTCGCAACACATTCAGCCGCTCAATCACTTCTACAGGGACTTCCACGATCGCATAGGCCACCGATGCCTCCTGAATGAGGAGGGCTATTTCTTCCCTTTGGGTGGGGTTTAGCGTTTTGCTATCTCGCAGGAGGGGATGCCGAAAACCCGCCGGCAAAATAACCGCCGCTACATAGAGGGGACCTGCTAAGGCCCCTCGTCCTGCTTCATCTACACCTGCTGATAGGTCGCCTCCAGCGAAAGCCGTTCCCATAGGGCTTCGGGGTACCGACTAAAAGCACTTGCCACGCCGGGCTGAGCCCCCTTTTGAAAGTACAATCGCACTGTCTCCAGTACAGCTCGGGCCGTAAAGAGGTAGGCTTGCTCTGTCTTCATCCAGAGCCGCTCTTCGCCGTTTTCGGCTTCCACAAAGAGAAGGCTAGATGCTGAGAGGTCCATTTCGGTGGCGAGGCGGAGCCGCTGCGAAACCAGTATGCGATCTAAAAGCCGAGCCACGGGGGCGATGGCTGTAACTCGTTCCAGAAAGGGTGTCCAACGGCCATAGCGCGGCGGCACCGCCACATAAGTCTCTAACCGCTCTATGGGTTGCCAGGCGGGGAAAGTTTTGAGCTCGGCCAGCGTAGCTGGCCAAAAAAGCCGCTCCCGCCCATCGGGTAAACACACAATCCGAGGCTTTCTCAGGGGGAGGAAGCGTCCACCCTCGTAAGCCCAAAAGCCATGCGGGAGCATCCGAAAAGCCGATCGCGCCGTGCCCGCCGAGAAACCCCCATCCGCATAAATACCCAGTCGCAAACGTTTTGCTGTGGGGTACTTCCATAGGTACGCCCAGAGGGCCGCCTCCCCCGCCACCGTATCAAATCCCGCCGCCACAATCACGGCGCGTCCTAAGGCCTCATACTGCGCCGCCCGCCCATAAAGCTCCCCAATACTCCGCCACTCCCCACTAATATCCATGTAATCCAGCCCATGAGCCGCACACACCTCCAACCAAGGCCCCTGCGTGTCCTCATAGGGACCAGCAAAGTTGACCACCAACCGGATGCCCGAAAAATCCTGACTTTGAACTTTGGTCAGGTCAAAAGCCCGATACGGAAGGCCATAATCCTTAGCCAGCGCCGCAATAGCCTCCTCCCGCCGACCCGCAATCACTAAGGGAGGGATATCTCCCTTTTGTCCCTCCTCAGCCAAAAATCGGAGTAAAATCCGACCTGTCGTTCCATTAGCGCCGTAAAGAAGCCACATAAGCCATCAGTTCGGATAACGAAAAATGGGTATAAACTTGGTCGGCGATGGTATAAAAAAGGCTGCTTTTCTCGGGCTGGTAGCTGGGCAGAGTGCGTCGCCAAGTTTGGAGGGTTTTTAGGAAGGTGTTGAGGGTTTGTAGGGCGTTTTTGGGGGGCTGGTAGGAAGGGCTGATGAGGTGCCAGCCGTTCTGGGGCTTATAGGGGGCATCGGAAGGGGGGGCAGGTAACGGCAGTCCATGGAGGCGCTCCCAAGTAGGACCATGCACTAAATAGCCTATCAAGCCCCAGCTATCCGGGAAAATAAGCGCAGGCGGCAGGGCCGTAACGTGTAAAACTATCTTTATTTGTGGATATCGCTCCCGTAGCGCCCATAAGCGCCCCTCCCAATCCGCTACAAACCACCCCTCCTCCGTAAAACAATCCACCACCAGCAGCGTCTGCTCCCCTCCATCCAGATACGGCTCCTTCTCCAAAGTGAAGAAGAGGGCCTCCTCAGGGAAAGCCCGGCCTTTTTCAGGAGCGGGCCAGGGCCGAAGAATACGCATACACCGGCGCTCGCCCAATAGAAAGATAATCAAAGCCTTCCTGCGCTAAAATCTGAGGATCATACAGGTTGCGCCCATCAAAGATCACGGGGTGTCGGAGGAGATTTTTCATTTTTTGCCAGTCTGGCTGACGAAATTCACCCCATTCGGTAAAGATGAGGAGACCTTCGGCGCCTTCCAGGGCTTCGTAGGGATTTTTAGCGTAGTGGAGGGGCCAATCGGGATGGTCTTTTTGGAGGTTTGGGAGAGCGGCTGGGTCAAAGACCCGCAGCTGCGCCCCGGCGGAAAGAAGTTTGCCTATGACTTCTACGGCGGGGGCTTCCCGAATGTCATCCGTATCAGCTTTGAAGGCCACGCCCCACACGGCCAGGGTGCGCCCCCTCAGCTGCCCCCGATAATACGCCTCCACCTTTTCCAAGAAATAAGCCCGCTGGGTTTGATTGACAGCGATGGTAGCTTCTACCAGGGAAAGCTGAAGGCCATGCTGTCGGGCTATCGCCGCTAAGGCCCGAGTATCCTTTGGGAAGCACGAGCCCCCAAACCCAATCCCCGCAAAAAGATAGCGCCGACCTATTCGGCTATCCGCCCCCATGCCGAGGCGAACCATATCAATATTGGCGCCCACTTTCTCAGCAAGGCGGGCAATCTCATTCATAAAGCTCACCCGAAGGGCTAAGAAGGCATTGGAGGCATATTTGGTTAGCTCGGCGCTTTCCCAGTCCATGAGGTAAATAGGATTGCCTTGGCGAGTATAGGGTAAATAGAGCTGGCGAAGCTTTTCCGCGACGGTAGGATTGGGCGTGCCAATGATAACTCGGTCGGGTTTGAGAAAGTCCTCAACCGCATAACCCTCCCGCAAAAACTCGGGATTAGAAGCTACTTGCACTAAACCGGGCGCCCGCTCTTCAAAAAAAGCTTGGAGTTTGCGAGCCGTACCCACAGGGACCGTACTCTTCGTGATAACGATTTTAGGGGTGTGGATAAGAGCAGCCAAAGATTCGGCGGCTTGCCAGAGGTACGACAGGTCGGCATCCCCCTCTGGCCCGGAGGGCGTCGGAAGCGCTAAAAATATGAGCTCCGCCTTTTCTACCAGCTCCTCTAAGCTATCTGTAAAGTGGAGGAGAGCTTGACTTTGGCCGCGATGCACTAAGCGGTCCAGCCCCGGCTCATAAATGGGAACCTCACCCCTCCGAAGGCGAGCTATCTTGGCCCGATCAATGTCATATCCTATGACGAAATTGCCTGTCTCTGCGAAACCAGCCGCCGTCACCAGCCCCACATATCCCACCCCCATGACTCCAATTTGCATATGCGTGTGTAGCTTTGCGGCAAAGGTACACAAACTTGTATGCGATGGGCCCTAAGCTTTCTTTTCCCTTTGCTGTGGGCGCAACAAAGCATTCGGGACTCCGCCATCGCCTTTTTTATGCCGGCCATCAGCTACGCAGGCGTATTTCCCATGATGGATCTGGCAGAGAGGTTTGGATACCTCAGTCATATTCAAGCCGAGGCAGGATACAAGTTCAAAAGCCACTTTTATTTAGTGGGGGCCGGTGGAGGGCTGGTGGGCGATCAAGTGCGAGAGCCAGGGCTATTGAACAACTACCTTTCGGCTTCCCTTCAAAAGGCAGGATACATGGGCATGTTTGATGAGAATGGGAAGGTTTTTGCGCCGACGATTCGGGCGGCGGGGTGGTCTGCCCAGCTCAAAATAGGCAAAATCTTTCCTGCGCTTCGTCTGCCCGGTCAAAACCTTAACTGCGGCCCCTTCATAGAAGTGGGAGGGGGTTATCTGCGCCACCGCATCAGCATAGATAAAGCCCGTAGCGACCGGGCCCCCCTCTTAGAGGGAGATTACCTCAAAGGTGTGGACCGCCTGACAGGCGGCTGGGGCCTAATAGAAAGTATCGGCTATCGCTTTTTCAGCAATCGTCTGCTTTTGAACTTCTTCATAGCGGTGGAGGCGGGGCAGTTCTTTACTCGGAGTTTGCGGGGTTGGACTTACGATACAGGGCAGAAGGATACCCGAAAGCGCTTAGACAACTGGCTCAGTGTACGATTGGGTTGGATGCTGCCCCTCTACGAAAAAGCCCCCCTCGACGAATGAGTCTGGTGCGCGCTCTCTACACGCTGGGTTGGCTTTTTGTGATAGGGGCGGCACCGCTTATAGCATTTTTTTCGGATAAGTTTCGGCGCTGGTGGAGAGCCCGAAAGGTGTTTTTTCCGGAGCCTCCCCCCGATCGGTTAGTTCTTTGGATGCATTGTGCTTCGGTGGGAGAGTTTGAGCAGGGACGTCCCATCATAGAGTATTTAGCCCAGCGTATAAGCCCCCGGCCCTATGTGGTGGTGACCTTTTTTTCTCCTTCTGGGTGGGAGAGGTACCGGCAAAGCTATCCGGTAGCAGACTGGATAGGGCCTTTGCCCATAGATCTGCCATGGATTATGAGGCGCTGGATCACCCGGGTCAATCCGGCGGCAGTCTTTTTTGTGCGGTATGACCTTTGGCCGAATCTCCTGGAGCTGCTTCGGCGGTACCAGATTCCTACCTATCTCCTATCTGCCCATCTGCGCCCCTACCGAGGTTTACGTTGGAGGTGGCAAAAACGCTTGCTGAGATACTTCCAACATATCTTTACCCAAACAGCCGAAGATGAGGCTTTTCTCCGGAAAGAAGGATTCTCAGCTGTTACCCAGGCCGGAGATAGCCGTGCTCTACGGGTCAAACAGATTCGGGAGCAATGGATACCTATTTCTGGCATTCAGGAATGGGTAGGTAACCGCTTCTGCATTGTGGCGGGCAGCGTATGGGCCGAAGATGTACGGTTCTTAGCCCAGGCCTGTGCTCAGCTGCGCGGCTTAGACATTCGTTGGATACTCGTACCCCATGAAGTGCGCCCCAAAAGTATAGAGCAAATTCAGCAGCTTTGGCCTTCTACCCCTTCTCTATACAGCCAATCAGAATGGCCCGAGCAAAGTCATACTTTGGTCATTGACATTATGGGCATACTGGCCTACCTCTATGCCTATGCGCACGTGGTATGGGTAGGCGGCGGCTTCGGAGCAGGCATCCATAACATTTTAGAGCCAGCCGTTTACGGCAAGCCTATCTTTTTTGGGCCGAAGTATGACCGCTTTCCGGAGGCTGAGGAGCTGATTCGGCTGGGAATTGCGGAAAGCTGTAAGTATCCTTCGGCGTTTTCTAATGCGGTTCGGGCCCTCCTCAAAGACCGCCGTCGCCTGGCCCTGATAGAGGCTAAAGCCGAACGGTACTTTGCTAATCTACCCAACACCAGTGAGCTGGTGTGGCAGGTCATTCGTCAAGACCTGGGTCTCTCTGAGGAGGGCGGGTGATGGGGAGTTTTTTCCGTTTAGCTGAAAGGGAGTTATACCATTCTTTTTGGGCGGTGGCCAGCGCCATTTGGGCGCTGGCCACCGCCCTCCCCTTTCACATTGAGAAAGCCTTGGCCTCAATATGGTATAAGAGTGCATAGGCAAGTTATACTATTTCCCGGCACAGACTTTCTTTTTAGGCGGTACTCGCCCCTAGCGCATCCGCTCTGTGGGGCGGGGGCGCTCAAAATGTCCCTCTTACCATCCCCCCAATCCCTACACCCTCTCCCCCCTTCTCAAGGGGGGCGAGGGTCGGGGTGAGGAGGGATCATACCCCCATGTGCCGTGCCTCTTCGTGACCTTATATCATTTGCAATCAAAAACCTTCTGAATGTAGAGAGAG
>Ga0079992_153558_pt1 | contig 16353 bp, 18 predicted proteins | sample FaiFalFF_MnMetaG_3_FD_69197 | JGI IMG/M metagenome (GOLD analysis project Ga0079992, IMG submission 69197) | Freshwater microbial communities from Yellowstone National Park, Wyoming, USA - Fairy Falls B (FF_Mn_B) MetaG (SPADES assembly) (version 2) | ecosystem: Environmental > Aquatic >... | reverse complement strand
GCCTCTAAAGGGACTAACCTACTCCTCACCCTATCCCACACCCCTTCCACCAACACGGGCTTCAGAGGAGAAAGGTCTCTTAGCAAAACCTTTCCAAGGATAGGGAAGAGGAGGGCTACCTTCAGAACTCGCCAAGCGGAAGAAGAGGCAATACTTCCTCTTCCCTGCTCGGGATTCCTTCCATTGGCTCCCTCACAGGAGCCTGACTCGCTCTGAAGGCTTTGTATGAGATTAGCTAAAAGCTTCCTTGCATTCTCTACATTCCTTAGTTCGTTTTTTAGTGCGTTTCTTTTATATTCGTTGGTTTCCTTCTCTAAAAGTTCTTTAAGTTCCTTTTCTCTCTCTTCATACCTTTTCAGTGCAAACTCCAGATATGCTTTGTCTTTTAAAAGCTTTTCGTAATTCTCAGGCATGTCCTCTTTAAATCCTAAAGCCCTCCTCCCTATCACATAAGCACCAGCTACGTCTTTGTCTATGTTCAACTGTGGTGCATACTTTAGCATGCCAATAACTGAGGTATAGGCGGGATTGACCTCTACTATTTCCACTCCCTTTAACATTGCTACCCTCTTTAGCTTTTGCAAAAACTTTTTGGCGTTCCACTGGTAGAGTATTTTTCTCAGTTTAGCCTTACCATCTCCTCTCCTTCCCTTCTTAAGCTTTTTCAAATTCTCTATGGCTATGGCTTTGTTTTTCTGAATGGCTAAATCAACTATCTGATGGGCTAATATCCACTCTTGGTGGTCTTTACTGTTTTGAGAAAGTCCTAAAAGGTGGTGTAAGCTGATAGTTTGATAGCTTAGTAGTTCTCCAGTTTTTGAAACTTCAGCTATGGCTAAGTGGACGGGTGATGCGTTAATGTCTATAGCTATTACTCCGTTCTCTTTGGTGTATTTCACTTTAGGCTTTGGAATTTCAAAGGATACACTTCCATAAACTTCTCCATCTCTCAGTTTTAACTCCACTGTGTAGGCAAAGTAATTTTGAGTTTGCCAGCTTTCTAAAAGCATAGCCATAAAGGTGAGCCACTTGTCTTTGTTGTTGCTGGGTTCTCTTAACACTCTGGCGTAGATAAACTCCCTGTTTCCTGTGGTAATTCTTAGATGTAGTTTTCCATCCAGTTCCATAAACCTGAGTAGCAGATTACCCTGTGCGGTTTTATGTTTTGAACCTATGGCAATCAATGTTCCCTGTCTTAATTCCCTCCATTGCTTTTTAAGTTTTTCTCTTGCTTTCCCTGTAAGGTGGTTTTTGCAGAGTTTTTCAAAAAGTCTTTTGCTTCCAAAGACAACTGATTTATCTGTGGGATACTGCTTAGCTTTATAGATGGCTGAGTCAATGTATTTTGTTGGCAATTCAGGAAATAGCTGTCTTAGTCTTCGGTATAGGTATACTTGGGCGTGTGGGTTTTTTGTTTTCTCTTTTTCCAACTCCTTTAGCATATTGTATGCGGTCCGGATGGCGGAGGACTGCTTACGCATCAGCTTTATGAGTTTTTCTCTATCTTCCTTTTTTAGTTCAAGGTTGAACTGAAGGCTGACAAACATCAGAGTTAGATTTTAGAAGAAAAATTCTTGTGTGTCAATTTCTTTATAAAAAAACCTTCTCTAAGGTTAAGCCCTTTGCCTGGGCGGTGTAGGGGCACTTTCTTCCCTTTAAAAACTCCTTTATGTCCTCCAAGGAAAGCTTACCCATTCCCAAGTATATAAGGGCACCAGCCATACGCCTTACCATGTATCTTAAAAATCTCCTTGCCCTCACCTTTATTTCTACTATGCCTTCATTTTCCACCACCTCGCACTCCTCAATCTCCACAAAGGGGTCCTCATCTCCCTCCAGCTTAGCAAAGCCCGAAAAGTCATGCCTACCCAAAAATAGCCCAGAAGCCTTTTTCATCTCTTCAAGTCTTAAAGTATAAGGTATCCTCCAAAGGAAGGGCTCCAAAAAAGGATTCCTTGCGTGGGAAGGATAAACCCTGTATATGTAGAGCTTGCCCTTTACCGAATACCTTGCGTTAAAGTTTTCTTCCGCCAGCCACACCTCAGAAACTCCCACATCCTCTGGCAGGAGGGCATTTAGTGCTTTCAAGAGATTATTCAGAGGAAAAAACTTTGAAGCTTTGAAGTTTGCTATGTAGTCCTTGGCATGGACGCCTGCGTCAGTCCTGCAACAGCCTGTCGGTCTTATGCCCTCTCCAAATAACTCGTCAAGCGCCTTCTCTATAACTCCCTGCACCGTTCTTAAGCCCGGTTGCACCTGCCAACCGTGAAAGTGGGTGCCCACAAAGGAAAGCCGAAGGCAGTAATTATACATTCCCCCTTCCCCTGAGCCTGACGGGGTCTTTCTTGCTTCTTATCTTTTCCAAACTAACATCCTCCTCCACCCTTGGGTCTGGCGTTAGCTTTTTTAGGCTCTCCTCAAAAGCCCTCTGTGGGTCGTAAAAGCTCTGTCTCTTAATCTCCTCGGGTATAAGGTGATAGTCTCCTCTGATTATGGCTTCTGCCAACTCCATGGCGTAGGGAGAAAGGTTAAGCTTTTTTAAGAGTTCATCGCTACCGAGCCCTATGTATAGCCCATAGAGGAATACCCTTTCGTGGTAGCTTAGCCTTTGTCCCTCCCTTGAGCTTTCTAATTTCTTCTGACGGGAGAGATGCTCTCCTATCTTCTCCCTTAGAACCGCCATTGGTAGGTTTGTTTTCTTTGAGAGTACACTCAAGAGTTCCATCTGACGGACTTTGTCCTTTACAAAAGCACAAAAATAAAGGTAGTCCTCTAAAGCCTGCTTGTTACTTTCTTTCAAAAGGCTATCAAAGATCTCCTCTGCGCTTTCTATGGATTTTCTTAACCCACTGGCAAACTTTTTTACGTAGGTATCTGGGTCTTCTCCCTCTGGGAGCAAAAGAACCTTTACCTTTAGTCCTTCCCCTAAAAGGTAGGGTGCGGTCTGCCTTATTGCCCTCCTGCCCGCCTGGTCCCCATCAAACAGTAGCACCACCTCCTGCACATAGGCGGACAAAAGCCTTGCATGCTCTTGCCCAAAGGAGGTCCCCATCACCGCCACCGCCTCCTGAAAGCCCTCCTGATGCATACTCATCACATCAAAGTATCCCTCCACAAGGATCGCCCTCTTTCTCTCCTTTATGTAGCCAAGCCCTTCATAAAAGCCAAAGAGAATTTCCCTTTTTTTGAAGAACTCCGTCTCGGGAGAGTTTATGTATTTGGGACCTGCGCCCGTCAAAGTTCTACCACCAAAGCCTAAGGTGTTTCCCCTTTGGTCCCTTATGGGAATTATGAGCCTGCCCGCAAAGAGGTCCTTGTAATGTTTTTCGTCTATCTTTAAAAGGTTGCCCGTCTTCTCGTAGGTGGCTAGCAGTTGGTTTTCCCTCAAAAAGTCCAAAAGCTCCTCCGAGGAGGGCGAGTATCCGAGCCTGAACTTTTTTATAGTCCTCTCTGATATACCCCTCTCTTTGAGGTAATCAACCACCTTTGGATTCTCCTTTAACTTTCTGTGGTAGTATTCCGCCACCAGGTTAAGGGCGTTCAAAAGGTTTTCGTCCTTTTTTTTGCGCTCCAGCTTGACGGGTAGTTTGTACTTCTTTGCCAGTTCCAAGAGGGCTTCCGTATAGGTCAGGTTTTCGTAGAGTGCTACAAACTTTACCGCATCGCCCCCCACACCACAACCAAAGCACTTCCATATACCCTTTGAGGGAGATACATACAAAGAGGGAGTATCGTCTGGGTGAAAGGGACACCTTGCCTTGTAGTTGTTGCCACTTCTCTCAAGGTCTATGTAAGAGGAGATCACATCCACTATGTCAAGTTTTTTTACTACCTCTTTGAGGTCCATATCAAACCTCTAAAACTGTTCTAAAAATCCCTAATCGGGACGTTCCCCCAACCTCTAAGGGAACTAACCTGTTCCTCACCCTATCCCACACCCCTTCCACCAACACCGGCTTCAGAGGAGAAAGGTCCCTCGGCAAGACCCTTCCAAGGACAGGGAAGAGGAGGGCTACCTTCAGAACTTGGCAAGCACTCCATAAGCTTTATGAGTTTTTCTTTGTCTTCCTTTTTCAGTTCAAGCTTGAACTTTAGGCTAACAAACATCAGAGTTAGATTTTAGTCTTAAAACTCTTGTGTGTCAATGGGTTTGTGTTTTTAGAACAGCCTCGCATACCCTTGCAAAGAATAAAGAATTTTCTTATACTTTTATACCCCCATGAAAAGATTTATGCTAAAGTCTAAAATACACAGGGCAAAGATAACGGGCACAGAACTGCACTATGAGGGTAGCCTGTCTTTGGATGTTAGCCTCATGGAAACTGCCCAGCTACTCCCCTACGAGAAGATAGAAGTCTACAATGTGAATACGGGTAGTAGGTTTTCTACCTACGTGATTCCTGCCCCAAGGTATTCGGGCGAGGTAAGGCTAAATGGTGCCGCTGCGAGGCTGGGTGCGGTGGGAGATATTGTCATAATAGCGTCTTATGGTCTTTTTGACGAGGAAGAGTTGAAGGACTTTAAGCCTGTTCTTGTTTATGTGGATGAGCATAACCGAATAAGGGAGGTAAGAAGGGAGATGATGGAGGAGTTTGTGTGAAGTGGCAAATATCCAAGGTATTTAGGTTTGAGGCGGGACACAGGGTTTGGAAGCAAAACCTAACCCACGGAAGAGGAGCTGACTTTACTGTCGGAAAGGAGATCCCAGTTAACAAGTGCATAAACTTGCACGGACATAGCTATGTGCTGGAAGTGGTCTTGGGCTCTGATACCCTCTCCGAGCAGGACATGGTCATAGACTTCTACCATGTAAAAAATGCCCTGAAGGAACTAATAGACACCATTGACCACAGCTTTATCATAGACAAAGCGGACCCTATGTATCCAGAGCTCAAGGAAGTAGCGGAAAAATACGGTGCCCTCAAGCTCTTCCCGGTAGATTTTTGCCCTACCGCAGAAGCCCTCGCCAAGTTCTTTTATGATTTCCTTGAAGAAAAATTGAGGGCGGTGGGACTTTTGGGAGAGGTAAAGGTTATAAAGGTGGTGCTTTGGGAAACAGCCACTTCAAAGGCTGAATATCACGGAAATGTGTTATAATTTAATTAGGAGGTAAAAAAGGTTGGTGTTTGTGGTAGTAGGTGAGAACGAACCCTTTGAGAAGGCTTTTAAAAAATTTAAGAGGCTCGTAGAGAAGGAAGGGATACTTACGGAAGTCAGAAGGCGTCAATTCTACGAAAAACCAAGTGAAAAGAAAAAGAGAAGGGAACGTCAGGCAAGAAAGAGAATAGTAAAGGCTATGAAGAAAAGAAGTATGCTATAAAAAGCCCTTTATCTATCCATCTTATAAGCCCTTAGTGCTTCCCTCTGTTCTTCTATAATAAACTTTCTTATAGCATCCTCGTAAGCTTTTTTCAAATCTAAGAACTTTAAACCAAAACACGTTCTATCAGTAGAGCCCGTTATATGCCTTATCTCCGCCAAGATGTTCTTAAAAAGCTGTCCTTTCCATTCAAATTCTAAAAGCAAACTATCGCCCTCCTTTGCGGAAACGAACCTTTTAAAACAAACCCTAACCCCTCCAGGGCTTATGTTTTCTATGGTTCCTTCCAAAAAGGATTCCTCAGGTAGCCCTTCAATGAGAGATTGTTCCTCAGCTTGTACCTTCCTGTTGAAAAAGAACACCCGTACAGGGATGGATACCTTCCACCTTATGGAATCCCTTAGCTGGACTTTACCGAGCTTTTCGGTATGAGGAATAACCAAAATCACTTTTCCACCTTCAAGGTAAGTGTTCAAAACTTCCACTTCAAAGTAATACCTGCCATCGTCTTCCCTTAAAAAGGAAAATTTGACCCTATCACCGGGTTGTGGAAACTCTGGAGTTCTATCAAGAATTGCTATCTTTAGATCCTCCTCTGTTTTTTCCCAAACTGCAGCACTGTATGACTTTCCTTTGTATGAAATAAAACCTGTCTGATAGACCTCTATGTCCCTCGTGGTGGCAAGGGGCAGAAACCATGGTAGATGCTCAAATTTGAGCTTCTTTCTAACACTAACAATGATGGGTATGTTATCCGAGCTTTCCTTAACAAGCTTTCCTGCGCACCTTTCAAATACATATTTGCTGTGAAAAACTTTATTTGGGTCCCCTAAAGTGCTTGCACATTTATATAGCAAAGCTATTTCTTCTTTATTAAGCCCCATCTGCTTTCCAATAACCTCAACCCCCCTCCTCGCAGATCGATTTGCAAGGTATTTTGAGATGGCATAAGGAAGAACTATAAGAACCAACAAGGAGGCTACAAAGCCAAAAAGAACAAGTAACATATCTCTCAAATCGGGCTGGAACATATATCTGCTGGCTTCTTTGAAGGTCTCAAATCCTCCCTGGTATTTCACATTAGAAGTTCTCCTGTAGGTATTTTTCCGCCTCTATGGCGGCTATGCACCCTTCCCCCACCGCCACAGCCACTTGACCGGTGGCTCCGCTTCGGCAATCTCCGCATGCAAACACGCCCTCCACATTGGTTTTCATTTTCTCATCGGTGATGATGTATCCTTTATCGTCCATTTTGACAAAGCCTTTAAGAAAGTCAGTGGCGGGCTCCAAACCTATAAAAATAAACACCCCTTCCACTTCCAAAGTGGAAAGCTCCCCCGTTTGGGTATCTTTAACAAGCAAACCCTCCACCGCCTCTGTGCCCCTTATCTCTTCCACCACCTTGTTGGGCAAGAACTTGACCTTGGGATGGGAGAGAACCCTCTCCTGAAGATGTTTTTGAGCCCTCAACTGATCCCGGCGGTGGATCAAATAGACCACACTACCAAAACGGGTTAAAAACAAGCTTTCCTGACAGGCGGAATCCCCTCCACCTATTACCGCAATAGGCACTCCATCAAAGAGGGCACCATCGCAGGTGGCACAGTAAGATACCCCTCTGTTCAAAAATTCCTCTTCCCCCTTTACACCCAACCTTCTCGGGCTTGCTCCCACGGAGAGAATAACCGTTTTGCTCCTCAAAAGTTCTCCAGTCCTAAGGTGCAAGAGTATTTCTTTATTGACTTTCTCTATCTTTACCACTTCCTTCCTGTGGATCTTCAAACCAAACCTTTCTGCCTGTTCTTTGAACCTGAGGGACAACTCTTTACCGTTTATCCCCTCCGGAAAGCCCGGATAGTTCTCCACCAAGTCCGTAATGGCTATCTGTCCTCCCAGAGTCCCCTTCTCCAGTAGGAGGGTGTTCATCTTTGCCCTTGCACAGTAAAGCCCAGCGGTCAATCCCGCCGGACCACCCCCCACTATAACACAATCATACAGTATATCCTCGGAGATCATACGTGGCTAAGGAGCATTTGCCTTATGGCTTCCTTAGGTTGAACGCCTATCCTTGTATCAATCACCTCGCCGTTTTTGAAAAGCATCAAAGTGGGTATTGCCCTTATGCCATACTGCATAGCTATATTTGGGTTTTCGTCGGTGTTTAGCTTGCCAACCTTCACTTTGTCTGCAAACTCTCCTGCCAGCTCCTCTATGATGGGTGCTATGATCCTACAGGGACCGCACCAGGGAGCCCAGAAATCCACAAGAACTGGCTTGTCTGAATTGACAACCTCCGCATGCCAGTTGCTTTCGGTTAATGTGATGACATTTCCTGCCATTTTGCCACCTCCTTGCTTAAGATTTCATAAATTTTTAAAGCCCTTTCGTCTTTGATATAGTAGCAAACTATGGAGCCATCCCTTTTACAACCTACGATCCCTTTGTTCCTAAGCACTCCAAGGTGCTGGGATACGTTGGGTTGGGAGATTTTGAGGAGCTCGCTAAGGTTTTTCACACACTGCCTGCCCTCTATCAAGGTTGCCAAAATCCTCAGCCTTATGGGATGAGCCAAAGCCTTTAAAAGCTCCGCCCATTCTTCAAGGATATCTTCACTCAAATGCTCCATCCTTCAATATATATTAACATTGTTATATTTTTTTATCAACAGAATCCGTACAATACACCACCTCCACCGTAGTATGAACTAAATTTTCTATTTCCTCAAGGCGTTTTATGTAGTCGTCCGCAGGAAGGTCCTGAGTGGTGGTTATGGTAAGTATGCACGCATACTTGTCGTGATGGACCCGGAGGAGGTGTATATCTTGGACTTTGCTGGTGCCGTCCCTTTCTATACTGTTAATTATCCTTCGCACTATGGGGGAGCGCATCTCCCTATCAAGGAGTATCCAGGCGGTTTCTTTGAGAAGTCCATATACCCAGTTGATGATCACAAAAAAGCCCACAATTCCCGAGAGGGGGTCCAAATACCACATGCCCAAATATTTGCCACCCAAAAGGGCACCTATTGCCAATATTGAGGTCAACGCGTCTGTAAGCACATGAAGGTAAGCGGACTTCAGATTAACGTCATGTTTGTGGTCCTCCTCGTGGGACAAAACAAAGGCACTGATCAAGTTTACCAACAATCCTCCAAAGGCAATCAAGAGGGCTTCTTCATATTTAACCGCTACTCTGTTTATGAGCTTCGAGAGGGCTTCTATAAGAACAAGGAAAGCCATCATACTCAAAAGCACCGCGCTGGTGTATGCCCCAAGCACCTCCACCTTCCAAGTGCCAAAGGAAAAGCTAACGTCCTTTGACCATCTTCTTGCCAGCATATAGGCAGTGAAGGATATTCCAAAGGCTAAGGCGTGGGTTCCCATATGTATGCCATCCGCCAAAAGGGCAACGGAACCAAAGATATAGCCGGAGGCGATCTCAACAAACATAAAAGCCAGCGTCAGCAAAAACACCAAAAGCACACGCCCCTCCGCCTCCTTCTTGGGCACATGAAACACGTGCTGATGTTTGCAGTAAGCCCTTTCCATAGATTGGAATATTACGCCCAGAAGAGGATGGGTCAAGTAGTAGATGGGACTATTGATTTATAATTACTTCAGTGAAAGTTGCGTCCATAGATGTTGGTTCCTACTCCTGCAGGCTGAGTGTAGCAGACTTTTCTAACTCTTTTAGGATCATTTACGAAGAGGGTAACATTACCTCTTTGGCTACAGGGTTGAAGGAGGAGGGCTACCTCCAAGAGGAGCCTATGGAAGAGACATTGCGGACCATCAAAAAATACATACAAGTGGCAAAACAGCATGGGGTAGAAAGAATAGTCCTAATTGGCACAGAAGCCCTGCGTAGGGCAAAGAACTCTCAAGAGTTCTTAAAGAGGGTAAAGGAAGAAACGGGATTGGAGTTAAAGGTGATAACCCCAGAGGAGGAGGGTAGCCTTGCCTTCTTAGCGGTTGCCTTTTCCCTAAAGCCGGAGGGAAAATTTTGCATAATAGACCAAGGGGGAGGTTCCACAGAGTTTGTATGTGGCAAGGGCACAGAGGTTGAATACCTAAGGTCCCTTCCAGTGGGAATAGTTAATCTTACGGAGGAGTTTATAGAAAGCGACCCTCCCAAGCTTTACGAGCTGGAGTCTTTGAGGAATTTTTTGGACGAGCTAATAAAGGATGTGGTCCGTCCCTGCGATGTTTTGGTGGGGTTGGGCGGAACCATTACCACCATAAGTGCAATAAAGAACAATGTATTTCCCTATCAAGGTTCTTTGGTGCACGGTTCCAAGCTAACTTTGGAGGATCTGATGTTTTGGCTGGAGACCCTCAGCAGTATGAAGGCAGAAGACAGGGTAAAGACCTTTCCACACATAGAGCAAAAACGGGCAAAGGTGATAATTCCCGGACTTATGGTCTTCTACAGGGCTATGTTTTTGTTTGGTAAAAGGGAAATTGTGGTAAGTGATTGGGGCATAAAGGAGGGAGTTCTGGTAAGGGAATACCTATCCCTTGGGCTTGGTTAAGGCAGATGCCACCTTGGGCGCATAGACAAAACTTATACTTCCAAGAATGGATGTGATCAAAACCACCAAAAAGACCAAGGCTTGGGTGGCTGGAAGTAAGCTGGCAAAGATAAGAGAAAATTCACCCCTTCCTAAGAAGGAAAGGCTAGCCCTTATGGAAACCCTCTTGCTAAGCCCATAAAGCCTGGCACCCCAATAGGTGGATATGAGCTTTGTGATCAAGGAAAGCAAAAGCAAGCTGATCAAAAGATAAAGGTTCTGGTCAAAGCTTATGTTTGCAGAGTAGGTAAAGGAAAAGAAAAAGACACCCAAAGAGAGCTCTTTTAGGTCAGCTAACTTTTCCTCCACTGTTTTGTAAGTTAAGCTGTCTTCGGGAACTATAACACCCAACATAAAGGCGATCAGGGCAGAGGACACCCCCATCCATTCTCCAAAACCACACAGCAGGAGTAAAGTGCCTACGATCAAAAAAGGAAAGATGGTCTCCTCTGAGATTTTATCTATCTCACCAACCGCCCTGTAGGCTAAGTTTCTAAGAAGGTAAAAGGCAAAAAAGAACACTAAAAGGGAGAGAACGCTTCTTAGCAAAAGAAAGGTGGGCTCCTCCTGCCCACCATTAATTCCGCCGGAGAGCAGGGAAAGCAGTATTATTGAAATGAGGTCTTCAAAGATGAGAATGCCTATGAGTAGTTCCGCTTCTGGGAAAACGAGCCTTTTGTAGTCGGACAGTAGCTTGGCAGTTATGGCAGTGCTGGAAGGATAAAGGGCAGAGGCAACCACCGCAGAAAAGAGAAAATCCTTAGTAGCCAGATACGCCACAAGAAACGTTGGAAGGAAGTTTATAAAAAGGTCCGCCAAGCCGGGCTTTAGAATGTTCTTCATAGCCCTAAGGCGCTCAAAGGAATACTCAAGCCCTATGAAAAAGAAGAGAAAGATCACCGCAGAATGCTCTAAAAAGGCAACCCATTCTATTACCTTTTCAGGAAAGAGTTCCTTTCCCACAAGCCCCGCCAACATAAAGGAGAGTATGTAGGGAACCTTTAAAAACCTGAGGGAAAAGCCAAAAACAAAGAGCAGGCTAAAGAGAAGACCTATCCACAGGAGGATTTCGTAAGAGTGCATTTTAAGTGCTACATCCTCCGCATAAGTCTAAAAAGGCTTTCATTTGCTGTCTGGTGCCCACCGCGATTAGGGTGTCTCCTGCCCTTATCTGTTCCTTGTAAGGGTCTGGACTTGGGATCACCTTTCCCTCCCTCTCTATGGCAATTATAGAAACGCCAGTCTTTCTCCTTATCTCAAGTTCTGCTATGGTCTTATTAACAAAGTTTGAGTTTTGTTGAACCTTTACCCATTCCATCACCACCTGTTGGAGGACAATTTCCATCTTTTCCGTGGCAACAGGCTGGTATGTGGCACCAGCCACCAAAAAGCCAAGCTCCTTCGCCTCCTCATCGGTTAGCTCTATAACACATCTGGGCTCTTCGTCCTCCATAAGATATATCTCCCTCTTGCCCGTATTGTGGATGATTATCACAAGCTCTTTACCGCTCTTTAATATCACCCCATATTTTTTGCCTATACCCGGTAGGTCAGTTTCCCTTATTCTCATGCCTGTTAATTATATCCCGAAGGCGTGCCACCACATTTTTGCTGGAGAGCACTATTGCCTTCACATCTTCACTTTCTTCTTCCTGTAGGCTTCTTTGGATGACCTCCAAGAGTTTTTGGATCTGCCTTTCCATCTCTTCCATCTGTTCCTTCATTCTGAGGATGATTTCAATGCCCGCCAAATTCACCCCGAGCTCTCGGGATAGGGTAAGCACAAACTCCAACCTTTTGAGGTCCTCCTCTGTGTAATACCTGGTCCTTCCTTTGCTCCTGTAGGGTTTTATGAGCCCTTCCTTTTCGTAAAGGCGGAGGGTCTGCGGGTGTATGTTATACATCTCCGCCACTACGCTTATGGTGTATTTCTTTTTAACTTCCCTCTTCATGGCTGTCTTACCCTCAATCTGGTGGGCTCAGGCAGTAGTTTGTCTAACTCTTCAAGGAGCTGTTTGACCTTTTTGCCATCTCCAAAGTGCTTTTCCCAAAAGCCCAACTTGGGTATGTCTATATGGACCCTAAGGAATAGGTCTCCAAAGCCACCACCCCTGAGCCTTGGCATACCCCTGCCTTCCACTCGGACTGTGTCTCCCTCTTTCACGCCCGCGGGGGCCTTTACCTTGATCTTCTCACCGCTTAAGGTAGGCACCTCAAGTTCTGTTCCCATAACCGCTTCTGTTAGCTTTAGGTTTATATCCAAGTAAAGGTTATCTCCTCTCCTTTCAAAGAGCCTGTGGGGTAAGACTTTCACAAGCAAATAAAGGTCGCCGGGTGGACCTCCGTATAGCCCTGCATGACCCTTTCCTTCCACAAGAACCCTGCTACCGTTATCCACGCCCGGAGGAATTCGCACCTTTACCTCCTCCCTCTCGGGAACGGTGCCTTTTCCACCGCATCTACCACAGGGCTCCCTGAGCACTCCCTCTCCACCACAGGTAGGGCATGTCTGAGAGATGCTTATGAAAAACTGCCTTTGGTATATACTGCCCCTGCCACCGCAAGTGGGACAGGTTCTTTCTCCCTTGTTCCTGTCGTAGCCTAAGCCTTCACAGGCAGGGCATGGAACCTCTCTAACTAGCGGGACGCTCACAACTTTGCCCGAGTATGCTTCCTCCAAGTTAAGCTCCACCGTGTAGTATATATCTTCGCCCTTTATGGGTCTTCTTTGAGAACGCCTTCTTCCCCTTCTCTCAAATACCTCCTCAAAGCCAAAGCCCCTAAAGAGGTCCTCTATGGTTTCAAAAAGGTCTCCCCAAGCTTGCTGGCTGTATTCATTACCACCGGAAGCAGTTTGAAAGGCAGAATGTCCATACTGGTCGTAAAGCTTTCTCTTTTCTGGGTCTGAAAGGACCTGATAGGCTTCGTTGATCTCCTTGAATTTCTCCTGTGCTTCTGGGTCCTTGTTAAAATCGGGATGATACTTTCTGGCAAGACGGCGGTATGCCTTCTTTATTTCCTCCTGGGTTGCGTTTCTTGGAACACCAAGCACCTCGTAGTAATCCCTTTTGGAAGATTGCATAGGTTTTTATAATAAACTTTAGTATGGTATTGTCAAGAGTGCATTGCTTTTAGAAAATCTCTGTTGGTTTTGAACTTTTTGAGCTTGTCCAAAAGGAACTCCATTGCCTCCACTGGGTCCATGGTCGCCAAGAACTTTCTGAGCACCCATATCCTCTGCAATTCCCACTCCTCCAAGAGTAGTTCCTCCTTGCGAGTGCCAGACTTTTCTATGTTGATGGCTGGGAATATTCTTCTTTCCATGAGCTTTCTGTCAAGATGGATCTCCATGTTTCCAGTGCCTTTGAATTCTTCGTAAATTACATCGTCCATCCTTGAACCCGTTTCTATGAGGGCAGTGGCTATGATGGTTAAAGAACCTCCCTCTTCAATGTTTCTCGCAGCACCAAAGAACTTTTTAGGTCTTTGCAAAGCGGTTGCCTCTATACCACCGGAAAGAACCCTACCCGTGGAAGGAGTCACTGCGTTGGAAGCCCTGCCAAAGCGTGTCATAGAGTCCAAGAGGATCACCACATCCTGCTTTAGCTCCACCATTCTCTTTGCCTTCTCTATGACAAGCTCTGCCACCTGCATGTGCCTTTCTGGTGGCTCGTCAAAGGTAGAAGCTATAACCTCCGCCCCCTCTCCCACGATCCTTCTCATCTCGGTAACCTCCTCCGGTCTTTCATCTATGAGCAGGATTATGAGATAGACCTCCGGATGGTTCTGTATTATAGCCTTGGCGATCTTTTGGAGGAGCACCGTCTTTCCTGCCTTTGGTGGTGCCACTATTAGACCCCTTTGACCCTTCCCTATGGGTGCTATAAGGCTAACTACCCTTGTGGATAGCTCCTCCGGTGTGGTCTCAAGCTTGAACCTTTCGGTGGGATGGAAGGGTGTTAGCTTTTCAAACTGAGGTCTTGCCCGGAGCACCTCTGGGTCTGGGCTAAGCCCACACACGGACTCTATCCTAATTAGGGCTTGATATTTTTCCCTATCTTGGGGTGGTCTTGCAAAGCCTACGATCTGGTCTCCGGTCCTCAGTCCAAACTTTTTGATCTGGGAGGGTGCCACATAAACATCCCCAGGGTTTGGCATGTAGTTGTTCTCCTGTTTTCTGATAAAGCCATAACCTTCGGGCAAAATCTCCAAAACACCCTTTATGAAGTTCAAACCCTCCAACTGGGCTTGGGCTTGGAGTATGTCCTCTATGAGCTCCTCCTTTCTGAGACCAGTGACGCGCCTCAGCTCAAGCTCCCTACCGATCTTTTGCAGTTCTGCAAAGGACATCCTCTTTAACTCTTCGTAGGAGTAGGTTTTCCTCTCCTGAACTTGGCTTTCTTCCATCCTTTGACCTCCTTATTATTTGCCTATGCAAAAGTTAGAAAATATCTCTCCCAAAAGCTCCTCCGTTGTAATACCACCCAAAAGCTCTTCCAAATAAAGCTGAACCTCTCTGAGATATAGCATTAGGATCTCGGGCGACAACTCTTTTAAGTTTTTTTCCAGTATTAATTTTATAACACCCAAGGATTTTTGCAAGAGGTCTGCGTGCCTCAGGGAAATATAAAGCCCTTCGCCCACGCTCGCACCCAAGTTGGAAAGGACAGTGGTCTTTAGCTCTTCTATACCGCTTCCATCTTTGGCACTAACCAGCACAAAGCTCGGAAATATCTTTTTGTGTTCCTCCCAAAAGCCAAGGTCTGACTTGTTTAAAACCACTGTATGGTTTTTATCCTTCACAAGGGAGTAGATGTATAGGTCTTCCTCTTCAAGGGGCTCGTGGGCTTGAACTACAAAGAGTATAAGATGGGCGGTGTTTAGCTTTTGTATGCTCCGTTCTATGCCAATCTTTTCCACCGGGTCCTCGGAATGCCTAATACCTGCGGTGTCTATGAGGTTTATGGGAATGCCTTCCAAGTTTAAGGGCTCCTGCAAGAAGTCCCGCGTGGTTCCCGGAATGTCCGTGACGATTGCCCTCTGGGTGCCCAGCAATTTGTTAAAGAGGGAGGATTTTCCCACATTGGGCTTGCCCACTATTGCTAAATTGACGCCTTTTCTCAAAAACTCTCCCGTTCGGACTGTGGCAAGCAATCCCTCTATTTTGGTTTTTATTTCCTCAAGCTGGCTTTTTATTTCCTCTTCGCTTAGGGTTGGTATGTCCTGTTCCTCAAACTCTATGCTTGCCTCCACAAAGGCACAAAGGTTAAGGAGTTTTTCCCTGAGAGGAACAATAAGCTGGGAGATGTCCCCTCTGAGTTGTCTTAGGGCACTTTTTAGGGCAAGCTCGGACTTGGCGGATATTAGGTCTCCCACCGCCTCCGCCTGAAGGAGGTCCATCTTTCCGTTCAAAAAAGCCCTTTTGGTAAATTCACCCCGCTCTGCAAGTCTCACACCGTTTTGAAGAAAAAGCTCCACCACCCTTTTTAATATCAGAGGGTTTCCGTGCAAAAACAACTCCACCATATCCTCACCGGTGTAGCTTTTGGGAGACTGGTAATAGATCATTATGCCCTCGTCTATGGGATTTCCCTCCGCGTCAAGGACCTTTACCAGATGGGCATACCTGGGCTTTAGCTTACCTTTTAGCTCCACAAAGGGCAAGACCTTTTCCAAAACGCCCAGACCGCTGAGCCTTACAACGCCAATGGCACTTTCTCCATAGGGTGTAGCTATGGCTACGATAGGTTCCCTTTGCTTCATAGTAAAAGCCAGCCCGGCGGGATTCGAACCCGCAACCTTGGGATCCGTAGTCCCACGCTCTGTCCAGTTGAGCTACGGGCCGTTTATTTAAATTATAAGCGTGCCCGGGGGGACTTGAACCCCCGACCTTGGGTTCCGGAGACCCACGCTCTATCCAACTGAGCTACGGGCACTATAAAAATAATTTTTCGTTAAAATTTTGCCTATGTCAATAAGATTTGGCACCGATGGTTGGAGGGCAGTAATAGGAGATCAGTTCACCTTTGAAAACGTAAGAAAGGTAGCCTATGCCCATGGACTGGTGCTCCAAGAGGAGGGTAAAAAGAGGGTGGTGGTGGGCTACGACAGGAGGTTCTTAAGCAAGGAGTTTGCACAGGAGGTATGCAAGGTCTTTTTGACCCTTGGGCTTGAAGCTTATCTTTCGGAGGAAGAGTGCACGACGCCCATGGTATCCTTTGGGGTAAAGTATCTGGGCTTTGACGGTGGTGTGATGATAACCGCCTCCCATAACCCGGGCAAATATAACGGATACAAGATAAAGGAATCCTTTGGGGGCTCCGCCAGGGAGGAGTTTGTAAAAAAGGTAGAGGAGCTCGCCAACCGCACGCAGGAGGTAAAGGTATACAACAAAAAGCCCGAGCTTATAGACCTGAAAGGTCCTTACATTAAAAAGGTTCAAGAACTCATAAACTTAGGGCTC
>Ga0079992_129058_pt1 | contig 16395 bp, 11 predicted proteins | sample FaiFalFF_MnMetaG_3_FD_69197 | JGI IMG/M metagenome (GOLD analysis project Ga0079992, IMG submission 69197) | Freshwater microbial communities from Yellowstone National Park, Wyoming, USA - Fairy Falls B (FF_Mn_B) MetaG (SPADES assembly) (version 2) | ecosystem: Environmental > Aquatic >... | reverse complement strand
CGACGGCGGGCCGACAGAATACTGGGTAAGGCTGACTCTGAACGGGAAAACAGTAGATGAGGCGGAGGTTAAGGTCTTCTTTGGTTGACGTGGTTCTATAGACATTTTTGGAAATGGTTAATGACGATAATAATCCTAACTCTAAAAGGGAAATAATGGAGGTCGTTTGGATGAGCTATACCAAACATCATCCAGAAAAACTAAGGGACGAGGCATGCACACACTCTCGACAAAATGATGTTTCGAAGACGAGCCATCTTCTCCTCTTGACGACACATTGTCGACAAATTGTCTTGCCACAGGATTTACATCTAAAAGCATGTTTTGTGAAAAATCCAAAATGAGCTATACCGCCGCAGTCATTGCATAGAACCCTTTTATTATGTAAGTATATCAATTTCCCACATATCGTACATAGCGCCAATTCGTTGAGCTTGTAGAGTCTGAATTGTGGAGCGGATAGGTCGCAGACAACTCTATACCTATGTTTTTGGGCGGAGTATTCCAGTATGAGTTCTGGTACGAATAGAGGGGTGATCGAAAGAATATCTATGTCGCTTTTTCTCGGTGATACATACTTAGTGTATCGCTTGCTAGAGCCTTTCCTCGTATACACTACATATTTCGAGTGCTGCTCGACAAGTTCGTTTACGGCCATCCACCTCGCATCCACAGGGTTTATCAAAGGATGCAAGACCTCACCGCTTTCCGAATTTTTCAGTGGTGCTATTTGGTAGCTACCTAATATTTTTTCCGTGCTGCCGAGGAGTTTTCCAGTCCTGCCGTCCAAGACAATGGTTCCGCGAGCGTTTATAACGTCTATAAGCCTACCGGTACTTGTATAAACCTCGCTATACACCGAGTATTGTATCAAATATATCGGACGATAAATTAGTTCCTTGTTGGAACACTTCAAGAGTTCTAGTGGGCTATGCGGCCTGCTTACAATCATGGCTATTTCACGCTCAACTAAGTTAACCACTTGGTTGGATGTGTAAGTAAAGAGCACTTGTTCGGGTGCGTCTCCCCGTCTCTCATAAACGGCAAAGCCGGCCTTCTCGGCTATTTCTTTAAAGCGGTTAAGGTCTACAAGCTCCACTAATCCGCCTAGCCGAGCTGCGTAATCCCTCGCCTCCTCGGAAAAATAGCCAGTTGTAACTAGAATGCCTTTGGCTGCGGAGAAGTATATGACTGCGGAATGTAACTTCTGGACCACGGGCCTACCAATAGTTTGCCAGAGATGATGTTTGCACTCAACTATTATTGTTTCACCAGTAGGCGAATTCATTATTATGTCCCTCCCAACGTCTGACACACGCGGGCCTAGCCTAACATCTCTATACCCCAACCCCTCGAAGACCCTCTTACAAACCACCTCAAAATCGAAGCCGCTAAGGTCTTCAAGAACGATAATCCTACCATCCATGGGTTTTAGCTCCCCTTGAAAACAGTAATTAGGGGGTATATTGAAGTTTAGTTACACCTTAATTCTGAACGGAAAACAGTGGATGAGGCAGAGTTTAAGGTCTCCTACGGTCTTGGTTAAAGTATCACGAGGCTAATCCCTTAAATCCATGGGGAACGTGGATAGGCGCAATGAAAGAGACAGAAATCATCAGATTATTAGCCTTGTTTATCATAGAGTTTGCGAGAACCAAAGTAGACGCCCGCACAAAGCCGCCGGAAGAGCTTCACAACCGCATCGAGAAGATGAAGGAGCGTCTGCCGAAAATAATACATTACTTGCGTAGAGAGGACCCGGGGAATGTTAATGATGAAATAAACAGGTTTTACGAGGAATTAGGAAAAGAGGCTGACATCCGGAAGAGCTACGTCAGGCTCAGACAAGTCTACCTCTTTACTCTGATGTACCTGCTTATAAATGGGTTACCACTTTAGAGAAAGCTGAGGAATACTTGAGGACATATAAGTCCTAAGCTTTAGCCCACAACCTTTTTCTTTCTATTGCTTAAATCTGTGGAGAACGGTAGACCAGCCTAGGTTGGGTGCCGACTTTGTAGGTCGAGTGGCCTAGCTTTTTCGAATATCAATCATACAAATCTGTTCCGAGGGATAGTTGGGATGGCCGGCGTCGGCCGGGTATATAAACGGTGACAGATGTGCTAAAGACTTATTTTCAGCTAGGGATGTGTTGTTTGTATGGGAAAGGGGGGCTGTGGCCCTCTTCTACCCCTCCCGCTATTGTTAGCTCTACTTCCACTCTTATTCTTCCCAACATTTCTACCAAATACCTACGCCTATTCTCCATATCCAGTGGATGTTTGGACTAACAAGGGCGGTCAAGGTGTCGGCAATCCTGACGGGGGACAGTACGCTGTTGGTGAATCCATTACACTGTACTGTAAATTGGACTTAAGTCCGCCACGCTTTCTGAGGATAATCCTTATCAGGCCTGACGGAAGTCAGGTAATAGTTTTTAACCGCGATAATCCACCGGCCGGGACGTACAGTGTTTCTGGTATAGTTGGTGAACCTGCTGGTGAAAGAATAGTAATATGCGAAGCATTCTATGATGATTTTTTGTTACGCGATGAAGTTAGGTTTAGCGTTCAGCAGAGGGCGACCGTGACTGTAACCGTCTACACCACAACCACTAGGACGGTTACATCTACATTGCATGCGACCGCGACCACCGAAACCACGACCTACACAACTGTTTACCAGACAACATTTAGCACGTCTACGAGGACCTGGTATACGACCGTAACTAATGTGGTGACAACAACTGTAACTAGCTGGACGACTGTGACCACTACGGTACCGGCGCAGGCTAGTTATGAGTGGGGTGTAGGAGGACCGGTAATCCTCGCGACCCTACTACCTCTTGTCTTCTCAGCCTACGCTATGAGGGGGAGAAGGCTTAATCCATCTGCAGGTGGGAATAAAGGATGAAGAGTTCTAAGGCGGTAGCAGCTTTATTGGTCACGCTAACCCTAGTCATGGGCTACCTGCCCAACGCAGTCTACGTGACGGAGGCACAGGTCAGGAGGGAGGGTGAAGTCAGATTTAGGGGTGTTGTAGTTGACCCGAACAACGTGAACCAGCAGTCTGCTTTTCCTTTCTGTGACCCGGCATACTACTGCATCGACGTTCAAGAAATAATAGACGACCCGAACAATATCTTCGGAGGATACCGTGGTCCAGTTATGATTTTTCCTGAACTTTACAATCCAGAAGTTGCCAGTATCGGGGATGCCGTGGAGGTCTATGCGTCATGCGATGTTGATTATGCCCGTGACCCATTTTTAATGTGTTACCTGAGTAGGGATTACCATTACATTAGGAGGCTTTCTGGGCAGACGGCAACGGTGACTGTAACAAGTACGGTAACCTCTACCGTAACTAGCTACACGACAGTAACCTCAAGGACGGTAACTAGGACCGTCACAGGAACAAGGACAACCTACACAACAGGTACTACAACCGTAGATGTAACAAGCACCTACACATCAACCCAGACGGTCGCTACAACCGTAACAAGAACAACGACCACAACCATTACAGAACAGCAGACTCAGGACACTACACCGCCCACCGTTAGGGTTATAGCTCCTAATGGGGGTGAGAGACTGTCCCCGGGAAGTGTTTTCAGAATTAGGTGGGAGGCCTGGGATAACGTCGGCGTAACTGGCTTGTATATCAGACTCTATCAAGAAGGGGTAATGCGGGTGATTATAGCGGACAACCCCCCAAACACGGGGTATTATGATTGGACGGTGCCCAACAGGCCCGGCAGCAACTATAAGATAGTGGTAATTGCTAGAGATGCCGCAGGAAACTTGGGAGAGGATGCAAGCGACGGAACATTCGAGATAGGCGGAGTTATCTATGTGACTGCTGAGATCGTTTCACTAAGCACCGAAAAAAATCAGTACAATCCCGGGGAGACGGTGAAGATACGTTACACTATCAGGAACACCGGTGATATAAGGATTGAGCTGAGAATGGTTGCAGAGATAGTCGATCCGTCAGGCCGGTCTGTCTACGATTCCCATAGGGTGGACCAAGACAGGAAGCATGACCTAGACCCGGGGCAGACAGCCTCAGGGGAGTTTACGTGGACCATCCCAGCAGACGCAGTCCACGGAACCTATGAGGTAAGGGCAAGCCTCAGACACTGGCACATCTGGGACAAAATATTTGACTACAGGTGGGGGGATAGACCAGGGCCGAGGTTCATCGTCCAAGCAACGTCAAGAGTTGAGGTCAGGGCTTCGAATGTTAGTTTATCTGCGGGTGGTGAAGGGTCGTCAAGGATAATCCTGAGTAAAGCCCCTACAGGTCTGGCAGGTTATGAGTTAATCGTAAGACTTGTCCCGCAAGCCGGTGTGCAACAAGATGTTGCGGACATTGTTGACATCAGGTTCCCCGAGTGGGCTGGCTTAACAGATAAATCTATCGGCGACGACCAAGCACGCTTTAGAGCTGTAGATATTGTGGATAGGATCGGGGCAGGAAGCGAAGAGATTGTGCTTGCAGAGGTTGTTCTTAGGGGGAAGGTCGAAGGGACGATACAGATCGAGCTGGTAGTGGTCATGATGGATGACGACAGGGGTGGGAACATTCCTGTAACCACAAGGAATGGGGTCTTAGAGGTTGTCCGAGTTCTAGGTCCGCCATCTGTAGAAGAGAACCTGCCCCCGCCAAGAGACCTTGACGGCGACGGGTTATATGAAGATATAAACGGTAATGGGCGTCTCGACTACGACGACGTGGTTAAGTTCTTTAGACATTTTGACGACCCAGTAATCACCCAGTACTCTAGATACTATGACTTTAACAGGAATGGAAGGCTGGACTACGACGATATAGTAGAACTCTTTAAGAAGGTGTAAAAGGTGGTTTAATGCGAGCTATAACCATCCTTCTTACCGTCCTTTTGACCTCGTTACTACCGGTCATCAACGCGGGTTCCGAGAAAATCACCATAGAATCTATCACGGTAAGCGAGGGCATGGAGGCCAGGGTAAAAATAATCCTTGACTCAGCCCCTAAAGGACTCGCAGGATATGATGTAACAGTCACCTTGAGAGATGCTGCGATTGCTAGTGTAATAAAGGTCGAATTACCTCCGTGGGCAAAGCTCTCAGACAGCTCTATAAGGGGCAACTCCATAAAGCTAAAGGCTGTAGATTTAGATGATAGGATCAGGTCTGGCTCAACCAATATTGAGCTAGCTACCATCATCTTCGGAAACACTAAACAGGGAGAAAGCATGATCGAATTGACTGTAAATAAGATGGATGATGACGAGGGAAACCCGATAATCCCATCAATAGAAGCTGGGAAGCTAACAGTAACGGGCCCCTCTACAAAAACTGCTGTAATAACTTTAACACACACAGTCACCCAAACCTACACGCTAACACAATCCATCTATATTTATACCACAATAACCGAAAATACCACCAATCATACGCGCATAACACTATTTACAATAACAGCCCTTGTAGCCATTGCGGTAGTGGTTGCAGCGGCCTTTATAACCGCATCCCGTATGACAAGAGATTGACAGGCTACTAGAATAAAATAAAATTGTTCTTATTTTAATTTTGATATTTGTGTGTTATACCAATGCCTCCAATAATTCCATGTCTGTTTCAACAGCTCTCTAAACTCCCTTACGGTGTTTTTCAGCTCTTCCAAGAATGGTTCGTCTGAGGCATCATATCCTACGAATGCGCCAATCATGTAGGACGGTGGTGGGTTGGCGGGATCTAACTTCTTAAATTTCTCTATGTATCCTGTAAAATGGAGGAAGTCATTAGAGGTTTTACGCCATAGATCAAATAACTTATTTGATAATTCTTTGCCAACCATATCACCAAGCTTTTTCTTAAACACTTTGGACATACTGACCTCTTTTAAACGGGCTTGAAGCTCTTGGAACTTCTCGTCAAATGTTTTACCGTTCTCTAACGACTCATTAATGTCAGCATATAGGGAATAGGCCATCGCCTCTATTGAGATTCTAATGGGTTGGTAGCATAATGGATAAGAACCGAACACGTATGTCGTAAATAAATGGTCCACAGCCGGTTTAACGATTGTTATGAAAGTCGATGGTATGCAGAAACGCATAACCTCCTCAGCGCTGAAGTTCCTAGGTATCTCTTTATTGGCTATTTCGGTGATATCTACCAGGAGGTTACAGATTTCTTTTAGAGTCTCCCCCGCAACTGGGTTACTTTTAAGAGATGAAACAATTTCTGGAACGTAGTCGTTAACAACTTCTTCTACAAGCTTAAAACATTCCTCCATAAGACGAAGGTATACTTTAAGATTATTTAAAATATCTTCCTAATTTGGGGCGATGTAGCATTAACAGATCCAGGGATAATAGGTGTTCTATATTCGACCGGGTTGTGACGTAGTGCTATCATGCTTCCTGCAACCTTCTCTACCCCCTCCTGAGTTCTATATGCTGTAGACAGCAACCAACCAAGACATCCGAATCTTTAGTTGTATTTCAGCTTCTCGAAAGGGTAATTAAATATTTACAGAAAGTTACTGCTGCACCTATCAAAAATAAAGCGTCCTCTACTTGTGGGAAGATTTTTACGTTATGTGAAAGATAGTCTCTAGCGCGCACCGCAGCCCTCAGGAAGAATCTCTGCTCATCTTCTCTATCTTTTTGAATCATACCAATCTTTATTAGTGTTTGTAGTTTTTGTTGAGATTGGTCCTTCGAAGTCCCCTCCGAAGGTATTTTCTCGTAAACATATCTAATTACTCTAGATGCTACTAGTGCCGAAGCTAGGAAATGCCCCTGTTCATACTCCTTTATTGCTGTTCTAAGGTTGTCAGCTGTTACTATCTCCTCAGCTGGAAGGTTTTTCTCTATCTTCTCAACCTCGTTAATAAGCTGATTCAGCCGATCAATAGATGCAGGCGGTATATTTGGTTTCATTAAATCCTCACAAATGGAGGTTATGACATGACAACCTCTTTCAGCCCTTTCGACCTCAGATATAGCCATATCAATATCCTGTGCATATAGGGGTGACTTTAAAATTTTGCTTTTGAAAGACTCTTGATAAAGAAAGTTCGTGGTAGCCTCAGGCAAAAGATTATAAAAGCTTGATAATTCCTCTAGTGACCGGAGGTTGGAACTTAGCCTATTATAATCCTCTAGCAGACCCTTAAGGCGGTGGATGTTTTTAAACTGGGGATAGGTATGATTGCATACATCAAGCAACTCTTTCCTAACTTGTTTCAACGATTCTTCTAATTTCTTAGCTTCGGTAAAAATAGCCTTATAAGCTATCTGCTTAGATTCTGACAATCCGCAGACCACCCCTATTTTAAACAACCTGCCTTAATAGATTTGTGCTTTAGGATAGCAACACTGTCAGGCAATACATCCGCACAACATCGCTTTTTATATAGTCTCCGTGGTCGCATTTTTGCGGCTATTCTGGAATATTGTAGAATATAGGTCTAGGTTGGTCAAGGACTATGCTAGGTCTTGTATAACGATGCGCTACCTTTTTGATTCGTGGAGAAGATAAGTATAGAGATAATGGCCCGTCAGCTCCACTTAAACCTCCAAGAGGTGTGGTGGTCAACGAGTGTAGAGAAGCGCAGGTGCGAGGTACACGGGCTTATGGTCATGAAATCAAAAACGACTGCAATAGCCGGATCCGCTGATAAATATAGCGTTGTTGAGTGTAAGTAGTCATTTCAGTATTAAAAAGTGTTTCTTACCAAATTCACTATTTAATAGAGCATGTCTACTTATGTGCTAAAACTGGACGATTATAACGTTTGAAACAATTTTCGTTTCACAGCTTCTGACAAAAGTTCAATAAGTATGGCTTTTAAGATTTCCACGGATTCATTCCCCATCTTCGGGATAAGTCTTTTTGACACATCGATAGCTAGATCCTTCGTGGGAGATTCTTTTACTAGCGCCTCTATCGACTTCTTTAAGTCCTCTTTTTCAGAAGACTTGAGTTTTCGATTTTCGTCTATTAATTTATGAACCGCGTTTAACTTTGTCTCTGTCCATGGATATGGTTTACCACAATCATGGCAAAATAAGGGAACAGTATAATGGGTTGCGACAACAACACCCTCCAAACGATGGTAACCTCGAATCTTGGAGTGACAATTAGGACACTCGCTTATAGTTCTTTCACCACATCTAACACAATGTTTGGCATACTCTTCTGGACTAGATTCCAAGCCTATCGTTATAACATGTCCGTTAAGACAAATAAGTGCCGTCTCATAACTCATTGAAACCACGCCACCCCTACAAACTCTTATATTTAAATTTATAGGAATGTACTATGACGACATGATATCCTTTGGTCTGGCTATTCATACTCCATTTAGTGTATCCATAAATTAATATGCTTACCATCAACTCAGATGTAATCAAATACCACTCTAGTCCAACTTTACTGGGCTAGCTCATAGAATGTTTATATAACTTTAAGCAAAATGAAAATTAGTGCTGGAAATGCTGCTTGTGAATGGAATCTGGTCGGAGCGCGACAGTCTTTGGCCAAAGATAGTATCGTTGGCGAAGCAATCTAGTAGAAGGCAAATCGTTGTTGCCTATTTGGGTAAGGGTGCATCTAAAATACTCCCCCTACGGAGAGGGGATGTCCTAGTAGTTGACTTAAGCGAGCAGGCTGTAAAGACTGGGCAAACCGATCCTCGTGAAGTTGAAAAATACCTTAAAAAAGGCGTTAAGGTCTACAATCAACCTAACTTGCACGCAAAGCTATACGTTTTCGACGAAGCGGTGATAGTTAGTTCAGCAAACCTATCGATACGCTCACAGAATAATTTAATTGAAGTAGGTCTGCTTAGTAAAGATAGGCAAATTTTAGTTAGAGCGAAAAATTTTATCGAGGGCCTGATAGATGATAGAAAATTGGTTAAAGCAAAAGAACTAAAAGAACTCAAGGAGTTATACCGTCCGCCTAGGTTTGCGGCGAAAGGGACTGCCCGAAATTTCTGGATAAGCCGCGTGGATGACGAGGAGTTTGATGATACTGATAATAAAACAATCGAGAAGTTAAAACGTAAAATAAAACACGTCGATGTTAAAATGTACGATATAACTGCTGTTAAGTTTTTGGGCAGATGTGCGTGGAATGAGGGGGACATAGTGGTAAATGTAGTTTATAATAAAGATCGCCCACTATACGTGATCCCACCTTCAGAAGTAATTAAAGTCCACAGTCATAAATCTCGCGTGTATTGCCTATTAAAAGAACCAAAACACAATTGGGCTAACTGGAACTTATTTCGAAAAGTGTTTACGAAGACTGAAATAAAACAATTTAGTAAATACTTCGAATTAAAAGTCACTGTACCTCAAAGGAGAGAAGCGATTTACCAGTTTTGGGAAAACATAAAGTTTAATATAAAAATTATTGACTTCGAAGCGCCCTCAACTGCTAGTATAGGTCAATCAATTTCAATTCAGTTAACCATTAAGTATAGTTTTCCGTTGCTATCATGTGTTACTGTTACTGTAGCCTTACTGCTACCTGATGGTTCATGGAAAATGGTATGGCATAACCCGGACTACCAAAGTCTAAGATCGGGAAGGGGATTGCGATCATATTCTGCTACATTCATAGTCCCAAGCAAACCCGGCATCTACAGATATAAAGTAAAGGCCCAGTATTGGGACGGAAGCCAGTGGAAGCCAACAGACGAAAAAATCTTCAGCATCCAAGCCCAATAAACGTAAAATATTGTACACCTATTGTTGGAAGACTAAAAAAGTATCGGTTAGAGCAATTGTCTAGCGACTTAATTTGGCACAGGTCTTTGGTTGTCGTGTGTACAAAATAGTGTAATGAGGATATTTTGACAAACTGCGTAAACATGGGAGAGATTCTACATACCAAAGTTGGTTAGCAATTCAATATGTTATTATGCACCAACATATTCTCTTGAGTTTGATGGGTTTACGATCCATCGGCTTGGTGTCTCCTATTTGGGATAGTAGTTTCCGTGCTTCCTCGACTAGCCTGCCTTCTTCGAGGGCCTTCTTCAACAGCGTTACTGTCCGTGAATTGCTTGAGGCTTCCCTGAACCTTGCGGCCAGCTCTATCTCCCCCATCTTCTCTAAGGTGTCGTATATCTCCTTCACTACTTTGTTGGGGCTTGCAGGGACTCGTTCACGGGTTATCCTAACTCTCTCCTTTTCCCTGATTTCATTGAGAAGTTCTGCCTTTAGGGTTCTCAACACGTCTACTAGTGACTCGTAGTCTATTCTCACGCCTTTTGTGTGTACGTCGTCTCCCGAGAGTAGCAGCTTTATTATCTCGGAGGGGTTGTCGATGACTTTCCCGCTGTCTAGGTTTTTCAGCCTCCAGTAGTGTTTCTCACCATCCGTGAATAATGCGAATACCGCATTCATGCCGCCTCTCTTTATGGCGCCTATTCCGTCGGGTAGGTTCTTCACCCAGTCGATGCCCTTCTCGTTTATTATCTCGGCGAGGTCGTCCCGCGGGTCTCGCGTGAACTGCTCAAGCCTCTTCTCTATCTCCGCAAGGACCATGGCGTCCTCCGCGGCTATCCTTCTTTGCTCCGAGAAGTCCTTCGGTATTGCCTCCTCACCTAGTGTTGAGGCGTCAAGCCCTATCGTCTCCCTGATTGCTTCAAGCCTTCTGTATATTCTGGTCATTAGGTTTAGGAAGTGTTCGAGTGTTCGCGGGTCTCCGGGGTCTCCTTGGCGTGGTAGGACATTGTAGAGGTATATTACGTCGTAGTCTGAGCCGATCCTGTCTATCCTACCGGCCCTCTGAATTAGTATGACAGGGTTCCAAGGGAAGTCGTAGTTGACGACGTACTGGGCGTTCTGGAGGTTCTGCCCAGCGCTCAGGACATCGGTGCTGACCATTATGCCGCCCTGTTTCTGAAAAAGATCTACGGCTTCAGCTTCTTCGAGATGTTTACCCGCCGCATCCTCCGCACCCTCGCCGGTCACCAGTAGGAGGTTGTTCAAGCCTTCTTTCTTTAGGTTCTCGAAGATATGCCGAGCCGTATCCACGTATTGGGTAAAGATTATGACCCCGTTCCTGCCTTTCAACGTCCTATATACACCTGAAACCGCTTTCATGAATTCCTGAATCTTGGGGTCTTCATTCGGTAGCATGCTGAGGGCTTTGTCAAGCTTTTCTAGGTCCTCATTGTTTCTCCGGATGAAGTCTCGGGCCTCCTCTTCCGTCAGCCTGCACTTATCCCGTAGCTCGGGCTGTTTTGCGAATACCTCCTCTACAGAGGGGAGTTTTTCCGGCTCATCGTCATCTATGAGTGATAGGATTTGTCCCTTGAGTCTTGGGGGTATGAATACGTTGTTCTTGCTGGCGTATTTGTTTGCTATCTCTATGTACTCCCTCATCCTCTGTACCGATTCCCTGAATGCGTGGACGCTGCTCTCCAGCCTTTTTAACAGGCCTATCTTCCGTATCTCCTTAACGATGTTCTTTAGGTTTGCGGCAAACTCCATGTACTTCGAGACAGGCGTCCCGTCTGGTAGCTTGAACTGGTTAGGCAGCCTATCCACCGATAATTCGTAGAAGGCTAGGTTAAGTCCGTCCAAAACATCATACAGCTCCCCAATGTCGGCCGGCAGGTCGTACTGGACCGTGTGAAGCCTCCTCTCCGGGAATCTTATAGCTCCCTTGCTTAGGGCTTTTGCAAGCATGCGTGAATGCCTGACCACGAACCTTCTGAGTACGTCGTCCATGTCTATGGGCTCCCCGTTAAGCCACCGCTTATGCTGCTGGACGAAGTAGTCTCTAAGATTCGTCCTATAGTCGTCGAATATGGCGTCTTCCGGTAGGTAGAGCGACAGTAGGTGGTAGAGGTCCATAAGGCTGGTGTTGACCGGGGTGGCCGTCATAAGCACCAGCTTGGCACTCGTTGACTTCACAAGCTTACTCAATGCTTCATACCTGTTAGTTGGGGGATTTCGGAAGTAGTGAGCTTCATCGACTACAACCAAGCCCGGTGGCGAGTTACGGTCTATATATTTTTCTACTACTGATGGGTCTGACGAGAGTTTTTCAGAGTTAAGATACTCCACGTTTATATCGGTGTTATACATTTCGTTTTTCCATGTTGTATGAAGTATGCTTTTTGGAGCTATCAGTAGGCATTTCACCCCGCTCATCCTGTAGAACTGGACTATTGAGAGGGCTATCCGTGTCTTCCCGAGGCCCGTTGAGTCGGCTATCAGTACCCCGTTATGCTTCTCAAGCTTGTTGAGGGCGTCTATTGTGCTGAGCTGCTGGTGCGGGTAGAGGTGTTTCAGTATGTTTTCAGCCCTCTTCTCAAGCTCGTGCTTGTAGGTTTCCCAGAGCGCTTTTGCTGCGACCTCGTAAGGGCTCCACGAAGTGGTGAAGGCTTTAAGCATTGATAGGAACTCTTCTTTGTAGTCTCTTGAGTCGTTCCACTGTCGCTGGAACCAGTCGGCCAGCTCCTGTACTGCTTCTCTGTCGGTGTTGAGCATGTTGAGCTCTAGGTTTGTTGTTAGGCCGCCGTGGGTGAAGTTACTGGAGCCTACGACGGCGAACCCGTTTCTGACCTCGCCTAGTGACGGCTTGGCGCCCATGAAGGCTTTGCCGTGGAAGAACCTGCCGTCAACGATCCTGACCTGTCTGGACGGGTCTTCGAAGAAGGCTATGGCTCTCTGGAGGAGTCTGAAGTACTGCGGGTCGTCCTCATATTCCTCTAACTCATGAAGTATTTCGTCCTCCCACTTGATTGTCTCTTCAGGCGGTCTTCCGAGGAGGAGGCGTAAGGGTTTGCCGTCGAGCCCGTTTTCTATGTCTCCGAAGCCCATTACGTTGAAGTAGGCTGTTGCTATAGCTACTTCGGCAACCTCAGCCAGCTCACGGTTAAGAACCTCCGCCAACTTCTCTCTGCTGTTATCAATTATCCTCGCCATACTCATCCTCCTCCAAACCCTGTAGAGGCCTCCCAGCCTTGATCAAACGGTCCTCTACAACCCATACAAACGCCTTATGGAGCTCGTCAACCAACGCATCAAGCTCATGCTCCGGAAAGCCTAGCGCTCTAAGGACGGCCTTATCCAGCTCACGCCTATCAGACTGCTTAACTTCGTCATAATAAGGCAGGGGTGTTCTTTTAAGTAATTTTTCAGCGGGAAATGAGACGTTGAGCTCTTTCAGATTTGGGACAGGCATATCTTCATAGAAATTTACCTTTAACGCTAGTGCACCTCCACCCATTCTCAAACTATATAATTCGGCCGTTAAATAGAAAATGGTTGAGTTAATATAAAGCCAGAAGTTTGTTTTATTATATTTAGGATAAACTGTGTATAACATATTATCACAGACAACAGGATCGGATGAAAAACCAAAGAAAAATCTAGCCATTACAAACATTGGAAACAATAAATGTGCCGGTTCTAGGTCAGGAAGCTTAAACCAAGGATTGCGTGATTTGCATGTCGGTTTCTTATGTAAGCCCTGCTTCACCCCCCATTCAATGTACTTATAGGTGAATTTGCCCGGATTTTTCGTATAGAGGCATAACAGCTTAGGCCTGCCTATGGTGTAGCTGGTAATTTCCTTGGGGCTCTTTATTATTGGTACAACGTCTTTTCTGTCAATTACGAATCTTTCCCCGCCCTCGTTCTCTATGTATATCAGCCCCTGCTGTACCAGCTCTTTTCCCGTCTTCGCCTTCACGCCCCATTCCTCGAACTTCTTCGGGTTTGCTAGGTAGTCTGCCTCGTAGAGGTGCGTGATGTCCTTCATGTAGAAGAACTCGTTGGCACCAGTCTTAATCCCAAATTTTATGTCGGCGAACTCCCCGAGCCTGCGGTTTAGCTTTGGCAGCAGTTTTTCCTCAAATATTTTCGGAGCTCTAAGATAGTACCATTTGCCTGGGTTTAGCTGACCGCGCGGTATTGACTTGTAGTTTACCACTTCATCGCCGCCATATTTGCTGAGGTAGATGAACTGTATTGGGTGGTCGTCCGGTAGTTTGTCCTTCTTTAGGACGGTTATGACCGTGTTTACGTCTGCCGTGAAGCTTCTCATCCGCTGGCCGTAGACCGCCAGTATGTGGGGTTTGAGCCTCTCCTGAAGCTTTAGCCCATAGCCTACCTCCAGCCATTTATCCGATGAAATGATTGCAGCCGCCCCACCGTCCTTAAGCAGCTTCAGGGCCCTCACCATAAAGTATGCGTATATATCGGATGTCCTGTCGAGGAAGTATGTTTGGACGTAATGGTCCTTATCCTGCTTGTCTATTTTCTCTTGCCTGATGTAGGGTGGGTTCATGACGATTATATCTGGCTGGGATAGTAGGATGAGTTCTAGCGGGAGGCCCCTTCTCGTCTTTCCGGGGGCTCGTTCGAGTAGTTTCTTAAAGTTATCCTCGATCTTATTTCTAATGTCGGTCTTTTTCCGGTTATCGTGCTCGGTAACATACCTGCTCCTCAGCATGTGTAGCTGCTCGACTAGCGTTGCAAACTCCCCTGATAGGAACTGGTCGATGACCGACTGGCCGCCCTCTGGCATGGTCAGCGAGTCGCTGGTAATCATTATGTTCATGTCTAGGTTTGGGAGCGGTTCTGGCTTCTTCTGGTCAACTATCAGAGAAAGCCATAGCCGTAGGCGGGCGATCTCCACTGCCTCGGGCTCTATGTCGAAGCCGTATAGGTTTGTGAGTATGCGGGCCTTGTAGATGGCGGGGTCAGCTCTCCAACCAACCGCCTCCTCCACCTCCTGTATGATGGCAAGTATCGTTTGCATCATGACGACTAGGAAGCCTCCGGAGCCGACCGCGGGGTCGCACACCTTCACGGAGAGCAGCTTCTCCCTGAACTCGCGTATCTCCCTCTCATCCCTCCGCCTCTTCAGCCCTTCAACGTATTCCTGTAGGCCGTCGACAAGCCTATCCTTCTCAACCCTGTCCTCAACCCCAAGCCAAGCCGCCAAAGCCTTCCTACAGATGAAGCCTATCTCGTTCACAGGAGTGTAGAAAGTCCCTTTCTCACCACGTTCATGCTCGGGAAGCATGTTCTCCAAAACGGTTCCGAGGAGAAGCGGGTCAACGCTAACCTCCACCTCAAGAGGCGATGTCTCATCCACCGTGAAGTTGTAGTTGTTAAATAGGTTACGCGCCTCCTTGAAAATCTCATCCAGTTTATGCCCGGCCTTGGTTTCAAGCTCCTCAATGTAGTCCTCCCTCTCGAAGAGGCTCCCGTTCAGGTAAGGTATCCCATCACCATCTTCTTTGTTTAGCTTGTTGTAGAAGAGGTCGTTAAGCGCCCTATAGTCCGCGATCTTGTCTATGTAGTTTTTGTCGTTGTTGAGCCAGCCCTTCCTCTGCAAGAAGTAGATGAACATCAGCCGGCCTAGAAACCTCTGCGCATACTCTTTAGCCCGCTTCTCGCCAATCACGCGCCTTGTGGCGGCAACCACCTTCTCATACAGCTCCCTATACCTGTTGAAGAACTCGTCCCTAACCTTCTCATACGGGAAGAACTCCTCATCATACTTCCTCCGTAGCTCTTCTGGGGTTCCCGGATGCTTTATCGACTCAAGGACCTCCATGTCTGTCCTGTAAAGCCTGTCCTCCAGGTGTAGGACACGGGCCTCGCCATCAAGCCCAGCGCCCCTAACTATTACCGCATAACATGATTCCCCGTCCGTGAAGATGAGAAGTGGTCTGTAAAGCCTGTTCTCCCTCCACTGCCGGGCAACCCTCACGCAGACACCCCTACTCGGAAGACGGTCATAAACCAGCGCCGCGGCCTCAACATACCTATCCCTGTAAAGCAGTATAGCGTCCATGAGGCATGGGGAGTCCCTCCCCTTAACTAGGTGGGAGCTTGGGACCACCCTCTGCTTAGCGAGGGTTTCCAGGTCAAGCCTCTCCTCAACAACCGTGTAACCCCTCTCCCTTAAAGCATCCTTCCAGAAACCGACCCCAAACCCCGTCAAGACCAATAAAAACAAACACAAACAAAATTTAAGCAGTTAGGTGAGCTTTACACCTGTTTACCCCTGTAGAGCGCTCATTGTTTGGGGTGGCCGACGTCGGCCACTAAAGTTATTTAGACACGAAACATAGGCTGATTAAAAACACTTAAAGGTGAAACAGATTTTAGCTGCCTAGGATTTATGTCGTTTGGGTTTTGAGGAGCTGGAGTGTTCCAAGCCATTCTAGGCCCGGCGTGGAGTATACTGTTTCGGTGGATGATGGTGGTATGTGGAGCTGTACATGCCCACACTACACATACAGACACACAATATGCAAGCACATAGTAATGGTTCAAACCGAGCTATCAACACCGAAACCAAAGTATGTAGTCCATCCTATGGTTAGGGATGGTGTTATCGAGGATAGGGATTATCA
>Ga0079992_125116_pt1 | contig 16506 bp, 13 predicted proteins | sample FaiFalFF_MnMetaG_3_FD_69197 | JGI IMG/M metagenome (GOLD analysis project Ga0079992, IMG submission 69197) | Freshwater microbial communities from Yellowstone National Park, Wyoming, USA - Fairy Falls B (FF_Mn_B) MetaG (SPADES assembly) (version 2) | ecosystem: Environmental > Aquatic >... | reverse complement strand
CCCCGCACGACTTGCATGTCTAAGGCACGCCGCCAGCGTTCGCCCTGAGCCAGGATCAAACTCTCCGTCAGAAAACGCAACCGTTTTCCGATCCTGGACGGCTCGCAAAGCGTCTTACCTGCCCGGTTTTCAAGGTGCACTTCTGTTCCGCCGACCCATCTCCGCTGGATGAATCGGCAGGGGATATTATACCATGCCCCAGACGCTTTTGTCAAGGGGGGGCGCACTTTTCGCCCCTTTTGCACCCTATCCGATTCTCTCTACGGGCGGGATGTCCTCCCAACACCCAAAGAGATTATCGGCTTGCGCCTGGGAAAATCCCATTCCAGCACGCAGGAGCCTTGCTCCTGCAACCGCCCTTTAATATACCATGCGCCTCCCCCCCTTTGTCAAGGGGGGGGAATCCCTAAACACCCTCATCTCGCAGGTACAATAGGAGTGAATGGCGATTCGGCGTGTGGGCTTGTTAGGAGGCACCTTCGATCCCGTGCATTTTGGGCATCTACGGCTGGCAGAGGAGGCACGCGAAGCAGCCCAGCTGGATCAGGTGCTGTTCATCCCTGCAGCGCGCTCGCCCTTCAAGCCCGACCGTTCCCTCACAGCGGCGCACCACCGCTATGCCATGCTGCAGTTAGCTATCGCTCCCAATCCCGCCTTTGCCGTGTCGGATATCGAGCTGCGGCGCGGCGGTATCTCCTACACCATCGATACCGTGCGCCAGCTATCCGACCAGATGCCCGATGCCCAACTCTTTCTGATTATGGGGCTGGACAGCTTGGCGGGGTTCCCCCACTGGCGTGCGCCGTTGCAGATTGTGCAACTTTGCTCCCTGCTGGTGGGCACGCGCCCCGGCTTCGAGGTAGAACCCATCCTTGCCCAGCTACCCGAAGCGATTCGCGCGGCGGTGCGTCTGATTCCCGCGGTCGCGTTGGACATCAGCGCAACGCAATTGCGCACCTTTGCACGGGAAGGACGCACCCTGCGCTACTTAACGCCCGACAATGTGATAGAATATATTGAGAACCACCAACTCTATAAGGAGGTCTAAACGACGGGGGCAACACGCATGACAACGGAACAGAAGCTGCAGGCGGTCATCCGAGCGGCGGAAGATGCCAAAGCCGAACGGATTAACACGCTCGACCTGCGCGGTAAAACGCTGATTGCCGACTACTTTGTGGTGTGCAGTGGGAACTCCGATGTGCATATCCGCTCCATCGCCGATAAAATCCAGGATGCCCTGAGTGAACAGGGGGAGCGTGCCGCGCGTGTGGAGGGCTATCGCGAAGCCACTTGGGTGCTGCTCGATTATGGCGATGTGATAGCCCATGTGATGCGACAGGAGCAACGCGACTACTACGGGCTGGAGACCTTCTGGCAGAACGCACCCCTCATCGAAAGCCTGCGCGAGCGTCACCATGGCACCCGATCAGGAGCTGAACCCGAAGCGGGAGGAAGTTGAGCGGCTGCTGCGCCAAGCACACCTGCAGCAACTGCGCGGACAGCTCGCCGAGGCACAGGCGTCGGTCCAGCAAGCACTGGAGCTGATGCCCGACGACGCCAGCGCATGGGAGATGCTGGGTGACCTGCGCCAGCAGGCAGGCGACCTATCGGGCGCGCACGATGCCTACAAACGCGCCCACGAACTGGCGCCCGATAACGCTGCCATCGAACGCAAATATGCCCAAACAGTGCTGCACCTCACGATGCAGCAGGAGCAGTTCATGCAGTGGCAGCAGGCGTTGGAGGGGAAACTACCCGACGAGGAGATAGCACCCCCACGCCGCCCGTCGCTGGCGTTCCTGCTTTCGTTTGTGATGCCCGGACTGGGACAGATTTACAACGGACAGTTCGTGAAGGGAGCTATCTTGTTGGGGCTTACCCTGCTGGGGTTCATCCTGTTCCTGCTAATGGGTGATGCCCACACCGCACTGCAAAACATGCTCGCCTTCTTGGTGAACCCAGCCCGTATGCGAGGCAGCATCAGCTCCTTACACCTGTTCATCATCCTGATACTCTTTTTCGTCTGGCTGTATGGCATCATCGATGCACCACTGAGCGCGGCGGCGCGCAGCCGTCGCCTGTCAGGGGTAGAATGAAAGCGATTCGCTGGGAAATCGGGGGTTAAAAGATGAGCCGGCTAAAAGATAAGGGTTGTTGGAGGCAGCTACGGAGCCTGGGTGTCGGGCTACTGCTGCTCACGGCGAGCGGCGTGCTGGCAATTGAGAAGCCGAAGCGCTCTTCAGAAGCGCAGCCGCCCTTCTATTCCATCCGCCAGCTGAAACGCTGGGTGGAGCAAGAGAAGGCACGCGCCAAGCAACGACTGAAATCACTGGAGCAGAAAGGCGTTCAGTTGACCGCCGCAGAACGCCATAAGCGCCAAGAAGCAACCGAGTACCTCGAAGCGTTGCTCTTTTATCTGGAGCTGCGTGCCTATCCCTACGACTCGGTTGATTGGAGGGCTTATCTTCGGGCAGCGGCACATCGGGATGCCATGGCATCCGAATTCTATCCCGCATCGGGACCGCGTTGGGAGTTTGTGGGACCGCGCAACCTCAGCCCACCGTATCGCACCTATTTCGGCGTGGGGGCTATCAGTGGGCGTGTGAACGCGCTGGCGTATCATCCGACTCAGGAAGGGGTCTACTATATGGGGGCGCCGCAGGGGGGCTTGTGGCGCAGCACCGACTACGGCGCTACCTGGCAGCCCTTGAGCGATGGCTGGCAGTTCCTACAGGTCGCCAGCATCGCCATTCACCCGACTAACCCCGACATCATTTATGTTGGCACAGGCGATTTTCAGGGCTGGATGCGCCCCTTCTCCATCGGCATCATGAAATCGACCGATGGGGGACAGAGCTGGCAGAGCATCGGGGCACAGCTGTTCGGCTATAAGTGCGTCTCCGACATCGTGATCGATCCCGAAAATCCCCATATTGTGGTCGCCTGCACGGGCTGGGGACCCTATCAAGGGATTCCGGGCGACATCTGGCGCTCCACCGACGGCGGTGCTACATGGAGTCGGGTCAACCCGGTGAGCGCCATCTGGAGCGATATGGCGATAGGGGCGCGCGACCCCGTCACGGGGATTCGGTATTACTACGCGGTGGGGCATGGGAACCCGGGCTATGTCCTACGCTCCAGCGATCGGGGAGCGAGTTGGACGGTGCTAACGCCGCCCTTTAGCGGTAACCAGAACGCCCTGCGAATTGCCGCCTCGCCCACCAATCCGAATCGGGTCTACCTGATGTCGGGCAACGCCTTGCAGGTCTGGCGAAGCGACGACGCAGGCGCTACTTGGACCGAACTCAATCCCACCGTGGATGGGGGCTTCCATCAGTCCTGGTATGACGCGCATCTGCATGTGTCGCGCGAGCCATCGGGTAATGATGTTCTCTATTTGGGGCTGGTCGATCTGGTGCAGCGCACTGGTGGGGGCACATGGCGCTCCATCGGGCAAGGATTCACCGCAAGCGCGCTCATCCATGTGGATCAGCATGCCTTTGCCATTAACCCACGCAACCCGAACGAGGCGTTGGTGGGCAACGATGGGGGCGTCTACCGCATGACCTACAACCCCAGCACAGGCGAAGTCTCCTTCACCAGCCTGAACGCGACGCTGGGCATCACCCAGTTCTATGCAGCCGATTTCCACCCAACAGACCCGACCCGAATGCTGGGTGGAGCACAGGATAACTCCACCCCGAATGCCAACGGCAACCTGAACAGTTGGCGCAATGTGGGCGGGGGAGATGGCGGCTACTGCGCCTACAATCCTACCAATCCCAACATCCAGTACGCTACATGGCAATTCCTCGGTGTCGTGCGCACGACGAACAACTGGAGCAGCGCCAGCAATATCTCGCCCAACATCGGCAGCGATCGCGTGGCTTTTATCGCGCCAATTGCCTTGCACCCAGCCCAACCGAACCATCTGCTGGCAGGCACGAACTATCTCTGGCGCTGGGACGAAAGCGCCCGCACCTGGACAGAGCGATTGGGCAACCAGCAGCTGTCTGTGAACGGCGTGGTGATTGCTATTGCGGGCGCACCCTCCAACGCCAATGTCATCTACACAGGCTCCAATCAAGGTGAGCTGTGGATGACAACAAACGGCGGCAGCAGCTGGCGACGGTTAGCGCCGGGTAGTTCACTCCCCAACCGCGCCATCACGTCCATCGCGGTGCATCCGAACAACCCCTACAAAATCTATGTCGCCTTGGGCGGCACAGGCACTGCCCATGTCTGGCGTTGCGATAACACTTTGGCAAGCACAGTGCAGTGGGTGAACATTAGCGGTTCCGGTAGCACCGCCTTGCCCGACATCCACACCAATACGCTTGCGCTGGACCCGTCCGCCCCTGACCGAATCCTCTATGTCGGCACCGACATCGGGATGTTCTACACGCTGGACGGTGGAGCGACCTGGCGCAACGGCACGGCGCCCCTTGGCTTGCCCAATGTGCAGGTGAACACGCTGAAGGTGGTGCCCGGCACGGGCTATCTAATGGCAGCCACCTATGGGCGCGGGATGTGGCGTATCCGGCTGCCCCTGACACCAGCGGGCGATGTGGATGGCAACGGTTGCGTGGATGATGCCGACCTGTTGGCGGTGCTGTTCGTCTTCGGGCAATCGGGGGCGGGCTTGCCAGAGGATGTCAACCGCGACGGCATCGTCGATGATGCCGACCTGCTCCTCGTGCTGTTCAACTTCGGCAATGGATGTTGACGCCCCCCTTGCGGGTTAGGCAACCGTCTCATAAAACACGCGACGCAGTGAAATGCGCCATATCAGCCATGTCGCCAGCAGCGTGATGAGCAACAGAATCCACGCCATCGCGCACGCATGCCCCATCCGGAAAAAGTGGAAGGCGTTCTGGAACAGATAGAGCGCGTAAAACAGCGTGCTGTTCTCCGGACCGCCCTGCGTGGCGATAAAGGTCTGGGTGAAGTATTGAAAGGTGCCGATAACCCCGATAATCACCATGTAGAGAATCACGGGGGAGATATGCGGCAGGGTGATATGGCGAATCAGCTGCCATGCGTTGGCGCCGTCGAGCAGCGCCGCTTCGTAAAGATGCGTCGGCACGCCCTGCAACGCCGCCAGATAAATGACCATCACGCCGCCAATCGTCCATAAATCCATCACGATAAAGCCCCACTTAGCGGTCGCCGGATCGGTGAACCAGTTAATGGGGGTTAGCCCGAGGCGGACCAGAGCACCGTTCAACGGGGCAGCCAGCCCATTCTGCGGATTCAGCACCCACACCCACAGGAACGCTGTGGCGACCGCCGGCACCACACTTGGCACATAAAAAAGCGTGCGATAAAGCGATTGACCCCGCAACCGCAGATTCAGCAACAGCGCTAACCCAATCCCCAGCACCACACTGAGCGGCACCTCTATCATGATAAAAAGCGTGTTGAACATCGAACGCCAGAAGTAGTCGTGGTCCGCCAGCAGGCTGCGATAATTCTCCAGTCCGACCCAGCGTGGCGGACTCAGCACTCGATAATCGCAAAAGCTGAGATAAAGCGTTGCCAAGATGGGATAGAAGGTAAAGAGCATAAATCCCAGCAGCCACGGCAACACAAACAGATAGCCCCACAGCGTGCGTTGTGTCTCCTGGCTCATGCTTCACCCTCGAACAGGGCACGCACGGGAATCACAAGACCCGGCTCAAACAACGGCTCGACCGTCTCCTCTAACGAATAATAGCGCAACCACTTGTACCGCGCGTTGAACGCCGTCCCCTCCGCTGGCGACACAGGCTCCCGATACACCTCCAAACAGCGCTCCACCAAGTTCACTATCCAGTATTCAGGAATGCCCGCCGAAGCGTAAAGGCTCATCTTCTCGGTACGGTCGTACTCCAAGGAGGTGTCGGCAATTTCGATGACCAGCAAGGCAGTGGTGGGATGGTGTTGGCGATAGTCGCTGGGCTTGCCCGGCACAATCGCAATGTCGGGAAACGGCTCACTGTCACCCAAACGCAAAGGGTTCTGAATACGCAGATAGTAATTTTTCGCAGGCAATCGCTGCCCAAAGCTCAACATCGTCTGATCCACCGTGCTTCCATGCTCAGGTCCGACGGGTGCCATCTGGACAATTTCACCTCCGATGAGTTCCACGCGCTGGTCGCGAAACAGCCCCAGCTCGCCCAGCTGTTCAAACAGTTCGGGGGTAAAGCGGTATCGCCTCACCACCGCTGGGGATGTCGCGGACGGCTGTGTACGGCGGGGACGCCGTTGCGCTTTCGCTACGCCACCTGCTGCCATACTCTCACCACCAGAGAGGATACCTCATAACCAGCCTTTCCGTCGGAAGTAGACCATCAACCCCGCCGCAATCCCGAACATCAGCATCCGTCTGCGCGACCAGCTGCGTCTCCAGCGATTCGATCTGGTCGCCCACATGTTCCAGCACCACGAAATAGTGGTCGACGATAGCGTCGATGAGGGAATAGGCAAGGAAATCGGCGCGGCGTGTGCGCAGTCGGCTCTGGGGAGAGCGCAACCGCTCGCGTACCGGTTCAAACACATCGCCCTCGCGCTCCTGAAATGAGATGACAAAATCGCTCCCCAAAATCAGGCTGACCTGTTCCGATTCGATACATCGGTAGTCGGGATTGTAGGTCAGCATCCGAAGCACCAGGTAGAGGTAGCCTGCGTATTCTTCCGCTTTGGGTCGCTGCTGCGTGTTGAGGATGTCTTCGAGGGTCAAGGGATGGAGTTGGAAGCCATCGGCGATGGTGCGGATGGCTTCCACATCGTGTAGCCCGACGACATCGAGCCAGAGGAAGGTGCCCTCCTGGCGCAGTTGGGCGCATTCTGCAGGGCTGGGCGAAAGCGTTTCGAAGGTGGTGGCGTTGTAGCGATAGGCGCAGCAGCGGATTCGCTCCACCTTCGGTTGCCCGATATAGACGGGTGTGCCCGGCGGTAAGCCCGCTTTTTGGGCGCGTCCCTTTTTGCGACTCCACATCCCCCCAGATTATACACCGCATCAAACGACTGCATGCAGCCGTTCGCCTTGTGCCACCCGAATCAGCTCTTCGAGACTGCTTTCGGCAACGGCCACCGCGCGATCTGCCACGCCGTAGTAGACCAGCACCCGCCCATCCGCCATCGGCACCACACCCGTTGGGAACACCACCCGCTCAAAGAAGCCGCTGACCTCGTAATCTTCAGTGGGGGCAATTAGCGGCTCGTGGGAGCGATGCAGCACTCGATGCGGCTCCTCCAGGTCGAGCAGCGCCACGCCTGCACAATAGCCATCCTTTGCGTTCACCCCATGATAGACCAGTAGCCAGCCTTCGGGCGTTTCGATGGGCGGTGCGCCTGCCCCAATGCGCCGAGCATCCCACATGTGCGCCCGTGGCGACATCAGGAAGCGATGGTCACCCCAGTGCAGTAGGTCAGGTGAGTAGGCAATCCACATGTGGGGACCGTTGAAGGGCGACATGCCGGTGCGGTGAACGGCAACATATTGACCTTTTATGCGGCGCGGGAAAAGCACCACATTTTTGTTTTCGTGGTGCAGGATAAGCCCATGCCGCTGGAAGCTACGGAAGTCGCGTGTGCTGGCAAGTCCCACACAGATACCGTACCGTGAGACCGCGGTGTAGGTGATGTAGTAGGTATCGTCTATCTGGGTGATGCGGCTGTCCTCCAGCCCATACTCCTCGTGGATATTCTCCGGGAAGAGTGCGGGTTCGGCATCGATGGTGAAGTGGATGCCGTCGCGGCTGCGTGCCAGTCGCAGATGCGAGATGGAGCTTAGATAGGGTCGCCCCTCCACATAGATAGCACGCGGGTCGCTCAGATCTACATGGGGCGAATGGCGCGGGAAGGTCAGCACCTCCACTCGCTTCGAATCGCGCCGATGGTTCAGGTTGAGCACCGGCACCCCGACCCGCTCCGGATCCTCCAGTATTGGTCGCTCCGCCACACGCAGCAGGAGCAGGATCTCATCCCCAAAACGGACAGCTCCCGGATTGAACGCGCCAACCACTTCCAGTCCCGGCTCGGAAGGCGGCACCGTCTCCGGCGTGATAATCGGATTTTCCGCCACGCGTTTTGCCAATCTCTGCTGCCTCCCTATCCTTAGATTACGAATTCTGAACCCACAGGTTGCATCGCCATCGATCCACACGACTGCCTACACCTGTGTGGTCAGCCGCACGATGAGTCTTTCCATAATTTCGGCTGGATTTACAGCGGAATGGACACCCTTGAGGGCGAGGTCGGCATCGCGCAACGCCAGAAAGGCTCTCTGTAAACGACTGAAGGCAAACCGCTCGGCTTGGCGACGCAGACGCTCCCGCAAAAAGGGTTGCCGCTGCAACAACTGCAGCACATTCGGCTCCTGCAGCAATTTCTGTGCCATGGTCTCACTCACCTGATCCGGTCGCTCCAACGGTTGATGCCCTTCTATCAGTTGGCGCATATCCCACAGCAAGCGGAACTGGCGACTGATGAGACCCAGTGTTTGCAAGGCAGCGGTTTCGGGACGGCTACCTTGCTGAAAGAGGAGGCGCAGCCAGCGCATCGCCTCCGCGGTGTTGCCTGCCACAATGGCATCGACCAGTCGGAAGACCTGCGCCTGTTGCGAGGGGCTAACCACCTGTTCGATGTCGTGGGGCGTAATGTCGGTGCGTGCCCCTATGAAGAGAATCACCTTTTCCAGCTCCATGATGGCGCGCTCAGCGACGCCATCCACCAGCTCCATCAGGAGTGTGGCTTCACTGGGACGGAGCCGCTTGCCTTGGGTGCGGGCGATTTCGATAAGGCGCGCCTCCAGCGTTTTGCCCCGCAACGGCTCCAACAGCACCACCATGCCATGCGCTTTCACCGCGTTGACCACCGCTTGCCAACCCGACCGGGTGGCACGCGTTCCCCCTTCCGACGGCTCCGCCATGTCCGACCGGTCTGCCCCGTCCGACTCGCTGGGCAATAGAACCAAGCAGCTGAAAGGCGGGATGTTGGGAATCAAGCGAGCGAGTGCATCCAGTTCAGCAGCGGCATAGCGCTGGGCGGACCGCAACAGCACAAGGCGATGCGCATGCTCCATCGGCAAGGTCTGCACGATGCGGGCAAGGGTCGCCACGGGCGTTTCCCGGGCGTCCAGAAGCACTTCATCCATACAGCCCGGCTCCAGCTGCAGCACCGCTCGCAGCCGATGGAGAAACTCCTGTTGCAGCACCGGCTCCTCGCCCATCAGGAGATAGGCACGAGCAGGCGATTGCAACTGCTCCTCCGTGAGCTTAGAGTACTTGACCTCCATGTTCATACGGTTCCGATGGCTCGCTGGACAGTGCGGACAAGCCGAACATCAACAGAATAGACCGCTTGACCAGCCGTACGGTTCCCATCTGCTGACGCAGCAGCCGTTGCAACGCTTTAATTTTACCGCGCACCTCCGCCTCGAGGGATGCCGTTTCGGAAGTGGGGGCATAAAGCAGTCGCGGCACGGTTTCAGCAAGGGACTGCAACATCATCGTGGCGGTCGCTGCCGCCTCCGCATTACGCCAGCATCCATGGGGCATGGTGGCGCAAGTATGCAGATAGGCGCGGGGCGATTGGAAAGGCAGAGGTGATGGGCAATCCATCAGGCGCAACAGATAGACCAGTCGGGCATAGAGGCGATACCCCACAGGGATGGCTCGTCGCGCGGCGAGCCATCGCGCCACGCCAAACGCCCAGATCAAATAGAGCAAGCCTATGAGGATAAGCCCTGTCAGCCAGTGTCGCCAACGGTACAAGGGGTGCGCTTGCGCCGGGTCTGCCTGCGCGTGGTTATCGAACTGCCCAAGCGGCGTCACATCACGCGCGTGCTCGGTGGCATCAAAGGGGACCCAACCCAGATTGTCGAAATACACCTCGGTCCACAGGTGATAATGTTGGTCACGCACGATGTAGACGCCCGTGTCGGGATCGCGCTCTTGCAGAAGGTAGCCCAGCACCACCCGCGCAGGCAGCCCCGCATACTGGCACATCACAGCCAGCGCGGTCGCAAACTCGCTGCAGTAGCCCTGACGCGCCACAAACAGAAAATACTCCACCACATCCACATTCGGCGGATAAGCTTCTGTCTGGGTGTTATAGACGGCATGGGTTTCGATATAGCGCTTGAGCGCCATGACCTTGTCGTAATCGGTGGGTTGGTTCGCAGTGAGTTGGCGGGCGAGTTCGAAGACACGCGGGCTGCGCGACGATTCGCTCCACGCACTCCAGAAAGGCGTGCTGGCGCTCAGCCCGCGCAACAGGGCAGGGTCTGTCGGCAACACGAGTGCCCGAATGGCGTACTGCTCACCTGGCGAGAGGCTCCTACGCACCCAGATTGCGTTCGTCGCAGCGTCATAGCCGATGGCGCGACGCGGTTCCTTCGGTTTCAACCAGAGGGGTATGCCGGGGATGTAAAAATTTTGGTGAGTGCCTCCCGTGATGGTAATCTCAGCATGCACCTGACGAGAACGCAGGAAGTCAGGCAGCGCGGAATAGATAGTGAAGGCGCCCTGCTCATCTGCCTCCACCCGTCGAAACCTTGATCGGGCACGGTTCCACCCACGCCCTGTGTAAAGATCGTACGCATCCATGCGCAGGTAGCGTGCATCACCCTGCAGAAAGCGCACGCGCATCACTTCCATTTGACTGCGCGCGACTGGACCCGCCCCCACTTGCAAGGCAGGTAAGACCACCTCTTTCGAGGAGGTGGACGCACCTGAACGGAACGGCAACCGAATTATCATCCCCGAGACGAGCTCCCCGACGGTGAGCCAGAGAAGGAACGCCAGTACGCTCGCCAACCCCGCCGCCATTAGGCTTCCCATCAGGGCATAGCGCCCGACCAGCGCAAAGGGCGGGCGCAGACCCAATTCCAGATGATACGACACCATCAGAAGGAGTATCAACACTGCCACAAACGCCCAAAAGAGATAAGGCACTGCTGGCGCAAAAACATAGGAGCCAACCAGCCCGAACAACGCCATCACAGGCACATTCTGAAACAGAGCCGACGCAGGAGAAATCATCAACGGGGTGCGTAGGGTGAGATACCACAGCAGCCAAGTGCTTAACTGAATTTCGAGAGCGGGGTCGGTCGGCATATTGACCAACGCATTCAGGTAGCGTTGCGCCGCGAGAATGAACATCGCGAGTGCTGCGTCCAGTAAGCCAAACACCATGCGCAGCGTTTCACTCGGTGCGCGTTGAGCCATCCATGCACTGAAGAGCGTGCCCAGCGTTATCGTCAGAAGGAAAAAGGTGGACGCACCCGGTTCCAGGCGTGCCGCACGAAATACCTGCCAGCCAATAAGGCTCACCAGCCATGTGGCTCCATAAAGAAGCCACAGAGACACAACCTCATGAGAACTCCGGCGCTCCATAACCGATTGCCTCACGCCTACCGACGATTCTACCTGAATTTTGGTTCATGGGGAACAGATTGACGGTTCGTTCTGGCTTTTGGTTCGGCTCAACGCGCCAGAAGCACATGTCCTGCCTCGCTCATGTTCCAGCGTATGAGCAGCGTTCCACCTGCACGCTCCACATTCATGGGTACGGGGCGCCCCCATCTATCCAGCAGTTGCACCTGTCCTTGCAAGTTGCGCATACTCAACCGCGCCACACCTGGTACGCCCTCCGGACCCTGTAGCAGATAAGCCAGCTGCTGGGTGGTTTCGTGTTGTAGCACCCGTTGTGCATTCGTGTGGAGCAGCCCCGGACGCTTCAGCCGATCCTCCACGCGCAGCAGCATGCGCCCCATGCGCGGCTCCAGCGGCACATCGGTCAGCACGGGCAGGCGCGGATCCAGCACATCCAGATAGGTGCCCCGTAGCAAGGTCATGCGGTAGGTGCCGTACGCAACAACCCAATCGCCTCGGCGCACGGCGAGACGGGCACGCTCACGGTACCGCTGACCTGCACGCCCCACCACCAAGCGTATCAACTGGCGCAGCTGTGCTTCCCCGTTGGGGCTATTGCCGAAGGCACGCCCAGAAAAGCCCAGCAACACGATCCCACCACGCCCCACCGTCTGCAGCACACCCACCGTCGCTGGGGACGAAAGGCGTTCACCCGACGGTGTGTAAAGATAGAGCGTCTCGGCTCCTGCCAGTTCATATGCGATCAGCCGCTCGTCATGGCGCAGGGTGAGCATGGGAAGGTCGGTGCGCTGTCGCGCCAGCACACGCTCCGGAAAGGGCGGCTGGAGGCTCAGCTCCACGCGCCACTCTTGGGCAAGCTCCACGCGCAACAGAAGGTGCGAAGCACGCGGCAGAGCCACGCGGTAGACGAACCACGCATCGCCATCGGCAACGCGCTCGCCTGTCCGCGTCAGCAAACTTTTTGAATGGGCATAGAGGAAGAGTCGCTCGACGGCTGTGCCCGGATAGAAAGCGGTCAGAGTACGCCCATCCGCTTCGAGCCGCACCTGACGCAGCCGCGCCCCCCAGCCTGTCTCGGGTATGCTGTCGCTGAAACGCAAGTAGACCATTTGCCCCCCATAGGCGCTGAGGTCAATCTCCACCCAGCGACGATTCAGCGTGCCACGCTCCGACTGGCTCCCGTGCCGAGCAACCTCCTGCCAAGCCGAGCTATCTAATCCAGCAGCTGTGCCCGATAGGTCTGACATTTTCAGCTCCAAGCCAAGCAGCGTGGCAAGCAGGGAAAGCGAAGCGGTATTGGGTGAAGCCGTGGTGTGCAGCGACGGGGCAGGCGCACCGATTATCAGCAGCCAGCCCCCACGACGCACCCAATCCGCCAATACCGCTGCCTCATTCTGACTGGGAAGCGGCACCACCTCCGCCATCCAGATAAGCAAGCGCAGCGGACTCAAGACATCGGGATTGGCAAGCCGTGAGGGCGAAATGGGTTGCAGGGGAATGCCGGCACGCACAAGCGGCATCGCCACTGCGAACAGTTCGTGGGAAGGTTGGTCCTCTGACGGGGCTGACGGCTCGGACCATACCATTCCAATACCCTCCATCCCCGCATCCCACACCACCTCGCGCTGCTCTGCCATCGCTTCAACGGACCGGAACGCGCTCAATAGGAGAGCAGCATAATCGGCACTCGCCAATGAGGGCATCGAAAGAACGGGGCGTATCGAGGGGAACATCAGGGTAGCCATCAGCGTGCTAAGATAGACGCGCTGATGCTCGCGCAAGTCGTTCATGAGCAGCTCTTGCATCGGCTCTATCCCTATCGGGATCGGGCGGCGACTGTCGCTTTGTGCCCCTGCAAGCCCCGCACAAGTGAGAAACATGCGGGCAAAAGGGTCCGTCTGATGTTCGCCTCCTATCGGAATGGGCGCGTTTACAATCGCTTCGCTCACCCGCCATGCGGGCATCGCCACTCCTTCGGCTCGGCGCGGGAGAAGTGCCGATGCGGGTGCGCCGAGCAACCGCTCGGTGCTGTCGCCTATGCCGTCGCCATCCTCATCGCGTTGGGTCGCCCGTAAGTTCAGACCGTACAGCACTACCCGTCCTTGCCGCTCGGCTTCGATAGCGACCTCCAGCTGCTGAATCGGGGGTTGGAGCGGGGTGCGCATGGTCAGCGTGTGGGTGCGCACCTGCCCGCGGATAGGGTACAGCGTCAAACCCCGTTCACCCACACGCACCCGCACGCGCCCGCTGCCTCCCGCTGTCAGCTGAATCTGCACATCCATGCCGCTTAGCAGGCGAAAGCCATAACGCACCGTCCCACGCCTGCCAATCAGTCGGTGATCGCCCACCAATCGGCTGCGCGTACTGCCCAGCAGTACACCCGCCTCGGCACCCGGACGCACTGTCCAAAGCAGCGCGTCCGATGGGCTTGCCGACTGCCCGTTCAGGCAGGCAGGGAACCACAGGAGAAAAAAGAGGGCAAACCCACAGCGCGATTGGCGGAGTCCGCAACGGGGGTTGGCAGGCACACTCGAAGAAAACCGCACGGGTCGCTTGCCCGCTTGGAGGTTCCACCTCATCCCGTTCATCGCCACGATTCTACCTCAAAAACAGGGAGGGGACGCTCCCTTTCGGGAACGCCCCCAGGGGGAACGGTCACCTTCCTTCGAATCTTTGGCTCTCATTATACCGCATGCACCGCTCGAATCCTGCCATCTGGGTTAAAACCCAGCCCATTCGAGGTAGGTGCGGAGGGCACTTGCCAGGGGGGCACCCAGGAGCAAAGTCAGCTGGGTTGCAACCGCCAGAAAGGGACCAAAGGGCAGCATGCCGGGCATCTCAACCAGCTCCTCTTCCACGCCCTCATCTGACGGACCCAAGCGAGCGTAGAGCCGTTCCTGCCAGCGCATGGGCAGTAGGCTTATCACGATATCCAGCCAGAGCAGATAAACAAGGCACATCAGCAACAGGCTTACAATCGGTTCAGGCGCGGGTGGCTCTGCCTCCGTTGGCTCATTTGCGGTCGCTTGGCGACGCGCTTGCCAGAGCATCCAGACACCGCCAATAAGGGCGCCGCCCGCCACCGCCAACGCGAAGGACACCAGCAACGCAGGCAAGAGCAGCAGCGCGCCCATCGCTCGCACCAACTTGATGTCGCCATGTCCCATCGCATCCCGACGGAAGAGGAGTCGCCCCCCTATCGCAATCAAGCAGAGAATGCCCGCCCCTATCTCCGCACTCCAGACGGCATGACGCAGGTTGACCTCGCCCGGCTGCGCCCATGACCAGTCGGTCGGTTGTCCAGTTAGTAGCCATGCATGCAACAGCCCCATCACGAGCAGCGCCAGATTCAGCTCATCGGGGATGAGGGTGTGTTCCAGATCGATAAAAAAGACGGCAATCAGTAGGGAGCAGGCGAGCGCGTAGAGAACAAAACGCAACGGCAACTCGCCCACCACCAGTTGCTGCCACCAAAGCCAACCCCACACGCTCGCGCTCCATAGCTCCACCAGAAAATAGCGGAGCGCAATCGGCGCACGACAATAGCGGCATCGTCCGCGCTGAACCAGATAGCTTAGCAGCGGCACTAAATCGCGAATGCCCAGTCGGTGCTGACAAGCGGGACAGTGAGAAGGGGGAAATATTATAGAAAGCCTTCGGGGCAGTCGATAGATAAGCACATTCAGGAAGCTCCCTATCGCTGCCCCGAACGCCACACCAAACACCACGCTCCACGCGGGTAGCATTAGCTCTGCGACTGGCTCAGGTTCGAAATCACCTCAATCATCGGCAGGAACATCGAAACCACGATAAAGCCGACGATGAAGCCCAGAATCACGATCATGACCGGCTCAATCGCGGCAGTCAGGCTGGCGATGGCAGTCTCCACCTCGTTCTCGTAGAAGTCGGCAATCTTGTTGAGCATGTGGTCGAGCGAACCCGATTCCTCGCCGACACTGACCATATGCACCACCATTGGGGGGAACATCTTGCTTTTCTGGAGCGGGTCGGCAATCTTTTCGCCTTCGCGGATGCGTGCGCGCGATTCCAGCACGGCATCCGCCACAACCGCGTTCCCCACGACACCAGCGACGGTCTCCAACGCCTGGAGAATCGGGACACCGGAGGCGAGCAGCGTGCCCATCGTGCGGCTGAAACGCGCCATCACGATCTTATGGTGCAACTTGCCGAACACGGGCAGACGCAGCTTCACCCGATCGGCAACACGCCGCCCAACCCGCGTGCTGACAAAGAGCTTGTAGGCAATCAGGATGGCTACGACCGAGATGATAATGATGTACCACTTCTGGGTCAGGAACGCGCTGAGGTCTACCAGAAACTGGGTGGGAGCGGGCAAATTCTTAATGCCCAGGTCTCGGAACAGGCTGGCGAACTGGGGCACCAGCCACGAGACCAAGAAGATAACGATGCCCGTGGCTGCCAGCAACACAATCACGGGATAGGTGAGTGCGGAGCGTATCTTGCGGCGCAGCTCCACATCCTTCTCCAAGAAGTGGGCGATGCGCTGTAGCGATTCCTCCAGCACGCCACCGACCTCACCCGCGCGTATCAGCCCGATAATCAGTTGGCTGAAGGCTTTCGGGTGGCGCGACATGGCGCGTGAGAGGCTTTCGCCCGATTCCACCCGCGTGGAGAGATCCATCAAGATGCGGCGCAGGCGTGCGTTGCTGGTCTGCTGCTGCAGCACATCGAGGCAGCGCACGAGCGAGACGCCCGCGTCCAGCATCGTGGAGAACTGGCGGGCAAAGATAGCCAAATCGCTCAGGCGCACACGCCCGTAGCCGCCGGCAGGCACGCGGGGTGCTGCGCGGTCCATCGAGATTTCGATGACCTGAAAGCCCTCTTCTTGGAGCCGTTTACGCAACACCTCCGCATTTTCGGCTTCCGCTTTCCCCGAGCGGGTAGCGCCCGACTGATCCCGAATGGTGTAGTTAAAGAACGGCATAATCTTCTCCTCCTGCCTCTATGGGGGCGCGATTTATGCGCCCCCGATGATTTAGCGTCCTCGACCCGGTGCTGCGGGTGCGCCCGGCACGCCCCCCGTGGGCGCAATCATCTTGCGCAGTTCGTCGGGGTTAATCGCGCGTGCCATCGCCTCCTC
>Ga0079992_129564_pt1 | contig 16507 bp, 18 predicted proteins | sample FaiFalFF_MnMetaG_3_FD_69197 | JGI IMG/M metagenome (GOLD analysis project Ga0079992, IMG submission 69197) | Freshwater microbial communities from Yellowstone National Park, Wyoming, USA - Fairy Falls B (FF_Mn_B) MetaG (SPADES assembly) (version 2) | ecosystem: Environmental > Aquatic >... | reverse complement strand
CAAAGCGAGGATGAGAAGAGCTAACATCTCTTCCACCAGAACATCCACTAATTTATCAAAGAGTTTTCTAAACCTCTCCATCGTGCCCATCGTACAGCAACCAGCGCAAAGCCACCGCATTACCCCGTGTATGGTCTATCGTTAGCACCGCCTCTATCCCGCGCGTACCTAAAAAGTTTACCCGCGTCTGTTGCAATACCCCATCCTCATACTCCTGCTCACACACCGGCACTGCCCATCGTACAGATACTCCGCGCGAGACGAACCTCCTCCTTCGCCCCCACCATCTGCCACCGCCTGCGACACCTTCTCTCTGACCACCCGCAACCCATCCGCACGATGGGCGACAGCACAAACTTAACCGCCCCGTGCCGACCGCACTCGCACACGACCCCACTCCACTATCCAGATACACCCTGCCAACTCCTGTTCCCTTAGCAACGGCAACAACTGCTCCACCAACGCCAAACAGGTCTCCCGATCCTGACGCGCAGGACGCAGCACAATAATTCCCACATGGCTGCCTATGGGATACCGCCGAATATCGCCAAACCCTCTATCCAGTGTCACCAACACCCGCTGCTCATGCTGGCAGAAGGCAAAAACGACCGCATCGGGTTGACCCGCCAGCCCTTCCGCAGCAACCGTTTCGGCTGCATAGCCCGCGGCTTGGAGCCGTTGGACACATTCCACGGGCAGGTTCTCGTCAATCTTGAACTGCATCATCCTGTTAGAGGCAGCAGCTGTTCGCGGGCTAACTCGGCGGCGTATGCCAAGGCTGCCCGAATGGCTTCGGGTGTTAGCGTGGGATAGCTCTGGAGCAGCTCGGTTTCGCTCATCCCGGCTGCCAAATTGTCCAGGATGACCGATACAGGAATACGGGTGCCTTTGATACACGCCTGCCCGTGGCAGAGGTTCGGGTCGCTGACGATCCAGTCGCGCCAATCGATGTTTGGGTTTTGCATAGCTATAGGATACCCTTTTTGCATTTGGCACCTGCGGAAGGCTTTGATTAGCTCAACTTCTCCCGATAGCTGATGGGAGGAAGCATTGACGAAAATGGTCTACCGTCACCACCGCCTCTATCCCCCGCGCACCCAAAAAGTTTACCCGCGTCTGCTGCAATACCCCATCCTCATACTCCTGCTCACACACAGGCATCTGCCCATCGTACAAATAGTCTACCTCGTGCCCTATATATACGGGCTTCGCCTCCTCTTCCTCCGTGTGCACCTTGCTCGGACCACTGGCTACCGCTTCGGCAGGGGCGACCTCTATCGGCGTGTGCCACACTTTTTTGACCCGCAGCCCATCGGCACGGTAGACAAAACTGTAGAGCCGATTATCGGGATTGCCCGCTTTCGGGTTCATACCCACCAGCCGATTGAGCGCATCCCAGACATAGACCCATTTGCCATCCTGCAGCCGATTGCCCAGCAGGTCGTGCTGGATGGCGGCGCCGTTGAACCGAGTCAAGCGGTTCAGCCTGTCATAGGCAGGGTTGCCCACTCCATACCGATTGCCCCTCGCAGGGAAGCGACGCACCTCAGCCTGACCCTAATAGCGCCTGTAGCTGCGCCCAATCTCCTCGCTCTATATCAAATGCTACCAACCCCTCACGGCGCGCCGCCCGCAATAACCGCCTATCGGCGCTCACAAACACCACCTGACCCCCACCCAACTCCGTTCCCCAACTCAACGCCGCCTGCAAATGCACCGCATCGGCTGCCGTCAAACTATGCCGCACCACTAACTCCACTACACCCGCCCAGTCTGCTTCTCCCAGACTCAGCAGTCGCACTAATCGCTTATCCGCTGCCAACTGCTGCACCAAACGCGCTAAGGCTGCCCGCCCCAGCTCACCCCGATGCGCCAGCCGATGCAGCACCGCGACCACCTCCGCCAATCCTAACCAAGCACTGCCTATCCGCTGCCCTGATTGGGCTTGGGCATACTCCAGCAGGGCGTGCATGACCGCGGAACCTGGCTCGGCAACATAGCGTTTGACCCACGCGCTGGACTCCAGATAGACCGTTGGGTTCATTTCTGGCGCATGGCTTGAATAAGACGGCTCGCTCGCTTGGGGGCAAGGGCTTGGGCGGCTTGCTGTGACGCCTCTTCAAGGGAGGGGAGCGGCTCGGTGGGGGTCAGTTGCCAGAGGGCGTAGAGGTGCTCAAAGAGTGTATCAGTCGGGCAGGGGCGTACCTCCACTTCCACCTGCGTACCATCGGGCAGGTGGGGGTCGGCTTCTAACTCAATCGTGCGTCCCCGAACAACACCGCGTAGACCCATGCGGCTCACCTCATCAGCAGTATACCGCATCGGCTGCAAAAATCGGTAGTGCAGGCAGTCCCCAAAGCGCGCCCTTTTTCAAGAGTCAGGTTCGCCCACTGCCCAAAATTCCCGTTGTACTTGGTTTGCCAAGTGCGTATCAGACCTATGATGTATACTCGATGATATAGCGTAGAGGAGTGTTCACCCATTCTCAGCTTCACGATAAAGAAAATACAAATTAATAATTTGACTTAATGATATTCCGAGCGTTCCTACTATCCAAACCCATCGGATTTCCATTAGAGCACCTACCCATGCGGCAAATAACGAAACGAGCAAAAGAGCCATTACACCCCTCTTGCTAAGCGACAGTCGTCGCCATTGCGGCTGCACAAAACGCCACATTGCCCATAGAGTGATTAAACCTAAAGCTGTTAGTATAATTTTTATAATGTCATTATTCATTTTCAACCCCTATACTCGCGATAGCGCCTAACAACATGGTCTGTTGCCATACAGCGGCTGCAACTGCTGCTCCCGCCGTCGTTCTTATTCCAACCTTTGTTGCAGTGCCGTAGAGAACCCCAATAATCGTTGCGTACGAGGCAATTGCGTTGAAAACATACTCAACCACCAAGCTATTTAACAGCCCTATTGCAGCAAAACTAAAAGCTGCAACCGCTAAGTACGCTGGACCGATTACACGAGTAATTGCTATTCTGCGAAATAGGTGAAACTCGGGAAGGGCTCGTGTAGGCAGATACCCCCATACATTAACTTGTTTGAAATTGGCTAAAGCGATACCTGTTAGAATAGTGCCTATAGTAAAGAAAAACATAGACACATCTTGTTCAGCGGACTTCCCCTCATAATCCACCTTATTCACCGGATTTCCATCCGCATACAAGTACCAATTCACCCCATCCCGCGCAGGATCTTCCGAGATGAACCGACCTGTCGCTGGCTCATAATACCGCGCCCGCATATAGACCAAGCCTGTCTCGTCCTCAGGATGACCCAAGTTCGCACAGTACCCACGCCCGGTGCCCAGTGAACTTTGCACCTCACCCCACACCCCACGCCACTGAAAAGCAGAAAGCGTGTAATCCGACGCCATCAGCCGCATCAAGTTGCCATGCCCATCGTACAGCAACCAGCGCAAAGCCACCTGATTACCCCGTGTGTGGTCTACCGCCACCACCGCCTCTATCCCTCCGCTAACCAATCCTCTACCGCTAACCCCTCTATCCGGCTAAAATGACGCACATTACCCGTCGCAACCCCAATCCCCAGCATACGGGCTGTCGCCCCTATCAATATATCGGCATCATCCAATCGCTCTCCTCGCGCTGCTAACTCCCCCGCTATCTCTGCTGCCACCTGCGCTACCTCTTGCGACACTTCCCACACCTGACACCGCTGCACAAACGCCTCTAACTGCTCTATACGACGCCGCGCCCCTATGCGCACCAGACCGCGTCGCAGCTCATAATAACTCATCACGCTCAGCTCCAGCTGCGGATAGCGCTGCAGGTACTCCATCACTCGCTGCACTACTGGCGCGTGCCCGCGTAGGTACCAAGACAGCACATCGGTATCCAGCAAGCAACGGTGCATCAGAGCGCCTCCCCCGCCTGCACACCCTCCGCCAGCGCTTGCTGCAACGCCTGCCACTCTTCATCGGGCATATCCGCCCAGATGCCTGCAAACAGCAGGGTCGCCAGCTGCTGCTCTTCTGGTTGAGTAGGGATGAGCACCACCACTTCTTGATCGTTCAGTGCCGGGGTGGGTTCTAACAGCTGCACGATATTGCCCGTTGCCCGCCCTTTGACCGCTCGCATCGCTGTTCACCCTGAACAAAGTATACCTCATCGCATGGAAACTGCCACAGCATTCCGTTTACCAAGTGTCTCTTAGACCAGCGAAGCCCCCGCCTATCGCAATCTTGCCGAAAAGGCAGGAAAAGGGGCGTCCATCTCGAAGAAGAGAGTTCCATGAAGCAGGACATCTGCTGGTGGTGCTATCAGGGGCGTGTTGAGCCGAAGCGGTTAATCGCGGAAGCGGCTCGCATCGGCTATGTCGGCTTCGAACTTGTGCCCGAACCGCTCTGGGATGAGGTCCGAGCAGCGGGATTGCGCATCGTCACGCATGGTGGACATGGAACCATCGAGAACGGCATGAATGACCCACGCCATCATAGCCGCATCGAGGACGAGATAAGAGCCAATATCGACAAGGCGGTCAAGTACGATATCCCCATCTTGATTTGCTTTTCGGGCAATCGTCGCGGACGCCCCGATGAGGAGGGCATCGAAAACACAGTGCAGCTGCTAAAACGCGTCGCCCCCTACGCCGAGCAGAAAGGGGTCACCTTAGCCATCGAGCTGCTCAACAGCAAGGTAGACCACCGCGACTACCAGTTCGACCGCATGAGCTGGGGCGTGAAGGTGGTGGAATTGGTGAATTCCCCACGCGTGAAGATTCTTTATGACATCTATCATGCACAGATTATGGAGGGAGACCTGATTCGCACCATTCGCACCTACGCGGATAAGATTGCTCATTTCCACACAGCGGGCAATCCGGGCAGGAACGAGATCGACGAGACTCAGGAGATTAACTATCGCGCGGTGATGCGGGCGATTAAAGAGACGGGCTACACGGGTTTCATCGGGCAGGAGTTCATTCCCAAGGGTGACCCCATTTTGGCGTTGCGTCGCGCCTTCGAAATCTGCTCGGTCTGACCCGATTGCAACATGGCAAAGCGAGACACGGCAGGGATTGCATGGGTGCTGGGCGGCATTGCCGTTGGCATCGTGGGAGGGCTGTGGCTACATAGCGCGGGTGGCACCGAGCAGCCCCTGTTCAGCGTTGTGGAGATGGCAGCCGATTTGTTTATTCGGCTGCTGCGCATGGTGGTGGTTCCCCTGATTGCCGCCTCACTCATCACGGCAGCCGCGGGGCTGGAGACACGCCATCTGGGACGGCTGGGCGGTTTCACGACGGTTTATTATCTCACCACGACCCTGTTGGCAGCGGGGTTGGGACTGGTGATTGTAAACCTTGTCGATCCGGGCATCGGTGCGGTGCTGAAGCCCACTGAACTACCCGAACAGCTACGCGCCGACCAGCCGCCCACCTTCGCAGCCCTGTTGCGGAATCTCATCCCCACCAATCCCCTCGATGCGTTTGTGCGGGCGGATATGCTACAGATTATCAGCTTCAGCCTGATTGTGGGTGTTGCGCTTAATTTGCTTGGGGAGCGCGGTTTGACGGTGCGCCGCTTCTTTGAGGAGTTGCTGGAGCTGATGATGGTCATCGTGCGCTGGGTGCTGCTGTTGTTGCCGTTGGGGGTGGCGGTGCTGCTGATGCGCACGCTCGGTCAGGCAGGGCTGGAGGTGATGGCACCGCTGGCGAAATATATGGGGACGGTGCTTGGTGGGTTGGCGCTGCACGGGTTGATTATCCTGCCCAGTTTGCTCTGGCTCTTGGGTGGCTGCACGCCGTGGCGATTTTTCACAGGCATGGCACGCGCCTTTCTCACCGCGCTTAGCACCAGCTCCAGCGCCGCCACCTTGCCCGTCACGCTGCGCTCGCTCGAAAACGAGCTGCAAGTGCCGCCCCGCATTACCCGCTTTATGGTGCCCATTGGAGCGACCGTTAATATGGACGGCACCGCGCTCTATGAAGCCGTTGCGGCTCTCTTTATCGCGCAGGTGTACGGGTATGAGCTGAGCCTCATGCAGCAGATGGTGGTGCTGCTGACCGCCACGCTGGCTGCTATCGGTGCAGCGGGCATTCCCAGCGCAGGACTGTTCACGATGGTGATTGTGCTGCAATCGGTTGGGCTGCCCATCGAGGGTATCGGGCTTATCTTGGCGGTGGACCGCCTGCTGGATATGTTCCGCACGATGGTGAATGTGGAGGGCGATGCGGTCGGGGCAGTGATTGCACATCGCCTCATGTCTTCCCATCCTGTCGCCTCCCGTGGAGGGGAGGCAGGGTAGCATGGGAGAATCTTCTGATGAACTCTGACCGTGCCATCGAGATAACGGCAGGGAAATGTGCGGATGCGACGAACCGCAAAGGCGGGGTGCATTCTCGCCAACGACCTGAAACGGTCAGCGGGAGCGGATGATTTAATGCGATCCTGATGTATTGCGATGCTGATGGAGGGAGACGATGCGGAGCCTGATGGGATGGCTTGTGCTGACGCTGATGGCGCCGTTGTTCTCGCAAGTGGGGTTGCAACTTAGCCCCCAGCCGTTGCCCGTTCGTCCGAATCTGGTGCGCAACGGGAGCTTCGAGCAGGTCGAGCAAGGTTTGCCCGTTGGTTGGCGCTGGGATAAGCGCAACACCGACGCAACGGCTCAAGTTGTCGAAGGCGAGGCTGCGACAGGGCAACGCTGCCTGAAACTCACCAGCACAACCCCCTTCGCCACCGATACCTATGGCTTGCTGCGGTATGAGGGGGGCGTGCCGGTCAAGCCCGGCACCATCTATACCCTCAGTGTGCGCTACAAGGTGACAGGCGGCTATAAGGGCTTTGTGGGGGGCGGCAAAAATTGGCGTGTCCGACTGCCCTTTGAAGATACAGGCGGAGAGTGGCGACGCGCTGCCATCACCTTCGCCACCGCCAGCGATGAGACCCTTTTCGAACTGGTTATCACCGTTGAAGCCCCCACCGATGGGCTGTATATCGATGACCTCAAATTGGAGGAGGGGCGCGAACCGAGCTTCTTCGTGCCCGCAGAACCGCTCGATCGCCCTCTGCTCCCACTGGGCGAGCTGCCCGAACGAATCTATCTGAACACCCCCGAATGGGAGGGCGCGCTGGAATTCTATCTGCCAGTGGAGTCAAAGGGTATCCGCCTCACGCTCCAACTGGGTGGGCAGCAACTGCAGCAGCAAGCCGACCTGCCGGCAGGGGTCATCCGCGCCACCTTTCGCTTCGCCGAGCCACCCGCGCGGGAGCAGACCCTCCAAGTGCGTCTCGAATCCCCGAACATGCCGCTGGTCGAAGCCAGTCGTCGGCTTGTCTTCTTCACCCGGCGCGAGGCACAGCAGCGGCTCGACGCCATCCGTCAATCACTGCCTCGCTGGCAGTCGCAGCTGGACGCTATCCAGCGGCGCCAACAAGATATTGCCTACCCGCTCGCCACCTTCACCATCCTGCAGGAGTTTGTGCCCTATGTGGAGAGCGACTTGCAAAAAGGACTCTTGCAGCGTGCCTTTCAGCAGCTGGACGAGATGGAGCCGATGGCGCAACGGCTCGACGCCCTCCTGCGCGAAGTGCTGGAGGGTAAGCGTCAACTGCCCACTGTGCCACGCTATGTGACTTCGCCTGTCGAGAGAAAAGGTGCCTCACTGATTGCCGATACAGTGAACCCGCTTACAGGCAAGCGCGAGCGGCGACCCGTCTTTTTCGTGGGATTCGGGCACTTCGGCAAAGTGCGCCAAGATTTGGAGAAGTTCCCCCGCATGGGGTTCCATCTCATCCAGATCGAGATGGGCGTCTCCGATATTCTGCCGCAGCCGGGTGTGGTGGCGCGAGAGAAGCTGGAGCAGGACATCTTACCCGTGCTGCGGCGCGCGGCGAAAGCGAATGTACGCGTCGACCTGCTCATCAGCCCGCACTATATGCCCGATTGGGTGCTGCAGACCTATCCGGAGCTGCGCCAGCCGCGTGAGGGCTTCATCCAGTACAGCCTGTTCGCGCCTGTTAGCCTCATGATTTTGCGTCGGTACATTCAGAGCTTCGCGCCTCACCTGCGCAACCAACCCGCCCTGAACAGTATTTGCCTTACGAATGAGCCAGTGAATATTGAGGATGCCCGTTCGCCTCTCCAGCTCAAAGCGTGGCGCGAGTGGCTTCAGGCACGCCACAAGACCCTGCTGAACCTAAACACACGCTGGCAGACCGACTACCAGAGCTGGGACACCATCCCCATCCCGACCGAGGGTGTCCCCTTCGCCGACTTCTGCGAGTTCAACCAGGAATGGACGGCGAACTGGCATCGTGCCCTCGCCCAGGCAGTGAAGCAGGTGCTGCCCGATGTCCCCGTTCACGCCAAGCTCATGAGCTGGCTCTTCCTAAGCGATCAGGAGCAGCGCAGCGGCATCGACCCCGAGCTGTTCGCCGCCTTCTGTGAGCTAAATGGCAACGATGCCGCCACCTTCTATCAACATGGGCACGACTCGCCTTTTGCCTTCAGCTGGGTCACGACCATGATGGCGCATGAGCTGCAGCGTTCGCTGCGCGATGCGCCCCTGTTCAACTCCGAGAACCATATCATTCCCGACAGGGAGCAGCGCGCCGTGCCACCGCAGCATGCACGCGCCGTTCTCTGGGAAGAGGCGATTCGGGGGCTTTCTGCTACCACTTTTTGGGTGTGGGAGCGCACGGACGATCCGCAGAGCGACTTCGCCGGCAGCCTGCTGCATCGCCCCGCTGTGGTTGAGGCGCTGGCGCACACCGCTTTGGACCTGAACCGCCTTGCACCCTATGTGGCAGCGCTTCAGAATCAGCCACCCGATGTCTACCTCTATCATTCCCCGCGTGATTTGGTGTTGCAGGGGGCGGATGCGGTGGTGGCGCGGGATCACCTCTATATCGCGCTGACGATGCTGGGGGTGCGGGTGGGATTTGTTACGGAGCGTCAGGTGGCGGCGCGCCAGTTGCCGGCGGGCAATCGGCGCATCATCCTGCCCGGCACCCAGTATATTTCGGACGATGCGCTGCTGGCACTCGATGGTTATCGCCAGCGTGGCGGGGGACTGGCGGCGTTAGGCGAGCCTATCTTGCGTTTTGACACCTACGGTCGCCCGCGCAGCTCGCGCCTGCCTGTGCAGACCATCGATCGGGATGCCACACTGGATGCCCGTCTGCTGCATCAGAGGCTCCACCGTTTGCTGAAGGAGTGGGGCGTGGAGCGTCCGCTGCACCTGCTTACACCCGATGGGCAACCGGTATGGGGAGTGGCTTATCGAACAGCCCCTTTGCAGAACGGCTTCATCGCCAGCCTCTGCAACTACACGCCGAAGCCCATCACCGTGCGCTTGGTGAATGACAAAGAACAGCCCATTCGCGGGGTGAACCTGTTCACAGGCGAGCGCGTCGAGTCCCAAATCACCCTTCAACCGCTCGAACCGGTGCTGTTGCGGTGGTGAATCCCGCTTTTTCAGCCCGTTTATCCCCGATTTTTGCCCCGATTCCACCCGAAAAAGGCAGGAATCGAGCAGGAATCGTGCAGGATGGTGTAGAATATAAATCGTGCAGGCAGGTTGGACCTGTCTGTAATCCAAACCATAAGGAGGGAGGCTGTATGCAGTTCTTCAGCGTGAAGGACCGCAAGATGATTGATGTGCCGGACAGCCAGGTGAAGGCGGTCAAGTATGAGCGAACCACCAAGTCCGGCAAGAAGCAGGTGCGCTACGCCCTGAAAGCCGAGTACAACGGGCGCAAGCTGACCAAGTTCGTGGACGAGGCGACCTACAAGAAGTACGGCGGCAAGTAGGGGAGGGGCGACCGGGGGACCCTCACGGGGCTGTGCGCAGCAGCTCGTTCGAGGCAGGTTGCCTCCCACTCCTCCGGGGTGGATGGGGAGGGTTCCCCCGCCTGCTTCAAGGTTTCGTTTTTTGCAATTCGTTCAGCAGCTGGCGCGAGGGTGCATGCTGAGGGTCTAACGCCAGTGCCTTTTCCAGTTCCACTAAGGCATCCTGCCTTCTGCCCAGCTTAGCGTAGATGGCTGCCAAATGATAGCGCAACTCTGCTGTGGTGGGTGCGATGTCCACCGCAATGCGTATATCTTTTAGCGCCTCTTCGTATCGCCCCATCTTGTAGTAGACCCAAGCGCGCGTGTCATAATAGGTGCCCTGGTTGGAACGAATGGCAAGCGCACGGTTCACCAGCTCCAGAGCGCGCTCCAGGTCTTTGCCCTGCTCCGCCAGCGAATAGGCATAGTTATTGAGCGCGAGATGGTTCTGATTATCGAGCTGGACCGCTTTTTCATACCAGCGGAGGGCTTCCTCAAATTTGCCCACTTGATGTGCCAGATCGCCCAAGACGCGGTAATAGTCCGCGCGATCGATGGTGACTTTGATCTCGTTGGCGCGCGGTTCGTAGCGGATTAAAAATTCGTAGGCAGGCTGGATGGCGCGATGCTGAGCGTAGGCTCTATAGACGGTAGGGAGGGCAACGGTCAGGTTGCCCGTCTGTTCCACATAGCGTTGGAAGGCTTCCGCCGCGCCGGCATAGTCGCGTGCCTGTAGCTTCTGTTCGCCCTCTTTGAGCCACTTCTCTGCTACCGGCTGTTTATCACCGCCTCGGCACCCACCAAGCAGTAGCGCAATCGCAAGCAACCATCCAAGCACTCGCATGCTTTTAATTATTATATCGGACATGTCGGACGAGTCTGACAGGTCCGACTGGTTCGGCGGTTTATGCGCTTTCTGGCTCTTTGTGCGCGGGGCGTACCACCCATCGGATGGGTGTGCCCGTGTAGTGATACCGTTCGCGCACCTTGTTCTCCAGATAGCGCAGGTAGGAGAAATGCACAATCGCGGGGTCGTTCACGAAAAGCACGATGGTTGGGGGGCGCACCTCCGCCATCGTGGCATAGTAAATCTTGAGCGGTTTGCCCTTACGGGAGTAGGGGCGTTCATAGAGAGCGTTGTGGATGAGGCGATTGAGTTCCCCTGTGGAGACGCGCATGCTGTGAAATTCGGCAACCTGCACGGCGGTGTTGAGTAAAGGCTCGATACCCCAACGCTGCAGAGCGGAGACAAACACCAACGGCAGGAAATCGAGCCCGGGCGCGTTTTGGCGAACCAACCGCAAAAAATCGCGTTTGGCGGGCGTCATTTTGTCGGGCTTGCCATCGGGTGGCTCCACCAGGTCCCACTTGTTCGCGACCCAAATGCAGGCGCGCCCTGCGTCGATGGCCAGCTGCGCGATGCGCCGATCCCGGTGGGTCAGCCCCTCCTTCGAATCGAGCACCACCAGCGCAACATCGGCGCGTTGGATGGCGCGCTCGGCACGCAACTGGGCATAATACTCCAGCGAGCCTTGCACCTGACCCGGTCGGCGAATGCCCGCCGTGTCAATTAGCACCATCGGATAGGGCTTGGTTTCCTGCTCCAGCTTGTAGTTCCATGTGAAGGGTGTGTCGAGGGTGTCGCGTGTTGTGCCTGCTTTCTCGCTGACGATGGCGCGCGGCTCGTTCAGAATAGCGTTCAGCAGGGACGACTTGCCCACATTCGGTCGTCCCACGATGGCGAGGTGCAGTGGCTCCTCCGCTGCCTCTTGCGCTGTGGTCGGCGATGGTTGGACCGCCGCTTGCTCCAGCGCCCGTTCCAGCACCTCGGCAAGATGGTGCCCGTGAATGGCGGAGATGGGGATCGGTTCGCCCAGCCCTAATCGGAAGAATTCGGCACGCTGCGCTTCCCACTGCTGCGGGTTATCGGCTTTGTTCACCAGCAGCAGCACGGGCTTGCCGCTTTTGCGCAGGAGATGAGCAATCTCCTCATCCACGGGGTTCAGCCCTTCGCGTGCATCCACCAGGAAGAGGACGCAATCGGCTTCGTGGATGGCGATTTGCGCCTGCACGCGCACCTGCTCGATCAGGGGGTCTTCCTCGCCGAAGAGGATGCCGCCCGTGTCGATGACCACATAGGGCTGTCCTTGCCATTCGGCTTCGCCATAGAGGCGGTCGCGCGTGACGCCCGGAACGGCTTCCACAATCGCCACACGCCGTCCCAGCAAGCGGTTGAACAGGGTCGATTTGCCCACATTCGGTCGCCCCACAATCGCCAGCACCGGTCGCCGCACACCATCCATCCCATGGGAAGTTTACCTGCTGCAAGGCAGGGGGACGGTCATCGTAGGCACGAAGCTAATCTCCCAACGCCCCCAATCGTCCAAATACCAATTAGCAACGCCAAGCTGAAAATAATGCCATTTACTACTTTAGGTGCTTCGACGCAGTCCATACTGCGTATATAATCCCTGCGCCACTTCCCGCATTCGGGCTGCCTCCACTTGCTGCCCGTGCTTCTCTAACCATATGGCAACCTCTTCCAAAAACTCCTCATGATGTGGCGGCGGTGGGAAAACCCGGATCCGCTGCGTTCGAAGCATCAGCCTCACCCACCCCAGCATAGCCTCTGCAACTTCCGCTTGCACTTCCTCCGAACCCGTATAAAACCGCTCCCGAACAAACTCTGGAATGTGCAGCGTGTGCGGAAAGGATAGCCGCATGACACCCAATTGCTCAAGTATTAGCTCCGTCTCCACACACGCGAGATATACCCGATATAGCGACCAAGCTTCCTCTAAACGCCCCTCTGCCACTAACTCTTGCTCAATCTCTAATAGCAGGTCTGCCTCGTAGCCTGCTAATGCAATCACCTCCCGAATCGCTTGCCAAAACGCCTCTTTCTCACCCAAGCGGCGCAGGAGTTCAACTCGTTTTTGCAACATCCGGCGCTTGAACTGTCCCTCTTGTAGCTTTCGCACTTCAGCAAGTGCGGTCTCAAACTCGTTCAGAACACCGAGGGCAAGGCTGTGCTCTTTGCGCGCAATGAGAAACTCTAAGACAAAGTCGAGGGCACGCACGATATCTCTCTCATTGCAGGCAGCCAGGATAGCGCGCCACAATGCCAGCACCTCCTGAACCGATGTCCTCTGGTCGGAGGTCTTTTCGATAAGCCGATCTATCAACTGGGTATCCATCGCTTTACCATATTATGGCACCGGCACCGGTACAGGTGTTGGTGAAGGAAAAGAAAATTGCTCTGTTGCAAAGAGGGGCGATGATGGGGAAGAACCTTGGAGGCGGAAGACACCTATGCGAGAGAACCGATTGACCAAAGTGGCGAAACATGCCTACCACATCGCCCCACAAACACGCCCAACCTACACCCATCCAAAAGCCGACACGACTACACCTTCCCCCAACGCGTCGCCCGCGTGATGCGCAACCTCTACCTCAACCTCTCGTATCGCAACTCGGAGGAATGGCTCCTTCCATTCCAAGTGAACGGGTTCGGTGTGTCGCCCGTCCACTCGAGCGGATTGCCCCAGCTGTCGTAGGGACATGCTACGGTGAGGGTTCCATCCTATTGTCCAACCTCTGTCTCAATCAATTTATGAGCGAGAAAAGCACTCGCTAAAAAGAAAGGTATGAAAAACAATACATTATAAACCGTCATTATGCATAGTTGCCATCCAATCGTTATCCAACCATGCGATTCCCACTCAACCAACGGCATACTTAGGTAGACTACTAACCAACCTTGAGCAACCGCGTAGCCACCTGCACACCTATACAGCCAAAATCGCCAGCGACGCCCCAGCCAACCTGATACAACCCGCGCAAGTATCGCCCACAACAGTGCAATCCCCAGCAGCCAGAGCCACTCCAGTAAGTGCAATGCCGGACTTCCATAGTTCCACTGCCAATAAAAGGAACCAAACATCGTGCGCAGCCCTACAAGGCGTGTTACTCTGTCTGTCACATACCGCAATTGCTCGGTCAGCGGGATGGAGTAGGCACTAGGCAAGCCTTTCCAGCGTAGATGGGCAGTGGGGTCTTCAGGTGACCAAAGGGCACGATCGGTTGCTATCAGCAGCACAATACCCAAAGTAGTTAGTCCTGTACCCCCGATAATCCATCGGAGCAAGTAAGACATCGGGCGTTCACGGTAGCGTTGCCACAAGTGCCAGCCAAGCCATCCCCATGCCAGCAGTCCGATCCAGCGCGCGCTGCCTATGATATGTCCATAGCCACGTACGTTTGCCCCGATATTCAGACCTGCCATCAGTGGCTCTATCAGCCATGGGGTGATTAGCAAGCTGGCGATAAGACTTCCCACGCCAACAATCAACAAGCATATAATCCTCCGACCGGATGGAGCGATCATGGTAAGTTCGACAGAATGATACCACTTATGGCATTCCAAACATCAAGACTCCTCATCAGCGAATGAATTTCATAACCTTTGAGTGGGGCTTGCCCTGTTATTTGTTCTACACTGATTTCGAATCGACACCATCCTTGCCATTCTTTGCGAGAGGACCAATCTTTAGGGATCTGACTCAACAAGGCGGCTCCCCCAAACTCATTAGCACTACCGAACTGTACACTGTCGTTTCGATCATAAAAGTCGATAACGCGAACACCTTCCGGAACATCGATTAAACCCGCACGAATGTAGTAGGGACTTCCTAAGCGGATGATTGCGTCAATCGGTCCACCCGCCTGAGCTGCAGCAATTGCGACATTGCCTCCGTTGCTGTGGGCAACTATGTAAATGGGTTCATGAGGAAACTTTTCACGAATCTCTTTCAGCTTCTGCGCAAGTCTGCGACCTGCTGCACAAATCGTACTGGGATGATAAGTTTCAATACCGCCGCTCCAATCAAAGAGGTGATGACCAGCAGTTGCTCCTAAAGTTCGCTTGACTGCACCTATATAACTTTTATCAAAAACTGAGGGACTACTGAGTGTGCCATGCACAAACACTACGAACTCTAAGCCACTTGGGTCTTTCCAGATGAGCGGGCTGTTGAAGCAATATAGGTACACATTCGGATGCCCTGCAGCAATGCCTATCGGGTCGCGTTGCAGCCACCATGCGGTGCGGGGGTCATACTCGCGCGCGCCCACATGATAAAGCCCTGTGAACGGGATGTATTCGTACCCATACGCCTCGTTCCATAAAAAGGGCTGGCGGGTGATCTCTGTGTCGGTCGGAATTGTGACCTTCGCTGTTCACCAGGCAGCATCCCGCTCCCTATAGGTGATCGGCGTAGGGTGGAAACACATTTCCCTTTGCCGAACCGCACTCTGACCATACTCCCTCCCACGCTGTAAAAGCCCATCGCGCTCCAACCCGCTTGAACACATACACTACTCCTGTCCGCTTGCCCAATCTTGCTGTTGATGTGGGCGAACTGCAGGGAAGAACCACATACACACGCAGCTTGCGGGGCGAAAGCCATAGCACCTTGAATCGCTGAATCGGCACCGACTTTCCTTCGGTTGCCCGCACCGCCTGCTGTACGAGCGGTTGACACCATCGGCGGGCAACCAGCGTTTGACATTCCACCCAGAAGTATGGCAGGAAGGGGAAGATGATTATCCAGAGCCAGATGGCGATAAGAATGCGGGCAAGTAGCTTGGCAGCAGGTGTTTCCGCACCCTCTTGGGGTGGGCTTGGGGCTACGAAGCGGTGGATAGCGACGGCTGTGCCCACCACTGCTGGCACCACAACGAAGCAGCCATAACCTACCCAGTAAAGCAGAAACTCTGTCATCGGCTTGCTAATATGCGTAATAATGCCGAATTAAGCCGCCTCCAGTGCACGAACCTGAGCGGCTTTGTCTGCTTTGTTGACAACCCTTGCCATATAATAAATCCTTGATCGTTTTGAGTGAACGCATGAAACGCACCCCGTATGAATTAGGACGAGCTGATGCTGCTGATGTTTCCCGCGCGCCTATATTGTACTCTGTCAAGATAATCGCCATTTCCCGTGCCGAAAGTTTACCAGAACGCCCTGGATAGCGGTTAGGACGTTCGATTAGCTGTTTGAGATGTGCTGCAGCAAGCACCAACTGCATATAGATATCACTTAAAAAATTATCAAGGAACCTGGCTCGTCCTTCGAAGGTTCCACAACCTGGTAGTTTACGAGGGTCTAAAGTGATTTGGGTAATACCCAATGAAGCAGGTTGTCCACCCAGAAATTTCAGAGTGCTAAGTGCATCATTATATTCATGCCAGTTACTAATTAGTTCACCGATTCGACCACCATATGCTTCATTATAGACGATCCCGGCTAATAGCTCTGGCTGCAAACCAAAAGTTTTCGCAACATGAATAATCTTACGCCTATATCTGCACACAATTCTTCGTGCATACGCAGCATCAAGACCTTCGGGATCTACATCGTTAATTGGCTCATTCCCACAATACAGATACACATTCGGATGCCCTGCAGCAATGCCTATCGGGTCGCGCTGCAGCCACCGTGCCGTGCGGGGGTCATACTCGCGTGCGCCGATGTGATACAGCCCAGTGAAGGGGATATACTCGTACCCATACGCCCCGTTCCAAGTGAACGGTTGGTCAATCCTTTCGGCAGGCGGGCTTATCGGGTTGCCCCAGCTGTCGTAGTGCCAGACTTCGGTGATAGCGCCGTTCGGTGCCACCAACGCCCGCACATGCCC
>Ga0079992_140426_pt1 | contig 16522 bp, 20 predicted proteins | sample FaiFalFF_MnMetaG_3_FD_69197 | JGI IMG/M metagenome (GOLD analysis project Ga0079992, IMG submission 69197) | Freshwater microbial communities from Yellowstone National Park, Wyoming, USA - Fairy Falls B (FF_Mn_B) MetaG (SPADES assembly) (version 2) | ecosystem: Environmental > Aquatic >... | reverse complement strand
TCTCTATAGCAGTCAATGGCAACCCTTGATGGGAGGTCGAACCATTCTCTCAGCTCTCTGTATAGAGCGTTGTGAACCCTCCCAATGCTTCTTAGATCTAGTAGATCTAGGCTCAGAATCCTGTTTATGGCATAGTCGAGAGCTACATTATATCTCCTGAGGAGCTCCACAGCCCCAGGCTCGGGACTAACCCTCATTCCAGTTGAAAGGGTTAGAACCCCCTCATCGCCAGAGGCCATAGAGCCTTTCCAAAACAAATACCTGGAAGCTATTAAAACCATCCCGCCCTTAAGGGCGAGGCTTTCGGTTGTAATTAGTATTAAGGTATTTAAGATCTCAACGAGCTCTACATGTGGTGAACACTTTATGAAATCTATTGTGACTTCTGTAATGCTCTACCGTAGTTACATTTCTTTTTTACTATTAGTCTTAGGCGGGTTACTTTTCGCTATTGGATCATGGTTTATATATTATGAGGGTGTGCGTATACACTATGATCATACCTTAGTATCCATCCCTTCATACGATTTTGTACTTGATGGTGCGTGTAGGGCTTATCTCTAAGCCCATGAGTTATGTTTATAATGTATCCATACCATGGAGCAGCTGTAATGGTGGAAACCTTATTGGATTTGGTCTTCAAGCAAATAGATGGCTAAACGTCTCCTGGGACATTCTAATCAACATCTATGCTTGCGATGAAGAGTGTGAGATGCTCTTTAATGCTACTCTCGGCTTAATAGAAGGAGAAAAAGGCGCGTGGTGCATAGTCTCTAGGGATAGGGGTGTACTTGAATGCAAGGGGGAGTTCACAGTCCCTAGAGGTATTCTAAAATATAAATATTTTAATTTCACCCTAATACCAGCATACGGCCTTGCTATTGAAACGTTCTCTGCAAATACGATCTTAGATTGTACGTTCAGCTATACCCTAGCACACCCTGAGCTGCGGGTGAAAAGCATAGGATACCAACCACTAATTATACACACACCATATTTAGACGTATCAGGTTTGAAGAAAGGTCTCATAAGCTCACTTACAGGATTACTGTTAATATTACTAAGTATTTACATAAGAATACACCTAGTTGGCCATAAGGGTATATACACCTAGGGGTTGCGGTTTCATGGGGGCTTGATATCTTTGATCAAGCCCTCTTCCCTCAGCTTCATTGCCCTCAGGAGGCGGAAGGCTCATATATAGTGGTTAAAAGCCTATGAACCATTAACTAAGCCAAAAGCGATCTCAAAGAAACCAGCTAAACATAGGTGAGTATAAAAATTTCTATTAACATGAAATAAAGTTTCAGGCCATGAAGTTATAGGTAGCTAGTATTCCGTGTTGTTCTACCTTATTGATATACCTATAGGTTTATATATTAGGCTTACTATTTATAAGCATGGGTGATGTTGTGAGCGTGTTTAGCATTAAGATTAGGAGGGATTTGAAGGAGAAGATGGAGAGGTATAGAGATAAGGTTAATTGGGCTGAGGAGGTTAGGAGGTTTATTGAGGAGAAGATCAGGCTGCTTGAGGCTGAGGAGAATTTTAGAGCGATCTTAAGCGAGCTTGAGAGAGTCTCGTGGAGCGTGTCAAAGGGCTTCTCTACCGAGTCCGTGAGGGAGGATCGTGATAGTGGTTGACGCATCAGCCCTAGCGGCATTCATCCTCAGGGAGGAGGGTTGGAACAGATTGGCGAGATTCATGGCTTTAACGATGTCTGTTGACCATATTGCCAAGGAGTTCTACAACACCGTGTGGAAAGCTGTCTATGTGAAGAAGATCCTAAGCCTAGAAGATGCCATAAAGATAATCAATATTTTTAAAAGATATTGTGAGAAAAACATGATTCTAGAGCCAGAGGACAAGTATATCGATGCGGCACTAGACATCGCGTTGAAGCACGGCATAACAGTCTATGACTCACTATATATAGCACAGGCTCAGCACAATAACAAACCCCTACTCACACTAGACGCTAAACAGAAAAATGCTGCGAAGAGACTGGGCATTGAAGTAATAGAGCTATAATGCTAGCATACGAAACATAACCTTAACTATAGTGGCCAAATAGATTATTTACGGCTGTTTCCTACACCCTACAGTTGTTCTAGATCACCATTAGTTAGTTTGTTCATGGCTCCTCCCTACTCCATAACTTTCAATTCTATAGTAGATCAACTTTGCTCTGTTTATTAGTTTGTTTAGGAGTATTTAGGCGTGGATCTGCTTTCCAATCTATGGCTTTGATGGCCGTAATGCTCATTACAACTGGAAGCCTTGTCTTTCGGGGCGGAGAGGGGTCATAGCCGTAACCTGTATTACGATTTGGCGAGAAAATCCTCTGTTTTTCACTATAATAGATGCAAAGATCTCTTTATGTTACTGACGGGTTCCCATGTTGGGGGGTTTCTGCATCCTTTGGAACATTCTCTCGAGGTGTTCCTCGGATCCGCATGAGCTGTTAAAGCTACCTCTGACATCCTCCTATGAATCCTCCTCCACGGTGTTCTAGCATTCCTCTTCCTCCTAACCTTCTTAGCCCTTTTCCTACTAACGAGATCCTCCTTATCTAGATCCTCGAAAACATGAATAGTGTTTCGGAATAGCACCCTCAAGCCAGCTACCAGCTTGTTCGCAGAATCCTCTCCCTACTCCTCTACCTAGCCACATACTTCTCTATATCTCTTTCTTATTCTTACTCTGTGCAATAGCCTTCTCCTCATACACGATTTTTATGCTCTGGAGAGGTCTTAGATCAACATTTAAAAGCCTATCGATGGCTCGTAGCCCTCTAGAAATAGCTCATTACTATCCCATCCGATAACTCTCTTAACTTCGATCCGCTTAGAGCTTTTAAGGTATAGTTACCCTGTTATCCTTGATTATAACCTCGCCAACACCCCACCCCAGACCCTAACCCTTTTCTCAAACTACGTCGATCTCCACGATACATAGAGATATTTTCCTTGCCTCAGAGTTATCCTTATGGCTTTAGCCTCATAGTCGACCTTCATGTGTGTTACCTTACATTTAGCGAACCTCCCCGATCTTGGCTTAACCTTTCTTGCCCTCCCTCTTAAATATCTCTTCCTCCAACTCTTCATAATAGAATACGCTTTCCTAATAACAGGGTCTACCCAGTGCGTTGCGTAAGGATTACCCTTCATAAGCTCTTCTCTAAGCCTTTTCTTGAAAGCCCTATACTTCTGAGTTATTGGGACACGCATCTTCAAATTTCTGATCACGACCAGCTTCCCACCTTTCTACCAAGTTCTGGGAAACGGTATCCCCACTCAATATTATTCCAGATCAGATCTAAAGCCCTCTGTAGAGCCTTAACATGCCATGTCACAAGCTCCGAGGCCTTTCTATCCTTAATAGGCACGCTATATGCTCTCACAAGCCCAAGGTTCATCTGCATCAATCCGCTTTGAGTGACCCCGACCCATAGCTCCACCCTCATAGATTCATCAGTTCATAGCTGTGGGGGACCCTCTGAATCTTGGTTTATAGATTACACGTGAGCCTCTCTTGGGTCTTCACCCTCATTGCGGGGCTCTACTAAAAACTCTAACAAACATTTAAATCAACATGAAACCTGAAACAGCTTCAGAACGGCTTTGATGGGTATCGCATTAATGCTTCTTCTAATCTCCTCAATATTATCCTCTACACCCTGGTAACCATGATCTGGGCTGAATACTTTTTCATGATATTAGTGATTTTTATATATTCGTTTATTATAAAATGATTTTGGGGGGTTGGATCTATTCTCCTGGGAAACACTTATAAACCTAGGCATAAAGTATCAACGGGGCCAGGATCGACTACCAACCCGATGGGGGCAATGCCCCAAGGGTTGGTAAAGGGCTGGAGATGTGAGCCCCGTGCCGTTGGGCTCGAAGGAGTCCCATGACCACCTACCCTTAAGGCTGGTAGGTGGTTGAGGGCTAAGCCCCTACACCCGATCATGATTACATAAAATGATTGAAATGAAAGAGTAGGGACAAGCGTATGGAAGAAACATTCCTAGGGAGGAGATGACAAGATCCTAAGGATCAGGAGGAGGTCTTATAGCTAGTGCGCTAGCTCATATTCTTAGCTACATATTATAGTGGTGGAGCATATGGTGTGGTTTGTTGGTTTCTAGATATAGGGACTGGCTTAGACAGTCGGAGAGAAATTTGATCTCTGCCTATGCTAATTATCGTGAGGGTATATATGAGGAGTCATGCTTCGAGTCCCATCAAGCTGCTGAGAAAGCTGTTAAAGCTCTTCTAAACTATCTCCATATAGAGAGGAGGGGTCACTCGGTACTCTATCTAATCTCAGAGGCTCCTATTGAGGTGCCAGATGATATAAGGAGATGTGTTTTAGAGCTGGATAAGCACTACATTCCCACGAGATATCCAGATATATATGATGAGGGAGCTCCTCTAGACTATTATTCGAGAGAAGATGCTGATAGATGCTTAGAATGTGCTAAAAAGATCATAGAGTGGGTGAAGAGTGTTGTTAAATAATCTGATAAGCCTTATAGAGCGCTATAGAGAGAAGTTGGCGTTAAGACTAGTCGTGCTCTTCGGCTCAAGAGCTAGAGGTGATTATACCGAGGAGAGCGATATAGATATCCTGGTAGTTGCGGATGACCTCCCAAGAGATCCTAGAGAAGCCTTCTCCATACTCCGAGACACTAGATATGCAAGCGTTAACCCCATCGGCTTCAACACAGAGGTGTTTCTTAAGAAGCTTAGGTCGGGTAGCACATTCCTAATAGAAATTCTTGATGAAGGTACAATCCTATATGCTGACAGAGAGTTTTACACAATGGTAATGAAAGTCTATGAAGAGGTGAGAAAAAAATATGTCAAAAAGGGGAGGACATGGATTGAAAAGCTATGAGAAATACAGATACATGTTGAAGCTCCTCAAGATCATTAGGGATTCAAGGAATATGACTCCTCACGCTCTTTTAAGGTAGATATAACATTTACTGGCTTTTTAAGCTTTTGATCTTTTTTGGAGGGTTTTGTGGCCTCCGGCTTGGGGCTAACCCTCATGCCTATTTAACCCTCTTACTGACCTCCTCTCCGCCCTAAAGGGCGAGGCTTTCAGGTTTTTTGTAAAGATCGTGGGTGGGACTAAATTAAAGATCATTTGTTGGGACAGAAGATATGATCAATATGATAACGGAGAGACTAGGCTTGTCTACAGAGGTGGGCAGATGTTGCTATGGACCTCTAAGAGGATGCTTAGGCCCAAGCATACCGGCCTGGAGTCGTCATACCCATATATATCAATGAGAAGAAGATAGTATATGGAGATCATGAGATAAACGCTGAAAAGAATGCTGTGATTATAGAGTACATAAATGGAAGATCCTTGCAGAGAATCTTCAGAAGAAATACTCATCTTCAGGATATCCAGTTTAAAGGAGAAGAAAAAGGATGCTGGGAAGAATTAGATCCTATCATAAAAAGGCTAGGAATATAATAATTGACTGGGCCAGAAAGACATCTCTTGAAATTGTGTTATTGGCTAAGAGGCTTGTATATGCAATGGCTAGAGAGGAGTTGGCTGGGCATATAGAAGCCCTCAGGAAATTACCTAAAGATCATAAGATAAAAACTAATCATTATGGGATATTCAAGGCTTGGAAAATGAATTGATTGGCAGTCTATGAAGCGCGGAGCGCCGCTAACAACAATAAATCCAAGAGGGACATCTTCAGAATGCTCGCAATGTTATGCGGAGATTGTTGAAAAAGGATATAGAACGCTTAAATGCCCACAATACGGGTTCGAAGCAGATAGAGACGTTGTTGGGAAATTAAACATAAGGAGGAGAGCTCTCAGAATCCTGTAGAATATCTGGGGGATCTCTGATCACCCTCACTGCCCCCAAATGACAGATGTATCGCTCAAAAGGGCGGAGAGAAGGTCAGCTTTGCCCTTAACTCCTTCTTAAAAGCTATAGTGCTTAGTCCTTTTTCCCGCCGTATAGCCTCTCCATATATTCCTTCATTATCTTTATTATATCAGTCTTTATCGATGATACCTCGCTATATACTAGATCAACTCTCCTCTCAATGGATTCGAACCTCTTATCAACGTAATCCTTGAGATCATTTACCTTTTTATCAACATATTCTCTCAGTTCGCCGAACCTTCTGTCAATGGATTCGAACTTCTTATCAGTATATTCCCTCAGATCGTTGAACCTCTTCTCGTTAGACCTCATGATAATATCTAGGTAGAGTATTACTATCTCCTGATCTGATAGCTTCTTACCCTCAGCAACCTTCCTAGCAATCCTATTCACAGCCTCCTCAAGAACTCTAGAGAGCATAGCCTCAGCAACAACGCCCAACAGATCACTAAACAGAATAGCCCAGAGAAACTAATATTTACAACCAAAAACTCGATCCTAAAGGGCGGGGAGGAGGTCAGAGCGCTCATCCTGAGACCACCGATCCTGAAGACCCCCCCAACTTTGTGGATCAGCTTAGCGAGTCTCTCCATGTTTCTAAGCGATCCTCCGGTAAGCCTGACCAACAGCCTGGCAAGAAAGTTCTGCCACTGAGGCACCAGACCTCCCCTAACTGTTACTCTCTTCACAGCGCTAAGGTACCTTGGCATTGTCAAGGGCTCTGGATGTCCTGTGTAGAAGAGCCTGATCCTCCCGAAGGGTCTTGGGAGTTCTACTTCAACTTCTCCAGTACCTGCCTCTACCAAGACCCTTTCCCCCTCTATGAACATGGGAACCTTGCCGGTCATAGCATAAAAAAGATGCATCACAACGGCCAGACCTTTGGAATCTGCTGCGGAGCCTACCCAGTCTATATCGACAGCTGAGGCTCCTCCCAACTCTCGAGCTCCCATGGAGGCCAATAGATTCGACACCTCAGGGGTCCATCCAAGGCCTACTATAGCTCTGATATTTCTCTTTGAGGCCTTTTCGTCAAGGCCTAGCTCTTTCTCGGTGGCGTCATAGTCGTCACAAATGTCGATAAAGTTCAGCCCCAGCTCTACGAGGCTGCTGGCCACTCTGAAACCGAACCTGTAGAAGGGACCCACAGTATTGACCACGGCATCAACGCCAACCGATGCCTCTCTGAGAGAGTCGAGACTCAAGGCATCTACCCTAAAGGCCCTGGTCTCACATCCTTTTCTGCTCAGCGACTTCACCAAGGTCTCTGCATTTACCGTGTTTATGTCACCGATCCTAACTTCGTCTACGTCGCGGTCGCACAGAACCTCGGCCACGCCTGAGCCCATGTGCCGCCGCCCAGGACTAGGATCTTCAATCCGCGGACCACGTCTAATAAGGCGCAGCCTCAGTATTAAACTTTTCCTAGGGGGTAATGAGGATCGCCAAGATCTCTACCATGAGAGTGTGGGGTGAGGGTAAGGAGCAGAAGATATAATTAATCGTTACATCGATCTATATGTTAGATCTAAGATCCAAGGATGAGTTGCTCAGGGTTATGGGGAGGATCCTTGGGGGAATTAGGATCATAATAGAATATGAGATTTGTTAGAATTCTCAAGAAGCTTGGTGTTATCTCTATGCTGTGCATTTTCAAGCTGATAGGTCCCTTAAGGCTCCTATGCCCCTAATAACTCTCCTAGGCCTTTATTTGCTGGTATTATTCCTTTAGGGAGGTTCTTGAGGGCATTGTTGCCAGTGTTCTCAGGGATCTCGGCTTTCATGCTTTACCCAATGCTAGGAGGCCTGCCAGGAGTGGTTCTGACACCGATGTTGATGCCTGGGCTGAAAAGAGGGTTGCTGGAGCCAGGTTCTAGTGTTGTTAATGAGGAGCATGGGGTTCGGGCTTCATTGGGCTTGATGTTTTTGCTCAAGCCCTCTTCCCTTGGCTTCACCGCCCTCAGGATCCCTCTTCATTGGGATCCATATCACTGGGCTCCTCCCGCTCTGGGTGACCCCTACCCACAGCTCCACCCTCATTGATTCCTCTGGTTCATTGCTGTGGGGGAACCTCTGCATTCTGGTTTTCCTCTTCTTTCCTTTCCTCTTCTTATTTTCCAGGTATCTCCTCCTAATGTTTATAGATGCAACCTTATGCCTATTCATTTTCAACTTACACTTAGGGCATTTGAATATGTGCCCCTCTTGGGTCTCCACGACATACCCGCATCTGGGGCATTCCCTAGAGAAACGCTTGTGGCTGTGATTATGCCTATGCATTTCTATCATAGCCTCAGAGGCATAGGTTTAATAATGTATGCCTAGCATTTCCATCAAGTATCAATAGAGAGTGCCTCAAGGCTCACACGCATCATTACAAAAAACAGAAGATGTAGGGCTTATAAATCCTAATCCCCGCCCTGAAGGGTGAGGCTATGGGTATAACCTCAATCTGTATCTCTCATGATATCGTTGAGCTCTAGCAATAACATCACCAGAACCCTGTTCTTACCAGATGGATAGGTTATGCGATATTGTTCTACCAATCCCCGAAGCTTCCAGAGTTTTGTTAAATCCAACCTCTTCACTAACCCTTTAGAGAATATATCATTCATTGTTAGAGGGGCTAGACGCGTCAACATTGATGAACCACGGGGAAATTCATAACCGCCCTGGGAATCATATAATAGGTTCACGATCTCCCCCAAGGATTGTGAATTCCTATGTTGTTTAGCTGCGTTTGATCAGATTCACCAGGATCTGATCCTAGGTTCTTCGACCCTCCAGAACAAGGGGATCTAAATATGGGATGTTCACACTTGTTCATGTTTCGTTCACTCTGGGAAGATCCCTCTGTATGATTTAGTGAGGCAAGCCACAGATCCAGAAGAACACTTCCGGATCTTTCCTAGAGTGTTAAACTCTTATATCTAGGCTCACCCCCTCTATAATGTTTAATGTGAGCATGTTGGCGAAAGATCTAGGAGGATATAGATCTGCCGAGCCCCTATCAATAACAATAACCCGCACAAGGATCAATGATGGAGGAGGGGCTCTTCTAGCTAGGAATATGGATGCACCCAGAGATCATAGTATCAACATCGTAGGAGCCGGATCCTGTGGTAGAGCTATAGCCACAGTTATAAGGGATGTCATGGGTACTAGCTATTATTACTACGATATAGACCCCAGCAGATCCCTTGATGGTGGGAAAAGAGCCGGGGATCTGGGGGGGCTTTGATATCTACCACATATGCGTTCCAGAAGACAGGGTTGAGGATCTTGTCTCCAAAATACCCACAGGATCTTCGGTTATTATACACAGCACGATGCCTGTTGGGGCTATGAGGAGATTTGGAAGAGAAGATCTTGTATACATGCCCATGTTCTTTAGGGAGATGCATATAGAGGAGGACATAAGATCCCCCAGGAGGATTGTTATAGGAACAAGTAGTGGATCATGCCCCCAGGGGTATGTCTTAAGCCTTACAACAAGGTAGGCTAAAAGTATGGTGCAAAGATCTACTGCCTAAGCTATGAAGAGGCCGAGATAGTAAAACTAGGAACAAATGCCCTCAGAGCACTCGTCATATCCTTCTTCAACGAGATCTATTATATATCCAAGAGATACGGAGCCGACCATAACAAGATCTTCGACATATTATCCCCAACAGAAATTCTGGACAACCTGGAGGGAGGACGCTGGGGCGGGAGGAAAGAGCTAGCAGGAAAACCATTTAATGGCAAGTGCCTGCCAAAGGATCTAGATCATATTGCTAGTGCCAGCACTTTCAGGAGCAGCATATTCAGGGCTATCAAATCCCTTAACAGGGAGATCGGGCTAGACAACCGCTGAGGAGCAACATACCTTAACTCATTATATGCCTCGAGAATACCTAGAGATCACCAGGCCATAGTTATGGAAGCATCTAAGTATACCCTAATCAGGTAATCAATAACTGCATGCTCTTCAACTCTAGCCCTATATTTAAAGATTCTTTAGGCATTATCACAAGCCTCTCTATATTCTGCCTTCTCTGTACTGCTATCCTAATCGATCATGATAATCCGCATTCTTGAAGGATCACTCATTAAATCCCAATAGGTCTTGACCCTAGCACTCCTATTAGTTCCTTTCCTTGAATTGTCAAATTTCTAGTTAATTATAGAATGGATGCAACAATTAAGTTTAAAAAATAAAATATATAAGCCTCCTTCCCTTATATTCTTATACAAAAAAGGTGTAAACAGTTTGCAATTATCGATGGTAGTTATTATAGTTATTATAGTGTGGATAATAAGTGCAGTCTCAATAATCTTTATTATGGCTGCTGGATATATAGTTAATGTTGGTAGAAGATCTCAAAGCCTATCAAAGGTGGATCTGTTGATTATACAGATTACAACTATCGGCAATACCACTACATATGATATTGCTAAGAGGGTTAGAGAGATGAACTCCAAGATGAATCTTCCTATCGAGATATGGGTGGTTATTGATGAGGGAACAGACTTTAAGGGATCTCGATATATTGATCGAATAATTACTGTTCCCAAAAGCTTTAGATCAAGAGCTAGGTATAAGGCTAGGGCTCTTGAATATGCTCGGCTATACAGGCTTGATCTTATTAGAAAAGATCTGCTTAGCATTAGATATCGTGTCCTATATCTAGATGACGATTCTATCCCAACTGAGGGGTTTATCAATGATTGTTTTTATAGAGGCGACTTCGATATATTAGAGACAGTGATATACCCAAGGAATCGAGGATCTAGATTATATACTTTTCTGGATTATATGAGGACAAGTGCTTGTCTCACTTGGTGTTCTCTATTCCAAACACTGAGCAAGCCTGTATGGGTTCATGGAGAGGGCATGTGTGTGAACTCAGAGGTTGATGAGGCCATCTCCTGGGATTTTGATAGCAAAGCTGAAGATCTGGTCTATGGTCAGATAGCTGTTTCAAATGGTTTTAGGATGGGCTTCAGCTATAGTGGGGTTAATATAACCTCGCCCTTAACGGCTAAGGATTTTCTAAGGCAGAGAAGAAGATGGACATGGGGCATTATTGATTCTCTGCACATATTGCCCCATGGATCAAGAATAAGGACGTCTATAGCAATCATGTTTGGATTTCTAATATTCCCATCTTCAACTTTGTTTGCTGTGCTAACAGCTTTAAACATTATATATCTAGATCCTCTGTGCTATGTTATGGGAATCATAGCTATGATCTTATGGCTAATTCATTGGGGTGTTACGGGCTATATGATTGGTAGGAAACCTTGGTACTTTATACTAGGTCTTCTCGCATCATACCCCAGCTCTTTCTGGACATTTATAACCTCACTTATAGCAATATTGAGGCGACCCCCTGAGAGGTTTGAAGTTATTAAGAAAAAAGTATAGAAACGATATATATGCCCAGCTATATTCCCACCATATTTCTTCAAAGATCCTATATAGAACACGGCTGAGAGAAAGATATATAAGCTTCCCGTTATATAATGTGCTGCGGTGAGCGGATATGGCGCAGCAGGCGTCGAATGTGGTTCTAATAGGTAAGAAGCCGGCTATAAACTATGTCCTAGCCACCCTAACACTGTTCAACCAGGGTATGGACAAGGTGGTTATAAAGGCTAGGGGAAGGGCTATAAGCAAGGCTGTAGACACAGTGGAGATCCTTAGGAGCAGGTTCCTAAAGGACAAGCTATCTGTTACGAGCATTAACATCGGCAGCCAAGAAGTTTCTAGAGAGGGTGGCAGGACCTCGAGAGTATCTACGATAGAAATAACAGTTGCTAGAAAGGACTAAAACCCTTTTTTATCCACAATATCTTCCACATCTATAGATACTCTATAGCTACTCTTTAAAGCCTGATCAGGATATTATTACTAGGTGTTTAGATGCCGAGCAGAGCCTTGATCATAGGGATAGTAGTTGTGGTAGTGATCGCAGCATCTATAGGCGTCTGGCTACTATCCGGGGGAGCTCTCCAGATGCAGCAGAAGAGAGAAGTGAAGCTGGTTGTGATCACAAGGCTTGCTCCTGAGGAGGGGAATGCTCTTAGGGAGAGGTTTCTTAAAAGCGAGCTAGCATCTAGAGCCGGGATTGTCGATGTTGAGTTTAGGAAGGAGGATGTTGGTAAGTGGAGATCCTTCGTTGAGAGCGGGGCCGTGGATATATTCTTCGTGGGGGGCTATGCTGTCTATTCCTCTCTATGTAGAGATGGATATCTAGAGCCTATAACCAATAGCGAGATAATATCGAGGGCGAGCTCTATAGGTGCTCAAATGTTTAGAGATGAGAGGGGCAACATATGCTTCCTCTCAGCCTCTAGAACGATCTTCAGCTTCACTGTTAACAACAACTATCTATCTAGATACTCGCTTCCAAAGCCAAGATCGTGGGAGGATCTGGCCTCTCCCAACTTCTCAGCCTCCCTACTCAAAGAAGATCCAGCTATATCGTTCCCAACACCTTCTAAGAGTACAACAGCAGCGAGAACGATACAGCTGATCCTGCAGAAATATGGTTGGGATAGGGGTTGGGAGATACTAACTATAATAGGGGCTAACTCAAAGATCGTTGAGAGCTCTGAGAGAGCTAGAGACGATGTTGCCTCAGGTGTTTCGGGAGCAGCCCCGACAGTGCTGGTATATGGCTTGAGGGCTGTGAATGCCAGTGGTGGTAAGGCCGAGTTTATAATAGCTGAGAAGGGCTTGCTACCAGATATAAGCCCTGTGGCCATAGCGAGGAATACGAAGAACAAGGCCGCAGCTGAGGCATTCATACTCTGGCTATTAAGTGATGAGGGGCAGAAGGCACTTGCAGAGCTATTCTACTACCTACCATACCAGCTGCCTAGGGGCACCGCTCTCGAGGAGATCTATAGGAGGGCTGAGGGCAACATATATCCATATGACCCGGAGGATGCTTCTAAGTGGGAGTTCTCAGCCATATACTATTTCGAGGCATCTATAGCGGATCCCGATGCTAATAGCCTTCTCAAGAGAATATGGACTAAAGCTGTATCTCTATACCAGGCTGGGAAGCTTTCTCAGAAAGACCTAGAGGATCTAGTCCACAAAATAGGATCACCCCTCGAGATAGAGTTCAACGGAACAAAATCTGTGTTTACAAAGGAATTCGCCTCCAAGATAAACAATATGCTTACAAGCCCAGCTAATGTGGATGCCTTCAAATCATCTGTTAAGAGGGCGGCTATTACAAGATATAGCTCGATACTATCGAGCCTAGGGTGAAGATGGCTGGCTGAGAAGGGGTTTAACAGGTTATCAATAGCTTTTCTCACAATATTCACAGCCCTTTTAATAGCACCCCTCATATATCTATTCACCACAAGCGCCTCTCCATACTACCTACTCGATACGGTTCTAAACCTCAAGATCCCACCCGATGGGAATCTATATACGGTATATGAGTATAGTGGCCATAAACTCATATATATAGCTGGGTATGACTTCGGTCCCCTTTTAAACTCAATCCTACTATCCCTTGCAGTCACAGCCGTCGTGATCCCCCTCTCCATGTTCACAGTCATAGCTACCCTCAGCATGGATAGGGGTAGATGGTTGATAGGATATCTAATCCCTCTAATAGCATCGATACCCATGCCCTTTCTATCTGCATACGCTGTTATCCATATATTCCACAGGGACTATGGGCTTCTCAACCAGCTCCTAGGCCTCCTGGGATCGGGGTATAGGGTTGCTGTCGACGGGATAGCTGGTGTCGCGATCTACCAGGTGATCCACTTCTACCCACTCTCCCACCTACTCCTTCTATCCTATGCGGAGAACATAGATAGATCTATGTTGGACGCCTCCTCAAACCTCGGTGGGAGGGTCTGGGCAACTGTCTATAGAATACTCATACCCCTTATGAGGCCTGCTATTATAGCTGTTGCATCTCTAGTCTTCATCCTCTCTCTTGAAGATCTAGTCGGTCCCATAGCCTTTAGCAGACATAACTATGCGAGAAACCTTATATCTTACCAGGCATATTTCGGCTTCATATCTGAATACGGCTACCAGGTTAGCCCCAGAATCGTCACTTATGTCTTGATAATGGTGGCTATATCAATAGCTATTCTACTGATATTCTATAGATATCTTGTTTCCTCTAGATTCGGGGTTATATCTGCTAGGATGATATATATAGATGCACCCGGTCTCTGGGGATCTGTTGTAAGGGTTCTTGCAATAGCCCTTCTAACTATATCTCTAACCCCTAATCTGCTAGTGCTTATATATTCATTCACAGAGGGGTGGTTTTCGAAGCCCCTACCGAGTTTTGCAGGTTTTGATAACTATATCTCTGTGGTTGTAACTCCATACTACTATAGAGCTGTTATAAATACACTTATATATACAGCTATATCTTCGAGTCTCATAACGGTTTTGGGGTATATGGCATCATACATATCTATGAGGTATAGAGGGGTTCAGGCTCTCATAGTCGAGATACTCTCCATAGCTCCCCTAGTGATCCCGGGGGTTGCTGTTGGAATAGCCTATTACCAGATGTTCCACAACATCTTCAGAGGATCCTGGTTAGACCCTGTATATTTACCTTGGATCTATCTCCTCGCTACATACACTGTTAGGAGGTTGCCATATATGGTTAGACCTGTCGAGGCTTCCCTCCAGAGGATCCCAAGGTCATATGAGGAGGCTTCGGAGAACCTGGGCTCCAGCCCATTTAGAACCATGTGGGGGATAGGTTTTCCGATGTCCTTCACATCGATCAGGGCCGGGCATGCCATATCATCTATCCAGGTTGCCACCGAGGTGAGCACAAGCCTCATACTGATTGGAAGTATAAGCGTGTCAGCCTCACATCCATCACCTATAACCCCTCTGATAGCCGGGCTCATAGTATATGATCCCCAGCTGATCCACAGGGCATCGGCTATCCTTGTGCTAACCCTGGCAGGGGTTTTAATCATATCTATGGCGGTTAGCTTGGCGATCTCGAAGATCCTTAGGATCCCTGGGAGGTAGCGTGGTGGAGCGTTAATCCTATATAGTTTCTATACCCATATAACATGGTAGGGATAGGTTGCCTAGATACAAGACGGTCGAGCAGATCCTCAAGATCGTTGGTAACCCTGAGCAGGTTAGGAACATAGGTATTATAGCCCATGTAGACCATGGAAAGACAACCCTCACAGACACACTTTTAGCTGCTGCAGGGATAATCTCTGAGAAGCTAGCGGGAGAAATACTGGCTATGGACTATCTAACTGTTGAGCAGCAGAGGGGCATAACTGTTAAGGCCGCGAATATAAGCCTATACTTCGAATTCGAGGGCAAGCCATATGTGATCAACCTCATCGACACCCCTGGACATGTGGACTTCAGCGGCAAAGTATCTAGAAGCCTGAGAGTGCTCGATGGAGCAATAGTTGTTGTTGACGCCGTCGAAGGGGTTATGACCCAGACCGAGACTGTGTTGAGGCAGGCTCTGGAGGAGAGGGTGAGACCCCTTCTATTTATAAACAAGATAGATAGGCTAATCAGAGAGCTTAGGATGACTCCTCAGGAGATACAGAATAGATTCGTCCAGATCATCAGGGAGGTCAACAACCTAATAGAGACATATGCAGAGCCAGAGTTCAGGCAGGCTTGGAAGCTAGACCCTGTTAAGGGGCATGTGGCATTCGGAGCTGCGAGGGATAAGATAGGCCTTACAATCCCATATAGCCAGAGGAAGGGGGTGAAGATACCTGATCTCATAGCTGCCTATGAGAGCGGTAAGAGGGAGAATGTTGAGGCTCTCCAGAAGAAGATACCTATCCACGAGGCTATATCAGAGATGGTTATAAAGCATGTGCCAAACCCGAGGGAGGCGCAGAAATATAGAATACCAAAGATCTGGAAGGGCTCCCTAGACTCGGAGATCGGTAGGGCAATGCTCGAGGCAGACCCCAACGGCCCAACAGTGTTTCTTATAAACGATATGAGGCACGACCCCCATGCAGGGTTCGTAGCAACTGGCAGGATACTCTCGGGTGTGCTGGATGAGGGGAGGGAGCTATATCTGGTCAACTCCAAGATCTCTCAGAGAGCCCTCCAGGTGGGCATATATATGGGGCCTTTCAGGGAGCAGGTGGGGAGGCTACCGGCTGGCAATATAGCTGCTGTGCTTGGCCTGGACAGAGCTAGGTCTGGAGAGACTGTTGTAGATCCTAGATTCAGGGATATGATGGTTCCATTCGAGAAGATCTCATATATTTCGGAGCCCGTGGTGACCATAGCTCTCGAGCCTAAGAACCCTGCAGAGCTCACCAAAATGATAGATGCTCTGAAGAAGCTCATAATAGAGGATCCCAACCTAGTCCTCCGCATCAACGAGGAGACAGGCGAATACCTCTTATCAGGGATGGGCCATGTCCATCTAGAAGTTGCCCTAACCCTCCTCAAAGAGAACTATGGCGTTGAGGTAAACACATCACAGCCCCTGATAGTGTATAGGGAGAGTATAAGGGGTAAGAGCCAGGTTTTAGAGGGGAAGTCTCCTAATAAGCATAACAAGCTCTATATAAGCGTTGAGCCTTTGAACGA
>Ga0079992_131580_pt1 | contig 16567 bp, 9 predicted proteins | sample FaiFalFF_MnMetaG_3_FD_69197 | JGI IMG/M metagenome (GOLD analysis project Ga0079992, IMG submission 69197) | Freshwater microbial communities from Yellowstone National Park, Wyoming, USA - Fairy Falls B (FF_Mn_B) MetaG (SPADES assembly) (version 2) | ecosystem: Environmental > Aquatic > Freshwater... | reverse complement strand
CTATCTCTGTTTTCCCATCCCTGACGAACTCAATCCTTTCGGTCACGACCTTAGAGGCTCTAATGACTGTCGGTTGAAAGCCAGTAAGGTAAGGCAGCGCTGCGAAGACGAAGCAGAAAATCAACCCACCCTTAAGGAAACGATTTTCCCGCCTTAACGATACAAGTTGGCGCTGGATGCATTCAAACTCTCGTTCTGCCATCATAATCGCCTCCTTCTGTAGAGTTTGGACGACAGAGTGAAAAGACTCCATTCATAGTGGAATTGGAACGCAAATTCGTCGTAAAAAAGTTACACAATCTTCTCTAACTGCGACTTTGGTATAACCCACGATTATTCTTTGTATTATTCCTCTTCAGTGGGTTCAGAAATTACGTCGAGTACGACAAGACTTTGTTGAATACTTCGCAATTCGTCATCGCTCAACTTCCAAAGTTTCGCCGCACAAAGGCCAATCTCCGTCTCAATCTTCCGCAACCGTATCTCATCGCCGACTTTCGCCGCCTCATGCGCCTGCATTGATAACTCCGCTAAACGAAGGTGCACCGGATTTTTCGGGTCAAAACGAGGGATGCGGAGACGCTCAATCACATGCGGCGCAATTTGGGTTTCCACAAAGAAACCTCGCACCGCAAGCCTAATCGGCGACGAATTTAGGGTGGCACAAAGATAATGGGCTTCCTGATCGCCTCCACATGCGACCAGCATCAATTTTTCGTTGGGCACGACAGGTCTGCCGTTGTGCGGTTCAGCCACAGCAACAATGAAATCGGAAGCCACATACCGCCACACCACCTTCCAAGGAGCGAAGGTATAGGTGTTGATGTCTTTGAGGATGTAGAAAGGATGACCCATGCGAAGCAATTTGTAGGCAGCACGGTCTAGCAGCACTTGCCGAAAGTGATTCAAATATTTCCAAGTTCGCCTATATCGGCGTTGCATTTCTTCTTCTGGTATGGCTTGCCAACCGGTTTCTGGTGTGTGAGGGACTAAGATCCACGCAGACGGCGAAGCTTTCCAACGCTGAACGTCTCTACCGCGCAGAAGCGGATAAAGTAGATCCGGCTCTATTATTTTGGTCACTTCGTCCACTTTCTTTTTTGCACCCTTAGTAATATTGCGAACCTTTACCAACCCACCATGACACTCACAAAGAATTTCAACCCAATAGACGGCGTTGGCACCACCAGTGTTGATACCTTCGTGTGCCTTATAATCCGACTTGCCCAGTATCTTTTGAATTACCCTTAAGTCCTTAGGACGGGCGAGCCACGGAGATGTTCGATCGTTTTGGTCAACCGGTTCGGCCTCAAAACACAACCGCTTGGTGGCGTTCATAACTTCTTCGAGCGTGCTATCGTAGGTCAATTGTGCTCCTTTCTCTTTCAGCCAAATGGTGTAAGGAACAGGATAAGTTGTCTGCTTGCCTTTTTCTAAGACTATTACCGCCGTTCGATTTGAAGCGTCCTCAAAAGGCTTGAGCGCAACCATGTCGTCGACATGAAGAACTCGTAAGTAAATAGGGTTTCCAGATGGTTGTGGAATACAGAATTTTCGAAATCCCGCTGCTGCCTTTGTTTTCAATAGGCTCTGGGTGATGACGAAACCAAGCCGACCGTTCGGCTTGAGCAACGAATCAGCGACCGATAATGTCATAAGGGCTGACAAATCGCCTTTCTTTTTGCCTAATTCAAATTGCTCGCGATCTGCGCCTTTATGTGCTGTTAAACCATAACGCTCCCAAAGGTAGGCAGTTTCCCGACGATACTCATCAGGCAGATGCTCCCAATTCACCCAAGGTGGGTTGCCAACGATGTAGTCAAATGGAAAGTTCTTGAGAAAAAGTGGTGCAAAAGCGTTTTTAATGATACGAGCCCAAAGCGCATTCATGTCTTTTTCATGTAGTTGTTTTAATTGATGGTAGAGTTCGATAATCAAATCCTTTACGAATGCTGTGCGCTTTGTTTCAGGCAGAAATTCTTTTAACTGTTCCCAAAGGACGTTCTCTTCTATTTTATGTTCTACTGCTTCTTCCAATGCTGTTGCGAGATCGTCTACCTTGCCTTCGTCTATGAATTCATAAGGGATAATGAATTTTTCAACCGATGTGCTAATTGGAATGCCACCTGTTACCGTTCGCTGTTCTTTTTGGTGAGGCGTTAGGATGCTGTCAGAAAGATAGATAGGTAAGTGGATCGGAAAATCACGCGGTGCTTCCAAAAGTTCGCCAAGTGCCAACAGGTAGTTAGCACGCGCGGTTAGGACGGCGACAGGAGAGAGATCGATGCCCACAACATTGTTTAGAATAGCTTTCAAAATTTCGCTTTCTGGTATATTCAATACTTGGGCTACTTCTTTCATTCGATTTATGATGAGGACAAGAAACGTGCCACTGCCGCATGCAGGGTCAAGGAAACGCCATCGCAGTAAATTCTCTTCAACCACCTGCCTTTTCGCAGCTTCGTCAGGCGTGCCGGTGAAAAGTTCAGGATTGACTAGACGAAGTAAATGAAGCGCTAGCCAGTCGGGCGTATAATACTCGCCAAGGTCATGCCGAATCTTTTTAGGCATTATGCGTTGGTAAAGAACTTTAAGCAAGTCTCGAGCGTAGCCTGGTTCTGCCTCGGGCAAAGTAGCAGGATCATATTCCACTAATCGTTCAATCAGCCCAGCAATGCTTTCTGCTACTTCCAGGTCAAAGATTCCGTCCTTAAGATACCAACCAAAAAAGTCTGCCTCAAGAAAGTTGACAATATCGTACTCTCGGAAGATAGCACCGTTCTCCATGTGCCTTAGGCGCTCGCGAAGTTTCTCTCCGCTAATTCCTTTCAGCAGAGCTAATGGAGTGCCCAACTTACCACCTAGATAGCGAGAGACTGTCAACCAAGTCAAAAGTTTAATCAGAAGGGCGTAGTATGTTTGAAGACAGAATAAAACTTCGGGCAAGTGGCTTTCTGCTTCGGAAAGACTAATGCCCATTCCCTCAGCAAGATGGCGAAACTCTTCACTTCTGACCAATTGCTCTGCTTTTTTTCGGTAGCCGGTCGCTTGGTTGAACTGACGCTCCCACTGCTCGAAAAGTTTAATGGCAACGTGATTGCTGGATTTCTCTTTAACCCTCAGGAGAGCGCGATAGAAACATTGCGTGAGTCTTTGAAGTGCTTCACTGCCAATACCAAAGTCGTTGAGTAAGTTATCTGCAATGAGCGCTCGTCTTTTTTGTAAGGAAACCAACATTTTCAGGAATCGTCGCAAGCTCCAGTCCGAAAGGGATACGGGTTCCTCTGCATGCCATGCGCCATCCCAGTAACGAGCGAAAACAAAATTCTCACCATCAAAGGCAACACAACCCAGTCTTTTAAGGCGCTCCTTCTTAGCAATGCCTTCGGCGTAGTTGCGTAGCTGTTCAATAGCATGCTTGAGTTGGCTTGGACGTTTGAGGGTTCGCGGTGGTTCCCACTCTACAATAAGACGATTGTAGAGGCTATCAAATTGACCGTATCCAATTAAGCGATGACCGTGCCTTTCCTCCAACTGCAATCCGATTCGTTCGGCGAATCCAGTGATAAGTGACTGTAAACCGTGACGAAGCTCCGTTTCATTATGAGCTTTTGAAGCCACCTTCTGAATTTTCTCTAATAAATGAGGAACTTCTTCCTTGATCATGATGTCCAACTTCTGCCAATCGAGCATTCATGTCACCTCCTCATTAGGGTTTGCAAACCGAACAAGGCGAATAGCCCTGTGCGATAGCCTCAGACCGCTTGATTGGGATGGCGCTATATCGTAAGTAGCGGCAGCCTGCCCGATGGAACTTAGTCCCTGTTCGGGTGATGTAAACGATGTCAGAGCCTTCCTGTGTTGCTCTCCCTTGCGTTGCCCGTTCCTGTGTTGCCCTACCAGTCGGGAAAGGAACTGCCCAAATTCCGAGCCCGACAGACTTTGCAGCGGTCTGAACCCGCTGATAGTAATCGGAATGGCGGACATTGGGCGGGATGGTCATGATTTGACCTAAGCCAGAAAGCAGCATCAACTCTCCGACCAAAACCTGAGGAAGCCAGACATGGTAAAGCCTTCGTCCATACTTGTCCGTCGCTTGAACATCGCTCTCCAAGATGACCTCACGACCTTCCAGCAGCGTCTTAAGGTAAAGGAAAGCCTTGTCGCCGAAGTTTTGGTTTAGTTCGGGAGAGTCGTAGCCGATGAGGCGGACGGTTTGAAGCTCGTTGCCGACACGGACTTTGATGGTGTCTCCATCGGTGACGCTGACAACGGTTGCTTTTATGGTCTGACCTTGAGGGACAGGAAACTTAACGGTTTGAGCGGCGACCAAACCGACCAAAAAGCCCAAAAGCGAATAAGCCCATCGCATCTCAACCGCCCTCCTTTCAAGGGACTGACAACCGCTTTAGCGTCCTCCCGTCAGACGCAAACCATTCTACGATAGCATTTCCGTTCTCGTCAAGGGTGATGCCGAACCGCTTTCTGCCTCGCTGGTCGTTGACAAGAATGATTGGGTCTCCGAGTGGGTTGGTGCTGAAGACGATCAGGGCCGGTTTGTTCGGTGGCGCTATCTCGATGCGCTGATTTGACCTGGGCGAACTACGGCCCAACCGTCGTTCCTTCGTGGCGACGCTACTCTGCGCAGCGTCCAATTATCTCGTCCTTGACACCCGCAAGCACACAAGGCGCTTTGGTAACCGATCTTGAAGACTTTCCGAACGCGTGTTGCAGAGCCTTGGCGTGAAGACAGATACCACCAAGAGCATGACATTTTAAGTCGGAATGCTCAAAAATAAGAGGGGTTAGTTGCGCAGAATAAGGAGGAGGTAGAAACCGATGTGGCAGGAGCCTATTTCGAGGCGTCAATTCATGTTCGCCATCACTAACGCCACCTTAATTGCGCTGGTGCTGCGCCGCTTCACGGCAGCCGGTGAGGCAAAGCACTCGCTGGAAGAGGTGATCGCAAAGATGATTTATCAAAGCGGACCTTTTGAACCCTCCTGGGAGTCATTGAAAAACTACGAATGTCCCGAATGGTTTCGCGATGCGAAGTTTGGCATCTGGACACACTGGAGTCCACAGCAAGTTCCTGAGCAGGGCGATTGGTATGCGAGGAACATGTATATCCAAGGTCACAGGCACTATAACTACCATGTCCAACACTATGGGCATCCGTCCAAGTTCGGTTACAAAGACATTTGCCGTCTGTGGACACTTGAAAAGTGGGATCCAGAAGGGCTGATGGATTTGTTTGTGCGTGCTGGGGCGAAGTATTTTGTGGCGCTGGCAAATCACCACTGCAACTTCGATTGCTGGGATTCAACCTACCACGAATGGAATTCAGTGCGTGTCGGTCCAAAACGCGATGTAGTTGGCACATGGGCGAAGGTGGCAAGGGAGCGCGGGCTGAGGTTTGGAGCATCAGTCCACACTGCAAGGGCTTGGTGGTGGTTTGAGGTCGCTCACGGTAGTGATAAGGAAGGTCCTATGGCAGGTGTGCCGTATGATGGGAATTTGACTAAAGAAGACGGGAAGGGACAATGGTGGGAAGGGCTTGACCCGCAAAAGCTTTATTGTCGCACTCATAAACCGGGTGAGCCACCAGATGATGAATATCTGCTCAACTTCTTCCTGCGAGTGAAGGATTTGATTGACAAGTATCGCCTTGACTTGCTCTACTTTGATGACGGCATCCTGCCGTTGAACAATATTTCGCCACAGATTGGGCTACGCATAGCTGCGCATCTCTACAACTCAAGCATTCTTTGGCACGGTCGGTGCGAAGCAGTCATGACAACGAAAGGGTTACCATCGGAGTTGCGAAAGGCTTTGGTTTGGGATATTGAGCGTGGCAGAGCTGAGCAGATTGAGCCCTATCCATGGCAGATCGATACAAGCATTGGTGACTGGCACTATCGCCGAAACGATCACTACAAATCGCCAGAGCAAATAATCCACACGCTTATTGATGTGGTGAGCAAGAATGGAAACATGCTCCTCAATGTTCCAGGGAAGGGTGATGGGACGATTGATGATGAGGTTGTGCGCATACTGGAGGCTATCGGTGGATGGCTCAAAGTCAATGGTGAGGCAATTTATGGGACACGCCCATGGCTCAAATTTGGAGAAGGTCCAAACATGCATGTGACTGAAGACATCGGCGCTGTTAAATTCACAGCGAACGATTTCCGCTTCACTACGAAAGGGAAAACACTTTACGCCATAGCGCTTGGATGGGCTGAGGGAGGCAAGTGGCTCATAGGTTCACTGGCAAGCATCTGGGATGGGAACAAAATTGAAAGTGTTCAATTGCTTGGCTACGATGGAAAACTAAAATGGCAGCAGACGAACGAGGGACTGCTTGTGGAGGCACCTCCGCAAAAGCCTTGTGAATGCGCATTCGTTTTAAAAATTGAGGGACAGAATTTGAAACCGGCACGGTGATAAAGTCAGCGACTTGATCGTCGTCGGAAACCTGTAGAACTGCATGCCTCCTAATCCTCTCGTGTCAAAATTTGAAACACAACGAATGCCGTCAGGCAGGTTCGCAAGGCGCTGAGCTGTCCTTGGTGAGGCAGGAGGCGCTATAATAGTAGCTGACTCTTGAGGGGGGTAACTGTGAGATGGATGTTTTCACGCTTCGGAATGCGGCAGTGGACCAGTATGCGGGCTATGTCAGCAGTTCCCTGAAGGTCGCTGACGAACGCCTGAGGGGCTGGCTTCAAGAGCAGTTGGATAAGGGTATCTTCTGGCCTCAACCTCTCCTCCAACTCAACCCAAGTTACGAATTTGGTTGCTTCCTTCAGGATTTGGTGGATGAAGGGAAACTCCACCCTCAATGCATTCACTTTTTCGGCAACATTCGCCTTTACAAGCACCAACAGGAAGCGATTGAGATTGGGTTAAAGCGGAAGCACTTCATCGTCTCCAGCGGCACAGGGTCTGGCAAGACTCTAACTTACCTCGTCCCAATCGTTGACTGGGTCTTCCGCAACGCTATCAACGAAAAAAGAGTTTGCGCCATCATCGTTTACCCGATGAACGCTTTGGCTAACTCGCAACTCGAAGCCTTGAAAAAGAGGGCTGAAGAATATGAGAAGTCAACAAATCAACCTTGCCCTATCAGGTTTGGGCGATACACAGGTCAGGAAGGTGCTGAGGAAAGGTCACAGTTGAAGTCAAACCCGCCACATATTTTGCTCACCAACTTCATGATGCTCGAACTCATGCTCGTTCGCCCGGAAGACCGATGCTTCATTGACGAAGCGAACCTTCAGTTCGTCGTCTTGGATGAATTGCACTCATATCGTGGTAGGCAAGGCGCTGATGTCGCCTTGCTGCTTCGCCGTTTGAGGGTTCGCTCAAGAAATCCGGACTTGGTCTTCATTGGGACAAGTGCGACCTTGGCGACGGGCGAAAGTCGCGAAGAGAGACGCTATCTCATTGCTGATGCTGCCTCAAAGATTTTCGGTGTTCGGATTGAACCAGAAAATGTGGTTGAGGAGACTTTGCGTCGAGTCATTTCCTACCCTCGTCCAATTTCGCCTGATGCCTTAAAGGCTGAATTGTTGAGCGGTCAAGTGCCAAGGTCATGGGATGAAATTTCCAACAGCCCTTTGGCTGCGTGGATTGAAGACACTTTCGGGATTGAGGAAGAATCAGACGGTCACCTTCGCCGCCGCAAACCTATAACGCTGCAGGAAGGGGCGAGAAAGTTATCAGACCTCACAGGCGTTGACGAGGCAACTTGCCTAAAGCGCTTGAAGGAATATTTGCTGGCAGCAAGCAACATCTCTTTGCCAGACAGCCCTGAAGAATTGCCTGTTTTCGGCATCAGGCTTCACCAGTTCATCTCACAAGGTGGGACAGTTTTCGCCACCGTTGAACCGAAGAGCGAAAGACTATTCAGCCTTGAGGGACAAAGTTTCGCCGACAGCAACAGGCTTCTCTTTCCTCTCGCTTTCTGTCGTGAGTGCGGTCAGGATTACTACTTGGTTGTCTTGGACGAACAATCCAGAAAGTTACTGCCTCGCCCGCCTTTGCCTGGTTTTGAAACGGAGTTGGAAGGAATCGTCGGCTATTTGATGTTGGACGAAGATGGGAGATGGAGTTGCGATGCCGAGCATCTGCCCGATAACTGGACGGACGAAAACGGTAGAGTGAAATCCAACTACAGAAGGCGGCTGCCAAGGGAAGTTTGGGCTTTGCCCGATGGAACGGTGAAGCAAGAAGGAAGTGAAGGTGTCCACGCTTGGTTCATCCCTCGCCCGTTCGGTTTCTGTCTAAACTGCGGGCAAGTCTACCTGCCTCAAGAGAAGGAATTTCGCAAATTAGCGTTTCTGGCTGCAGGTGGTCGTAGCACCGCGACAACTTTGATAATCGTCTCAGCCCTCGGTCACCTTGAAAGGGATGAACGAGTTGACGCAGGTGCCAAGAAAGTCCTCAGTTTCACCGATAACAGGCAGGATGCTGCCCTACAATCCGGTCACTTCAACGATTTCGTCGAAACGGCACTGCTAAGGTCCGCTTTGGTTGAGGCTTTGAGGAAAAACGAAGAACTCACCCATGACCAAGTCGCAGACGCTGTTTACGAAGAAATGGGTTTGGATGTGAAAGATTTCGCCAAAGACCCACGATTAGACCCAAACTCTCCTGCTGCCTCTCGCGCCAAACAAACTTTCAAGGAACTGCTTGCTTACAGAATCTACGAGGACTTGCGCTACGGTGGACGGGTGACGATGCCTAACCTTGAACAGGTAGGACTCTTGAGGGTGGAGTATCTTGGGCTTAAAGAGTTGAGTGAAGATGAAAGCAAATGGGAAGGCGTGCCATTGATGGGAAGACTGTCTCCAACTGAGCGTTACGATCTCTTGCGCAGCATTTTGGACAGGATGAGACAATGGTTGGCAATTGAAGCCCATTTTCTGGACAGTGACCACCTGAAGCGTTTCCGAGATAGAGCGTTAGAGAATTTAAGTGAACGATGGTTTGGCGAGAACGAGTCGCTGAGGTCTCCCACTTGGTTTGTCTTAGGTCCGACAAGCAGCGCAAACGAAAGAAGCCTCTCTTTCAGAAGCCGATTAGGACGGGATATTCGGAGGTTTGCGGCAAGGCGAGGAGTTTCTTTGGACACAGAGCGATATGAGGTTTTCATCAAGCAGGTCATGGAGCATTTGCGAAGTTATGGTATCGTCCACAGTGAAACTGGGAGGAGCGGAGTGCAACGCTTCAGGGTGAAGTGGTCAGCAATCTTGTGGCGGCGAGGTGATGGGCAAGTCCCGAAAGATGTTCTACAGGAGGAAAGGCAAATTGAAGCGCTGAGGGAAGCAGTGGGAAGGACTATCAACGATTTCTTCCGAAACCTTTACAGTGACATCGGGCTGAACTTGAAAAGGTTTTGGAGCGGCGAACACACAGCCCAAGTCGCTTACGAACGAAGGCTACAGCGGGAGGAATTGTTCAGGACAGGAGAATTGCCTTGCCTCTTTTGCTCACCGACAATGGAATTAGGCATAGACATTCGCGACTTGCATATTGTCCATTTGCGCAATGTCCCTCCGACACCGACAAACTACGCTCAAAGGAGTGGGAGGGCAGGTAGGGCAGGTAAACCAGCGCTTGTTTTTACCTACGCTGCTTTCGGAAACTCCCATGACCAGTATTTCTTCCGCCGCAGAGAGGAAATGGTGGCAGGTCGTGTCCGACCGCCTCGTTTGGATTTGACCAATGAGGATTTGATAGCGACCCACATCCACGCTATCTGGCTTGCAAAGACGGGAGTCTCTTTGGGGCAAAGTGTGGACAGCGTGTTGGAGTTGAACGAAGAAGCGAATTTCCCTATGAAGCCTGAGGTTCGCCAGCAAATCAACTTATCCGAACCGAACTTGAAAGCCTGCCTTGATGAATGTTGGCGAGTCCTTCAGGACTTATTGCCAGATTTAGAGAAAACGGATTGGTTTTCGGAAGACTGGCTGGAACGACAGTTGAAAGAAGCGCCAGAGAAATTTGACAGAGCCTTTGACCGTTGGAGGGAATTGTATCGCATCGCAGAGCAAGAACTCAGGTCAGCAAATGAGGAACTGCAGCAGGCAATCAGGGATAGGGAGAGGCAAAGAAGGGCTGAAAGAAGACAAAGGGAAGCGATCAGACAAAGGAACTTGCTTTTGCAGGTTGAAACCCGACCAGAGGAATCTGACTTCTATCCTTACCGTTACCTTGCCAGCGAGGGATTTTTGCCGGGTTACAATTTCCCTCGCTTGCCTTTGAGAGCTTTTGTCCCTTACGGTGAAGGCGAATTTATCTCCCGCCCTCGCTTCCTGGCACTCACTGAGTTTGGACCGAGAAACATCCTTTACCATGAGGGTGCAAAGTATCGTGTTGTCCGTTCCTACCTTCCACCCGGCGGAATTGAGATGAGGTTGAGACGAGCAAAGTGGTGCTTGGAATGCGGGTATTTCCATGAAGGCTCGGAAGCCGATGCAAGTGTGTGCTCAAATTGCGGGTCCGTTTTGGATGGAAGCAACAGCATCGCAACTGACAGGTTGTTTGAGATGACCAATATTGAGGCTTGGCGGGTTGAGCGAATTTTCTGCGATGAAGAGGAGAGGCTCCGCTACGGTTTTAAAGTGACGACCCATTTCCGTTTCGCTCCGGGTCACGACGGCAAGAAACGATGCGTCTCTGCAACAGTTTTTGGGCAAGGGAACGAGATACTGGCGACGATGGCTTACGGTGCCGCTGCTTCCCTGGTTCGCATCAATCATGGTTGGAGGACTGCGAGGGCAGAAGGGTTTGGAATTGACCAAGCGACTGGTTATTGGGCGAAATCTCAAGAGACGGAGGAGAGCGATGTCCCAGACCCAGAGATTCACATGCCACCGACAATGGTTGTCCGCATTTTCGTTCAAGACACTCATGACATCATGCTGTTTGGTTTACCTGAGGCTGAAGAAAGGGATGAAGAGTTTTGGGCGTCACTTCAGTATGCGCTCCTTAGAGGAATGCAAGTGGCGTTTGAATTGGAAGAGAACGAGTTGGCGGCGGAAAGAATTGGGCAGGGTAAAAATAGGCGGATCTTGTTCTGGGAAGCAGCGGAAGGAAGCATGGGAGTCTTGAAGAGGTTGGTTTCATCTCAAGATGCCCTCGCTCAAGTTGCACGGGCAGCACTTGAGGTTTGTCATTTTGACCCACAAACGGGCGAAGATAAGCGACCTGAGTGTGTCAGAGCCTGCTACGATTGCCTGCTGTCTTACAACAACCAATTGGACCACCTCAAGTTAAACCGTCACGCGGTAAGGGATTATCTGTTGTTCCTAAGTCAAAGCCAAACTCAACCTTCAAGCACTCTCCGTTCCTACGATGAACAATACGAGTATTTGCGCAGCAGAACTGACCCAGAATCGGAGTTAGAGCGGCGCTTTTTGGATCACCTGTATCGGACGCGCCGAAGACTGCCCGACGATGTTCGCCGCTACATCCGAGAAATCCCTTGTGAGGCAGACTTCTTCTACGAGCCAAATATCTGCGTTTTCTGCGACGGTGCCGTTCATGACCGACCGGGGCAGCGGGCAAAAGATAGGGAGATCCGCACCCGACTGAAAGAGAGGGGCTATCGCGTCATCGTCATCCGATATGACTGCGATCTTGAAGAACAAATAGACGATCACAAGGATGTGTTTGGCGTTTCAAAGTGAGCGGCAAAATGACAGTGCCCTAAGGTGGTGACGGGTCATGGAATCAATCAAGGAATTCGCCGCAGCGATCGTTCCCGTGCTGTTGCCCTACGGCATAAAGCGGGTGGCGATCTTTGGTTCTTTCGCCCGAGGCGAGGCGGGTCAAGAGAGCGACATAGACATCTTGGTGGAATTCCAGGAGCCGAGGCGAAAGCCTCTCGGGCTTTTGGCTTGGGTCCGTTTAGAGCGCGAACTTTCCCAGAAGTTAGGTCGGAAAGTTGACTTGGTTTCCTTTGCCGGCCTGCGACCGAAGCTGAGGGAAGAAATTGAGAAGGAGATGGTGGTCGTCTATGAAGCGGCGGAGTGACAAACTCCTCTTAGAAGACATGCTCTCGGCAATTGATCAAATTGAGAAATATCTTGAAGGGATTTCTTTTGAGGATTTTTGCCGTGACCAGATGAGACAAGATGCCGTTGTGAGGCGGTTAGAGGTCATCGGCGAAGCGGCTCGGTTCCTTTCTGAGGATTTCCGTAGCCGTTATCCTCAAATCCCTTGGCAGGACATCATCGGAATGAGGCATAAACTCGCCCACGATTACTTTGAAGTTGACCTTCGCGTCGTTTGGGATACCGTGCAAATTGATTTGCCTCAGTTGAAGTTATGGTTGCAGGAAATTTTGGAGAGGGGTGAAGGGTGATGCCTCAATTTCAACCTGGAGCGCTGGTTTGTGTGAGGGACAGAATTTGGGTCGTGCTCCCTTCAGATAACGAAGACCTTTTGCTTTTGCGCCCGTTGAGTGGCACGGACGAAGAGATTACTGGAATCTACTTGCCGTTGGAAGGAAAAGAACTGCAAGAAGCAAAGTTCCCAGAGATAGAACCTAAAACAACTGCAGGTTTTGCCGACATCGTTTCAACGCGCCTTCTTTGGAACGCTGCAAGGCTGCTCCTGCGGGATGGTGCTGGTCCGTTCCGTTGCCTTGGTAAGTTGTCCTTTCGCCCTCGCCCTTACCAGTTCGTCCCACTGATGATGGCGCTAAGGCTCAACCCGATTCGGTTGTTCATCGCCGATGATGTCGGTATCGGAAAGACTATTGAAGCGGCGTTGATTGCTCGTGAGATGTTGGACCGAGGCGAAATTAAGCGCCTTTGTGTCCTCTGTCCACCTTACCTTTGCGAGCAGTGGCGGAAAGAACTCTGGGAGAAGTTCCACATTCCCGCTGTCGTCATTCGTTCAGGAACAGTCGCTCGGTTGGAAAGGGAAGTCCCTCCGGGCGAGTCTATCTTCGGCTACTTCCCTGCCATCGTCGTGAGCATTGATTACGCAAAGATGGAGCGGCACAGGGACAATTTCCTGCTTCACTGTCCAGAGTTCGTCATCGTGGACGAAGTTCACGGTGCCGCTCAACCGCCGGGTCAAAACCGAGCACAACAACAGCGTCACGAGTTGCTCAAAGAAATTGCGAAAGACCCAAACCGCCATCTCGTTCTTTTGACCGCAACACCTCACAGCGGTGTTGAAGAATCTTTCCGCTCACTTTTGGCTCTACTTGACCCAGAATTTGGCGAATACAATCTAGCTGAATTGACGCAGGAGCAAAAGGACAAATTGGCTCGCCATTTTATTCAGCGCCGCCGAGGAGATGTCCGTCGCTGGCTCGGAGAAGAGACGAAGTTTCCAGAGCGAGAACTTTTGGAAGTGACTTACACTCTATCGCCTCCCTACAAGCAACTTTTCACCGAAGTTTTCCAGTTCGCTCAAAAGTTAGTTCGGCGCGGGATGGAGGAGAGAGGTTGGAGGCAAAAGTTGTGCTACTGGAACGCTTTAGCAATCCTTCGTTGCGTTATGTCCAGTCCAGAAGCGGCAGAACGGACATTGATGGCTCACGGTGGGCGCGTCGTGGAAGAGAGTGACGAAACTGGATATGACCCGACCATCTTTGACCCAACAGAGCGAGAGACCGTTGTGGACACTGAACCGAGCCATAGGATAGGAGAATTGGCACAAGCAGCAGAACTTTTGTCCGAAAGCGAAAGGCGCAAACTTAGGGAGTTTGCTAAAAGGGTAGCAGCACTAAAGCACACTAACGCGGACACGAAACTCATCAAGTTGGTTGAGGTTATCCGCAACCTTTTGAGGGAAGGTTTCCATCCCATCGTTTGGTGCCGCTACATAGCGACAGCAGATTATGTGGCGGAAGGGTTAAGAAAGCACCTGCCAGAGGATGTAACTGTTTACTCGGTGACAGGCACTTTGCCTGAAGACGAAAGGAATCGCCGAGTTGAGGAGTTAGCAAAACACAGGAAGCGGGTTTTGGTCGCTACCGATTGCCTTAGCGAGGGCATCAACCTGCAGGAACACTTCACAGCGGTCGTCCACTATGACCTGCCATGGAACCCAAACAGGCTTGAGCAAAGAGACGGTCGTGTTGACCGTTTCGGGCAACCTGCAGAGAAAGTCAAGAGCGTTTTGCTTTACGGTCGCGATAACCCAGTTGATGGAATCGTTTTGAGGGTTTTGCTGAACAAAGCGAGGGAGATTTACCGAGCAACCGGAGTTTCCGTCCCTGTTCCCGGAGATAGCGAAAGCGTCACTGAAGCCATAGTCCGAGCCCTTTTGCTCCGATACGCTTCTCTCCCTACCTTTGAGCAACTTCCGCTTTTTGAAGCGGAACTGTCGGAAGTCAGGGAACTGCACCGTAGGTGGGATTGGGTGGCGCAAAGGGAGAGAGAAAGCCGAACGAGGTTCGCTCAAGGATCATTGAAGCCGGAAGAAATTGAGCGTGAAATCAGGGAAATGGACAATGTCCTCGGTGACCCTGATGCTGTCAGACGATTTGTCTTGGACGCGTGCCAGCGCTTGGGCGTGACAGTTTACCGCCTTAACGACGATGTTTGGGAACTTCATTTTGAAAGGTTGCCTTCCGTCGTCCGTGACCGAATCAACTTACCGCCAGAGCAAATTCCAACTGACGGGAGTTGGAGAATCACTTTCACCTCTCCACCGCCAGAAGGTGCCATTTACATTGGTCGTAATCACCCACTTGTCGTTGCCCTCGCAACTCACATCCTTGAAAGCGCCATTGACAACGCACCTAACGCACCTGCCAGAAGGTGCGGTGCTTTCTTCACCGATGCTGTTGAGAAACTGACAAGCATCTTCATCTTGCACCTTCGTTTCTTGTTGCAGGAAGAGGGCAAACAACCCATGCTTGCTGAAGAAGGGTTGGTCATAGGTGTGGAAGGTCTCTCCGAAGTTCGCTGGCTTGAGACTGAACAAGCCCTCAATTTGCTGGACACCGCCCAACCGACGAGGAACATGTCGGCAGAAGAGCAATCTGAGTGGGTTCAAGAGGCGCTGAACTTGTGGCAAGAAAGGAAGGCAGATGTTCAACACATCGTTGACCAAAGGGCGAAAGCCCTTCAAGAGGCTCACAGGCGAGTTCGCAAGTTGCTCAAAGAGGCACCCGTTACTGTTAAACCTCACCCGCCAGAACTTTTGGCAGTCTATGTCCTTGTGCCAGGGAGGTGATGAGAGGTGAGCGTCAAAAATCGCGTGAAGTCACTTAGCCAGCATATTCAAGCCACGCCTCAAAATCTCCTTCGCCAACGCTTGATAACTGATTCCTCTTTGCTTGGCAGCCTCTTTCAACTGACCAAGCAACTCCTCATCCAGACTCAAAGTGACCTTCTTTTTCCTACCCGCTTGCCATCTGCTGCTCACGATCCGCTTCCTTCTTCGCCGTTTCAGTTCCAAAACAATATCGTCGGCAGGACCTTCCAAAAACTCATCAACATCAACCTGCTCCCAAAAGGCTCTCTCTTCTTCTTCGCTGCTGAACTTCGGTATGACAGGTCGCTTTCGCTTAGCCATCTCAATTCACCTTTCCTTTCTCCTGAATCGACGCAGTTGCTTTTTGCCTTTCGGTTCGTAGGCAGTTATGACGCGAAAGGTGTCAGGTTTTTCCAGAGCCAGAACAATCACCAAAGGTCTTCCCGCTTCGGTGCGACCGAAAGCAATATAGCGCCTTTCTCCGCTTTCGGAAGGATAAGTGCGGTAAATTGCCGGTTTGGCTTCAAGAGCCTCAAGGACTTCCTCCCAAGTCACCTGATGCTTCTTAGCCATGTGCTCTTTCGCCCTTTTAGTCGCATAGACCCTCCTGACACGGTTGGACACTCTTCCCCCACCTTACCTTTTTCCATCCATCACCTTCCACTGCTCGCCGCTTACCATTCTGAACCATTCAAGCCAATTTGTCAAACAAAGACCTGTCACTGTCGTTCGGTTTATCCAGAACGGAGGTGAGAGGCAGTGCCTCGTTTCCCGAGTTTGAAGGTGGAAGGTGGATTGTTGGGCGGTGATTTGATAGAGCAAATCTTTGCTGGTGAGGCTGAAGGGCAGCGACCGCAAGACTTCGGTCTCCCTTCCGATGTGGCTTTCAGCGACCATTTAGCCTTCCTTTGGAACCGAAGCAGGGAACTTTGGGAAAGTTTCCAAAGTCGGTTGGAAGCGTTGCCTCAAGATGACCCAGCGACATCCCTAACCCGTGACCGCTTTGTCATCCCTTTGCTTGAATTGCTTGGATACCAACCGACTTACCAACGGGAAGCCATTGAGGTTGACGGTCGTCGCTACCACCTTTCCCACCGCGCTGAACCTTCCGACGAAGCACCCTTCATCCACATCGTCGGCATCCGCCAAAGCCTTGACCGACTACCGCCTTCTGGTCCTCGCATGTCTCCTCACGCTTATGTCCAAGACTTTCTCAACCGAACCGAACACCTTTGGGCGATTGTGACCAATGGTGCAATCTTGAGGTTGCTCCGCGACAGCCAATACCTTGCCCGTCAAGCCTTCATTGAGTTCAACTTGCAGGAAATGTTCGCCAACG
>Ga0079992_132793_pt1 | contig 16640 bp, 18 predicted proteins | sample FaiFalFF_MnMetaG_3_FD_69197 | JGI IMG/M metagenome (GOLD analysis project Ga0079992, IMG submission 69197) | Freshwater microbial communities from Yellowstone National Park, Wyoming, USA - Fairy Falls B (FF_Mn_B) MetaG (SPADES assembly) (version 2) | ecosystem: Environmental > Aquatic >... | reverse complement strand
CAAATTCCACAATCTTAAACAAACACCCCCGCTACTACGGCGTTTACCTGCGATACATCGAGAAATTCAAGGATAGACCAAGAAAACACTGGAAAGCCACACTTCGGGTCGCCCGAAGGATAATCATAGACCTCAAACGACTAGTCAGAGAAAACGGACGACAGACCCCCAGGCATATAGGCTGGGCCCGGGCGGCGGAAAACCCCGGTCCCGGTTTTGATAAACCCATCCTCCCTTATTAGGGGAGGTTTTGCTTTAGGTTCCCGTGTCTGGGGTTCCGAGTCCGCTGATGGTGCCCAGCCAAACCCCCTCTCCCCTCCTTTCCTTCACTTTCATGTTTACTGTTTTAGCTTTTCGCTCTTAATCCATTTTGTGTTGGTGTTTATAGGTTTTCCCCATCTAGGGCGTGTCCAATTGTTGTTTAGTACCTTGCTTCTCTTCTTTTTATGCTTCGTAGGTGGGTATGAGAGTTTATTGTATTGGATTTGTGATGGCTGGCTTGGATTATGTCTTGGTTCTGATGGGCTTTAGGTTTGGGAGGCCCCCTAGGCTTTACGTTAAGGAGACGAGAACACCCCTAAGAATCACAGTAAAGTGGACCTATGAGTAGTTGGACACGCCTGACTGGCCTTTAGGTTATATGTTTTCCCACTTCGGGTTTATCATGCCGCATCCGACGTAAAAGCGTCAAGCCTTGTCTGAACAGTCTGCGGCCCCGTCTTCTTCGAGGGCGTGAAAAGGTCCAGTACAGTTTCAACAGCCGCCATCGTCCTCTCCTTAAGGTATGGGTTGCGGAGGCGTTGGACGGCAATCTCCCTAGCAAGCTCGAGATATTTCTCGACGGCGCCGCGGAAGACCGTTAGTGAGAGCTCCTGCTGGCAGCTCGGACATCTCCCGCTCAGCGGCAGCCTCCTGAATTTCCTGTTACACTTCTTACATCTGAAGTTCTGAACCATGAAGGCTCTGACGTTTCCGATTATGTCGGGCAGTATGTGTGAGGAGACGATGCTGTCGACCAGCGCCGAGTCTCTGACACCGGCCAGCCTGTCCATCAGCTCCAGCTGCCCATATATCTTGTCCATCATGGTCTCAAGCGATTTGTAGGCGGAGACTATGCCCGCCACAGTTAGCCTGCTCTGTGGATGCGTGTAGCCCGCCCCGACGCCCTGCGTACCTGCTGACAGGTCGTCCCCCAATGTCCTGACAAGGCCTTTAACGGAATCTATCTTCGAACCCCGTAGGGCCTCTCTGTAGAACTCCGCCGGTATTGTCCACCATATGTCAACGTTGTGGGCCTGCTCGTCAACCTCTTCAGGGTAAACGATGCGTGTGATAAGCAGAGGTGTGTCCATTTTTCCGCCTATTCTATCCGGTATGTAAAGCCTTGAAAAATTCATCAACACGTCGGCGAGCAGCATGACGCTGTCCTCGTCCCCGTCGCAGTCCCTCCTCTTCGCCGCATGGAAAGCTGGATGCGCGAAGTTTACCTCTGCGTCGACGAATCCTATAACCCGCCCCACAACACCTACGTATGTGTGGGGTGAGAGCCCTACGACTAGGTGTCCTATAAGGTCCTCGGGCCTCTCCAGCTTGTAAAGCCTTTCCATCCCCGCTCCATGCTGGAGCAGGTCATCGACAAAGCGTGAGACTTTCAGAAGGTGCTCGGCAGCCTTTCTGGAGAGGATTATGTCCTGCAGCTTCAGCTCACATACTTGGTTTTCCGATACAAGAGGGTCTCCTTTGACGTCGTGTGTGTATCCGAGGGCTCTGAGGCGTTCTACTTTCATGCCTATCATTGAGGGGGTGAAATGTGTTAGGGGGGCGTTTGTTGCGTCGAAACGAACTGTGCCGTCCTTGTAAACCGTAAGCCCGTACCTAGCCCGCAAAATACCTTTCAAGACTGTTTCAGGCGTCTTTGTGAAGCTTGTCAAACCCCTGACCCCGCTCAGCCTAGGCGGCGCAGCCTCACCTATTTTACGCAGGGCTTTCGAAATCTCCTCCTTAATTTCGGCGCGCTGTGTTGATGAGTATGAGACGCGGCCGCCGCACCTGCTGCAGGTCTCGACAACTTTGTCCTGGTATTCTGCTCTACATCTTTCACAGACTCCTAATAGGACGGTGTGGCCGCCGCATCTTCGGCAAACAACCTCCCAGCCCTCATACCCGCAGCCCACGCAGCGTCTCCTAACCAACTCAGCCGCCACAACATCAAGATCGGAGAGGTCTCTGAGAGACCCGCCCGCAAGCCCTACCGGGAAGAGGAAATGCACGGACGGGCTCATACGTCTCGGCCCAGCCTTCTCAGGCCTCCCCATACGGGCTGTCAGGCTCGACCCAACCTTATCCCTGACATCAATCCCCGAAAGCCTCCTAAGGTTCTCCAAAGTATCGACGGAGGGGTCCGGCTCGAACGGCTCGCCTGGTCTAAGCAGTTCACGTAACACCAAGTAGTTTTCATAGCTGAGGAGAATTCTGTCCTGCCGCACCCGGTGCTCAACGAGGAGCGCTTCGAGCTTTTCCTTCACGGGTTGTGTTAACGGCATAGCAGCCCATCCGTCTAGGAGGACCGGTTCCTGAGACATCCAATCCCTCAGCAGCTGAATATCCTCTGGCTTGATATTCCGCCAGAAGTAGAGATATTTCGGGTGTAGGGGGACGCGGGCTTTACGGCTTAGCCTCAAGGCTTCATCAACAGTAGGCATTGTTCTCAACGGGTCTTCAAGGAGTCTGACAATCGTCCTGACAGGTACGCCCGTCTCACTGGCAAACCTCTCCAACCCCGTCTCCAAAACCTTTGAAGCCAGGTCGTTCCTCCACCACTCCTCACAATACCCGGCGGGTCTGAGCTTTACGTTGTTCTCGACACAGTCGCCCACGGAGACAAGTATGTCTCCTAGAAACAGCACTTGGTCAATCTTGTCCGCAACAGCCGTGTAGACATCTTCTGTCGAAACTCTGTATACGTCTCCGTCCACCGTTTTTACGACTGGTGGCTCGATGGTGTCCACGGGCGTGACTATGCCCCCCTTTCCAGGGAAGTCTGTCTTAAGCTGCGTCCCCGTCACCACATAGCCTTTGAGGACTTTCATGCTCATGGGGTGGAGGCCGAACGCCGCCATCCCGGTGGCGAATGCTCTTCCATATCTTATCCTGAAGCCGCCGAAGGTGTTTGAGAGGGAGAAGACCGGCCGTCCCCCTATAACCTCCAGAGCCCGCTCTTCCTCCTCGTCCTGTGTTAAGGATGCCGCGGCAAGCTCCTCAATCCAATCCCATCCAGATATTCCCAGAGACCTCACGATGTTCAGGACCTTCTTAGCCCGCCCGACTATCCCGTCGTTCACAACCCTGAGCGCCCCACCCCTGAGATAGTTTGTCTCAACCCTCTCAAGGTCGCGGTGTGATGAAACAAGGATATCATCTGTTGCGACGCCGGTGATCTCGACTGGTGTCATCCTGTACGCGTAGGCTATGAGGCGGTCGGGTACGTTGTACTGGAACCTTCCGACCTGTCTTATGTATGTTCTCAGCTCCTCGACGAAACGTCTAACCTCCTCCTCCCGCGGCTTGAACCTGTCTAGGCCGTAAAGCCTCCTCACATAGTCGGCCAGCACAACCACTGTGGCCAGCTCCGTACCCCCAGCCGCCCTTATGGGGCCCGCAAAGTACACCGCCAGATACTTGCTGCCGTCGTCGTTATCCTTGACCCTGACGTGCGAAATGCCTTCGGAGGGGGCTGCGGTGATGCATGGAGGAGTTAGGATAGCTAGGGATGTGCATATTGCCTGTTTAAGAACCTCCTCAGGCTCCGCGCCTATGTTGGAGTAGATTATCTCCTCGCTGAGCTTGAAGGCGAGGCCTATGCCGGAGAGCCTACCTCTAAGCCCCTTTATCTTCTCAGCAATCCCCGGAGGGCCGACGAGCAGCTCAACCCTCTCCTCAATCCTGTCCGCGAAAACAGTCTCCACGTAGGGCAGCGGGTCGTTGGTCCGCCTCCTATACTCGGAGGCAACGCCGTAAACCCGCTCCACCTCTTTCAAAAGGCTTGCACGATACTCTTCCAGCCCCAGCTCGGCCACATATGCATGCTACATCGGTTGGATTTATGCACAACTAGGTGGGAAAAGTCCGAGGTCGTCAACAAGAACTACTCCTTGGCCGCACGCCTCCGTATATAGGGGTGTAGCTAGATGCTTTTGCCTCATGAACTCGCTCAAGCTTAGTATTATGGGCTCAACACCGGCGGGCGGCGGACATCTCTCCAGAAGACAGTCCATCCTCTCCAAAGGATTGCCAGGGGCTTTTTCCACAACGATGAGAACGTCAACATCGCTCCATTCGTTAAAGTCTCCGCGGGCGTAGGAGCCGATCAAGACTACGGAAACCTTTTCAAAACATGCCTTGACTCTCTCGGCAAACCCTCGGGCCGTCCGGATGGCTTCTTCACGCATCAGCCGTCTCTGCTCAACGATGCCCAAACGGCTTTCACCCATTCAACAACCTTGGCAGCCCTATCCAAAGCCCCTCAGCCTCCCCACTTGAAAAATATTCCTCGGGAAAGCCCGACTCCCAAACATCAAGGTACCGTGTAGCGGTGTAGTATTTATCAAGCCTCATGCAGTTATCCGCAACCCATTCAACACGCCCGCCGCTAACCTCAAACACTTTATCCACAAGTTTTATCGGACTGTGGCTGAAGGCGGGTTTTCCAACACCCCAGAGAAGAGCTTTCAAGGCTTTGCTGCAAGATCTCTCTGTGATTGGAATGTGTGATGCTGGGGGTGTTAGATGTTTCCCTGCTGAACGTTGTACTGTGTTGTGTTAAGTCTTTGGACGAATTCGTCGAAGGGTTCGCCGATAACTATGCCTTTCTCAGGCTCTATTACGAAGACGTACATCGTTGAATCCATGCTCGACCACCTCATCTTTCTCACGTAGATCGTGCGGACAAGCCTGCCGCCCACCTGCCTGACCCCTAGGACGATGACGCCCGAGGCCAGAAACTCCTCAAGCATAAACCTGCTCATCCTCTTGGAGCCGGTCGGTATGTCGGTCGTCATCAAAGTCGTCACACCAAACCTTTCCTCGATCATTGTGATAATTTCACGGAGGTATTCGCGGACGTAGAACTCGTCTTTAGCTCCTTGGGCTAGGGCTGAGACGGGGTCGAGGACAAGCCTTGAGAACCTCCTCCCCCTGGTGGCGTTGTAGATTGCGTCGACGAATGCCCTGCTCTCCTTACCGTATTTCCGCGCCTCCGATGCGTAAAGCCTCAGCTCAAGAGGTATGAAACGCCCCGCCTCCATAAAGGCCCAGAAATTCCAGCCCAGCGACTCGGCACCCCTCAAAACACCCTCTATGCGCTCGTCGATGGTTACGTAGACACATGTCTCGTTCCGCGTCAAACCGTTAAGCAGGAACTGGAGCGAGAGGATTGTCTTACCCACACCCGTCTCCCCTGTGACGAGGTATGTGCGTCCCTTGATGAACCCCCCACCCAGCATCTCGTCAAGCTTGGGGTTCCCCGTCGACAGCCGTTCACTGACCTCCATGCCTTCTGGGAAAACGACAGATGATATAAACTAATAACATATGGGAAATTCGACTTCAGGGTTCCGGCTGAAACGCTTATATCTAACCGGTAAATGTCCAAGACCGTTCCGGAGCATCTGTCGCCAACAGTCAAAGGAGACGAAGACCAGCCTCTTACATGATTGACGGCGTAAGTGTGGCCGGCTTGCTCGTAAAACCTTGGGGTGGTTTGTTGAAGAAACTGTATATTATTCTAGCATAAACTGTTTGACAGGGACATGAGGACAGGGATGCATGGGTTTATCTTCTCTGCGTTGGCGAGGAGTGGGTTAGAGCTGCTGGCTGCTGAGGTCTCCGGTTATTTAGCAAAGCTTCTTAGCCGGTAGGTTTTATGTGGGGGCCTGCTATGGGTTCTGCTGAAGTGTTGGAGGAGGTTGCCGGGGAGGTTCGTGTATGCAGGCTATGTCCTCTCTGGGAGAGGAGGCGTAACGCTGTCCCCGGTGAGGGTAACCCGTCGGCGGAGATCATGGTTGTGGGTGAGGGCCCGGGTGAGGAGGAGGATTTGCAGGGTAGGCCTTTTGTGGGCAGGGCGGGCAGGTTGTTGACAGAGGCCTTGGCCAACGCAGGGCTTAGGCGTGAGGATGTATACATAACGAACGTCGTCAAGTGCAGGCCGCCGGGCAACAGGGAGCCGACACCGGAGGAGAGCAAGATATGTGTCGAGAAATATCTCCGCAGACAGATGGAGGCCGTCAACCCCAGGGTTGTGCTGCTTCTCGGCGCGGTCGCCGTCAAAACCCTACTAGGAATAGGCTCTGTGACAGCTGTGAGGGGTAGGGCATTCACTAAGGGCGGGCGTGTATTCTTCTGCACATTTCACCCTGCGGCCGCACTCTACAACCCCGGCAACAAGCCTGTTTTCTTCAAGGATGTTGCGGCGGCGAGGGAGCTGGCTGAAAGTCTCAGAGGTTTTCCGAGGCAGAAGACTTTGGACGGGTTCTGACAGGGGGTGGTTGTCTTGAGGCTTCAGCGCCCGTTCTATGACCGTGACACGGTTGAGCTGGCTATTGCCCTGCTGGGAAAGGTCCTTGTCGTCGGCGGGAGGCGTTGCAGGGTCGTGGAGGATGAAGCGTATGTGAAAAACGACAGGGCCAACCACGCCTACAGGGGGATGACGCCGCGGAACCGCAGCATGTTCGGCCCGCCTGGAACACTCTACGTCTACATGGTGCACAACCATTTCTGCATGAACGTGGTCAGGGGCGGGGGTGAGGCGGTTCTCATAAGGGCGCTGGAGCCGTTGCAGCCTGTTGACGGCAGGCTTGACGGGCCCGGCAGGCTCTGCAAAACCCTGGGAATAGATAGGTCATATGACGGCCTCGACCTCTGCAGCTCAGACCGCATTTGGTTTGAGGATGACTGCTATAGGGTTGGGAGAGTTGCGGTCACACGGCGTATTGGTGTGACGAGGGACGTGAACAGGCTGCTGAGGTTCTACATCTACGGGAGTCCATGGGTTTCGCGTAAAAACTCGCCCCCCGTAAGGCGTGTGATTGAGATGTAGGTTGGAAAACCTTATTACAGACAGAGGTTTGTGAGTTGGCATGGAGACGGTTTCCAAGACGTTTGACCTAAAGCTGACGGAAAGGGCTGCCAAGAAGATTGCCGAGCTTATCAAGTCAGAGGAGAACAGCAACCTCGCCCTCAGGATATACATTACGGGCGGCGGCTGCGCGGGCTACAGGTATGGGATGGCCCTTGACGACAACGTCTATGAGGACGACGTGGTTGTTGAGGCCCACGGCGTCAAGGTTGTGGTGGACTCCTTCAGCGCCCCATTCCTTGAAGGCAGCGAGATCGACTACGTCGAGGACGTGATGGGTTCAGGGTTTTCGATAAACAACCCCAACGTAGCCTCAACCTGTGGATGCGGACACTCTTTCTCAGCAAAAAGATGCTGAGATGAAGCCTGAGGCCGGCGACAGGGCCCCCGACTTCGTACTCCCCGACGCAGAGGGGAGGAAACACAGCCTCAGAGACCTCCTAGCGGGACATAAAGCACTCGTCCTCTACTTCTACCCAAAAGACGACACACCGGGCTGCACAACCGAGGCCTGCGGGTTCAGGGACTCGCTGCCCAAGCTGAAGGCGCGCGGGGTTAACGTGGTCGGCGTCAGCGTCGACGGGCCAGAGTCCCATAAGAAATTCATCAAGAAATATAACCTGAACTTCACTCTGCTCTCCGACGTCGGTGGAAAGGTTGCATCTCTCTACAATGCCTACAGCGAGGAAAAAGGCAGGGCACTGCGTAAAACATTCATCATAGATGAAAAAGGCGTCATTAGGGCGGCCTACCACAAGGTTCACGCCGAGGGCCATGACGGCGAGGTTCTAGCTAAGCTGGAGGAGCTCGGTCTCTGAATACTTCCCTGTAGTAGCGGCAGTATTCCTTAACGGGGCATATACCGCATTTTGGCCGCGGCTTACGGCATATCTCTCGGCCGAATCTGACGAATAGCATGTTGATGTAAGGCAGGGCTTCACGTGGGGCCAACGATGTTATCTTTGCTTTGACCTCCTCATAGCCTGCGTCTTCGCCGGCGAGACCCAGTCTCTTGGCAACAGTTTCCACATGGGTGTCAACCGCCACTTCAGGACGCCTGAACACGGCCGAGAGAACAATGTCGGCTGACTTTGGGCCGATGCCCGGGAGCTTCATCAACTCCTCACGGCTCTCCGGAACCCTTCCACCATATTCCTCCAGTATTATGCGGGCGATTTCCTTGATGCGGCGGGCCTTCTGCCTGTAGAACCCGACCGGCCTGATAAGTCTCTGGATGTCTCTGACGCTTGCTTTGGCGAGGTCCTCGGCGCCCCGGTAGCGGCTGAAAAGCTGGCTGTAGGCCTTGTCGGTGTTCTCATCCCTAGTCCTGTGCGAGAGAAGGGCCCCCACCAGGACTTTGAACGGGCTCTCGTCCGAGACATGTAGAGGCTTCAACGTCTCGGGGTAGCGGTCGAAAAGTATCTGCAGGACCTTCTCAAAAACCGCCGCGTCCAACGAAAACACAAAACATACTCCACAAATAAACCCTACCCAAACACCTACTGAGATTTCAAATCCTCTCGCTGGGTTCAATGAAAATGTTTCTCCTGCATTGTGGAGAAGAATATGGAAACATTCAGCCGGAACTTAGAGAGGAAGGGAGAGGCTCGGGAGACAATAAGATTTGTCAAATCACCTACAGGTATAGGCGGCGCAGAGCGGCTATGTGCTTTCTGAAACCATGTGTTGAACCCTTAATAGATGCTGCTGAAAGAGGTGCAGTGAGGTACAGGTATTGAATTTATTTTCAAAAACATTAGCTAGGGGATTAGCTAGGGGTGTTTTTTGGTTTTCTCTCATCATTGCTGTTTTGCTTGTTCAGACTAATTGGTCGTATTTTCTAGGTGTAGGGCCGGAAATCGCGGCAAAGCTTGATGCTTTGATTTACATGTTGAGCTCTAATCAGTTTTTCATGTCAATTCTTGGGATAAACTTCATGCTTACTCTGGTGGCAATCGGATTTTATTCAACCAATAACCGTTTAGTAAGATTACAAAATAACTACTTAGAAATTAACGGTTACACTAGCTGTTCCGAGAAATCGCTAAACAATTTTACGTATGAAAACTACAATGATGCCTTGATTGGATTAGCCTCAACTCGCGCAAAGCATGCGGTTGACCTTTTAGGCATAGCAGCATTAACCTTTATTGCAATACCTGCGGCTCCAGCAATATTTTCTACATACGAGCTTGCTCTACACGGCTTGAAGGTTAGTTGGGTGGTTAGCCTACCACATTTAGTGCTGCAGAACGTGGGCTTGTTAAGTATGTCCAAAAAGGACTTTAACATCACACCATCTGAAATCAGCAAAGAAAACCTGGCCCAAAAAAGCGTTATTTTCGTCCTACCGACCAGCGGTAAAAACATTGACACTGTTAAACAGTCAGCCAACTCGGTTCTAAACTGGGCACAACTTGTAAAGAACATGTATGGTCTCGCCTGCCATCTAGAGCAGTGGGTTGTTTGCGAGGAAAAGGACCATCTGCAGCAGACCGACCGGTACAAGCAGATAGAGAGTCACGGTTCCAGAATTATAGTAGTGCCGGCAAACTATTCCACGTCAAACAACACGCCATACAAGGCCAGGGCTCTCCAATACACATTAGAGCTAATGAAGAATGAGGGTCTAGTTGGTTCAAGCACCTGGATATACCATCAAGATGATGAGACCATGGTCGGTGAGGACACAATACTTGGTGTGATGGATTATGTCTCAGCTGCCCGGCCGGATAACCTCTACGCCGTCGGCATAATTCTCTACCCCAACAGCTGGAAAGGCACACCCGTCAGGGCACAGGAATGCTCAAGAAGCTATGACGACCTAAGACTCATCTACACCACAAAAACACGCGGTTTGCTGGCCTTCGGCCACCATGGCTCACACCTACTTGTGCGAAGCGATGTAGAATACGGAATAGGCTGGGATTTCGGGAATGTAAAAGCCGAGGACTGGATTTTTGGCTTGATGCTCTGGCAAAAGCACAGGCCTAACGGGTCGGTTTTAAAAGGTTTTGCATACGAAAAACCTCCCTTCACAGCCTCAGACCTGCTTAAGCAAAGACGTAGATGGCTGGTTGGTGCAGGACAGGTTGTATTCCGCAAAGACATTAAACTGAGATATAGACTGACCGCACTATATGGCATCTTGAGCTGGCTGTCAGCACTACCCTCCCTCCTAGCTTTCACGTTATCTATCGCACATCCAACCGGGGGGCTGTTTCAATGGTCTGGTTTCATAACGGGTTTTACATGGTTTTCGATGTACAAATATGTCTCAAACGGGTATTCGCTGAACAGGCGCTATATCGAGTTAGAAGGTGGAGGGTTTGGCCCAAGACTTCATTTAGCTGCATCCATCGCTGTGGGTTTGTTCCTCGACAGCCTCTCACCTTGGTACGCTTTATTCAGCAGAAGCAAAGGATTTGAAGTTATAAAGAAAGAGGAGTAGTGGTCTAGTTTTGAAAAAACACACCATACTAACCCTGACACTACTGACGCTGCTCTCACTCGCCGTTACAGCAGGTCAAAGTGTCGAAGATTCTTGTATAGATTTTTCCACACCCTACGACCAAAACTTCAAATGGTATAACACAAACGGTAGCTTACCCGAATATCATGGTGACCACTATCTATTTTCCGGTGGAAAAACAGCAAACGCATATCAAGACGCCGTCTCTAGAAAATCAATTAGGGTAGGTTCGGCTTTCGCCCTCTCGGTTAGGCTTGAAGTCTCATTCAACACAAGAACACCAACAGACAGGGACGAGTTCGCTGTTTTTGTCACAGATGACACAAAAGTTTTTACCGGTGATGAGTTTGGCTTCGTCCTAAGGCAGGGCTCCTTGGTTTTAAACGGCTATATACAGTCACCGCGAACACGGGAATATTTTAAGGAATTCAGGCTGGACAGGCTAGAACCCGGTGTGTCAAAAACCTATGTTTTGAAGGCGGTGTACTCTGAGGTTGAAGGAGAGGGGTTGGTTAGGTTTTTTGTAAACGATATTTTGGTGGCCAGCCATGCTTACCCAATAGTATCTGGTAAAGACTTCTACCTTGTGTTAAGTATGAAAAAGCTAAGCGCTCCACAACATGATACATCCGAAAACAGGGTGAAGATTTACTCCGCATGCATCGTTAACCTTCAACACCAGCCTACAGACATCCACAAAAACACTGTAACGCAACAAGGCACTGACGTAATAGTCCTGCTTAACACTTTGATGGTTATATTATTAGCGGCCATGCTCGCGGGCCTCGCATTTTTTTACGTTAAGACATCTAAGAAACTGGGGAAACCCATTATGGGGTGCACGCCATCTTTAAAAGAAGGGATTACGGGGTTTCCATGACTTGAGTACAAAACCTGCTGAACTAGGTTCCCTGAAGGAGGGTCATAACATCGTCATCGACGGCGAGCCATGCAGGATTGTGGAGGTTGAGAAGAGCAAGCCCGGGAAGCATGGCTCGGCGAAGGTGAGGCTGGTTGCTATAGGCATCTTCGACGAGGTGAAGCGCAGCCTTGTCGGGCCCGCCGACAACAGGGTTGAGGTCCCCATCGTGGATAAGAGGAGTGGGCAGGTCGTCGCAATCTCCTCCGACACAGTCTCGGTCATGGACAACGAAAACCTCCAGATAGTCGAGGTCCCTCTGCCTAAGGACGAGGGGTTGAGGGCAAAGATAGAGCCAGGTGTGTCGGTCGAATACTGGAGCATAATGGGCCGCTATATGCTAGTTAACGTAAAGTCCTAGAGCGGTCTAGGACCAGCAGCTTATAGAGGTAGCCGTCTATAACCGCCTTCAGGCTGGCCTCGACTATGTTGCGTGAAACCCCCGTAGTAGCCCACCTGTTTCCATCGTCCGCAAACTCGATGAAGACACGGACAGCGGCCGCCGTCGCGTCTTTCGCATCAATGACAGATACCTTGTAGTTGATTAGCTGTGTAGAGGAGAGCTGCGGATATTTTTTAAGCACTGCAGCCCTGACGGCCGAGTCGAGGGCGTGAACCGGGCCAACCCCCTCAGCGGTCTCGGTCACAGCCTCGTTGTCTATGTCCATCGAGACAACAGCTCTCGAGGTTACGCGTCCAGCGTCCAAAACCTCCACCCACCAGGTCCTAACCTTAATCCTCTCAACATCCACGCCCACAGCCTTGAGAATGAGGAGCGAAACTGTGGCGTCGGCTGGCTCAAAGTGGTAGCCCTGAGCCTCAAGCCTCTTTATCTCATCCAATATGCTGGAGGCCTGCTCTTTAGTCAGCGACAAACCAAGCTTCGCGGCCTGGTTTACGAGCGCCGCCCGCCCCGCCAGCTCAGAGACAGAGAGAGCCCTCTCCATCCCCAGCAGCGACGGGTCCACATGCTCATAGGTCCTAGGGTTCTTCAGCATCGCATCAATATGTACGCCCCCCTTGTGGGCGAAGGCGTTCACACCGAAAAACGGATAGCCCGGGCTCAACGGAATACCGGATACTTCGGAGACATAGTAGGCGAGCTCCTTGAGCTTTTTCAATCCTTCAGGGTTCTTCAAGACCTTGAAATTCATTTTGAGGGCTAGGTTGGGTATTATCTGTGTTAGGTCAGCGTTGCCACATCTCTCCCCCAGCCCCACCATCGTCCCCTGAACATGCCGAACCCCCTCCAAGACGGCTGCAAGGCTGTTGGCAACGGCCAGGCCGCAGTCATTGTGTGTATGTATCCCAAGCCGGCCGTCGACCTCGCGTCTAACAGTCCTAACTATCTCGCTCACCTGGTTGGGTAATGTTCCGCCGTTTGTGTCGCACAGAACTATTGTCCCCGCACCTGCCTGTCGAGCCCTTCGCAGAACCTCCAGAGCATAGCCGGGGTCTTCCTTGAAGCCGTCGAAGAAATGCTCTGCGTCGAATACAACCTCAACTCCGTGCTCCCTGAAAAACTCCACTGTATCAGAGACCATGTCGAGGTTTTCCTCAAGGCTGCAGCGGAGAACCTCCCGCACATGAAGCGTCCACGACTTTCCGAAGATGATGGCGACAGGGACATCAGCATCCAGTATGGCGTTCAACGACGGGTCCTGCGAAGGCCTCACACCGACCCGCCGCGTGCTACCGAAGGCGCCCAGCCTGCTGTGGGTGAACGAGAGCCTCTTAACAGCTTTGAAAAACTCCTCATCCTTCGGGTTGGAGCCAGGCCAGCCGCCCTCAATAATGTCGACACCGACTTCGTCGAGTTTCTGAGCTATCGTAAGCTTATCGTGCAGGGTGAAGGTTACGCCTCTAGTCTGGGCGCCGTCGCGGAGAGTCGTGTCAAGAACTTCAACGTAATCGATTCAACCACCCCTGCAGGGGATGTGCCGACCATCCTGCATTTAAACTTATACTGGCCCGACAACCCCTATGAAAACAGCAACAGGCTACAACAGTAAATACCGGTGAAGCCGGAATATAGCGGGTGCCTGCTACGGCCACAAGGGATTTTTAGACAAGGTCCCTGAGCTGCTGATGTAGGACATGATTGAGGGGTTCAGGAGGCATGATATTGAGTTAGCTATGCTTAGAGAGGATATGGACAGTCTGAAAGGCTTTATATCACATCACACAATAGGCTTGCTGGATGTCGTTATCGGCGGGCGAGATAGTAAGGCTGCTGAAGTCTGACAAAGATGCTTTGAGGGAGCTTGCTGTCGCCGTAGCCTCGGAGCCTGAGCTGAGGCTTGCTGTGATAAACGCGGTCATCGCAGACGTATCCACAAAACAAGACCTCCAACAACTAAGACAGGAGTTGAAGGGAGAGATAGCCCAGCTTAGGCAAGAGTTGAGGGGGGAGATAGCGCAGCTGCGGCGGGAGATGAACACAAACTTCAGATGGACAATAGGCCTAATAATCGGAATATGGGGAACAACAGTAATCCCACTACTCATGAAAATGGCTGGAGTAATCTAACGCATTAACTCCCCCGAAAACAGCAGAATAAGTATTGTTGCAACAAGAAATCCAGTCTGGGGAGTAATCATATTTGCTGCTAATTTAATTTATATTGCATGGACGGTTTAATAGTTACCGACCCTCCTGTCTAGGTTGGTGGAGTTGTTTGGTTAGGGTTGGGTATGTTAAGCCGTTGAGGCTCCTGGTTAGGAAGAGGGTGGGATATGTTAGGCCGCTAAGGACGGGGGTCCATGGAGGTCAGGATAAAGTACGGGGGATGTCTAACTAGATTTAGTAGCCATAGTTAAAACTGGTTACGAAACGGATGTACCGGAAATTCTTGTCCCAGTCAGCGTTGCGGAGAGGCTTGGATTATTCCCAAGGCTGCCGGACGGCACCATAGTCGAGACAGGCAAGACCGCGTCAGGGTTGATGAAAACATACAGGGTTGGTGGTGCTTCCACAACCCTACTTATAGGGGGGAGCCGAGGCAAGGGATGTCAGAACATACATCGTCATCTCCGAGTACACAGACGAGCCCATGATAAGCGACCAACTGGTCAGCGAATTCGGCATAGTGGTCGAAGACCCCGCCAAAGGTCTGTGGAGACTTAAAGGGGAATCAGTGATAAGGAGCAGTGAGAGATAGCATTCAGGTAAATGATGGATGAGGTTATTTCTCTACAAGCTCAGCCTCGTGAACTATGAGGTATCCATAGTAACCTTTCCAGACCTTCTCAACGCGTTTTGGGTGTAGCCGTTTTCTGAAAATGGGGCAGTCTAGGACGAGTGTCTCCATCTCCCCGCCCTCACCTGCGGGGTGGACGCCGTACCTCTGCTTCAGGATGTCAAGCTCCCGAACCGCATCCTCGTCGATAACCCGTCCAAGCCATTCCTCCCCCAAGCCAGCCGCTGCAACGGCCACAACCATAACCCGAAACCCCTCGGAGACTATTTCTCTGAGTAGCTGTCCTGGCTCCCGACCCCAGAGCGGTGAGACAAGCTTGAGGCCGTGTTTCTCAGCAGCTTTCTCCATTCTGTTGCGTTGGTAGCTGCTGGCAAGCGCCCCTGTCAAAAGCCCGTCAACCCTTCCAGCGACCTCGCCCAAATCCCTGTCCAAGGTCTCCTCCTCACCGCCCTCCACAGGCACAAGCACCTGCCTTAAACCCATCGACTCGGCTTGAAGAGGGGTTAGGTGTATGTTGGGGTAGTGGAAGAGGTAGCTGTCAACGGACTTGGGGATGAATGTCAGAAGAACCTCAACACTATGACCCATACGTCCCGCCGAGTATATCGCGTATGTCGAGTCCTTCCCGCCGGAGAAAAGCGCTGCCAGCCTCATCCACATACGCCTGCTAAGCCCTAAATTTATCCACTTGCCGAGACCAACACACGCATAGAGAGTTGTGTGAAAGTGGATGGGGCGGCATCCTTTTCGTCCGGCGGCCGGACAAATAAGATGCCGCTTTGAGGCATCGTTGACCCATCTGTGTTTACTTCTCAGTGGAGACTTTGGCCTTGATGAGCCCCTTGGCAACCTCGTCCTCCAAGATCTTGACACCGTATTCCTCTAATATGCCCTTCATCGCCTCGTAAACGCATTGGGTTGACTCCACTCTGCTGCCGGCGCCTACGAGCACGAGTTCGTATTGTTTTCCTGCGATGTAGCGGGCTTCAAGCTTTTTCAGCGGGAAGAAGCGGCCTACTGTGCGGGCCAGCTGGAGCAGTTCTTCAAAGCTCTCTGTATGGACTTTGAGGTATTTTGCGACATCCCTTCCCAGCTGCTTGAACTTTTTCAGGATAAGCTCCCTGTCACGGGCGTAAAGCTCTGCTATTATGGTGTCCATGAAGTCTGATGGGAGGACGACGGCGTCCAGGTCCCGTAGAATCAGATAGGCTGTCAGCAGGTTTTTGAGGTCCTGTATCTCGAGGTTTTCCCTGATAAGCTCTAGAGAGGTTTTAAGTATCTGGTTTGTAAGGGAATAAAGAGTCATATGCTTTTCTTCAGCAAGTTTTGAAAGCGCCTCCGCTATCTCGGCGTCGACCGCCAAAGACGCCCGAACCATGCGTATACAAACCCCGGTAGGGATATAAATGTATGTATATATGTGCATCGACGCACAAAGAAACAGCATGCTGCTACCCGCTATCTTCTGTGGAATATTTTCCTGAAGAACAGCACAGCCAGCCCTGATAGGACGACTATTGCTAGGAGGTTTAGCATTGGGGTGTTTGTCGTGAGGGGTGTGCTGAAGACTTGCAGCTCCTGAGGTCTCACAGCGTATATGTAGAGTGCGTGTTCCCCTGACACAGCAATAGTGGCTACGCTCCAAGCAAAGACAAAGCCAGCCGACATCATTAATCCCACGACCCACGCTAGGAAAACGCTCTTCAACGAGAAGATTGAGGGTGGACGTGTTGCCAGCTTCCTGACCCCACCCACCTCCCATGCAGGAACCGGTGGAAAGAGCTTGGTGAAAACAAAGACCACAAGGGCCAGCCCGGCGAAGGAACCTAACGTCAGCAACACCTCGGTAAGGGTGGGTATGTAGTATGGGGTTGCTGACTGGACTGTGGGGAGTCTCAGCTCATTCAACAGACCGGG
>Ga0079992_132490_pt1 | contig 16664 bp, 14 predicted proteins | sample FaiFalFF_MnMetaG_3_FD_69197 | JGI IMG/M metagenome (GOLD analysis project Ga0079992, IMG submission 69197) | Freshwater microbial communities from Yellowstone National Park, Wyoming, USA - Fairy Falls B (FF_Mn_B) MetaG (SPADES assembly) (version 2) | ecosystem: Environmental > Aquatic >... | reverse complement strand
GACGATGGCTCAAACTTGGCTGACGGCAGCATTGTGGGTAGGGCTGGCGCTGATTGCCAGTTGGCTCTCCATCCGCACGGCGATTTCCGTTGCCCTCGTGGAAATCGTCGTCGGCGCGCTGGCAGGTAACCTGCTGCATTTGCATCCAACCGATTGGGTCAATTTCTTGGCGGGCTTAGGGAGCGTCTTGCTCACTTTCCTCGCAGGGGCGGAGATTGAACCCGACGCCTTGCGCAAGCATTGGAAACCCGCCCTCGTCATCGGCTTCGTCAGTTTCCTCGCTCCGTTTCTGGGGGCGATGATGTTTGCCCGTTTCCTTTTGGGTTGGTCGGCAAATGCCAGCAAAATCGCCGGCATCGCCCTCTCCACGACTTCCGTCGCCGTCGTTTATGCCGTCATGGTGGAGACAGGATTGAATGCGACAGACATCGGCAAGTTAATCTTGGCAGCCTGCTTCGTCACCGATTTGGGGACGGTGTTGGCATTGGGGGCGTTGTTCGCCAACTACAACGGTTGGCTGGTGGCTTTCCTCCTCGTGACCACCCTTGTCCTGCTCGCTGCCCCGCGCTTCGTGGAAGCCTTCCTGCGCCGATTTGAGGGGCAAATCAGTGAGCCTGAGATCAAGTTGCTGTTACTGCTGTTGTTCGGATTGGGAGGGTTGGCAGCCAAAGCCAACAGCGAGGCAGTGTTGCCCGCTTACCTTTTGGGTTTGGTCACGGCAGGAGCGTTAGCCCGCCACCGTGAGACGATGCATCACCTTCGCGTCGCCACCTTCGCCTTGCTAACGCCCTTTTACTTCCTGAAGGCAGGGGCATTGGTGCAGGCGGGTGTCGTCCTTCGTCAATTGGGCATCATCGCCTTGCTCCTCGTTGTCAAGATGGTAGCAAAACTCGTCGGCGTTTACCCACTGGCAAGAATTTTCCGCTTGGACAATCGCACGGCGGCTTACACGACGCTATTGATGTCCACGGGCTTAACTTTCGGGACGATTTCTGCCCTCTTTGGCTTGACGCGGGGTTACATCACGGCAGGGCAGTATTCCATCTTGGTGACCGCCGTCATCGCCAGCGCCATTGTCCCGACCTTGATCGCTCAAAGTTTCTTCCGACCAAAAGTTTCAGGCATGGAAGTTTTGTCGGAAGACGAAGCCCTTGCCATCCAACGACAGGAAGGGAGTGATGCGCCATGACCGCATCGCCGTTCCAAAAAATCTTGGTGGCTTACGACGGCTCGGAGCACGCTCGCAAAGCGCTTCAAATTGCCATTCAATTGGCGGCGGCGACAGGAGCGGAATTGCACAGCATCTCTGTGGAAGAGGACCTGCCCAAGTATGTGGCGACCGTCGGCGAGTTTGAAGAAGTCAAGCGCAAAAGGGACGAATACTTTGAACAACTGACCACTGAAGCGCAGGCGATGGCATGGGAACAAGGCGTTTCGTTACAAACCCATGTCCGAGCGGGGCATGAGGTAGAGACTATCATCCGCTTCTGTCAAGAGGGCGGTTTTGACCTGCTGGTCATCGGGTTCATGGGGCATAGTCGCATCTTTGAGCGGGTTTGGGGAAGCACTTCCCAAACCCTGACCCGCCTTGCTCCTTGCAGTGTGCTGGTGGTGAAGTGAGATGCTGACGAAGAACGGCAGCGATCGGCGAATAGCGAGTAGCGAATGGAAAACGGTTTGACCACCCACCCGAGGTGGGTGGCTACGAATTTAAAGCAGGCTAAAGCCTGCTAAATGGGTTGCGCGTTGCGGGTTGAGAGTTGAGGGTTAGGTCTTTTCTTTGAACGCACAACACGCAACTCGCAACTTTTTCAAGTTAGCCTGCTTTAGCAGGCTTCGTTTTTGTAGCCACCGACTTCAGTCGGTGGACAAATTGGGTTAAGCGTTGCGGGTTGAGAGTTGCAAGTTAGGTTTTTCCCTGAACGCTCAACCCGCAACTCGCAACTTTTCCAAATGGCGTAAAAGTTGCACTGGCGGCGACAAAATTTGTTGCGGTTGAGGCGTGAAGTCTTTTAAAGGGAGTGTGGACGATTATGCGAAAGTTGGCATGGGTTATGAATGCTGTCACGGCTCTCGTTCTTTGGCTCGCTTCAGCCAATGCACCTCAACCTTTCCGCTTCTCCGACGATTTCAGCAAGTATCCCGCAGGTAGCGTCGGCGAACCTAACTGGGAAACGACTGACATCGGGTTTGAAATTCGCAACGGGATGATGCATTCAGAAGTTGCTGCAGGAAGAGGCTACGCCATCTTGAAAGTCGCTCCGATGGGGCGAAGCGTCACCGTTGAAGCGACACTAACTGTCCACCGAGCCATCAGCACTGAGTGGAAAATTGCTGGCATCGGCGTTTTCGTTGACGAGCGAAACTTTTGGCACATCGCATTGGTTGAATCGCCCGATGCGCAGGGCAAAAACCATTTCGCTGAACTTCACCAGATGCTTGACGGCGTTTGGCTCTCCGATGTCCAAGAACCGACCCGATTGACGACCGAAGAGGACACAGGCGGGTTTGATTGGGAATACGGGCGACCATATCGGCTGCGCATCGCTTTGGGCAAGGGACGGGTTATCGGCGAAGTTTTTGACGCTGACGGCAAATTGCGTTACCGTTGCATCCGACGGCTTGACAACCGTGCGGTGGCTTTCGGGCGACCGATGCTGACTTGTGATGGGTTTGTTGCAACTTTTGACGATGTGAGTGCGGAGGTGAGCGAAATCGTGCCTGAACCGAAACAGGAGCGCAAAACTTATCCGCCCTTCGTCTCCCGTCCCTCGCCCCACGCCCCTCGTCCCGTTAAGGGGACTGGCTTTTTCCGCACCCAACAAATCAACGGCGTTTGGTGGCTCATTGACCCGAACGGCTACCCGACATTGAGCATTGGCACAGACCATGTCAGTTACTTCGTCCACTGGTGCGAGAAGTTGGGCTATGCGCCCTACCACGAAAATGTCAAGCGCAAGTATGGCAGTGAAGAGGCTTGGGCTAAGGAAGCGGTTAGGCGACTTTTGTCGTGGAACTTCAATGTGCTGGGCGCAAACAATTCCGTCAAGGCTCGCTATCAAGGTTTGGCTCACACTGAATTTCTGGCGTTTGGGAGTGATTTCGCTTCAACCGCTGACATCGTGCCCAAAGTTCACTGGACAGGCTTTCCCGATGTTTTTGACCCGAGGTTTGAGCGCTTCTGCGATTTGAGGGCGAAGCAACGATGCGCTCCAAACAAAGATGACCCTTGGCTTTTGGGCTACTTTCTGGACAACGAACTTGAGTGGTGGGGCAAGTCGGGGCGACCTTGGGGCATGGCTGAAGAGGCTTGGAAGAAACCGAAAGACCGTGCCTGCAAGCAAGCGTTGGTGCGGATTTTAAGGGAGTTCTACCGAGACGACATCAAAGCATTCAACACCGACTTCGGGACGAACTTCACTCAATTTGACGACTTGCTGGCATCGCAAACGCCATCGCAACCGCTGAACGAGCGAGGTCAAGAAGCGCTGATGGCTTTCGTTCGCGAAGCCGCTGAACGATACTTCCGCATCACCGCCCAAGCCATCCGAAAACATGACCCAAACCATTTGAACTTGGGTTGCAGGTTCGCTTGGGACGCTCCTGAACCTGCTTGGGAAATGGCAGGCAAATATTGCGACATCGTTACCGTCAACCTTTACCCACGCATTGACCTTGAACGAGGCATTGTCTTGGGCATTGAGGAACATTTGCGCAAGCGATACGAACTTTGCAAAAAGCCCATCATCGTCACCGAATGGAGTTTCCCAGCCCTTGATGCGAAAGATAGTCAAGGGCGACCTTTGCCATCCAAGCACGGCGCTGGCATGAGGGTTGACAACCAAACCCAAAAGGCTCGCTGCTACGCCATCATGCAGCGGACTCTCTTTTTGCTCCCGTTCATCGTCGGTTCGCACTACTTCATGTGGGTTGATGAACCTGCATTGGGCATTTCAAGCACTTTCCCCGAAGACAGCAACTACGGCTTGGTCAACGAAGCCGACGAACCTTATCCCGAACTGACAGCGATGGCGACAAAAGTTAACGCCCAAATGTTTGCACTTCACAGCGGCATGACGGCAGAACTTTCGGCTGTCGTCATTCCTCATCAAAAAGTCATGCTCGTCAACAACATGGGCAAAGTTGCTGCTGCTTTCACGCTTGCCCTTTGGGTCAACGGGAAGCGAACTGACCGCCATATTGAGTTGAAGCCGAAATCCGGTCTGGTTGACACACTGCCGATTGACCTGCCTGAAAACGAAGCCGTTTACATCCGAGCCGTTTGCGACCCTGAAGATGAAGTTCCCGAGCAAAATGAAGCGGACAATGTGGCGGAAGCAGTTTCGCCACCAAAGGGACATGGAGCAAGGGGCACGGGGCAGGTGGAGCGAGTTTGTGCGGTTGCGTGGAATCCGACGGAGCGAACTTTGAGGGATGTGCCCGTCAGCGTTCCTTTGCCACGCACTTTTTCTGGCTTTGAAGACATCACCGTCAGCGATGCGAAAGGCAATTTGCTCCCTTCGCAAGTGAGCGCCAAGTTAGATTCGGTCATCGTTCTGGTGAAGGAGTTGAAGCCATACAACGCCGTGACATTGTGGCTCAGCACAACAAAGGGAGGGCGAGGCTCCAGCCGAGCCAAAGTGCCGTTTGCCGTCCACCATGCAGCGAAAGGCGAAGGCTACACCATTGAAACGCCGAAACTTTTGCTCGTCAAAGACGAACCTGACGGCGACGCTTTTGACCGCATCCTGCTAAGGGACATGGGGCAAGGGGCAGGGGGCAGGGTAGGAGCGGCGTCAGCCGCGAAAGGAATTGAACTGGGAAGTTTCACGCCATTGATTTGGCAGGTTGTCGCTGGGCAAAACCTGTGGGTGCGACCAGACAAGGTTGAGCGCATTGAAGTCGTGGAAGTCGGTCCAGCGAGGCTTGTTGTGGATATCGTTTTTGTCAAGGGACAAGGGGCAAGGGACAAGGGACAGGTGATAACGGAAGTTGGGGCAGGTGGGAAGTTTGAGCCGATTAGGGCTGAGCCGCAGCCGTTTCGGTGCGCCTATCGGTTCACCTTCTTCCCTGACCAACCATTCTTCCTCTCGCAATGCTTGTGGGTTGAAAACACGGGCAAGCAAGCATGGCAATGGCGTGGCTATTACCACTACACGCTCTCACGCATTGGCGGTGACTCTGCCGACGACGAAGTTGGCGGACCAAATGTGCCCAATTACTGGTTGCAATTTGCTTCTTGGCGTGACCCGAAATTGAGGCTTCATTACGGCATCATCCCGCTGCGGGAAGATGAGCGGTTGGGACTTTGGTTCTGGAAGGACGAGGGCGGAAACCAACATCCCGATTGTCACCGCAGGTTGGAAGGGGCATTGAGACCGAGACAACGGTGGCAACCGAAAGAGCCCGAACCCATCGTCGCCGTTTTCGGCGCTTTTGAAACCGACGACAACCCACGCCCTTGGAGCGACTTGATTTGGTGGCTGCGTTCATGGACAAAAATCGGCGTGAAAGTGTTTTGAGAACGACGGCGAGTAGCGAGTGGCGAGTGGTGAGTGGTTTGGGGAGCAATACTCCTGCAGTGATGAGAAACTTTCAGGGCATATTGAGCCAAAGCGAGGGCGGATGGTGATTGGCGAATGGCGAATGGTGAATAGAGAGTAGCGAGTGGGCAAATAGTTTGGAGGGTCGGGTTACTGCCCGACCGAAGGTTTCGGCACAGCGGGAGCCGTGCCCTCCAAAAACTGGGCTCACCATGAGGTTCGCCCTCCCACAACCCTCAATCGCCGAATAAATTCGTCGCTTAAAAATTTCGTCATCAACCACTGGCTAAAGCCAGTGGCATGGATGTTTGACGGTGCGGGAAGAAAGCCCCATGCTACGGACTTTAGTCCGTAGTCGTTGACGAAAAAACTGAGCGCCGACTTTAGTCGGCGAAAAACGAATTGAGTTGAGATTTGCGGGTTGAGAGTTGAGCGTTGAAATGCGGTTTTTTTCCCCGAACGAGCAACCCTCAACTCGCAACCTTGTGAGTTAACCCGCTTCAGTATGTTTCGCTTTTTGCTGTCCCTTAAAGGGCTGATGGCTCGGTGGCTTGACAAAACAATGCATTTACGCATTACGAATTACGCATTACGCCGCTGCGCATCGCCCCAACTTCATCACAACCTCACCGCTTCGTTGTCCAAAGGAACAGGAGCGTGATGAAGATGCGACCCGAATTTGACCTCTCTTTTGCCGATTGCACAAAAGCGTTGGACGGATGGTTCGGGATGGTGAGGGCACTGAGGATTAGCCTTTGCGAGGAGATGGAAAGCGGTGGCTTCCTTTCCGCTCTGCTCCAAGCCGTTTGCGGATATGTGCTCGTTTTGCTTGTGCTTGCAGTTTTGCTCTCAGCCCTCTTCGGAACAGCCTTCAATTGGGCTTGGGATTTAGTGGAGCGAGTTATACCTGCTCCAGTCACGCAACAACAAATTCCGAATGAAGTCTCACCGCAAGCGTGAACTTTTTCACCCCAAAACGAAGAAAGGTTGCGTCCAAGCCATTGAACCGTGTGGACCGAATGCCTCAACCCGAATGTAACCTTCGTCGCCACGAACATGGTAACTGGCGAACCTATCGTTGACCCATTTCAGCCAGCGACCGTGCTTGCCGACAAAAGCAATCCGGTCGGCATTTCGGGCAACGACACGGATGCTTGTCTCGTCAACCTCAATTGCCTCAAAGAACACACCAGAGGATGCGTAGCACCTTCCGTCCTTCAAAGCGCTGACGATTGCTTCTGGGCTCAATTCGTCCGACAAAACCATCGTCCAACCGTTGGCTATGTCCAGTTCGTTGTGGGTGTCGTCAACGCCGTAGCCCCAACACTTCAGACCCCTTGACAGCAACATGTCCCATCTGTCACTCGCCAAAGGACTGCCAGTATCTCTAAGTATGTTGCCGTTAAAGACTTCAATGCCGGCGTAGCCTTTGAGGGAAGCCAAGTCATCTTGCTGCCAGTGGCAGAAATTCTCGCCCCAATTTGGATGGGCGAGGATTGCGATGCCACCTTGAGCGTTGATGGCGTCAATGACCTTTTGGCTCGGTTGGTTCGGTTCAATTGGCTCCTTCAAGTTAACCGCAGTGATGTGACCCTTGTCCGTTGAAATCTCGCAACCCTGCAAAAGCAGCATGTCAGTCTCAATTCCTTCAACGGCTGTGAGTTTGTTGTGGTCAGTGATGACGAGGAAATCGTAGCCGAGGGCTTCGTAGTTTCTGACCAACTCTTCAAGGGAGAATTTGCCGTCGCTGTTTTGAGTATGGGCATGCAAGTTGCCCCTCAGCCACCGCCCGCTTCCATGATAGGGGTGAACGAGCATAAAACTCACTCTCCTCTCCTCCAAATTTGCAGCCCCAAATTTTGCAAAGACTCTCACTACTTGACAACGATGCTGTCCGAAGTCGTCACAGTGCCGCGATAGAGGAACGAAATTTGGCGGAGAGCCGCTTCCATGTCAAAATCCGTCAAAGCCGAAATAGCATCTTTGGGGACGACGACTTTGAAGCCCCTCAAGGCAGCGCTGCCAGCAGTGTGCAGGACACATATGTTGGCGACCGTGCCAGTGATGATAAGGGTTTGGATGTTTCGGTCGCGCAGGTCGTATTCAAGGCTTGTCCCGAAGAAGCCGTCATATCGCCGCTTCTGCACTACCAAGTCGTAAGGCTGCGGCTTAAGTTCGTCAACGATTTCCCAGCCCCAAGTCCCGATGAGCACATGCTCGCCCCAGATAGGGAACTCAGGGTCGCCGGGCAAATGGGTGTCTTGGGTGTAGGCAACCAACATGCCATTTTGGCGAGCCATATCCAAAAGTTTGCGGATTGCTGGGATTGTGTCCTTTGCGGTCGGAACGACGAGTTTGCCACCCTCCTTGACAAAATCGTTTTGCATGTCAACGATGAGCAGGGCTGTCGTCTTGGGGTCAACCTCAACTTTTTCGGCAACTTCATACTCAGGCACGAGGACCGTCTTTTCAGCCACAGCAAATCACCTCCTTGCAACCAACTTTCGCAATCAAATTGTGCCGCTGAAACTGTCTGGGCGATTGAGGTCAGTCAAAGTTTAGACAAGGGGCAGGAAGACGCAAACAAATAAAATGGGCAACGGGCTCTAACCCGCTGCCCTTGTTGTAATCGGAAAATTCTCCATATAGTCAACGGTCAGCGCATGGTAAACTGGGTCAACTGGTCTAACCCAATCAACTCATAGGCTTTAGCCCAGATTTGATTGTGGTGCAAGAACTTGGTGTGACCATCGGCATAGGAGATAACAGAGCCTTGGAAGTGGCGAGTGTTTTCGGGAATGCGATTTCCCGGATTGCATGCAGCACCACAAACATCTGACCAGATAATGCGAGCCGCAACAAACTCTGGAGCGTAACTCCATGATTGCCCTCTAAAGACGACTTGCTCAGGAACGGCGTCTTTGTGGGAAGCATCTGCAATCAACAAAATGCTGGCAGGTCTCTGAAGTTTTGCCAAGTTCCCTGCGTTACCAGTGTGGGCAGCAAGTAACTGGTTGTAGCCATAGGAAAACCGAATTTTCATGAAAATGGGATGCCATGACCAACACCAACCGATAAGCGCCGGTCCACCGAGAACGGAACGGAAAGCCTGCTTACATCCGCCAGTAAACCAATCTTCAACCCGAATCACTTCAGTTCCGCCTGCAGGGTCTGAGAAGATGTTGGTATTGCGCATGTAGGGTTGAATTCGGTGTGCCCACCTTTGGAACGGGTCGCAGGCTTCAGAAATTGTGCCTGAGACAATTTCAAAGGTGTCACCGCCAGCATAGCGAACACCTGCGCATCCCGTCCAACCACCCCACATCTCAAAAGGCGGATACCTTTCGTCGTAATCATTAGAATACTGGGCGAACGCCATGGAGATATTGCGCATATTACTGGTGCATGTTGCCTGATACGCCTTCGCGCGAGCCTGGCTGAACACTGGGAACAGAATCGCAGCCAGGATCGCGATAATCGCGATCACCACGAGCAACTCAATCAAGGTAAAGCCCAAACGCTTCATTTCACCTCACCTCCGTTCTAATTTGCTTACGCTACGGCACGGCGCCAGGTGGTGTCCCCTTCATCTTAGCAGCAGGATGTTCTGGAGCCCTTGGCGGACCAGAATATCCTGCTGGAGGTGTAGCAGCGCGCCAATAAATCAACCCTACAATGATTAAGACCACAACGATAGCCACGACCACCACCCATGTAGGCACTTCCTTCGTCATTTTTCCATCCCCTCCTGCCGTGACTTTAAGGTGAGCATGGAACTGCTAATCTCCCAGCAAGTCGCGGCCAAGTTTGCCAACTTGACCAAGATGGGATAGCACGACCGATGATGTCTGGACAGATGATGTCATAAGGACCGCCGACTCGCCTGCTCTTAATCCTCATCCACCGATCCCACTTTGCGTGACCGTCGGCGAACATCATGTTAGAGCCACCTGTGTGGCGAGTCAATTCGTCCATAAATGTCGGGTCCAAAATCTCGGCTGGGCAACCACATCTTGTGGAGTGTGGGGTCCAGAAGCCATTGGCGAAAGCACAACGAACATTAATCCCTTCCCGTGTCTGCGCCCATGGGTTGAAGAAAGTGTTTTCATTGTCGCCGCCAGTTACAGTCTGAGTAGGGCGCTGAATTGCCGGAAGGGCAAATAGGTCGGGGTAGTTAAAGATTGCCTCGCTGAAGCCATAATCTACAGGATACCCGTAAGGTGCACGCCCACGCTGGGTAGGGAAACAATGGCTTTTCCATGTGTCAAGCCTTCCGCGCCCTTGACAGTCAAAAACTCCTGTGTTGCGGACATAAGGTTGGATGGACATATACCAGTCAGGGTTCTGAAGTGGATCCCAAGGGTCAGCAGGTCTCTGGGGAGCGCCTTCGCTTCCACAAGGGGTGATGTGGAGCATAAATTTTTCGTCCCAATCCTGAGCATACATCGCTGTTGCCATTGCCACATTGCGGATGTTGCTAAGGCATGCTGACTGATACGCCTTCGCGCGAGCCTGGCTGAACACAGGGAACAAAATCGCAGCCAGGATCGCAATGATGGCAATCACCACAAGCAACTCAATCAAAGTAAAGCCCAAGCGAACTTTACGCATCCATCATCCCTCCTTGTCAGTTCAATTTTGTTTTTTGTTTTCCTGCAATTACTGCCCCTTTCCTGCAGCGGGTGGGGCAGGTTGAGAAGGTTGAGGGGCACCTGCAGGAGGAGCCCCTTTCATCTTCATTGGCATAGTGGGTTGCGGTTTCCAGCCATGTGGAGGAGTGGTTGGCTGATACTGACCCTTTCTACCCAAAGCCACATAGACACCAACGACAATCAAGATTACGACCACGATCACGACCGCCGCCACCCACGAAGGCACTTCCCGCCGCATTTTTCTCACCCCCTGCAGGTTTCATGGGAATCGCTTGCGATACTCGGCTATGGCATTACGCGCATTTCGGCGCTGGCAGGCAGACCACGATGGTTCGCGCTCTCCACCACCACAAACATCCCTTGGGTTGTATCGCATCCATTCCCAAACGGGGTCAATCGTGTTTTCAGGCAACTTCCACTTCACATGACCGTCAAGGTAACCATAGTGGCCGCCGCGGAAGTGAGGCGCTAAGAAGCAATACCACGGCCAGTTCCTCAAGGAAGCGTGACACCAAATGGAAGTATCGGCAATTCGGCTCTCTCCAACAACGATTTGCAACGCTGGTTCTTTGATGTTGGAGATAGGTTGCCAGTTGCGAGTCCCACAGCAACCGCAGAAGCGGTTGTTCATTCCGTAAGTGCCTCCATTAAGCAGGTCTGCTCGCAATCCCTGTCCATCCCAGTTGCTCGTTTCCCGATGCGCAACCCCTGCAGCCTCTGGGCAAACGAAGATTTGCTCATTGCGGACATAAGATTGAGTAACAACGCGCCAAGAAAACCACCAACCCGTCCAGCAACCGTTCGTCAATCCGTCAGGTCTCGTGCTTGGATTACCTGTCCGAGGGATAGGGAGGCGTTCGTCGTAGTCGTTGGCATACTGGAGCAAAGCCTTCATGATGTTTGTTGAGTTGCTGAGACATGTAGCCTGCCGAGCCTTCCCGCGAGCCTGGCTGAACACAGGGAACAAAATGGCAGCCAGGATCGCAATGATGGCAATCACCACGAGCAACTCAATCAAGGTGAAACCTACCCGGGGACTTCTTGCGGTTACCTCATTAAGCCTCAAACATCGCCACCGTCCTTGCATTTCGCTCCCCTCCTTCTGCCCTTCCGAGAAGGGCGTGGTTTTTACGGCGCTTCCATTTTAGCACGCTTTTTTTTTAGCGTCAATACCTTCCAGCGGCGCTTTTACTTTAGCGCGCCTTTTTGGGTTTCAACAACCTCAAGGCGATGCTTTCATTATAACACGCTTTTTTGGAGCGTCAACAGAAGAATTTTCGGCAAGTCGTAAGGTCGGCAAGTCGGCAGTCGGGAAGGCAACGAATGGCGAACGGTTTTTTTCTGGAGGGCAGTGCTCCTGCACTGCCGAAAAATTCTTTTCTCGGCACATCAGGAGATGTGCCCTCCAGTTTTGTCAACCTTTGGATGGTTAGGGTCCTGCTCAACCGTAATCAACACGATAGAAGCCGTGAACTTCAAGTCTTCGTTGAAGTTTCTTGTCTCGGTTTCAATGCCAAAATTTTGGCGGACAAAGTGAAAAAGTTGCGAGTGGTGTGGCATAAATGAGGCGACGGAGGCGAGAAGGGAAATGAGAGCCAAACGATTTGGATTGGTTTGGTTGCGTCGCAAAAAAGGTTTCAGCATCATAGAGGTCATCACCGCCGTCGCCATCTTGGGCATCGGCATTTGGGCAATTGTCGCTTTGTTCCCGACCGGTCAAAACATTATCCGAAGGTCGGGTCTCCGCCAGATGGCGACGCAACTCGCCCACGAAGCCATCAGCGACTTCCTCGCCGACCCCGCCAAAATGCCTTTCGCCATCGTGCCGTTTAACCCTGCCGACCCGCAAATTGCCAACCGCCCTGTCCTGCTTGAACCTGCTGACCTTCTCACCGTCCGCTACACTTACAACTTCGTTTGGGGCGAAATCTTGGATGATGGTCTTCAACAAGGCGACCCGAATAAACGCATCGGACTAACGCTGGTGCTTCTTGACACCAATAACGATGGGCAACCAGACACAAACGAATGGCGCACCATCCTCCGTTTTGCTCCTGCTTCGCCGCACCCTAACTGGGACACTAACGGTGATGGACAGCCAGAAATTCGGGTTTATCGGGAAGTGAAGTATCAGCCCACAACTCGCGACAGAAATGGCGACGGTTTTGTCAATGGTCAGGATGTGGCTGAGTTTGAGTTCTTTTTTGACCCTCAAAGCAGCAAAGTTGATGTCTACCTCAATGTTGGCTCTGGCATCCGACCCAACGGGTTGAGAGTTTTGAGGGTCAGTTACGAGTTGGCGCAGCAAGTTGGTCCTATCGCTCAGATTTGGCGCGAAGTTTACATTGTCCCTGAAGGGCGCAACCAATTCCAACTCAACCAACCCGCTTCACGCATTTTGCAAATTGTTGAGGAGTTTCCCATCCCCTTCACCTACCTCGGCAACGGCGTTCTCGTTTTTTCTGAGTCAATGCCAGCCCCGCCAGGCGTTGGCATTGACCAATTAGGACCGCTTCGCGCCGATTACCTCATTGAAGACTTGGACGGGGATGGGCGCTTTGCGGAAGACCCCATTGACGGGCAAGACAACGATGGCGATGGACGGATAGACGAAGATGCCGGTGGACATTGGGTTGTGGAGACAGGCACGACCTTTGCACCCGACCCAGCACTTCGGCAGAAATTGAACCTTCCTGCAGGAGTGGACATCGGCATCTTTCAAACGACCTTCGGTGGCTTGGCTCTTTCCCACATCCAAGCAGTTTCGCTTGAGCCCAATGATTGGGGAAATCAACTCACTGTTTCACCCATCAGCGACCTTTCGTCAGGGCTTCTCGTTCTGGAGCCGCAACCTAACCAACCTTTGCCAACTAACCGACGAGTTCGTGTGGCTTACTTGAACCAAGACGATTGGTTTGAGCAAGTCGTTGCTCTGCCCAATGATTTCCAGCCCGTCCCACCAAGCAACCAAAACACTAACGCTGTCCTGCAACTTTTCCCATACGAGCAAATTCGTTGGTTTGCCGTTGACCTCAATCAAGGGGCACTTCGTTTCTCGCCGTTGCTCGCAGGGCAGAGTTTGGAGATAAGGTGGACAGCAGCGAACGGGCAGAAATTTGATGCCGTTGTTTCGCTGGATGGCAGCGGTTCGTTGTCGCTTCCTCCAAACATCGCTCGCTTGGATGCAGTTCAAAGGGCATCTGTTCTCATTCGTCTCTCTGGTCATTCTTTGTGGCAACAGGCTCCGCCGAGACGCAAAGGCGATTTCGTGGAACTCATCACCATCGTCCCTCCATCCCAGCCCGTGATGCCATAGGAGTGTGATGGATGATGGAACGACAGCAAAGAGAACGGCAGCGAATAGCGACTGGCGATTGGCGACTGGTTTGTTGGAGCGGCTATCAACCGCGACAGAAAACGACAGCGAATAGCGAATGGCGAGTAGAACGGCAGCGAATAGCGAATGGCGATTGGCGACTGGTGGAACAGCGATCTATGTTTGCTACTCGCTACTCGCCATTCGCCACTCGCCGCCGTTATGCTTTCACTCTCACCGAACTTTTGACCGTCATCGCCATCATTGCCATACTGATGGGCTTGTTGTTCACCTTCTACCGACCATCACAGGAGCAGCGAAAGGTTTTTGAATGCCAGAACAGGCTGGTCGTTATCCACCGAGCCTTGCGAATGTATTCCCTTGACTGGGACGGATTCCCTGCTTCGCCTTACGACAGTTTGGACAACGACAAAGACGGGCGATTTGACGAGGACCCTCCTGATGGCGACGATGATAACGATGGACAAGTTGATGAAGACCCAGTGAACGGGCGGGATGACGACGGAGATGGCAAAGTTGACGAAGACCCACCCATTGATAATGACCAAGATGGCAAGTTCAACGAAGATGGGATTGACGCTCAGGTTGGTGGCTTGCTCGCCTTAGACCAATACATCCGCAGCCGGCGCACTTTGATTTGCCCGTCAGACGCCCGCGCTTTCGGTGGTGCACCTGACACCTACACTTCCTATCAGGTTTGCGATGCGGGCACAAACTTTTACGAACCGATTTTCCCTGTCACGAGTTCTCAACAGGCTTCCTGTCTGCAAGCAGGTGGTGTTCCAACCTACGCCATCACTCGCTTCTTGCCTACCGACCCATGCCATCCATCTAACCCGAACTTTCTCAATCAATGTTCTGACCCTGACAAGTTCAGGCAGTTGGGTGTCCGCAACACGAGACCATTGGCTCCTAACCCCACAGTTCCCGATGACACGACTGTCGTGACTTGGTGCGTCCATCACCGATACATGCCCAACACGACGACGCCCAACTATGTCAAGGGTGGGGTTCCAGCAGATTTGGTTCTTTACTGGGACGGACAAGTTCGCATCCAGCAGATGCCAATTTCGCCCGATAAGGCTTGGCGCCGTAAGCCCAACGAACCATGAGGTGAGGACGATGGAACGACAGCGAGTAGCGAATAGCGAATGGCGAGTAGAACGACAGCGAATAGCAGGACGGCAGCGATTAGCGATTAGCGAATGGCGACTGGACAAACGGCAGCAAGAAGCGAGTAGGAAGTGGCGAATTGTCAGTCGTCAATCACCAGTCGCTAATCGCCAGTCGCCAGTCGCTACCTTCCGCCTCGCCTTCACCCTCACCGAACTTTTAGTCGCTATCGCAATCTTGTCCATCATGTTCACGCTCCTTTTCGTCCCGATGACTCAAGCCTTTGACAATGCCCGTCGTGGTCGCATCATGGCTAACTTGCAAAACGCTGCCGATTTTGCCCTTGAGTGGATGGTTCGGGAGTTGACGCAGGCTGTGGACATAATGCCTCAAGAGCGAGTGAACGCTAACGGTCAACCTTTGAACTTGCTTGACGATGACGATAGCCCTAACGATGACGATACACTTTCACGGTTGGACTTTGTTGCCCGCTTCCCTGACGAAGGGAAGGTCACTGTCCCACCCTCTGGTTGGGGCTATCAGGTCATCACTTACTACTTGCGTCGTGCCGACCCGTCCCGACCTTACCAATACATGGACTCCGTTCAGCCTGCCAATCGCCGACAAATCTTTCGGGCTCAATGGATTCCAGACCTTGCCGGTGCTGATCCGGAACCAACACAGCGGGACAATCAAGGGCGTTGGATAGTTCAAGGGGCATGGTTGCTGGCTGATTTGTCTCAGTTGCCTTCCAACCGCCTAATCTCCCATAACGCTTTAACGCCTGCTGACATGGATGTCGCTGATTTGCGCTTTACTGTTGAAAGGCGTCAGACGCAAGACCCTCGCCTTCGCAAACCCGTTGCCGTCGTCATTGAATTGACCATAAGGCAACCGACTCCGGGCGCTCGCATTAAGGGAGGCAATCCTAACGAAACCGATGTGCCATCACTCTTCGTCCGACGCCGAGTCAAGGTGGTGTTGCAAAATGTTCGGTGAACGACAGCGAGTAGAACGGCAGCGAATAGCGAATGGCGAATGGCGAGTAGAACAGCAGCGAATAGCGAATAGTGAGTGGCGAATGGTTGGAAGGCAACGAATGGCGAATAGCCAATGGCGAATCGCCCATCCCCAGTCGCCAGTCGCTGCCGCTTCAGTCCCTGCCGTCGCCATTTCTCGTCCCTCGTCCCTCGTCCCTCGCCCCCTTTCCTTCCGTCGTGGTCAAGCCGTTTTGCTGGCGACGCTGATCATGTTCGTCGTCGCCGCCGTCGGCGCAGGCTTTTTGCTGTTCGTCAACAACTCCATGAACTTGTCACAGCGTGCTCGTGAAGAGCAGGAAGCCTTTGTCTTGGCACAGGCAGGCTTAGTCTTCGCTGACGCTCAATTGACTGAGCATGGTGCTGATTGGCGTCCTTCCATCATGGTGAGTTTTGACGAGTTTGAACGCTCACAAGGTTGGGATCGCCCCGACAGCGACAACGATTGGTATGGCAAATACGCCGCCCGCCAAGTCGTGGACTTGCTGGGCAATGTCGCAGGTTCTGGGGCGTTCCTCATCAAAGTCAAATACAAGCCCGGCGAGCAAGTGCTCAAAATCATCAGCATCGGACGCCCCCGCCCCAACTCGCCTGTCTATCGCCGCCTTGTCGCCTACAAACCCATCCTCACCGATTGGATTTGGGTGACGGCAGAAAACGAAACTTCCACCGACTCGCTACTGTGGCAAATGCCGATTGACATTGATGGAGACGGCAACCCCGACCGCTCCGAGTGGGTCAACCTTCTCGGTCACGCTATCAACTGGGAATTAGCAAGGTTTGACCTTGACGGTGACAACACTCCTGAAACTCCTTTCTGGGTCAACGCCGAACGAGACCCCTTGCCTGAACGCAACCCCTTGCCACCCATCACCGTTCCGACGACTGATCCCGTGCGTCTTTCTTGGCTTCGGCTACGCACATGGCTGAGTCCCACCCGCTTGCCCATCTGGGATCGCACCGTCGTCTTCACCAGCACCAT
>Ga0079992_132505_pt1 | contig 16711 bp, 17 predicted proteins | sample FaiFalFF_MnMetaG_3_FD_69197 | JGI IMG/M metagenome (GOLD analysis project Ga0079992, IMG submission 69197) | Freshwater microbial communities from Yellowstone National Park, Wyoming, USA - Fairy Falls B (FF_Mn_B) MetaG (SPADES assembly) (version 2) | ecosystem: Environmental > Aquatic >... | reverse complement strand
GGCCGACCTGCCGTCTTTCCAGACAGACCGGCTGGAGACGCCGTCGCCGGTAAACCCGCTTGGGGTGAAGGGCGCCGGGGAGACCGGTACGATCGCCTCGACCCCGGCCGTGGTTAATGCTGTTTTGGACGCCGTGGCTCCCTTCGGGGTGAAGCACATCGACATGCCCCTCACGCCGGAGCGGGTCTGGCGGGCGGTTCGGGCCGCCCAGGGTCAAGGTTAGAAATTTCGCAAGGAGGTTGGCGAGATGTTTCCGGCCACGTTTGAGTATTACGCCCCAACCAGCCTGGAGGAAGCCCTCAACCTTCTGCGGCAAAATCCGGAGGCCAAAATTCTGGCCGGGGGTCACAGCCTGATCCCGGCCATGAAACTGCGGCTGGCAACCCCGCCGGCCGTGGTCGACCTGCGCCGGATTCCGGGCCTCTCGGGCATTCGGCTCGAGGGCGACCAGCTGGTCATCGGCGCGATGACCACATATTATGACGTTCAGACCTCGGACCTGGTCCGCCAGCACGTGCCGGTTCTGGCTGAGGCCACCGACGTTGTCGGCGACCTGCAGGTCCGCAACTGGGGTACGGTCGGGGGAAGCCTGGCCCACAGCGACCCAGCCGGCGATTACCCGGCCATCATGCTCGCCCTCGGGGCCGAGGTCCGGGCCCGGGGACCCCAGGGCGAGCGGACCATCCCCATCGACCAGTTCTTCGTCGGGATGTTCACAACGGCCCTCCAACCTGGCGAGATCCTGACGGAGGTTCGGGTCCCGGTGATGCGGCCGGGAACCGGCGCTGCCTACGTCAAGTTCCCCCACCCGGCCTCCCGCTACGCCGTGGTCGGGGTCTGCGCGGTGGTGACCCGTCAGGACAACGTCTGCGGGGAGGCCCGCATCGCCGTGACCGGGGCTACCATCTTCGCGACCCGGGCGACCGCGGCCGAGGAGGCCCTCCGGGGCCAGCCTCTCAGTGCTGACACCATCCGGGCCGCGGCCGAGCGGGCCCCAGAGGGGCTTACGATCACGGGCGACCGGGTCTTTGCCTCTGAGGAGTACCGGACCCACCTGGTCCGGGTGCTTACCCGGCGGGCCCTGACGGCGGCGGTCGAAAAGATTCGCTAAGATTTGCTCAAAAATCTCGGACGGAGGTGAACCAATGGCGCAGGCCGTTGCCCCCGGGAAGGCTATGGGTGCGCCCCTCAAGCGCAAGGAGGATCCCCGTTTCGTCACCGGGCGGGGCAACTACGTGGACAACATTAAACTGCCGGGGATGGTTTACCTGGCGATCCTCCGGAGCCCCTACGCCCACGCCCGTATAAAGGGCATTGACACCTCCCGGGCAAAGGCCCACACCGGTGTCCTTGCCGTCTACACGGCCGAGGACCTCAAAAAGGCCGGGGTGAAGCCCATGCCGGTGGCCGCCCGCCTGCCGGGCAGCAAGGTTCCCGAACGCTATCCGCTGGCGGTGGATAGGGTCCGGTTTGTCGGCGAAGGTGTTGCCGCCGTTGTGGCCGTTGACCGCTACACCGCCCGGGATGCCCTGGAGGTCATCGAGGTCGAGTACGAGCCCCTGCCCGCAGTTGTCGACCCCGAGGAGGCCATTAAAGACGGGGCGCCCCGCCTTTTCGACGACATTCCCGACAACATCTCCTTCCGGCGCCAGGTTTCGGCCGGGGACGTCGACCGGGCCTTTGCCGAGGCCGACGAGGTTGTCCGGGAACGGCTTATTAACCACCGCCTTGTGCCCAACGCGATGGAGCCCCGGGCGGCCGTCGCCTGGTACCAGCCCGGCACCGGCGAGCTTATCCTCTACGGCACGAACCAGAACCCCCACACTATCCGGTCGTGGCTGATGTCCGTTATCGACCTGCCCGAACATAAGATTCGGGTCATCGCCCCGGATGTCGGCGGCGGCTTTGGGAGCAAAATCTTTCTTTACCCGGATGAGGTGGTCGCTGCCTTTGCGTCGATGCAGTTGGGCCGGCCCGTAAAGTGGGTCGAGGACCGGACCGAGAACTTCCGGGCGACCATCCACGGCCGGGACCACGTCACCGACTTTGAGGTCGCCTACAAGCGGGACGGCACCATTACCGGCCTTCGGGTTCGGACCTATTCGAACCTGGGGGCTTATCTTTCCCAGTACGGCCAGGCCATCGCCGGGGTTCTTTACACGGCGATGCTCCACGGGGTTTACCGGCTGCCGAACGTTTCGGCCGAGGTGATCGGGGTTCTGACCAATATGACCCCGACCGACGCCTACCGGGGTGCCGGCCGGCCGGAGGCGGCCTACCTGGTCGAGCGGGCGGTCGACCGGGTCGCCCGGGAGCTGGGCATGGACCAGGCCGAGATCCGGCGGAAGAACTTCATCCCGCCGTTCACCAACTTCTACAAGACGCCCCTTGGGACCGTCTACGACAGCGGCAACTATGAGGGTGTCTTGAACCGGGCCCTGGAGATTGCCGGCTACGACCAGTTGCGCCGCCAGCAGGCCGAGCTTCGCCGGCAGGGCCGCTACATCGGCATCGGGTTTTCGACCTACGTGGAGATCACCGGCCTGGCCCCGACCATTGACGGGACCCACATCCGGGTTCACCCCACGGGCAAGGTTGAGGTTTACACCGGGACCCACGCCCACGGCCAGGGTCATGAGACGACCTTCGCTCAGCTGGTTGCGGACCAGTTCGGCATCTCCCCGGATGACATCGAGGTCCACCACGGGGATACCGGAAACATTCCCTACGGGGGCGGCACCTCCGGAAGCCGGTCGGCCCCAGTCGGTGGCTCGGCCACCTACCAGGCCGCCCTCAAAATTGTGGAGAAGGCCCGCAAAATTGCGGCCCACCTCCTTGAGGCGGCCGAGGCCGACATCGAGTTTGAGGGCGGGCGGTTCTTCGTCCGGGGCGCGCCCGAGCGGGGCGTGACCTTCCAGCAGGTTGCCGCCGCGGCCTACAACCCGGGCCGCCTGCCCCCGGATATCGAGCCCGGTCTCGAGGCCACTGCCTTTTACAGCCTGCCGGGAAACGCCTGCCCCTTCGGAGCCCACATTGCCATCGTTGAGGTCGACCCGGAGACCGGCCAGGTCAAGCTTCTCCGCTACATTGCCGTCGACGACTGCGGGCGGGTGATGAATCCGCTGGTGGTCGAGGGGCAGGTCCATGGGGGCGTAACCCAGGGGATCGGCCAGGCCCTCTGGGAGTACGCCGCCTACGACGAGCAGGGCAACCTCCTCACGGGCTCTCTTCTTGAGTATGCGATGCCGGTGGCCAGCTACCTGCCGTCCTTTGAAACGGCCAGCACCGAGACCCCTTCGCCGGTCACGCCCCTCGGGGTGAAAGGGGTCGGCGAGGCCGGAACCATCGGCGCCACCCAGGCGGTGGTGAACGCCGTCGTCGATGCCCTGGAGCCCTTCGGGGTAAAGTACCTTAACATGCCCCTCACGCCGGAGCGGGTCTGGCGGGCCATCCAGGCCGGCCAGCGGCACTGACCGGAAATCGGACCCCGACTGCCGGAGGGCCCGGTCGCCTAAAGGCTTCGGGCCCTCCATTTTGGGGGTCCGGCGGGCACCAATCGTCTCAGGCTGTAGTCCGGTAAAGTTTAAAACTATAGTGGTATGGTTCGGATCGGCAAGCTTGTCATAAGCCTTCTGCCGCCCTCGGGCGACGAGTTCTACCGCCGCTTTGAGGCCGTCACCGACCTGATGGTTCAGGCCGCTGAGCTCGCCTGGAAGCTTTTCGAAACCTGTGACCGGGTTTCCGAGCGGGCCGCCGAGATCAGGGCGCTTGAGGAGCAGGCCGACGAGATTACCCATGGGGTGATGCGTCAGCTCCACCGGAGCTTTTTAACGCCGTTTGACCGGGGGAGGTGGCCGGCCTTGCCCACACCATTGACGAGGTCGTCGACTACCTGGAAGATGCGGCCGCCCACGCCGCCCTCTATCAGGTCAGCCGGCGAGACCCGGCCGCTGTCCGCCTGGCCGAGCTGGTCAACCTCCAGGCCCTGGAGATCCGGGCGGCCGTACGCCTGTTGCCCGACTCCCGGGCCGGCCGGCAGGTCCTGGAGCGGACGGTGGAGATAAACCGGCTCGAAAACGAGGCCGACACGGTTTTCCGCCGGGCGGTTGCGGAACTGATGGCCGGCGGAACCGGTCTCCTGGACGTGCTCAGGTGGCGGGATATTTACCAGGGCCTCGAGTCGGCCACCGACCGGGCGGAAGACGTCGCCGACATCATCGAAGGAATCGTCCTCCAACGGGCTCTTAAGTGAACGAGACCCTGGTCGCCGTCGGGCTGGTCGTAATTTTGGGCCTGGCCTTCGAGTTCGTAAACGGCTTCCACGACGCGGCGAACGCAATCGCCACCGTGGTGATGACCCGGGTCCTTACCCCGGCCCGGGCCGTGGTGATGGCTGGGGCCCTCAACTTCCTGGGGGCCGTCTCGGGGACGGCAGTGGCAACCGCGCTGGACCTCGACCTGGTCGACCCCCGCGTCGTGGACCAGTGGACGGTGGTTGTGGGGCTGGCGGCCGCAGTCCTCTGGGACCTCATAACCTGGTACTTTGGGCTTCCGACCAGCAGCCACGCCCTGGTTTTCGGGGTTGTCGGCTCCGCCGTCGCGACGGCCGGCTTCGGGGTGATGATCCCCGGTGGGCTCATCAAGGTCGGGGCCGGGCTGGTCTATTCGCCGGTCCTGGGGTTCCTAGCCGCCGCGGCCGTGATGCTCGGCATCTTCTGGGTCTTCAGGCACTCAACCTGGTGGCTTGTAACCCGGCTCTTCGGCCGGCTTCAGCTGCTTTCGGACGCCTGGATGGCCTTCCCCCACGGGAGCAACGACGGCCAGAAGACCATGGGCGTGATCGCCCTGGCCCTCTTCAGCGGGGGGCTGCTCGGGGACGAGTTCTACGTTCCCCTCTGGGTCATGGTGGCAGCGGCCCTGCCCATCGCGGCGGGCACCACGGCCGGCGGCTGGCGGATTATTAAAACCCTGGGCTACCGGGTTGCCCACCTCCAGCCGGTGCACGGGTTCGCGGCCGAGACCGCGGCCGGGCCGATTATCGAGCTGGCAAGCCGGATTGGGATGCCCATCAGCACGACCCACGCGATCAGTGGGGCTATAATGGGAGTGGGACTCGCCCGGGGCGCCCGGCAGGTCCGGTGGCTGGTTGCCCGCCGGATCGTGGCCGCTTGGGTGCTGACAATTCCGGGCTGTTTTCCCCTGGGCTGGGTCCTGCGGACGGTTCTTGCCCTGCTGGGGGTCTGAAATGACCGAAGGTCCTGACCACCGGCCCCTGGTCGGCGTGACCATGGGCGACCCCGCCGGAATCGGCCCCGAAATCGTCGTCCGGGCCCTGACCCGGCCGGAACTTTACCGGTCGGTCCGGCCCCTTGTCCTCGGGGATGAGGCGCTGCTCGCCCGGGCCGCCGAAATCTGCGGCGTTAAAGTCGAGGTCAACGTGGTAGATGCGCCGGCGGCGGGCCGGTTAGTGCCGGGCGTCGTCGACCTCATTCCGGTGACCGAGCTTTCCCCGGAACAGGTTCCCTTCGGCCGGGTGAGTCCCGAGGCCGGCCGGGCCTGCTTTGAATATATTAAAAAATCCGTCGAGCTGGCCCTGGCCGGCCGGATTGACGCGGTGGCGACGGCCCCCGTCAACAAGGCGGCCCTTCAGGCCGCCGGGGTGCCCTACCTGGACCATACCCAGGCCTACGCCGCCCTGACCGGGTCAACCGGGGTTTTGACGATGTTCGTGGTCGGGGACCGGCTCAAAATCTTCTTTGCAACCCGCCACGTCTCCCTGCGGCAGGCCATCGCCGAGCTTACCGTCAACCGGGTCTACGAGGTTCTGGTTCTTGCCGACCGGGCCCTGCGGCGCTTCGGGTTTGGCGACCCCCGGCTGGCCCTTGCCGCTCTGAACCCCCACGCCGGGGAGGGCGGCCTTTTCGGGGACGAGGAGATCACGGTGCTGGCCCCGGCCGTCGAACGGGCGCGGGCGGCTGGGGTCCGGGCTGATGGGCCGATCCCGGCCGACTCGGTTTTCTACCTCTGCCTCCAGGGACGCTACGACGCGGTCGTGTCCCTCTACCACGACCAGGGTCACATCGCGGCCAAAACCTACGACTTTGACCGGACGGTCTCGCTGACTACGGGCCTGCCCTTTGTCCGAACCTCGGTAGACCACGGGACGGCCTACGACATCGCCGGCAGGGGCATCGCCCGGGCCGAGAGCATGGCCGAAGCGGTCCGGGTTGCCGGGGAGTACGCCCGCCGGCTTTGGGCCGCCTCCCGGTCGACTGCAGGAGGCTGAGGTTGACCGGCGGTCTGAACCTGCTTCGCGGGCAGTACGACAACCTTTCAGCCTGCATCCGGTGTGGGCTGTGCCTCTCGGTCTGCCCGACCTACCAGGTCTCCTTCAAAGAAGAGGAGGGGCCAAGGGGCCGGATCGCCATGCTAAAGGCCCTGGTCGAGGGCCACCTGGACCTCACCCCGGACCTTCTTGAGCATGAGCTTAACTGCCTGGTGTGTGAGGCCTGCACGGCTATCTGCCCCGCGGGCTACCGGATGGAGCCGGCTCAGGTTGCGTTCCGGGCCGAAGTTCCGGAGGCGGTTCCGGGCCCGGTCCGGTTCGGGCTGGATTATTTCCTGGGCGACCTGGGCCGCCTGCGCCGGCTGGTCCGGCTCGTGGCCCTCGGCCAGTGGGTCGGGCTGGTCAGCCTGGCCGCCCGGACGGGGCTCCTCGACCTGCTCGGCCTCCGGCGGCTCAGCCGGTTCCTGCCGGAGCTGCCCGCAAGCTTTGTCGTTCCCAGGGGTCAGGTCTGGCGGCCGGGTGGCGGGCCGGTCCGGTACCGGGTTGCCCTGCTCACCGGCTGCGTGATGGGCACGGTCTTTGCGGAGGTTACCCGGGCGACGATCCGGGTGCTTACGGCCAACGGCTGTGAGGTGGTGGCTCCGGGCGGGCAGGGTTGCTGTGGGGCCCTGCACCTCCACACCGGCCTCTACGAGTCGGGCCGCCGGCTTATTGAAAACAACGTTCGGGCTTTCAATCCCGACGACTTCGACGCGATTGTCGTGAATTCGGCCGGGTGCGGTACGGCCCTCAAAACCTACGACCACTACGTTGCCGGCCCCCGGGCGGCCGGGGTGGCCCGCAAGACCCGCGACCTGACCGAATTTCTGGACGAAATCGGCCTTAATCCGCCGCCCGGGGAGGTACCGGTCACGGCAACTTACCAGGACGCCTGCCACCTGGCCCACGCCCAGCGAATCACGGCGGCCCCGCGCCGGTTGCTCCGGGCCGTTCCGGGCCTGCGGCTGGTGGAGATGGCCGAGTCGGCCCTCTGTTGTGGGAGCGCCGGGGTTTATAACCTCACCCGGCCCGGGTTTGCTGATGCGCTGATGCGCCGGAAGGCCCGGAACATTCTCGCCACCGGGGCCCAGCTGGTCATAACCGCAAATCCCGGGTGCTACCTTCAGCTCCTGGCCGGCCTGCGGGAGGCGGCCGGCAACGGCCGGCCCGCCGTCGAGGTGAGGTTTCTGGCGGAGGTCCTCGACCGGGCCTATCGGGCCGTGCCCCAGCCTGTGCTTGCGGAGGTTCGGCCGTGAACCGGGAAAAGCTTATCGGCGCCCTGGCGGCCATTGTCGGGGATGAGTGGGTTCACCACCGGCCGTCGGAGCTCATCGCCTACTCCATCGACGGCACATTCCAGCAGGCCCGGCCGGACCTGGTCGTATCGCCGGCAACCACCGAGCAGGTCGCGGCGGTTGTGAGGGTTGCCGCCGGGACCGGCATACCCGTTATCCCGCGGGGAGCGGGAACGAGCCTGGCCGGGGGAACTATTCCCGTCGGGGGCGGACTCGTCGTGAACCTGGCCCGGATGAACCGGGTCCTGGAGGTCGATAAGGTCAACGGGGTTGCCGTTGTGGAGGCCGGGGTTGTGACGGCCGAGCTTCAGCGAACCGTTGAGCGGGAGGGGCTCTTTTACCCGCCCGACCCGGCAAGTCTGAACCAGTCGACCATCGGGGGGAACGTGGCAACCAATGCCGGTGGGCCCCGGTGTCTCAAATACGGGGTGACCCGCGACTACGTCCTCGGCCTGACGGTCGTCCTGGCCGACGGCCGCATCCTGCGGCTCGGGGGCAAGCTCATTAAAAACAAGACCGGCTATCAGCTCGTTCAGCTTTTCGTCGGGTCCGAGGGAACCCTGGGGATCATAACCGAGGTGGTCCTCAAGCTTCTGCCCAGGCCCCGCTACCGGGCGACGGCCCTGGCGGTTTTCCCCCGGCTGGATGACGCCGCCCGGTCGGTCAACGGGATCCTGGAGGCCGGGATCTTGCCGGTCACCCTCGAGCTGATGGACAACCTGACCATCAACGTCGTCGAGGACTACCTTCAGGCCGGCCTGCCCCGGGAGGCCGAGGCCCTGCTGATCCTGGAGCAGGACGGCAACCACCCGGAGGCGGTCCGGGATGAGGTCGGGCAGATGGCCGCCATCTGCGGCGAACTCGGGGCCTCGGCCGTCCAGGTTGCCACCGACGAGGCCGACCGCCAGCGGCTCTGGCAGGCCCGGCGGGCGGTCTCCCCGGCCCTGGGCCGGCGGGGGCGGAACAAGCTTGGGGAAGACATCGTTGTGCCCCGGTCGGCGATCCCGGAGATGGTCCGGCGCATCCGGCAGATCGGCCAGGAGTACGGTTTTGAAATCCCGGTCTTCGGCCACGCCGGCGACGGGAACCTCCATCCGAACATCATCTTCGACCTGCGCCGGCCCGGCGAACTGGAGCGGGTCGAACGGGCGGCCGCGGCCATCTTCCGGGCGGCCCTGGAGCTGGGGGGTAGCCTGACGGGCGAGCACGGGATCGGAACCCTCAAGCGGGAGTTTCTGACCGAAGCCCTCGGGCCGGACGCGGTGGAGGTCATGCGCCGGCTTAAGGCGGCCCTGGACCCCAAGGGACTTTTTAATCCCCACAAGGTATTCCCCGAGGGGGACGGCGCTGAAGGTTTTTTGAGACAGCTTCCTTTGCTGGGGACAGGCGGAGCCCCGGGCTAGTCGGGAACGGGCCGGCCAGCCCGGGCCGGCCCGGGTTCGGTCGTCTCCCGGAGCCTGGAAACGGTCCCGGCGGCGATGACGCCCAGGACGGCGCTGAGGATGATCAGACCGTCGACTCCCCGCCAGTCGGCGAAAACCCCGCCCAGACCGCTGCCGATGAGCTGGCCAATCCCGAGCAGAACCGAATAGATTCCCATAATCGTGCCCCGCTCGGCTTGAAAGCCCTGGGAAATCGCCCCCAGGTAGCTGAGGGCGGCCGGGGTAAAGCCGCTCATCACCAGAAGGCCCACGGCCGAGACAACCAGGAAAAGAATGACCCGGCTGTGGGGGCCGTGCACCGAGTGGTTCAAGAGATAGAGGCTTACCGCCATCAGCCCGAGGCCCCCCAGGCCGATGCGCATTGCCCGGACCGAACCCACCCGGCCGAGAACCTGGCCCCAGATAACAACGCCGGCCACAAACAGCAGAAGGACAGCGGCGGCCGCCAGGCCGAATTGGGACCCGGTGAAGCCGCCGACCAGGAGCTGGGTCGGGTCCTTCCGTCGAGTCATCTGGAAAGCGGCGTGGCTGAGCCAGAGGCCGACGATGGCATTCACGGCAACCCACGCCGGCGCCAGGCTCAGGATGTGGCGCAGGCCGCCGACGAGGTCATTAAGCTGCCAGTGGCCGGCCCCGGACGCGGTGCCCCGGCTAACCGGCACGGCCGCCAGGGCTGCCAAGCTCAAGACGTAAAGGCCGGCCACCAGGGCAAAGGCCCAGAGGCGCAGGAGGTCCCAGAGGAATCCGGCGGCGACCACGCCGCTGGCCAGGCCCAGGATGGTGGCGGCCTCGAAAAAGGCCATGACCCGGCCCCGCCGGGCGTGGTCTTCGCCGGCCGCGTCGGCGAGCACGCTGAGGAGCGGGGGAGTGGAGATCCCGGCCGAAAGCCCCTGGCAGAGCTTTGCCGCAAAAACCCAGATGAGGGCATTGGAGAGGCCGACAAACGGTATGGCGACAATCCCGAAGAGCGGGCCCAGAAGCATCGGCCGCCGGCGGCCCCAGAAATCGCTGAGGGTTCCGGCCAGGGGGGCGCTTAAGAGTTCCGCCACGTAGAAGCCGGCAATGGCCAGCCCCAGGGATGAGGCCCTGATGTGGTGGAGACCGCTGGCGTCCAGGGCGCCGAACTTTAAGTTAATGAGGGTCCCGGCCGCGGCGGCCGCGAGCCTCAGCAGGTAAGCACCGACAAAAAGCAGCCCCAGGGAATCCACGATTTCTGCCCCCGAGATGACGGCCAGCCCATCCGGCCGACGCAGTTGTCAGCTAAATTATAGCCTTTTACGCCGCCCTTTAAATGGACGTCGTGCGGGGCAGGCCGAGCAGGCTGCGGGCCATGGTCAGCTCACCAAGGTGGCCGTAGCCGTGGCAGAGGCAGACCTGCAGAAGGGCACGCCCCCCGAGCATCTCCCCGAGGGGCTTGATTAAAAACGTGCGCCCGAGGGTCGCCTCGTCAACCCGCTCGAGGAACTCGCGGGTCGCCGTCCAGACCTGGCGCATGTAGCTCTTAAAGCCCTCGGTATCCCGGATCCGGAGGGCCTGGGCCTCAGCCAGGCTCATTCCGGTGCCCTGAGCGCCCTTGGGCGGAAGCCCAAGGCGCTCGGCCCAGTCGCCTTCCATCCAGACCGTGGGCCGACCCTGGAGGATAAACCTGATAATGTTGTCCTCGGTGCGGGTGTAGTGCCAGACGATGAATCCAATGTGGTTCGTCTGCGGGGCCGGCAGGGCGTGCCACTGCTCGGGGGTGAGGTCGTCGACCGCAAGGGCGTAGAGCCCGTGGAGCCGCTCGAATTCGGCCCGAATCTGCGCAAGCCAGTCGAAGGACGCCATCTTTAACCTCCCGTGGTCATTCTCGGCAAGAGATCATAGCATGCTTTTGTGCACGGTGCACAAATGGCCGGCCGGGATTTTTGGCGTCCAGACATATGACGGGGGCGGGGCCAGCCCTAAACTGAAACTGGAAAGCTCGGAGCTTATCGGAGGTAAACGCTTTATGGTGACCGTCGCCAGGGATGCGATAACGTCTGTCTACCCGAACCCCACGGCGGAGGACGTGCTGGAGTTTGCCCGGAGCCGCGGGGTGGAGTTTATTGACTTCAAGTTCGTGGACCTGCCCGGCACGTGGCAGCACTTCGCGGCCCCAGTTTCGGCCGTGAGCGCCCGGGACCTGGAGGAGGGGCTGGGTTTTGACGGGTCGAGCATTCGGGGGTTCCAGGCCATCCACGAAAGCGACATGATTGTGATTCCGGACCCGAAGACGGCTTTTATCGACCCGGTTTACAAGGTGCCTACCCTCAGCATTATTTGCGACGTCTATGACCCGGTCTCCCGCCGGCCGTACACCCGGGACCCGCGCTATATTGCCCGGAAGGCCGAACGGTTTCTGACCGAAACTGGCATTGCCACGACGGCCTACTTTGGTCCGGAGGTTGAGTTTTACATCTTCACGGACCTCAGGTTCGACCAGACGACCCACTCGGGGTTCTACTTCATCGGGTCCGATGAAGGCATCTGGGATTCGGGGGCCAACGGGCAGAACGGCCGGAACCTGGCCTACCGGCCGCGCTACAAGGAGGGCTACTTCCCGGTGCCGCCCACCGACAAGCTCCAGGACCTCCGGTCGGAGATCGTCCTGCGGCTGATGCAGGTTGGCGTCCAGGTGGAATTTCACCACCACGAGGTAGGCACCGCCGGTCAGGGCGAAATCGACATGCGCTTCCAGACCCTGACCCGGATGGCTGACAACGTAATGCTTTATAAGTACATTATCAAGAACGTCTGCAATGAGCGGGGCTACGTGGCCACGTTCATGCCGAAGCCCATCTTCGGCGATAACGGCTCGGGGATGCACACCCACGTGAGCCTCTGGAAGGACGGGACGAACCTCTTCTTCGATGAGACCGGCTACGCCCTCCTCTCGGACCTGGCCAGGTGGTTCATCGGCGGGCTCCTCGCCCACGCCCCATCCCTGCTGGCCTTCTGCGCCCCGACGACCAACTCCTACCGGCGGCTGGTGCCGGGTTACGAGGCACCCATTAACCTGGTCTACTCCCAGCGCAACCGGAGCGCCTGCGTCCGGATCCCCATGTACAGCGACAACCCGGCCGCCAAGCGGATCGAGTTCCGGCCGCCGGACCCGTCGGCCAACCCGTACCTGGCCTTTGCGGCCATCCTCATGGCCGGCATCGACGGCATCATCAACCGGACCGAGCCGCCGGCACCGGTGGACAAGGACCTCTATGAGCTCGAGCCAGAGGAGGCTGCCCAGATCAAGTCAACTCCGGGCTCCCTGGGCGAGGTGCTGGATGCCCTCGAGCAGGACCACGAATACCTGCTCCGGGGCGATGTCTTCACCCCGGACGTCATCGAGACCTGGGTAGGCTACAAGCGGGAGCGGGAGCTCAAGCAGGTCAACCTGCGGCCGCATCCCTATGAGTTCTACCTCTACCACGACGTTTAAACCTGGGGAGTCTGAAAGAAGCCGGCGGGCGGGAGTCTTCCCCGCCCGCCTTATTTTCGGGGATCAGATGAGGCCCGGCAGGAGTTCGACTACCAGCCGGTTTGACTCGAGGTCGACTTCTTTGACAACGTCCTCAATGGCCGGAAGGAGAATCTCCCTACCCCCGGTCGACCGGACCACGTAGACGTCGTTGGCCCCGGTCACAATAATATCGACTACCTCCCCGAGAACCTCCCCGGCCGTGGTCACCACTTTGAGGCCGAGAATCTGGAAGTAATAATACGTGTCGGGCGGGAGGGGAACGGCCTCGGAGACCGGAATCTCGATGAGGCGGTTTCGCAGGGAGGCGGCATCCTCCGGGGTATCGATGCCCGCAAACTTCAGAAGGATGCCGTCGGCGACAAAACGACACCGCTCAATGGTGTAGGGTTCCCCGTCAATGTAGACGGCCTTGAGGTCCTTGAACCGCTCGGGGAAATCGGTCAGAAACTCAACCTTGACCTCGCCCCGGACCCCGTAAGGCCGGCGGACCTTCCCGATGGCAATGTGGCTGAGTTTGACCATGGCGGGCTCAACTGGCCTGCTCCTGAGCGAGCTCGACCTGAACCCGCTCGCCCCGCCGGGCGGCGACGGCCCGGAGGATCGTCCGCATGGCCTGGATCACCTGACCCTGCCGGCCGATAACCCGGCCGACATCCTCCGGCGCGACCCGGATCCGAAAGACCCGGACCCCGGCCTCCTCGGCCTCCTCGACCTCAACCGCTTCGGGCCGGGTGGCCACCGACCTTACAACAAATTCGACGAAGGCCTTCACGGCCGGGCTCCCAGGTCAACCCCGGCCCGGGCCAGCAAACGGGCCGCCGTCTCGGTGGGCTGGGCACCTTTCCGAAGCCACTCCCGGACCTTGTCGGCATCGACCCGCAGGGTGAAGGGCTCGGTCAGGGGGTCGTAGATGCCGACCATGTCGATATATTCCCCGTCTCGCGGGGCTCGGGAGTCGGCCACCACGATCCGGTAAAAGGGCCGGTTCTTACTGCCCATCCGGCGCAGACGAATTCGGAGCATTCAGGTCGGTCCTCCAGGGTCTAAAGTCTGTCTAAACGAAGATTATACCGTAAAAGCCCACCCCCGACCTTGACAGCGGAGCGGAAATGGGCTATCCTTAATCAGACACTAGTAGTTGGCCAACCAACTACGTTAGAGGCGGGGAGAATGGGCGGCCCGGTGCAGATCCTTCGCCAGCTCGGCTTCGCCGAGTACGAGGCCAGGGCCTACGTGGGTCTCCTACGCCGAAATCCCCTCACCGGCTATGAGCTGGCCCGGCTTTCCGGGGTCCCCCGGGCCGACATCTACGATGTCCTCCGGCGGCTTGAAGACCGGGGTGCCGTCGTCCGGGTTGATGCCGAGGGTGGGGTCCGCTACGCGCCGGTATCGCCCGACGAGCTCATTGCCCGCCTCCACAGCCGCTACCACGACCTCATTGAAGATGCCCGCCGGACCCTCGCCCAGCTTCGGGCTCCACCCGAGCATGAGTACGTCTGGAACACCCGCGGCTACCCGGTTCTCATTGACCATGCCCGGAGTCTCGTCAGGTCTGCCCACGTGGAGCTCCTGGTCGGGGTTTACCCGCCGGAGGCCCGGGCCATCGGGCCGGACCTGGCCGGAGCCGAGGGCCGGGGTGTAGCCGTCACGACCGTCTGTTTCGCCGGCTGTCCGGAGGAGTGCGGCGCCTGCCGCGGCCGGGTTTACCGCTACCGCGTTCTGCCGGGTGAACCCGGCCGCTGGCTTATGGTCATTCCCGACCAGGCCGAGGTTTTGGTCGGGGAGATAACCGGCGACCAGGAGGCGATGGCGGTTCGGACCCGCCAGCGGCTGCTGGTCGACCTGGCCGGGTGGTATCTGCGCAACACAATAGCCCTGGCTGCGGTGGTTGCCGACCTGGATGCCCGGCTGGACGGCCTGCTCAGGCCCGAAACCAGGGCCATCCTCCGGGCCCTGGGGCCGAGGGAGCGTGCTCGGTTACCTCCGGGGCCTGCTGGTGCGCGGTTCGGGCGCAAGGCCGGCCGAAGGAGTTTAAAAGATGCCCTTCGCCGGGAAGAATCCGGCCGGGTCCCCGGAGCGTATTCTGGAGGGGAAGGGCCGAAGGGTGTTCGGGACGATCCGGACGGAAGTAGGGAGCTGGCCGGTGCTGATGCGGCTCGGGCTGGCCGTCTTCGGCGTCGGGGGCTTGGCTGACCTTCTTTACCATGCGCTGCCCCCGCAAAGGGGCCTTCTTGGGGCCGGGCCGTTCTGGGCTCATGCCGTCACCCTGGTGGGAATGGTGCTGACCATGCTGGGGATTCTCACTGCGGGGAGGTGGAAGCGGAGCAGACCAAAATCTTAGGCCGTTGACCATCCCGTCCTGAAAATTCCAGAGGAGGTGTAAGCTATGCCTATCGGTGCGTTTATCAACGTCTTCCCGCCGGCGGTGTTCCTGCTGGTCCACCTGGTGGCCTTTCTCATCGGCGCGTATTTTGCCTACCGGTCCTTTGGGGCCGGCCTGGGCACCTTCGGCTGGGCCTTCACCCTCTACGCCGTCGCCGAGATCGTCTACATGACCTACCACCTGGACGTAACGGTTTTCCTGTTCGCCCACACCATCTCGGAGGTCCTGGACCTGCTGGCCTTTGTGCTGGTCTTCGTGGCCGGCGTCCAGCGGGCGCTTGCCGGCCGGCCGGCGGCAGCCTGATGGTGAAATGAAAGGCTTACGGCTTTTGGCGGTCCTTGGGGCGCTCGCGGCTCTGGCCGTTGCCTGCGCCCCGGCCGGGTCGACCGCCCCGGTCGAGACCAGCCAGGTTACGATGGCCAAATCCTACCGGTTCGAGCCGGCCGTTATCAGGGTTAAGGTCGGGACGACAGTGACCTGGGTCAACGACGACAACTTCACCCACGACGTCACCTTCACGGCCGGCCCGGCCCAGTTTCACAGTCCGCCCCTGCGGCCGGGCGAGAAGACATCTTTTACGTTCAGCCGGGCCGGCGAATACCAGTACCAGTGTAGCTTTCACCCGCAGAACATGAAGGGTAAGGTTATCGTCGAAGGCGCCGGAAGTTCAGGATACTGAAACCGACCCGCCCACCGTACACCCCCAAGCCCGGCACCCGGACCCCGCACGGCGGGGTCCGGGTGTTTCTGGCGGCTGCGGAGTCTGGCTCCGGTAGGCTATACTTAAGCGATACGGCAGCAAGGAGGACCCGGTGACGCAGGATTGGCACCCTGACTACATCTGGTCAGACGGCAGGCTGGTTCCCTGGGATGAGGCTACGATTCACCTGACCCAGGCCCACTGGTCGGCAATCGGGGCCGTCTTTGAGGGGATCAAGGCTTACAGAAACCCGCAGAGTGGGGAGCTCTACATTTTTAGACTCAGGGAGCACCTGCGCCGGCTCGGCCAGTCGATGAAAATGGCGGGCCTGAAGCCGGTCTGGTCGGAGGCCGAACTGGAACGGGCCGTCCTCGAAGTTCTCCGGTCGAACAACCGTCGGGACGACACCTATATTCAGCCGGTCGCTTACCCGATAGGCCCCGGCCGGGCTTTCAGCCGGGCTGATGAAGTTCGGACCGGCCTTTACATCACGATCCGGCCCTTCGAGTCCCACCTGCTCACGGACTACCGGATAAACGTCCGCGTGAGCTCGTGGGTCCGGATCGCCGATAACGTGATGCCGCCCCGGATCAAGGCCATCCCCAACTACTGGAACAGCCGGCTGGCAACCCGGGAGGCCCAGGCCGACGGCTACGACGGGGCGATTATCCTCAACACGGCCGGGAAGGTTGCCGAAGGTCCGGGCGCCTGTCTTTTTATCGTTCGTGAGGGTGTCGCCATTACCCCGCCGGTCACGGCCTCCATCCTTGAAAGCATCACCCGGGCGACGGTTATAGTTCTGCTTCGGGAACTGCTCGGGGTGCCCGTAATCGAGCGGGAGGTGGACCGGACCGAGCTTTACGTGTGCGACGAGGCCTTCTTCTGCGGTACTGCTGCCGAAATCACCCCCATCGCCTCCGTTGACCGGTTCCCGGTTGGGGACGGAGAGGTCGGTCCCGTTACCCGCCGGCTCCAGCAGGTTTACCACGACATCATCCGGGGGATCGACGGCCGGATTGAGCAGGGCGACTCGTTCCTCAACGACCGCTTCCCCGACCTCAAGGCCGACT
>Ga0079992_131138_pt1 | contig 16721 bp, 15 predicted proteins | sample FaiFalFF_MnMetaG_3_FD_69197 | JGI IMG/M metagenome (GOLD analysis project Ga0079992, IMG submission 69197) | Freshwater microbial communities from Yellowstone National Park, Wyoming, USA - Fairy Falls B (FF_Mn_B) MetaG (SPADES assembly) (version 2) | ecosystem: Environmental > Aquatic >... | reverse complement strand
TCGGCTCTGGAACTGGTCGCTGGTTTTGGGGTTAGCGACTTTCTGGTTTGGCGTCCGTCGCCGCCAAAAGACAGCCAGGAAGGAAGCGCTACTTCTCGGATTCCTCACCGCCATCGCTTTGGGCGGTCTGTAGAAATTCATCTGATAGGTCACTTCAGCACGATTGTTTCGGGACGATGCTCGCAGGCGAAAGGACCTGTGTCAAACAGAATGGTTGCTATCAGTTCCTTCGGGACATTTTTGCCTGCCCGCCACACGAGCGAGCAAATAAAGCCTCAGCCGTAGTGGAATGGCAATTCGGCGACAACTTTGCCGTCAGGGGCAGTCAACCTCAATTTCGGCTCTGGTGGTCGCTTTCGGTCAACCCAAAGCATTCCCACATTCATCCCGTTCGCAGTTGTAATGTCCAGCGAAAATTTCAGTCCGTCATCTTCCTCATCCCATCGGAGGTTGATGTGCAACGGCTCAAGGTTTAGGGTCGTGCCTTCTTCGGGGATTTCCAATTTTGGCGCTTGCTTGGAGGGGAAAACTGCCAAAAGTGTCCAAAGCCGCCCTTGTGCGTCTTTTCTGGAAAGGTTCACTATCCCAAGACGGAACGAACCGATAGGCGCTTTGAGTTCCCCACCTTCTCCTTCCAGCCACCATTCTTCATTTTCATTGAACACTGAAACTTGCAATTGCTCGCCATGAAACCGCAAAGATGCAGCCCGCACCTGCACAGGCTCTATGACGAGTTCCTTTCCCGTCGGCTCCACATGGTAGCGGAAGAAGCGTCCCTTGATGCCGATTTGACCGATGGCAGGTAGCCAGAATGGGAGTTGCTTTCTCCAATAGCCCAGCCAGATTTTATCCTTTTCGCCAATTATCCCATCGCAATCCGTGTCCGTTACCATTACAGTCATCAATTCACCTTTCCAAAGTATTGTTCCCATCCAACACTCGGCGCTGTAAAGAGCCATTCTCGGTCGGTATTTATCAAAATCGCCGAAATCGGGACCCCTGTCTCTAAAGACGATAGCGATAACGCCAAAGTGGCGGGTGAAGGTTTGGTCCTTGAACCGCAGGTGGATGGGGATGGGACCGAAACGAACTTGGATGGGAGAATAAGGTCGCCAATCTCGCCATAAACAGCGGAAGGGTTGCTCGTCGGTCAAATCGTTGTCGCCGTCAGTGTCCACATACAGGACAAATCCCTTGCCTTCCTCCGCCAGCACGAAGAGCCGTTCGCCGTCAGCAAACTTCCAACTGAAAAAGAGGGGTTCTTTCAAGGGTGGCAACTTAGCGTCACTCGGTGCAGTCGGTTTTCGTTCCAGCCATTTAAAGTCCAGATACTTATCTTGGAGTTCACACCGCAAAGGGACGACTTGTCGTTCTTCTCCCAACGCCATTGCCATTCGCCTCCCTGCGAACAAATGCCAGCAATTGACCGACAGAAACAAGTTTAACCAGTCCCTTTTGCTGTCCGCAACGCTTTTTCGTTAAGCACCCAAAATTTTCCAGCAGCGTAGCAGCACCGCCCTCCAAAACTACTTGCCATTCGCTACTCGCCACTCGCTATTCGCCATTCGCCGTTCACTATTCGCTACTCGCTGCCGTTTGCCGATTTCACGATTTGCCGATAAGTTCGGCTCGGCAGGAGCCTCGCCCTCCCAATTCATTCCGTCCCTCGTCCCACGCCCCTCGTCCCGCTCTAAGTCGGCACTCAAAGTTTTTCGTCATCAACTACGGGTTAAAACCCGCAGCATAAATGGCTTTCGCTGCGTCATCTGCGGGCTGAAGTCCGCAGCACAATTTGTTTTTGGTTGTGTCGTCAACTTACGGCTTTTGGATTTTTAGAGCGCTTTCGTTGCCGAGGGAGGTGAAATTTGATGGCAGAGCAAAAGCCTATGGAAGAGGCACAAAGGTCGGAGTTTGAGGTAGCAGCAGAAGAAGTAGAAGCAGCAGTGGAAGCAGAAGAAGCGGAAGAAGAAACTCTGTTGCTCCCTGAAGAGGCTTGGTCTACCCCGCAGTTTATGGAAACGCTGCTTCGTTACCCTAAAGCCTTCTTCACCGATGTGGCTGAAGAGAAATGGCTTAGCACATTCGCCAAACGACTTTTCGGCTTCTCAACAGTGCTGTTAGGCTTTTACGGTTTGCTCATGGGGCTGTATGGAGGTTGGGTTCAAAGTCTGGCTTCAATGATTAAACTCCCACTCCTGTTCCTTGCGACCTTGGGCATCTGCTTGCCGTCGTTTTACATCTTCAATCTCGTGCTTGGGTCAAAGTTGAAATTTGGTCAACTGGTGGTGTTGCTTTTGTATGCCGTTTGCTTGACAGCGGTCATCTGTGCAAGCCTTGCCCCTGTCGCTTTCTTCTTCATGATTTGCGGCAGCAGTTACCATTTCATGGTGCTTCTGCATGTCGCCATAATGACGCTCGCTGGCTTGATAGGGCTGGGTGGCATGCGTGGAGGTTTGCGGTTTCTCTCCGAGAAAACTGGCAAGATTGGGACGGAAAAAATCTTTCGGTTTTGGTTGCTCCTTTATGCTATCGTTGGCGCTCAAATGTCATGGATTTTGCGACCCTTCATTGGCGCACCGAACATGCCCTTCCAAATTTTCCGACCCATCGGTGGCAACTTCTTCGTTGCCGTCCTTAAGACCTTGTGGCAGTTGCTACAGCCGTGAGGTTGGGAATAAATTGGCGGTCAGGGCTATCAAAAGGGTTGGGAACGACCCGATGGGGGGTTCGCCTGTGTGGAAGAGGAACGATTGCTGGAAAGGTGCCGAAAAGGCGATGAAAGGGCTTGGGCGGAAATTGTCAACCGATACTGGGGATTGGCTTTTCGAGTCGCATACCGAATCCTCAGGCACAAGGAAGAGGCAGAAGATGCAGTTCAGGACGCTTTCGTTCAGGTCTATCTCGCTTTGCGAAATTTTCGCCACCAATCTCAATTTCGCACTTGGTTTTACCGCATCGTCGTCAACTGTGCTTTGGCTCGCTTGCCACCTTCGCCTGTGGAGTCATTGGACGAAAGCCGAGAAATTGAGTTGGTTGAGAGGGCTCACGAAGACCCAGAAAGCGTTGTCCTTGCCCACGAACGGTCTCAATTGCTGGATTGGGCAATTCAACAGTTGCCTCCTGACTGGCGAACCGTTTTCGTTTTGAGGGAGTTGGAAGGGCTAAGTTATGCTGAAATCGCTGAGGTCTTGGGCATACCCATCGGGACAGTTGAGTCAAGACTGTTTCGGGCGAGACAGCGTTTGAGGCAATTGTTGAAGCCTCTTTTGAGCGACGGTTGAAAGTGAGGCGAATTTGACCATGTGCGAATGGCAGCGAAAAGTTAGCGCTTACCTGGATGGCATGTTATTGCCTGACGAAATAGCGGCGGTTGTCGCCCATTTGAAGGTTTGCGACGAATGTCGGAAGGCAATGACAGAGTGGCAGCAAATTCGGCGTCAGTTCCTGATGGAAAGCCTGCCCACAAGCCCTGCCATGATAGCGGCAACTCTTGAACGGTTGGAAAGGGAAGGGGCTTTTAAGACATCAAATTTGCGAAGCCAAATCCAGCGGCTTGATTTATGGTTCACTCGCTCAGATATAGCCTTTCGGGCAGCGATGGCAGTCGCAGTCTTGGTGACATTGCTTTTGGCAAATTCAGCAGCACCTGTCCTTCGAGCGAGAGATGCCTTTCAGGCGAAAATTCAGCAGGCTATCAGGCTCATCCCGCTCATTCATTCAAACGAAAGCGAGCAAGTCAACCGAAGGTGATTCAGATGAAATGCGCACTGCACCAACAAAATGAGGCTGTTGGCGTCTGCGTTCTGTGCGGGAGTGCTGTTTGCGTTCAATGTCAGCGGCAGGTGAGGGGGCGAATTTTGTGCCCTGCATGTTATTCCGAACTGCGTCAGAGCAACAACCCTTCAAGCCAGTCAACCGTTGCTTCTCGTCCATCCGCTCGCTATTCAGGTTGCCTCGTTTTCCTGTTAGGGCTTATCCCAGGGCTGGGTCATCTCTTCATGGGTCTAACCACGAAAGGTGCTACTTTGCTGGCAGCAGCCGTTTTCTTGCCGTTTCTGCTCCCAATCCTCATCGTATATAGCGCCTTTGACAGTGTCCACACGGCAAGGCGTTTGAAGTCGGGCGAACCTGTCGCCGATTGGGATTTGTCAACGCTTCAAAACGCTCTGTCCCGGTTAGGACTTCCTGCCTCATCAGCGAGTTGGATTTTTGGGGCAATGTTGGCAATTGCGGGGATTGTTTTGCTTGTCGGGAACCTGACCAACTTGGCAAGTTTGCTGAATTGGTGGGAACTTTTGCCATCAACCTACAGGTTGGTTGGGCGAAATTTGTTGGCGTTAATGATGGTCGGATTCGGCGGCTTTTTGGTCTGGCGGACAACGGTAAAGCAAGGAAGCAACTGAACTTTGCGAGGACGCAAAGTTCGCAGAAGCGAGGTGAGCAAGGATGCAGAGAAGTTCAGTTCCGTTCGTGATTGGGATTTGGCTCGTCATTGGTGGCATCTTGCTGGCAATGGGAGATTGGGGACTTGCGCGGCAGGTCATTTCTGTCCTCGTCCCGTTAAGCCTTATCGCTATGGGGCTTTGGGCGATTGTTAGGGCTTCTCGGTTGCACAGATTGGAAGTCCCTTTGCCTCGCGGAGTTCTCCTGAGCGAATTAGCCCTCGCTGTAGTTTTGCTCTTGGTTTACAACTTGCTAAGGGCAACAAACCCGATACTCCACTTTCACCCTCAAATCGCTTCAGCCCGTCCGCTTCCCGTCGCTACTTTAACAACGCCTTTGACAACACCTATAGAGGAGTTGCCGAAGCAACCCAAATGGGTGCTCATCCAGCAAGCGACTGACTACGCTGTTCACTTAGAAGTTCGCGGTAGTGACCATTTCGCCATTGTTGAGGGAAGTCAGAACATTCGCGCTTTTGCACCGAGCGACCAAGTTGTGCGTTTGGAATTGGTCGGGCAACTCACTCTCACCAATGCGGTGGTCGCCGTTCGTCTGAGAATTCCCCGCAATGCTAACCTTGAAGTCAGAGGGACGAACTTTGCCAGACTGCTCGTTCAGGATATGGATGGCGATGTGGTCATCTCGTATGGCGGTTCCAACCCCATCGTGACGGTAGCGACGAAGGGGAACATAACTGTCAGGCAGATTGTGATTCCTTACTACAGCCGCCCTTACACCGACGAACTTTTGCTCTTCCCAGGACCGAACAGCCAAGTGGATGTTAGTGCCTTTTCAGAAACGGTTCGCATCTTCGCACAAGAGCCGCCACAAAAAGGGTGGCAAGTGAGGCTCAATAGCGGTGAAATAGAGGTTCGCTTGCCTTCTAACTCATCCGTCCAACTTCGGGCAACGACTGGGAACGGCACAGTCCAAGCACCTTTTGGGCAAGGACAATGGATGAGAAAATTGGCGGAACATTCCAGACACGGGACTTACTGGCGTTGGTATGAGCATACTGGCAAGTTGGGGAACGGAAAAGTGCCCATCAACCTGAGCATCAGGGATAGAGGAAACATCGTCGTCGTTTTGACTCGGTGAACTCGCCGGAAAATGGCAGCGAATGACGAATAGCGAATGGCAAAGCTTTGAACACCTACCCGAGGTGGGTGGCTGCGAATTCAAAGCAGGCTAACTGAAAGTTGCGAGTTGCGGGTTGCGCGTTCAGAAAAAAAAAAAGCCCTAACCCTCAACTCTCAACCCGCAACGCGCAACCCAAATAGCAGGCTTCGTTTTCGTAGACACCGACTTAAAACGGGTCGTGGGACGCGGGACGAGGGACGAAGCAAAAATGGGAGGGCGAGGCTCCTGCCGAGCCAAAACAACGGCGACTGGCGAATAGCGAATGGCGAATAGTGAGTGGCGAATAGTGAACGGCGAATGGCGATCAGCAACTGGTGAGATGACACGCATTACGATTTACGCATCACGCTTTACGCTTCACGCATCACGCTCCACGCATTACTCTCCCTTGCCACTTTGTGGCATCATTTGGCTTGACTGCGGAAAAACGAGGTGAGCGAAAGATGCCGACCATTTTGGTCACTGGCGGAGCAGGTTTTATTGGCAGCAATTTCGTCCGCTACTGGCGGCGGGAACACCCTGCGTGGGAAATCGTCGTTTACGACAAACTCACTTACGCCGGCAACAGAAACAACCTTCACGACTTGGAGGGACAACCGGGCTTCGTTTTCGTTCAGGGCGACATCTGCGACCGCGAACAATTAGAACCTTGGGTCGCTAAGGCGGACATCGTTGTGAATTTCGCTGCCGAAACCCATGTTGACAGGTCACTTTTAGCAAGTGGCGATTTCGTTCGGACAGATGTCTTGGGTGTCCACACGCTGATGGAGTGTGCTCGCAAACACGGGACAGGGCTAATCGTTCACATCTCAACGGACGAAGTTTACGGTCCAATCTTGAGTGGCAGCGCTGACGAGAAGGCGGTTCTAAACCCGTCAAGCCCTTACGCTGCCAGCAAGGCTGGTGGCGACTTGCTCGCATTGGCTTACGCCAAAAGTTTTCGCGTCCCCGTTATCATCACCCGATGCTGCAACAACTTCGGTCCGTATCAGCATCCAGAAAAACTCATCCCCTTGATGGTGACCAACGCGTTGATGGATTTGCCGTTGCCCGTTTACGGCGATGGCAGGCAAGTTCGGGAGTGGATTTTCGTTGAAGACCATTGCCGTGCCCTTGACTTCCTCATTGAACACGGGACGCCCGGCGAAATTTACAACATCGGGACAGGCTGTGAGAAGCAGAACATTGAGGTCGTTCGGATGATTCTGCAATTTCTCGGCAAGCCCGAAAGCCTGATCAGGTTCGTTGCTGACCGACCTGCTCACGACCGCCGATACTCCGTCAACTGGGAGAAGTTGAGGAAACTGGGTTGGGAGCCAATTCACAAGTTCGAAAGTGCGCTGGCTCAAACGGTCGCTTGGTATCGCGACAACGAGTGGTGGTGGCGACAAATCCGAGATAGCGAGGAGTTCAAGCGCTACTATGAAGCCAATTATGCTTGGCGGCTGAAAACCAAATGATGCCGTTTTGCACGCTTGCACACCTACACATTTGCACGCCTGCACACCTGCACGCATACACGCTTTCACGCCGCCGATGTTCTCAAAAGGCTTTCAAAGCGATGCGGCGATATTGAGTTGGCGGTTGACCGAACCTTTGGCGGAAGTGGCGGTTGAAAAGGGATAGGTCTTCAAAGCCACATTTATCGGCGACAAGTTTGATGGGCAAATCCGTTTGCGTCAGCAACAAGGCTGCACGATGCAATCTGCGCTGCAAGAGCCATCGTTTCGGTGACATGCCTAAAGCCTCTTTGAAGATGCGCCTCAAATGTCTTTCCGAACAATTGGCTACTTTCGCCATCTCCTTGATGCTGAGTTTATCGGCGAGCCTTTCCTCCACCAACTGAAGGGCAGGCTGCAAAACTTTGTAGTTCTTAACGGCTACAGGTGCTCTCATAGGTCGCAGCAAATCAGGGTGCTCTTGAGCGACCCTCAAAATCAACTCAGTAATCAAAGCCTCTCCCCGTTTCCGCCAACCTATGGGCTGGCAGGCAGAAATCCGCAAAAGTTCGTCAATGCTCTCTTCCACCTGCGGCATTTTTGGGACATGGACTGGGAAACCCAAAAGGGACAGGACATCAAGGGCATCAAAGAGCCGAAGGGTGAAATGGACGGCGCTGACGCGGAATTTTCGCTCAGGCGTATGCTCGGCGGAGTGCAAAATGTTTTCTGGGACGATGAGCAAATCTTTCGCTTCCGCAACAAATGTGAAGTCACCAATCCACCATCGCGCTTTGCCCTCGTGGACGAAAAACAAGATTGAGTTAGGCAATCGCCGAGGTTCAATGCGCCAATGGGGCAAACATTCGTGCTGGCGGGCATGCAAGAAGGTTACCGACATCGCTTCCCAAACCCAAGCCCATTCCTTCAAAGCATCCGCTTCAGGATAAGTTGGGAAGTCGCTGCGAACTATCGTCATCGGGGCGACGATGCGCCTTGCCGTTTCTGACAAATTTTTGTCCGCTTCTGCCATTGACCTACCGCCTCCCTCGTTGCATGAATTATAGCGGCAAGGACAAGCCAAAGGCTTATTCTGTGGGAAGGTCAGGGTGCGTAGAAAAATTTGCGACGGAGGTGAAGGGAGATGTTAACGCTCAAGGCGTTGACGATAGAGCAGCGGGAGCAATTTGAGCGGGACGGCTACCTTGTCGTTCGCGGTCTTTTGTCCGAAAGCGAGATCGCTGCCGTTAAGGAGCGTTTGGCTTTTTACATCCGAGAAGGGTTGAGGATGTTGCGTGAAGGTCAAAAGCCCGAAGCCGACACAGTGAATTTCAACGGCGTCCTCATCCAGTTGGAACCGCTGGTGGCGAAGGGCGAGTATATGCCTGACGACCCCCTTTATGCCGTCCGCAAGGTTTGGAACTTGTTTGGGCGCGACGAAGTGCTAACGCAACTCGCCACTAACCCGCATCTCTTGGACATTGTGGAAGACTTGCTGGGCACTTCCGCCATTTTGTTCTTTGCCGACAAAGCCCTGCTCAAGCCGCCCAAGATTGGCGTGGAGAAACCTTGGCACCAAGACCTGCCCTACTTCCCCTTTGAGCCTAAAGACGAAACTCAAATCCATGTCGCTGCATGGATTGCTTTGGACGAAGCGACGGTGGAGAACGGCTGCATGCAATACATCCCTGGCAGCCACAAGTTGGGCAACATCACGACGAGCCATGTGGACACGCACGGCTTGGGGCACTTGGCAGCCGACATGAGCAAAGTGGACACCTCAAAGGCGGTCATCGTGGAAGCCAAGCCCGGCGATGTCTCTTTCCACGATGGGTTGGCACTGCACTATTCGGCGCCCAACACTTCCGACAAGCCCCGTTGGGCTTTGGTGCTGGACTATATCAACGCCGAGCGGGCGAAGTATGTCGGCAAGGGCGAACCTAACTTCCCGCGAGTGCGTTAAGTTCTCCGCTGAGGCTTGACAATTTTGTTTGCAGGAGCGAGGTCAGCCGCGACCAAATTTTTCAACTGCCCAACCGCTTCCGTAATTCAGGGAGCAAGGTTCGCAATGCACGGGCGCGGTGGCTGATGGCGTTCTTTTCGTCCACGCTCAATTGAGCCAGCGTCTTGCCCAATTGCGGGACGAAAAACACGGGGTCATAACCGAAGCCACCTTCGCCGTGTGGCTCGGTCGCAATTACGCCCTCAAGGACTCCCTCGGCTGTGAGCAAATCGTTTTCAGAGAAAGCAACTGCCATCGCACAGCGAAACCTTGCCGTTCGTTTCTCCATCGGGATGCCTTCCATCAACTTGAGCAAGCCGCGCCATCTTTCAGTGTCGGAGACATTTTCGCCGAAAAAGACTTTTGCCCTCGCTCCGGGCAAACCGCCCAAAGCGTCCACTTCAAGGGCAGTGTCTTCGGCGAGGGAAGGCAACCCCGACTTGCGCCACGCATGAATTGCCTTCTCGCGAGCAACCAAGTGAATGTCGTCGCTGGTCTCCTCGTAGTCCAAGACGATGCCCAACTCGTCGGGCGTAACAACTTGGATTGGGGTTTCGCTCAGCAACGCCATCAGTTCCCTCAACTTCCCTTTGTTGGTCGTCGCAATCAGTAACTTTCCATTTCCCTTGTCCCATCTCCCTCGTCCCATTGTTGCTCACCCAGTTCATTTTTGAACAGTTTTGACCACCCACCCGAGTTGGGTGGCTACAAAATCAAAGCAGGCTAAAGCCTAAAACGGCGGCGAATAGCGAATGGTTTTTGGAGGGCAGTGTTCCCGCACCGCCGAAAAAATTTTGGCTTAACAACCGCTGTCACTTGTCCCATGCCCCCTGTCCCTCAATGGCTAAAGCCAGTGACATGGTTGGTTAATGGTGCAGCGCAAACAAACCATAGATTGCACTTCATAGCACGCCTACTCGCTTGCACCCATGCACGCTTGCACGCAATAGTTAATGACGCAAAATTTTAACGCCGACTTTAGTTGGCGAATTTTCGGGATTACGGTAGTGTCAGGGCTTGTCCCTGACGGCAGTTAATCAGCCATTTCAGAGCAGTTCTTTGTAGTGAGCAGCCACTTTCTCAAAGGCGTGAATCACTTGCTCCAAGAAGCCCTCCTCAGGCTCAATGTATGCAGGGATTGTCAATATGCGACCTGCAACGCTTTCCGCTACAGGGAAATCGCCGGGCTTGTATGGCTTGAAGGGTGGCAAACCCATAAATTCGCCACCAAGTGGTCCCCTGCCGTAACCCCAAAGGTCAAAGCCTTTTCGGAAGATGGTGCGAAGATGTTCCAAAGTCCCACCGAACCCGAACGAACGCCTTATAGGCACGCCTTCCGCCCTTAAAGCCTCAACATACTTCTCTATCGGCAACCCGTCCAACTCTTGTGGCTGATAAACCAGCACCAACCCACCATAAAATCCCGCAGGCTTCGCTTTGGGATACGAGCGGATAGGCTTGACACCGGGAATTTCCTCTAAGGCTTCAAAAAGTTTGCGCCGGAAGGTATCTTTGCGTTCGTTTCGGTAGTCCAGAGATTTGAGGGCAACTTTAGCCAATGCGAGCGCCAACGGATGTGCCCGATATTTGAGCCCTAAGACTTCAGCGTCAAGTTCGGAGTATTCGGGAAGCGTCAACTCATCTTTCAATCCGTGTCGGTGCAAGTGGCAATAAGCGAGCATCCTTTCATAGTATTCCCTGTTGTTCGTGGTCACAATCCCACCCTCGCCACCGCATACAGGCTTCCCGCCGGGAAGAGCGCCTTGAAGGCTGAAGCAAGTTAGGTCGCTGACATTGCCAATCTTCTTCCCATCCCACTCTGCACCGTGAGCGTGGGAAGCATCTTCAATGATTGGGATGCCATATCTTCGGCTTATATCCATCAAAGCATCCATGTCACACACATTGCCCCAAAGGTGAATTGCGAAAATTGCCCTCGTCCGTTTCGTGATTCGCTTCTCAGCATCAGATGGGTCAATAAGCAGGGTCTCAGGGTCTATGTCGCAGAAAACTGGACGAGCGCCCATGTGCAACGCTCCAGCGTAAGTTCCGATGTAGCCAAGCGCAGGGACGATGAATTCATCTCCCGGACCACCCTTGACAGCATAGAAGACACTCGCTAACGCCAAGTGCCCATGACTGACGGTCAGGCAATACCTGCTCCCGACATACTGACGGAACTCTTCCTCAAACTCTTTTGGGAGTCCAGAACCTGCACCAGATAAGGCACGCTTTTCAATGAGTTGACACACAATTTCCTTCTCTTCTTCAATTGGCGGCTTCCACCTTTCAGGGTTCTGAATGGTGACGGCTGGTTGACCACCCAAAATCGCCAACTTGCTCATTTCACTTCCCTCCAAACCCGCTGTTGCAACCGGGCAGAAATCTATGCCCATAAACTTACCTGCACAAGTGTTGCAATTTTGGGTCACTTTTTTGTTCAGCACTTAGGCAGGGTTCTTAGTCTGTTGACTCCTTGCTGAACGGTAGTTCTGCCATATTGAGAAGACTACGGAAGAAAATGCCAGAAGCAGTAGTGTGAGGGATAAGGGCTGTTTAACAAAAATGAGCCAACTCCCTTCCGACACAATCAAGGCACGGCGGAGGTTCTCTTCAGCCATTCTTCCCAAAATTAATCCGAGAACCAGCGGTGCAATTGGGAAGCCCCATCGGCGCAATGCCCAACCCAACAAGCCGAAGACAAACATAACGCCCACATCAAACAGGCTGTTGTTGATAGCGTAACTGCCTACCACGCACAACACTACTATCATTGGGAACATGTAATGTCTGGGTGCACGCACTGTTTGGGCAAAAAGCCTTGCACCCGCAAGCCCTATAGGCAACACCAGCGAGTTTGCCACCAACAAGCCTACGAAAATCGCTGTCAATAAGTGAACTTGCTTCTCAAACAGTTCTGGACCGGGACGCACACCATGCATCAGCAATGCACCCAAAATAACGGCAGTTACTGCATCGCCCGGGATGCCAAGTGTGAGCATGGGAATCATTGCCCCTCCAGTGACTGAGTTGTTGGCGCACTCGGCTGCAGCAAGCCCTTCTATTGAACCCTTCCCAAATTGCTCTGGTTGACGGGAGACTTTCTTCGCTTGGTCATATGCAATGAAGGAAGCAACATCTCCCCCAACTCCGGGTAATGCCCCGACAAGTGTGCCAGTCACGCTCGCAAGCAGAGTTGGCAAAGTAATTCGTTTACACTCGTCAAGCGAAGGCAAAATGCGCCCAATCTCTTGAAACATTTTCCGGTCAGGTTCAGGTAAACCGATTTGATACAAGACTTCGCCTAAAGCGAATACACCTACTAACACGGGAACTAACGAAAGCCCTTCCAACAAAGGCGTCAAGCCGAATGTAAACCGAGGAACGGCAGTAATTGGGTCCATGCCGATAGTAGCGAGCAACAAACCCAATACACCCATCAACGCTCCTTTTAGCAGGGACTTCTCCGATAGACTGGCAATTATGCTGAGCCCAAATACTGCCAGCGAAAAATACTCCGCTGGCCCGAACTTTAAAGCGAAGCGAGCCACTTGTGGTGAAGCGAGCATCAGCACCAGTGTGCTAAACACACCACCAATTACGCTGGTGATGCAAGAGATTCCTATTGCTAATCCTGCTTGTCCATTTTGTGCCAACGGATAACCGTCTATGCTGGTGGCAGCAGCGGCGGGTGTGCCCGGCGTTCGTATCAGGATTGCGGGTATCGCCCCACCATACATCGCACCTACATACACTCCCAACAAAACCATCAAAGCGGGTAGAGTTGGCAACCAGAAGGTGAAAGGAACTAACAAAGCCACGCCCATAGTCGCAGTTAATCCCGGCAAGGCGCCTATGATGATACCCGCAACGATACCTGCCAACATTAACCAAATTGTGTTTCCACGAAACAGTTCTGAAAGGGCTTCGGTCATGGCAGCGGAACCCCCAGTATGTGGGCAAATAGTAGCCATACACTTGCGCCAGCAGCAATGGCATAAATTAACGCCTGCCATATTTTCGCTTTACCGCTCAATAAAACGCTCGCCAAGAGAAAAAACATGGACGAAGCAATGAAACCGGCAAAGGGTAGGATGGCTACAAAGGAAAGAACTAACCCTGCCATTTTCAGGGATTCTTTGACCCGCAGTGGAGGCAAGTCTTCAGTGGGATGCCATTTAAGAGACAGCAATAAAGCCATTAGTAGCAGCATCAAGAGTGCAGCAAGGCACTTTGGGAAGTAGAGGTGTCCTACATCCCCACGAGTCAGGTTCATTCCCAACTTAGTTATCAAGTCTCGGTTGCGTGCACTTTGAAATTCCACAAACCGCCGAAAAGCGTCTCCCTCAAGCCAAGCGAGTCGCACCCCGCGCTCCTTCATGAGGTCAACGAACTTTGGGTCTTTGAAAGCCTTGCGGAAACCTTCCAACAAAATTTGGCGGATTTGTTTGGGAACATTTTTTGGTAACGCAAGCCCTCCCCATGCTCCGATGTCCACATCGTAACCCAATTCGTGAGCACAAGGCACATTAGGGAACATTGGCTCGCGTTGGGTTGTCAGCACGGCTAAGATTCGCAACTTCTTCGCTTCAACATGAGGTTGCACTTCAACTGTGCTGACGCACACCATATCCACATGCCCACCGAGAAGGGCTTGGACTGCTGGTGCTGCGCCATTGAAGGGTATATGTTTGAACTGCACTTTCGCTGCCTCCTGCAAAGCCAGTGCAGCCAGGTGCCAAATTGAACCTGTGCCAGAGTTCCCAACCCGAATGGAGTTTGGATTAGCCTTTGCGTCTCTCAGCAAATCTCGCAAAGTTCGCCATTTCGCATCGGCGCGGACAGTCACTGCAGCAGGGTTGTAGTTGGTTCGTGCCAGAAGGTCAAAATCCGCAGGTGAAATGGGACTTAGACCGAGGTGAGGGAGTATCGCCAATTCCGCAACGACATAGGTTACTGTGTAGCCATCTGGAGAAGCATGCGCACCGTAATTCAAACCAACGGCATTTGCCCCTCCGGGTTTGTTCTCCACTACCACTGGCACTCCGAAAACTTGTTGGGCTGAAGCAGCAAGTGCCCGAGTTAGTGTATCGGAAATCCCTCCCGGTGCAGGTGGACAGATGATGGTTATCGCTCTGGATGGGAACGGCTTTTGCTTATGTGGGCTACATCCCACTAAACACAGGATTGCTGCAACAGTCACCGTCAACAAATTCGCCCGCAGCGTCTTCACCATAACCGCCTCTCTTGCACACTAATCAGAGGGTCAGGCTACCGCCCAACCGTTCGAAACGATTTTCGGCACGGCAATAGCCGTGCCCTCCGAAATTCGTTATCAACCGCTGACTAAAGCCAATGGCATGAGTCGTTTTAGGAAACACCCATCTAATCACCTCCCATTACCCACTCCTCGTTGAATTGAGCGTATTTGATGCACGAACCTTTGCCCGGCTGGCTCCAACTATAAGTGACATGCAGCGTGCCATCTTTCGCTTGGATGATGGAAGGATACGAATAAGAACCAGCACCGGGCGGATCGTTCTCAAGATACCGCTTCCACTTCCATGTCTTGCCCTCATCATCGGAGACAAGCACTGCCAAGCGATGTCTACCACTCTCAGTATCATTGCACACCATCAACCAGTGCCCGTTCCGCAGGCGGATAACCTCAAGGGCAGAGCCAGGGTTAGGGATGTCTTCATCTGTAACGGGAGACCAAGTCATACCTCCATCTCGCGATTCGCTTCTCATCACCCTCTTCGGTGGTGGTCCGTTGTCGCGCATGTAAGCAACTAAAGTGCCATCTCGCTTTTGAACAAGGCTTGGCTGAACACCGCCCATGCTTACTAATGGAAGGCTCGGTTGCCATGTTTTACCACCATCGTCACTGATAGCCATGATGGAGAAATCAAATCCGTCGGAGTAAAGGGGGATGATGATTCGCCTGTTATTCAACACAAAGGGGTGCGCTCGTGTCATCCATCCTAATCTTCGGAAGAACTTATCAGCAGCCTTTTTCCGCCGCTCAGCGAGATATTGCAATCCCCACTCTCGCTTGTCTGAAGGCAGTATTTGGTCAATTCGCTTCTCATCTTCTTCGCATTGCTTTGCCACCAACTGCGCAAACTCCTCTCCCGGCTTGAGGATGATGATGTCACTGTGCGTCCATTTTGGTGCTCCTGTGCCGCGCGGGTTATCGGAAATCTGATAGCGTAGGAGTGAGGTATGCCACTCGTTAGCAATCACAGCAATCCAAATTAGCCACAGCCTTCCTTTTGGGTCTATGAACATGCATGGGTTGCAATCGGGGAAGCCAATAGTGTCCGCCATAAGAAACCGCTTACTCCATCTTTGTTCTCCTTTCCGCTTACGGGCGCCCTCTATGACGACATCATCTGCTGTCCGCTCCCCTGAGCCGTGATACCAACAAACCAAGAGGTCTCCATTAGGGCATTCCACGATGCAGGAACCGTGATTGTGCCAGTTCTCTGGCGGAAAAATAAACTCCGACTTGTGAAACGGTGCCCTCGTTTCACCCTTCAAAGCCATCGTCATCACCAACCCTAATCCCACACCAACCAACAATGCCATTTTAAAGATGCCTCGCCATCTTGCGCCTTTCATGATAACACCCCCTCTGCGTTCACTCGTAATTTCACTTTGCTTTTCCTTATCTGCCCTCGTCAGGATAAATGCGGTTTGGTTCTCTCAGATACAATTTTGCGTGCCCGTCTCGGAATCCAATGACCCGAGCATGAATTTTGCCAAACGGTCCTTCGTGGGGCTCTCGGTGGAATGGTAAATCTTCTGACCACATTTGGATGCGTGCCGGACCAACTTCCCTGCAATAGGTGGGACAATCACCAAACCCGTAACCTAAAAGCGGCAACATCCCACCCGCATCAATTAAAACCCGTCCGGGAATCTCGTTCCAAGCGACAGTGGGCCAGAAACGATAACTCGTGTAGTAGGGGTCATACTGGTTGTCGCGTGCACTACCATTCACGCTTAATGTTCCGCGACATTGATGAGAACGAGCGTAGGGATTGGATGGGCAATGGAAAATTTGGTCATTTTTAAGGTAAGGCATAAAGGCAGCGATCATCTTCCGTGGACCAAGGTCTGGGTCAGCAGCAATTTCTGGGTCGTAAACTGGACTTATGGGAGAACATCCGTTGTTGTTGCAAACCCGACAGTTAGGGAAATTGAAACCACGACCGTTCAGCATGTAGAGAAATCCATCGTAGTCCTGAGCATACTGCACTACCCCCAAACTCAATTGCCTGACATTGGAGATGCACGACGATTCTCTTGCTTTTTCCCGCACCCTGCTGAAAACCGGGAACAGAATGGCTGCCAGGATCGCGATGATCGCGATCACTACCAGCAGTTCAATGAGGGTGAAAGCGTTCCGCAACTTTGTCTGGCGGACGCTTTGGTGCACCGCCCAAAGGTTGCCATGCCGTTGCATGGGTGATCCCTCCTTGTGCCCCTTTTTGCGGTGGGAGCGGTTTCGCCCCCATAAAAACCATCCCCAACAGCGTTGCAATTTGGGGGCACTTTTTGATGGGCAAGGGGATGCGAACGGCAGCCTGCTCACCCACTGAGAAAGGCTTGGATGGCGGGGAGAAGGACAAGGGGGGACGGATGGGGCTCCCGCTCCAACACCGCCCGAAAAACTTCCAGCAAATCAGACC
>Ga0079992_132456_pt1 | contig 16737 bp, 16 predicted proteins | sample FaiFalFF_MnMetaG_3_FD_69197 | JGI IMG/M metagenome (GOLD analysis project Ga0079992, IMG submission 69197) | Freshwater microbial communities from Yellowstone National Park, Wyoming, USA - Fairy Falls B (FF_Mn_B) MetaG (SPADES assembly) (version 2) | ecosystem: Environmental > Aquatic >... | reverse complement strand
AAACCGAAGAGGCGCCTTCTCCCCTTCACGCTGACACATCGGTTATGCTCGACTGGGAGCGTGGCGTGAGAACGCGCAGCGAGCATAAGCGCAAACTGCGCAACGGGCACGATAGCGCATACGCAGCAGCGCAACGCACGCTCCCGTTGTAGTCCCTGCGCATAGACTGCTTGCATGCATGGTTTCGCCCCGTGGGGATCATCCCCGCGGGGCGATTTCCTATTAGGAAGTCGCTTGCGGTTGCAGTGGGACTGCACTGCACAACGGAGGTGACTTGTGATCAACCGCATGCCTTTCCCGATGCGTGATGCACCGCTCATCCAGCTGCGCTTTCTCTGCAACGGCGATCCCGCGCGGTACACGGTGGAGCTGACGGGCACGCTGGGCGCGGACGGGCGCGAGCTGTGGCTGGTGCATAAGTCAAGCGGTCCGCGCGGTGGCGCAGCGGCGACTTACCATGTGTGGCTCCCGCCGTACTCCCCGCGCGTGATGCCGACGGATCTTCGCGCACAGGCGAGCTGCGACTGCCCCGAGGCTCAGTCGGGTGCGACGCGGCTGGGCGGCGTGTGCAAGCACATGCTGATGGCGTACTGCTGGCAAGGCTGCCACGCGGGTTCCGCTGCGCGTTGGTTCTACACCGACGCTTACCTGTTCACGATGCGCAGCTTCCAACAACCCTAACGGAGGTGATGCACGATGGCACGACAGACGCAACAGACACGGCAACCGATCACCGCAACTGTTGAAGCAGTGAACGAACGCGGGATCAAGATCGGCGGCACTTGGCACAACTACAGCCGCTATGCCGACGGCGCGATTGACCGCACGGCGCAGGTCGGCGACACCGTGCAAGTGGAGCTGACGAGCACGGGCTGGGTACGCGCGTTGCGGATTGTGCAGCGTGCGGCTCAGCAGAACGGGCAAGCCGCCCCGTCCGCAGCGGGCGTGTCCGCTGCACCACGCGCGTTGGACGCCGAGCAGTACGCACGGCTACGCGCTGTGGAGATTGCCAGCCCCGTGGCGGCGCAGTATGCGCAATCGGCGGGCGAGTATCTCCAGACGCTTGCGGCGCTGGCGAACTGGATCGCGCTGTATATCACGGAGGGCGACCCGCTGGAGAATGGACGCTAAGTATCGTGGTGCAAGTTGAAATATCCGCAGCACTTTGGGGTACAATAGATACACCCGTTGGGGTCGGCACCCCCCAACGGGTGGGATACTTGCCTTGCAACTGGCAGGCGTCCACATTATACCACATCTCGCCTGCCCCTTGCAAGTGTCCCCTCAAAAGTGCCAGGAGGAGAAACGGCATGAGAACGACTCGGCAGCTGGCAACAAACGCGCAATCACACACGCCCGCAGTGGCGGTATCCATCGCACCCCAAAGACCACGCGAACAAAAGTGTTCGCGCAGTTCATGTTGGTTTATGCATGGGAATCCCGCCACGCGATACTTTCTAAGTGGAGGTGTAATGGTAATGACAAACCGAAAACTGCGAGAGTATCGTCAGCGGGCTGGGCTACCGCTGGAAGTGCTGGCGTACAAGGCGCGTGTATCGCCGCGCACGCTGTGGCGCTGGGAGAGGTGGAACTGCACGCCGCGCCGCTGGGAGAGCATCCAGCGCGTGGCGGCTGTGCTGGGCGTGCAACCCGAAGATCTGCTGGACGAGCAAGGAGGCGAGCGATGACGCCGGCGAAGATCCCGATAGCCCGCGTTCGCGTCGGCGCACGGAAGCGCCCGCTGGACAGCGCGAAAGTCGCCGAACTCGCTGCCAGCATAGCGGAGCTGGGGCTGCTGCAGCCAATAGGTGTGCGCCCCGACGGAACGCTGGTGTACGGCTATCACCGTTTAGAGGCGTGCAAGCAACTTGGCTGGACAGAGATCCCCGCTGTTGTGGTGGACGGCGACGACCTACGCGCTGAACTCGCTGAAATCTCCGAGAACTTGATTCGCAACGAACTCACGCTGCTGGAACGCGCCGAACACCTCGCGCGAATGCGAGCGGTCTATGAGCAGCTGCACCCCAACGCGCGAGGCGTCGGGCGACCTGCGAAAAACTCGGCAACGGTTGCCGCTTTTTCGGAGTGGGCGGCGGCGCAGGCAGGGCTGGCGCAACGCACGATTCGGCACTATGTGCAGCTGGCGGAATCGATTGCGCCTGCAGTGCGGGACGCGATACGGCACACGCCGATTGCCAACGACGGAGCCGAGCTGAAATCGCTGGCGTCGCTGGAGCCAGCGAAGCAGCAAGCCGTCGCCGAGCTAATCGCGAGCCGTGCAGCAGGCAGCGTGCGCGAGGCGACGCGCCTGCTGGCATGGCGCGAGTTTCTGCAGTGCGAGAGCGCAGGGGAGCTGCCTACGCATGTGCAGATACGGCACGGCGACTTTCGCGTTGCGCTTGCCGATATACCGCCCAGAAGCGTGGACGCGATTATCACCGACCCGCCCTACCCGCAGGAATACATACCGTTATGGAACGACTTGGGCGCATTCGCCTCGCGCGTGCTGAAACCTGACGGCGTGCTGATTGCCTACAGCGGGCAGGCTCACCTAATCGAAGTGCTAACCGCGCTGGCGAGCCACCTGCGCTACTGGTGGACGCTTGCCCTGCGCCACCAACACGCTGGGTATGTAGTGAACGGGGGCAAGCGCGTCATAAACCGCTGGAAGCCACTGCTGCTGTTCACGCGCAAGGACGGGTGTGCGCCTGCGGAATTCGCCGACCTTGTGGAGGGTACAGGGCGCGAGAAGGGGCTGCATGTATGGCAGCAGGCAGCGGGCGAGCTGGGCTACCTGCTGGAGACCTTCACTCGCGCGGGCGACCTCGTGATTGACCCCTTTGTAGGCAGTGGCACGACGGCGGTCGCCTGCCTGCAGCTGGGCAGGCGGTTTATTGGCTGTGATATTGACGCGGGCGCAGTGGCTATCGCGCGTCGGCGTGTGCAGAACGCCATCAAAGGAGGCGACCAACGATGAAAACGCGACTCACGCTAGACACTGTGCTGCGCCAGCTGAAGCGCGTGCGCAAGCAACCTGACGGCAGCTACCTCGCCAGCTGCCCGTGCCCCAACCACGGACGCAAACGTGGCGACATCCATCCCAGTCTGCACCTGTCGGTATCGCCCGACGGCACGCTGCTATGGCACTGTTTCGCAGGCTGCTCGCAAGACGCCGTGCGCGAAGCGTTGGAGCGACTGGCAGGCGTGCAACCCGCGCATGTACCAACGCCTGCGCCTCGCAACGGGCGCGCTGGACAGCGAAGCACACCCCAATACCGACCTGTGCGCCTTGCGGAACTCGCTGAAGCCAAGCAACTGGACGCCGAGAAACTCCGCGCGTGGTATGTGCGCGAGATCCCTGCGGGACACGCGCCCGAAGCCCCCAACGGCGGGATTGAAATCCCCTATCTCACGCCCGAAGGCGAGCAGCACGCCATACGCTACCGCCTCGCGCTGGAAGGCGCGAACCGCTTCCGCTGGCGACAGGGCGACACGGCAATCCTGTATGGACTGTGGCGACTGCGCGAATGGACAGGTCGCGATACGCTGCATGTGTGCGAAGGCGAATCGGATACTTGGACGCTCTGGCATGCGGATCTGCCCGCGCTCGGCGTGCCCAGCGCCAACATCTGGGACAGCGAGTGGTGGCAGCTGCTCAAGCCGTTCCGACGCATCGTGATCCTGCCCGACCGAGACAACGCAGGAAGCAAAATGGCAGACGACATCACAAAGACATGCCCAGCAGACCTACGCGAGCGCGTGCATGTGCTGCTCCTGCCCGAAGGCATAAAAGACGCGAACGAACTCTGGCAACGCGAAGGCGCGAACGCCGAGCGGTTCCGCAACGCGCTTGCGCAGTGCACCCAGCTGCCACTCGCAGCTGCGCCGACACGCACGCTGCAACCGATCAGCGCCAAGCAGCTGCTCCAGCAACCTGCGCCTGAGCAGCAGTACTTGTGGGACGGGATCCTGCCACAAGGCGCAATCGCGCTGCTCGCTGGACGCGAAAAAGGACGCGGCGGCAAAACCACGCTCGCATTCGGTCTCATCCGTGCTATTCTGCGCAACGAGCCGTTCCTTCAGCGCGAGACGCAACGCACGCGCGTGCTATACATCAGCGAAGAGAACAGCGCGAGCTTGCGCAACAAGCTCCACGCGCTGCACATCGATAGCGACGACCTGCTCCTCCTGCCACGCGAAGCGTTCGGTGCTAACCTCGCGCACGCGCTCAAACGCAACCAAGACGCGCTGCTCCAACTCTGCACCGCCGAGAACATCGGACTGGTAGTGGTGGACACCTTCCAAGCCTTTGGCGGACTGCGCGGCGACGCCGAAAACCAAGTGGGCAGCGTGATGGACGCGCTCGCGCCTCTGTTCGGCGTGAACGCGCTCGGCGTCACGGTGCTCCTCATCCACCACCACGCCAAAGCCACCAGCGAGCCGCGCGGCTCAACCGCACTCACGGCTGCCGTTGATGTGGTGATCAATCTCACGCGCCAACAAGGCGACAACCGCGATAACGCGCGACTGCTCGCGTGGGAGGGGCGCTGGGGACTCGGCGAACTCGTCTACACCTACGACGCCGATACCACCGAGTTCCACGCAGCGGGCACACCAGAAGAACACGAGCTGGCAACGCTCCAACAGCGCGTGCTGGAGCTACTCCAAAACGCAACAGAACCACTCACCGAAAAACAAATCAGCGACCAGCTCCAAGCACCACGGCAACGCGTGAACATCGCGCTCCGACGACTGCTCGAAGCGAACCGTATCCAGCGTGAAGGCGATGGCAAACGCAACGCGCCGTACCGCTATTCGTTTCTGCACTCCGTTAATATAGGGTCCAGCATGAGTGCAGAAACGCGTGAAGAAGAAGAAGCTGCTTCTTCCTCTCACGGAATTCGTTTCTGCACTCACATGAGGGCATGCACAAAGCATGCAGAAACGAAATCGGTGGCGGATTCGGTTTCTGCACTCACCCCGGGGGCTATATTAATGGGTGCACATGCACAAACTGAGGAGGCGCTTTCTCCCCTTCACGACGCAGCGAATTCGGTTTCTGCATCCACCCCAGGGGCTATATATGTGGATGCACATGCACAAACCGAAGAGGCGCCTTCTCCCCTTCACGCTGACACATCGGTTATGCTCGACTGGGAGCGTGGCGTGAGAACGCGCGGCGAGCATAAGCGCAAACTGCGCAACGGGCACGATAGCGCATACGCAGCAGCGCAACGCACGCTACCGTTGTAGCGCCCAGCTGCCGCGCGGTTGCATTAGACCCCGAAAAGGGTGCAAATTTTGCACCCTTTTTCGGGGGATAGCGCGAAGCGTGTGGGCGCGCTTCTGCTCTCGCTGTAAAAGTGGTAAATTTTTCCACTTTTTCGCTTGTCGCAGGTCGCCCAGTTGACGCGCGGTTGCATGAGATCCCGACCATGGCGCAAATTTTGCGCCATGGTCGGTTGGGGTGCGGGTGGTGGAGCCGATGGAACACTAAATTTCGGGAAAGTCCGCTTTCGGTATATCGAATGATGATCAATAAATCGCGCGCCCCACCAAGGGGCGACAAGTAAGTGCATGCACTGGGCGGGCGCACTGCTGGGACGCCCCGTACAGGCGGGCGGTCGATGGGGCGCGAGTTTGAGCATCAGGTCGCCCCAGTTGCCGCGCGGTCGCATGATGCCCCGACGGTCGGTTGGCGCGAGTGGTGGTGGAACCGATGGAACCGATGGAACACTAATTCGGAAAAAGTCCCTTAAGGCGCGTGTTCTGGGGAATTTTTCCGATTATCGGTTCCATCGGTTCCATCGGTTCCATGCGTGCGCCGCGCCGCGAAAAAAAAGCCCCGCGCCGTGCTTGGGGGCGCGAGGCTCGGAGTGTGATACAGGCGCGTTTTATGCGAAGGGATCGTCCAGCTCGGCGGGCGTGCGCAGGCGTATCCCGCGCCAGCAGCGCACGCGCTTATTCTGCTGCCGCGTGTTTGTGCGGCGATAGCCCATCTCGCCCAAGCGTCGCCCGAAGGTGGTTGCGGGGATGGGCGTGATCCCGTTGGCGTTGCACCACTCGCAGTAGTTGTCGTACAGCTCTTTGGAGGGCGTTTCGGCGTTGGGGTCGTCGAGGGTGTGCAGCTGCAGCCACTCCAGCACGGTGTCGGTTTCGCGCCGATACTCGTCGACGGCGGCGCGCACGGCGTCGGGTTCCACCAGCCCGTGGGCGTACCAGCGCATCGCGCCGCGAACCAGCCAAGCGAGTATACCCGCGCGCTCGTCCAGCAGTCGCTGCTTCATGTCGGGGATGGGCGGCTTGTGCCGTTCGCCGTCCACAACGGCACGCGCGTCGCTTGTGAAAACCGCACGGAACGGGATTAGCACGAGTCTGCGCCACATGGCGTAGCTATGGTCTCGAATCACGGGCTTGTGGTTGGTGAACAGCCAGATTTTCGCCGTCGGGCGGTAGCTGAAAAACTCATGGTAGAGATACCGCGCGGTGATGGTGTCGCCGCCCGTGAGCAGTTTCGCGAGGTTCTCATTCAGCCCGCGCCCTTCGGTGGTTTCGCTTGCCAGCGCGAGTCGGAGTCCGCACAGCCGCGCCAAGCCCGTTGGGTGATCGTCCCGCCCCTCGTGGAGCAGCGTTCGCGTCGGGATACTGTCGGCGTAGTCGCCGAGTACGGCTTGCACGGTTTCAAAGAGCGTCGATTTGCCGTTCGCGCCGCGCCCGTAGCAGATAAATAGTTTCTGTTCGCGCGTGTCGCCCGTGATGGAGTAGCCCAACGCGGCGTGCATGTAGTCAATAAGCGCGGCGTCGCCGAGAAACACATCGTCGAGAAACTGCGCCCATGTGGGGGCGTCGGCGTCGGGGTCATACGGCGCGTTGGTCAGCTTGGTGAGATAGTGTTCGGGCGCGTGGGGTATCAGTGCCCCTGTGCGCAGGTCGACGACGCCGCTTGGGGTGTTCAGCAGCGCGTCGTTGGCGTCGAATCGTTCCAGTGGGGTGAGCAGTCGCCCGCGCGCGAGGTCGAGTGCGTTGCGCAGGTGGCTCACGCTGCATGCTTTGGCGGCGGCGCGGTAGAGTTCCTGCTGCAGGCGCGCGTCGGCGGCGCGAGTGGCGCGGTCGGCATAATACGCAGGCAGGATCTCGCGCGCGAGTGCCAGCACGCGCACGGCGTTGGGGTCACGCACCCAACGGCAGCCGTCCCACACCAGCCACCCCCACTCGTCTACCCAAGCGGCGCGCATGTGCAGCGCGTCGCCGAGAATCTGCGCTGAGTGCGCGTCGGTTCCGATGGGCGGTTCTGTCCCGCGCCACTCCACCACAGCGCGTTCGGCGCGTTCGGCATGGCCACCATCGGCGCGTGTAGGCGTGTCCGTGTCCGCTTCGCGCGGGGCGCGTAGCCACCCGCTGAGCGTGGCGCACACATCGGGGGGCAGCAGCTCCTCCAGCCCGCGCCAGCCCTGCACGCCGTCCAGCGGGCGGGCGTAGGTATCCGCAACGGCGCGGAGTCGGTCGGCGCGCTCCGTATCGCCTGTGGCTTGGGCGAGAGCGTCCACAACGGCGCGCGCGTCGGCTTCGGGAATGTGGCACTTTCGCAGCCAGCCCGCCAGCGCGAGGGCGAGGGCGTGCCGCGCCCCCTCGCGGTAGTGGGGCAGCACAGCAGCGGCGATTGCCGTGAGGAGGCAGGCGCGCTGCAGCGCGTCGCCGTCCACATCGGCGGGCAGCAGTTCGCCGTCGATCCATTCCCGTTCCAGCCCGTCTTCGTCGACGCTTGGGGGTACAACGGTCTGGAAGGGCTTGCCGTCGCGCGATTCGGAGCGCAGTTCCAGCACGGTCTTTCGCTCGTTTCGATCGCGCGCGTCCCGTCGCTCCCACTGATCTTTGGTCGGCACCGCGCCCGTGCAGCGGTAGAAGTAGTGCGCGATGGGCTTGCCCCGCTTGCGCATGCGCATGCGGGTTGTGGGGAGCAGATACGGCGCAACGGCGCACGCTTCGGGGGTGTCCAAGTCCACATCCACCAGCCCGCCCGATACCGCCCCCAGCCTAATACCGATATTGCACCCGCGATACTCTTCGGGGTCACGGAATCGGCGGTTGGGGTTGTTCCAGTCGTCGATCTTCACAGCTTTGGAGCGTGGCTCGACGGGAACCGTATCGAAGCCCAGCTCCCAGTAGATTCGGAGCCACTCATCATGGGGTATACTTCCGTTCAGCGTATTGCGCCCCTGCGCCCGTACCCCATTCGATGGGGCGTGGGGGCGTCCGTTTCCGTGTGCCATATTAGCCCTCCCTGTTGCATCAGCTCGTGCTCCTCGACGCCAAGCACCTGCGCCACGCGCTGCACGATTTCGCGCGCGGGGGCTACGCCGTGCTGCTCCCACAGCATGAGTTCACGCGCGGGCGCGCCCGCGCGTTGTGCGAGTAGGTGCAGGGGCAGCCCGCGCTGCCAGCGCAGTTCGCGCAGTCGCTCACTCACGGGTGTCACCCCCGTTCGCCAGCTCCAGCAGCTCGCGCGGGGCGACGCCAAGCACCTGCGCCAACCGCGTGTAGACATCGAGTCGCTTGGGCGGGATACCGTCGCGCTCCCACAGAATGAGCGTGGAGGGGCTTATGCCCGCTCGCCGCGCAATCCGATAGCGGGGCAGTCCAGTGCTGTCCAGCAGCTCACTCAGCGTTCGCATACTGTTCACCTCCCGATATACAGCGATGGCTCCCCTGCTGTGCGCCGTGCGAGGGCTTGCAATTGCAATTGCGCCCCCGATGGGGTATAATAACGACAAGCCTCTGCCCCACCCCACTGGTGGGGCGGATTGAAACAACAGCCCATACGCCCGATGGCGCAATATGCGAGGGGTGCCATCGGGCTTTATTATACCCACTAGCAGTCGTGGGATTTCAAGCCCATACTTGCACGGCGCGCCACTACCCGTAGGGTAGCAGCCGTCGCGCTTCCAGCGGGCGGCGCGGCTACGGGTAGACCGCGTTGGGTTGCGCTATAGCTTGCGGTTGCGCAGGGTATTCAGCGGGTTATGCTGCTCGTGGGCGCGGCGCAGGTCGGTTGCGTCCAGCGCGAGGTATTGGCGCAGAACCGTGTAGTCCGAGTGCCCCATCAGCTGGCGCAGGTGTTCGAGGTCAATACCGCTCCGCAGGCTCCAAGTGGCGAAAGTGCGCCGAAACGCATGTGCGCCCAAGTGCTTGCCCAGCCCCGCGCGTTCGCCGATACGGGCGACCGTGCGCCGTAGCATACTCAGGCTCATGGGCGCGTTCGCTGTCCACCACAGCGGCGCGTCCCCAGTGAGCGTGCGCCCCGTCGCTCGCTGCATAGCGTCCAGATACTTGCGCAGGGCGCGGCGCACATCGTCGCTGAGAAACACCCAGCGTTGCTTCCCGCCCTTGCCCGTGATCATGTGCGCGTCGTCGGCGAGTGCGCCCACTGTGAGCGCGTGCGCCTCGTGAATCCGTAGCCCCGTGCTAATCAGCAGCAGCACCAGCGCATAATCGCGCTTGCGCTGCCATGTGCGCCCGCCCGTAGCCCGCAGGATGGCGTCCACTTCGCTTGCCGTGAGCGCGGGCTTCACGGCGCGCTGGGCGCGGGGGAGGGCGACATGCGCCGCGTCGTCCGCTGCGAGTCCGCGCCGTGCAAGGTAGCGCAAGTAGCCGCGCGCCACCTTGCCGTAGCAGCGAAGCGTCGACGGTTTCACCCCGCGCGCCTTGCACGCCACCAGCCACGCGTTCACGGCGTCGGCGTTTAGGGGGCGTTCGCCCAACCACTCATGCAGCAGGCGCAGGATCTTGCGCTCCAGCGCGATGTAGCGTGGGCTGCTCCCGCGCAGTTCGCGTTCCATCAGATACCGCTCCAGCGTCTCCATCGGTTCACCTCTACTGTGCGTATACCCACTCGGTATACGCACATAAAGTGTACCTAACGCCAACCGAGAATTGCAAGTGGGATGGGGGTTGCCATAGCGCGAAAACTGCTCCGAATGTTCGCCGATAACGCGAAAACTGTTCCGAATGTTCCAATTTCACACGCGCGCCTCGCGAAGCAGCTCCTCGAAGCGCACTTCGGGCGCGTCCACCACTTCCAGCTCGACGCGGTAGCTCTCCGCTTCGGGGGTGAGCGGTTGGGCAGGGCGCACAGGGCGATATTCGGGCGCGAGGCGTTCCAGCAGCCACATCGCCGCGCGGGTATCCCCATGCTCAATCGCGTGGAGCAGCGTGCGCTCGGCAGCCGCAATCATGCGCGTGCGCGCCATGTCCAGCGCGCCCGCAAACTCGGTATCGCTCTCCAGCCAGCGATATACGGTCGTGCGCCCAATCCCAACGGCAGCGCACGCCTGCGAGATACTACAGCCCTCGCTCAGCAGCTGCAGCAGCCGCCGCCGCGCCTGCCGTGTACGCCGATGGAGCCTCACCTTCGCCCATCACCTCCTCGCGCCGTTTTATGCGCACGCGCGATTCACGGCGCGGCTCACGGCTCGGCTCGGCAGCGGGCGCGGGTTGCTGAGCCGCGCCCGCTTCGGCAACGGAGGGACTCGCAGGAGGTTGGCGCAGATGGCGAAACTGCAGAAACCGCAGGATCTTCTCTGTGGGCGGGGGCGCAACGCCGTACAGCAGCTGCACCGCCTCGCCTACCGCCTGTTCCTCTTGCGCCGCCACGCGCGCCGTGAGCTGCTCCAGCCAATCTATCGCCTGCTTCAGGCGCGGGATCTCCATGCCATAAATCACCTGCAAGCGCGATTCGGGCTGGGCGGGCAACATATCGGACTCGTGGCACGCAATCGTGTAGAGCGTGGCATTATGCCCCGCGTTGCGAATGCGCAAGTACCGCTCCTGCACAGGGCGTATCCGCTCCCAGAGGGCGCGCACTTCGGGTTCGAACGCGCGCAGCTGCTCGGCAAGCGTATCGCGCTCGGCTTCCAGTTCCCGCGCCTCTGCTTCCAGCTCGGCAAGCAGCGCGTGTGCCGCCTGCGTGCATGCCGATACCGCCTCGTAGGGGATCTGGATCTTGCGTACTTCGGCGTCGAGCAGGGCGTCACGGCTGCCAGCCAGCAACGCGTCACGACGGCGGTCGGATAGCCCCTCCCACTCGGCGCGGAGCGCGTTTAGCTTCTCATGCAGCTGGGCAATAATCGGGTTCATGCGCCACCTCCCCACACCAGCCGCCACAGCTCCTGCTGCACTTCGGGCATGTGCCACCGCGAGAAGCGCAGCTCGCTAATCGCACGCGCCCGCGCGCGGAGCCGTTCGGCTTCGGCTTCGAAGCCCTGCGCCTCGACGCCTACCGCCTCGATTTGGAGTTGCGTAGAGAGCGCGCTAATCAGCTCATGGAGCAGCTGCTGCACGCGCGGGTTCTGGAGCCAGCCCTGCGGGGCAGGCGCGCTCGACGCGAAGTAAACCCTATCGCCCAGCAGCGTGCGTAGCTGCTGCTTCAATTCGCTTCGAATCGATTCCGTTGCCGTCATAACGCACGATATACAGCGATTGGGGGGGTTCTCTTATCGGCATAGGCGCGTTCGCTTGCGATTGGCGCATACTCACACCTCCAGTAGCAGTTGCTCGCCTGTGGGCGCGTCCAGCGCATACTGCCTGCCGTAGCCCGCTGCCACGCGGGACACAACCCCCTCCAAAGAGGGCGAGCAAACTGAGTGATCTGAGCAAACTGAGTGATCTGGAGGCATGTCCACAGTTTGCTCAGTTTGCTCATGATTGGCAGTCGGCGCGTCAATTTGCACGCCTTCAGGAAGCGTGTGTAAAACGGGTAAAACGGGCAAAATGAGTAAATTGGAAGCGTCGCTGGGGATAGAATCAGCGGTTGTATCGGTTGCGAGGTTGAGTCCCTCAGACTCATTTTGCTCATTTTGCTCATTTTGCTCATTTTGCTCATGATTCCACGATAGGGTATCAGGGTGGGTAAATTGAGCAGCCGCGAGTTTCACGAAGGCGGTTGGTGGGAACCCGCGCCGCTCTATCACCACGCGCCCTTTGCGTTCCCAGCGTTTGACGCGCTGTTGCAAGGCGCGTTCGGTCATGCGCACCCCTGCCCGCTCCAGCGCGTCCAGCAGTTCGCGATAGGTTGCCTCGCCATGCGCCTCCAGAAAGGCGCGCGCAACGCCCCAATCCCCCGTCGGAACCGCATGGTAATCCACAGGGATAAACCGTCGCCCCTGCCTCAGAAACTCCAGCTCGCGCCGTTCGCCGTCGCGGTCTTTGACGACAGCGAGCTTCACCAGATCCTGCCCCTCGCGGGCGTTGTAGCATAGATAGGCGACGACATCCACCTTCGCAGCCCACCTGTGCGCCCCCGACAGTGCCAGCGTGCTGGTCGTATCGTGGGTGCTTTTCCGCAAGTGGTGCAAGAGCAGCACCCCGCAGCCCGTGCCTGCAATCAGCTGGCGCACCAGTTCCAGCTTCACACGGGCTTCGGTCTCGTCGTTGGCGTCCATCACCGCCAGCCAATCGAAGGCGGTGTCGGCTACTATCAGGTCAATCCCTTCCTGCACGATGGTACGGCGATAGTGAGGCAGTGTGGATTCGTCCAGGGGCTGCAGGTCTTCGTGCCGAATCGTGTAGATCAGGCGTTCGCCCTCGCCGTAATAGGCGTCTATGATTTCCTGCAGCCGTTCCCACGCGTGGTCAAAGTCGAGCCAAAGCACCGTTGCGGGTTGCACCTCGACGCTGTTGCCCCACAGTTTGCCCGTGCGGGTGAGCGCGTCGGCTATCTCCAGTGCGAAGGTGGTCTTCCCCACACCTGCTTCCCCTGCAAGGAAGGTGATACGCTCGGCATAGAGCAGATTCGGCACGATGGTATGCGCTATCTCGCGCTCGCGCCTGTGCCCCAGCACCAGCGGGAAGGCGGGTTCCCCCTCGCCCGTGAGCTGGCAAGTGAGCTGCTTCAGCACCGCCATCACTTCAGCAGCCGATTCGGGCTGATTATACAGCTGGGTTGCCAGTGCCCGAATCTTTTGATAGCGGCGGGCTTCGAGTAGTTTTCGGGCGTAATAGGGGGCGTTCGACGGCGCGGCTTGCTCCTCTGCCAGCTCCAGCAGCTGCCTCAGTTCCATGCCCGCGCGGCTTGCCAAATCGCGCTGCAGCGGGGTATCCAGCGGGCGGTTCTCCTTCAGGGCCTCCTGCAGCCCCTCCAGCAGCTCCTGATAGGGCGATTCGAGCTGCTCGTCTTTCAGAATCGCGTTCACCTGGTCGACAAGCGACTGCAACCGCTGGGGTTCGTGGGCGTATTGCCTAAACCCCTGCAGTAGGCAGGCAATCAGTAGACGCGAGGCTTCGGCGGGGGTATAATGTGAGTCGGAAAGGAGGCTTGCATTCGCATTTTGTCCCCTGCCTGCGGGCTGGTGGGGGGCATTTCTGTTTCTCATGCGTCGCTCACCTCCTCTGAATCTTCCAGCAGCGCGTCAGGCTCCACACCCAGCACACGCGCGATGCGCTCTATCACATCACGACGCTTGGGTACAAGCCCGTGCCTCTCCCACAACAGGATGGTGGACACCGAAGCGTTGGCTCGACGCGCCAACACATAGTAGGGAATGCCACGCTGTTTCCGAAGCTGCTCTAAGCGGGTCATAGTTTCGCACCTCCCCAAGAATTGGTTGCCCCCCTTGATTTTTTGTCAAGGGGAGTGGTATAATGACTATGACAACGGCTCCCACCATAAGGAAGCGGGGCTATCCCCCGCCCTCTGAGGTGGAGTAGACGCCTGAATGCCCGATGGTGAATCTTGTCCCTGAGCACCATCGGGCATATTATACCTGATAGTGGTGGAAAGTCAAGCCCACCCCCCCCTACATGTTGCGCTGCACCCCCCCTTCCACCACCGCTTGTGAGTCCGATAAGAGTCATTCTGTTAACCAACACGGCGTGAATTCACCGCGGCACACAGTCTGGGGCTAGCGAAAAGGTAGCGCAGCGCGTCTGGCGTGCTACCCGTGAAAATCCCTGCCCACACTGCAAAGGGATAGAGTGGGCAAGGCACGCGCACAAGGGGGCGTTCGGCTCTAAAGCCCGTCGTTGCGTCAGCTCACCTCCAATTTCAGTTGCGGGTCGTGCGGGTTCTCCTTTGGTTCCTTCCAGCGAAACGGTAGACTTCAGGTGTGAAGCCTTACGCTGTCCTTGACCCGTGCGCCGATTGGTGGGATCTCCTGCTGTGGCGATTGGTGGAGGCAGAGTTGGAACACCTCACCCCAGAAGAGGAGCAGGCTCTGTGGCACTATGCCGAAGGGGTTCGGCTCAACAAACGGAAACGGCAGCTCGCCGAGCAAGCCCTCCACAAGATTCGGCAGCGGCTCAATCTGGAATAGCGCGAAAACTGTTCCGAATGTTCCGATTTCACGCGCGGTTGGAGGTCGGACACCTGCACGCGCGTAGACGCGCCTCAGAAGCGAAATACGCGCGAAATTCGCGCGGTTTTCGCACACCATGTGTGCGGTTCGCGCGAATTGCGAGGCTACTTGCGCTTCGCGTTTTGCACACATAGTGTGCACTTTGTGCATTTTGCGAATCGCCCCCTTGCAAGCACGGCTCACACCTCCAGTAGCAGTTGCTCGCCTGTGGGCGTGTTGGTGTGCCAGCGTTTCAGCTCCAGCGCATACTGCTTGCCGTAGCCCCGCTCTATCACGAACCGACACCTGTCGAAGTAGCCCGCTGCCACGCGGTACACAATCCCGGTGTCGGCGTCGGTAATCTCTATCTCGTCAAAGTAGGGGCGGTAGCGGTCATACATGCGGGCGTCCAGCGCAATCGCCGGTGGCTTGCGCAAGAGGTGGAGGCTCCCGCGAATCGCCTTGCGCAAGACGCGGTTCTCGATTATGCCTCGAATCTTGCCCTGTGCGCCGTATATCACGAGCCGTTGCGGTACAATAGCCTTCGGCACAGTATCACCTCCTGAAGTTGGTGGGGCGGGCGTGTGGCAACACGCTCCGCCCCTTGTGTGTTAGGTGTTCGCGTTGGCAGTGTTGGCGGTGTCGGGCAGCAGGTCGTCGACGGCGTTGTATTCTGTGCCGTCGTCTTTACGCTTTTTCACCACAACGGCGACGGCGGTTTTCCCGACAAGTGCCTCGAAGTCCACCTGCTCGCCCGCCTGCACGGGGCGTCCCAGCAGTGCGCCTGCCCAGCGCATGCACTTGCTCGCGAGGCTCGCGGAGAGGCTGGAGTATGCCACGAGGTTGCGCCCCTTGTCCAGCACATGGAAAGTCCACCTCAGCTGGTCGCCGTATTGCCCCGTGCTGAGTTCAATCGCCACGAGTTCCACACGGTAATCGCCTGTTGGCAGGGGTTCTGTGCCCTGCGCCGTGATGGTGATTGCCATCGCTTTAGACCTCCTGTATCAGCGTGAATTGCAACGGGGTCAAACCCGCGTTGCCGTTGATAGGTGTTGGTGTTGGCGCGTCAGGTTCACCTGCCGCGTCCAAAGATTGCAGCAGGCGCGTGGCAAGTGCCACTGCAGGTGTGCCTGCTATATCGGGAAGGGCATTCAGCCAGCCCGCCTGCCCAGCCCGAATCGTGTAGCCAAACTCTGGGATTGTAAGTGGGGGGAAGCCGCGCGCCTCTGCGAAGGCTAACAGCACACGAATCTTCTCCACCTCGTGGGGTTCCAATCCCAGCGGGTCATGGGGCATAGAAGCCTGCTGCAGCCAGTCGTCTATGGTGTCCCAAGTCAGCTCGGCGCGCGCTTGGAACGCGGGGTAGAAGGGGTCAAGCACCGTATCGGCACGCGCCAGCCACTCCTCAAAGGATTCCGAGCGGGGGTCATAAGGAGTGGGTTCGGGCAGGGCGTCGGCTGGAGTTTTATTCTGCTGATTATTCTGCTGACCGTCCTCTATAGGAATCAGAACATCAGAAGAAACTGGCGCGCCGTCAGCTGGAGTTTTATTCTGACGGTCTGACTCTATAGGAATCAGAACATCAGAAGAAACCGAGTAGGTATATGGGCTGCCTCGTTTACCGTCACCGTCGCGCTCCACAACGCCCTCATGCACCAGTTCCGCAAGCAGGTTGCGCACATGAGACGATGCGACCATCTCTCCGCTCGAACGCAGATACTCGACGACCTCCTCTGCCGTCGCTGTGCCCAACATGCGAAGCGCATGCAGAATCTTCTCCTTCGTGCTTCGCGCATGTGTTTCGGGCAGCACCTCGTTGGCGATACCCACCACGCGGTACTCTACGCCGTCCTCGGATAGCTCCAGCACCAGCGGTTCAGGCGAGAGTGCCCACGCGCGTCCCGCTATCGGCACCAGAAGACGCTGCTGCTTCTGTTCCCTCACAGGCGCAAGCAGCAGGATGGTGTCCACCTCCGCCGTGAACGCATGGGAACCTGCAATATCGGTTATCTCGCCGTCGCCGCTGAGGCTCTTTTTCGTGTGGTGAACCAGCACGATGGCTGTTCGCGGCAGCTCCTGCTGCAAGTCCACGAAAGGCGCAAGGGCAGTGGCGACCGAAGCCGCGTCATTCTCATCGTGAGGGGGTAGAAACCGCCGTATCGTGTCCACCACCACAATATCAGGCTCCTCTTCACGCACCGCCCGCGCCCAGTTCTCTGGATGGGCACGCGGGATGGCGTTCAGGATGAGTGCGCCGAGTTCGGGAAACCGCTTCACCCGCTCGCGCCAAATCACGCGTGAATCTTCCGATAGGTAGACCACGCGCAGTCCCAGTTGGAGCCACTCGCGGCATGCGTGTATCAGCAAGGTGGTCTTGCCTGCTTTGGGGTGTGCGCCAATCAGCGTCAGC
>Ga0079992_138436_pt1 | contig 16738 bp, 21 predicted proteins | sample FaiFalFF_MnMetaG_3_FD_69197 | JGI IMG/M metagenome (GOLD analysis project Ga0079992, IMG submission 69197) | Freshwater microbial communities from Yellowstone National Park, Wyoming, USA - Fairy Falls B (FF_Mn_B) MetaG (SPADES assembly) (version 2) | ecosystem: Environmental > Aquatic >... | reverse complement strand
CACCACTCCAGGCGGCCGCCGGTCTCGGCCCGGAGGGGGACGACGGCGGGCAGGCCCAGCCATCCCAGGAGGGTGGGCGCCGAGAGGACCACGGACGCCGTCACCACGCCCCCCGGCTCGACCGCGACGGCCCAGGCGGCCGGCTGGCCGGCCAGGGCCGCGGCCAGGGCCGCCTCCGCCCGCCCGCGGGCCTCCCCCACGTCCAGGCGGGGGCAGCCGCAAGATTGGGCCGCCGCCCAGTCCCGGGCGGAAAGGGCCGCATACGCCGCCGCCTCCGCCGCCCCCCGGGCCCGGGCCCGGGCCTCCAGCAGGCGCCCGACGGAGACGGCCGAAAGCGTCAGGGCCAGCAGCGCGAAGAGGGCGAAGGCGTAGACGGTCCCCACGGATCCGCGCCTCATGGCGGCCACGCCTCCACGAACCCGCAGCGGACGGCGGAAGCCGAAAGGCTCCGCGGGGGCAGAAGCCCCCCGCCCGCCGTCCAGGCGGCCGAGACCGAAAGGCAGACCCGCGCCCCGAAGCGCCAGGCGGACGGGTCCGGCGGGTCGGCGGCCACCGCCACCGCCGGCCCGGAGGGGTCCAGGGGCAGAAGGGGCGTCCCGGAAAGGGCCGCCCGGGCCGCCCCCTCCGGGTCCGCCCCCGTCCCCCGCAGGCGGACCTCCAGCAGCGCCGCCTCCGCCGCCCGCTGGACCCCCCACACGACGGCCAGGGCCTGGGCCAGGGCGAAGGCCGCCGCGACCACCAGCACCAGGGCCGCCAGCCCCAGGATCGCCTCGGGGGTGGCCGTGCCGCGCCTCATCGGATGGCCTCCAGGAAGCGCAGCATCAGGTCCCGCACGGCCCCCAGCGCCTGCCAGAAGACCGGCAGAAGCAGCGCCGCCGCCACCCCCAGGGCGATGAGGTATCCGGCCATCCCCTCGCCGCGCTGCCGCATCGCGTCCCCCCTCACGGCCCGGTGGAGAAGGCCAGGGTGTCCAGGAAGGCCTTGAGGCGGCTCCCGACCCCCCCGATGCCGCCGCTCAGCACCAGGCCCAGGATGGGCAGGAGGATCGAGGCCGCCACCCCCAGGGCGATGATGTAGGCGGCCGACCCCTCCCCGCGCTCCCGAAGGGGGAGCACATGCCGGACATAGAACGCCAGGATCCGATCGCGCATCGCGCACCTCCTGAAAGACAGGATGGATCCCCCGGGTTCCCCCGGGGAAAGGCCCGGGCCGGACTCGAACCGGCTTTCCGCGCCGGGCCGCGCTACGGAACGGGAACGTTCAGCCGGGGGGCGGAGGCGGCGATCAGCCGCAGGAGATACGCCGCCACCGGCAGCACCACCAGGCCCAGGATCGGGGCGAACAGCCCCAGCCCCACCACCGGCAGCAGCCGGTCCGGAAGCGCTTTCAGCCGCCCGGCCAGCTCCTGGGCGATCCCCTCCGCCGCGTCGTCGGCCGTCGCAAGCAGCGCCTCCTCCGGCCGCCGCCCCCCGGCGGCCGCGGCGGCCACCGCCGCCGCCACGGGCATCAGGCGGGACGGATCCGCCCGCCGGGCCCAGCCCTCCAGGGCCTCCAGCCCCCCCCTCCCCTCCCGCACCGCCTCATCCAGGGCCTCCAGCAGCCTCCGGCGCAGCGCGCCCTCCTCCGGCCAGGCCGCCTCCCCCTCGGCGACCCGCCGCAGGGCCGCCTCCAGGGACCCGGCGGCGGCCAGCTGCAGGGCCAGCTCCTCCAGGACGGCCACCACCGCCGCCTGGTGGCGGACCGACCGGCCCCAGCTCCGGACCGCCCGAGTCAGCGCCCCCAGGGCCAGCCCCAGGCCGGGCAGAAACAGCGGCCAGATCCCGCCCAGCCCCAGGGCCGAAAGCAGCGCCCCCGCCGCCGCCCCCGCCCCGAAGCCCAGCGCCGCCTCCGGCATCTCCCGGAAGGAGGTCCGGCCTCCCGGCGACGACGCGGGCGCCCGCCAGATCGGCCGGCGGGCCCGGCGGCGCAGGGCCTGCGCCGCCCGCGCCGCCCCCTCCGAGAGCAGCCGCTCGAAGAGCCCCCACAGTCCCAGGATCGCCAGGATCCCGGAGATCCCCCAGGCCAGCTCGTGCCCGCTCATCCCAGCGCCTCCTCGAAGATCCGGATGGCGCGGGCGATCAGGCGGTCGGTCAGGATCCCCCCGGCGGCCAGCAGCCCGTACAGCGCCCAGCCGCCGGGCAGCGCCTCCCATCCCGCCCGCGCCATGGGCAGCAGGGGGGCCAGGATCCCCGCCAGGATCCCCAGCCGCAGCACCCAGGCGACGGCCCGGAAGGGCAGCAGCGCCGCCCGGGCTTCCCCCGCCAGGCGCGCCCGCCGCCGCATCTGGCCCTCGAAGAGCGCGAGGGCCGCCCGCACCGTCTCCTCCCGGGCGCTCCAGAGGGCCGAAAGCGTCCGCAGCAGCCGGGCCTCCTCCGGCCGCCGGGCCAGCCCCTCGAAGGCCTCCGCCGGGCCGACCCCCTCCCGCAGCCGGGCCAGGGCCCGCCGGGCCCGCTCCCGCAGCCCCTCCGGCGCCCCCTCCAGCCCGGCCGCAAAGCCCAGCGCCCCCTGCATGGAGCGGGCCGCCTCGAAGCCCATGGCCAGAAGGTGCGCCGCGGCGGCCAGCTCCGCCGCCGTCATGGGGGCGAGCGGCCGCGGCCCCTCCCCTCCCTCCGTTCCGCCCGGGCGGAGCCGGAAGATCGGCCGCCTCCCCCGCCGCCGCCACCGCCGGGCCCGAAGGGCCAGGCCCGAAAGCAGCAGATCCAGAAGGCCCCACAGCCCCAGGACGGCCAGAAGGCCGGCCAGGGCCCAGAGGAGATCCCCGGCGGCGGCCAGGGCCATCCCCCGGGCCCGCGGGATCTCGAAGTTGGGGATCTCCCGCCCCGCCGCGCAGGCCGAAAGGAGCAAAGAAGCCAACAGGGTCCAAGCCTTCATTCGTTCCCTCCACCCATCTCAAACAGCCCCGCCCACCGCCGGCGGTGGGCGCGGGGGTCGTAGGCCAGCAGCGCCACCCCTCCCAGGCCCGCCCGCAGCATCTCCTCGATGCTCTCGGGGGGCTCCCCGGCCCGCCGCAGCAGCCCCCGCAGCAGGGCCAGGGCCTGCTCGGCCGTGGCCCCGTGCAGCGTCGCCAGGGCCGGCCGCCCCACCAGGGCCGCCCACATGAAGCGGCGAGCCTCCTCCGGCGTGGTGATCTCCCCCACGGCGAGAAGATCCGCCCGCATCCGCAGCACCGCGTCGGCGATGGCCGCGTCCATCCGCGCCGGATCCGGCTCCTCCACCAGCAGCGCCCGGTCCTCCGGCAGCCGCACCTCCCGGAACCCCTCCACCACCGCCGGCATCATCCCCTGCTCCGTCGCCTCCAGCAGCAAGGCGTTGAGCAGCGTGGTCTTGCCGGCGGCGAAGGGCCCGGCGATCAGCAGGGCCCGGGGCCGCTCCAGGGCCGAAAGCAGCCGCGCCCGATCCGCCTCCGGGATCCCGAAGTCCCCCGCCACCCGCCCGAAGGGCAGCGGCTCCTCCGGGAAGATCCGCAGGTTCACCGCCGGGGCCGCCGCCTGGGGCCGCAGCACCGCCGAAAGCCGGATCGGCCCCAGCCCCGGCCGCCGCAGATCCGTGGTGACGAAGCGCCGGGTCCCCGTCAGCGCCCGGCCGGTGGCGTCGGCCACCCGGGCCGCCAGGGCCTCCACCGCCTCCTCCGGCAGCAGATCGGGATAGTCCGCCCGCAGCCCGTTCCGGAACAGCACCCGGGCGGACCCGCCCCGCAGCATCACCTCCTCCACCTCCGGCTGCAGGAAGGCCTCCAGGGCCCCCAGCCCCCCGGCCATCCGGGCCGCCGCCTCCGCCTCCTCCAGGGGGATCCCCCGCCGCAGGGCCTCTGCGAGAAAAGCCTCCCGGAAGGCGGCCATCTCCTCCTCCCGGGCCCCCAGCGGCGGCACCGGGGGGTTGCCCCGCAGCGCCTCCAGGATCTCCCGGGCGATCCGCCAGCGGGCGAAGAGGTCCGCCGTCCCGCTCATGGCGCCCCTCCTTCCGGCAGGCGCACCAGGTGCAGGATCCGCTCGCCGGTCCGCCCCCGGGCGACGGCCTCCGCCAGATCCCGCACCGCCTCCCCGGGGCCGATCAGCCGGAGGATCGGCTCGTCCCGCCCCTCCACGGCCCGCACGGCGAAGGGGCCGTGCCAGCGGGCCTCCCCCTGCCGGGGGACGTCCAGGACGAACACCCGGTCCCCTTCCCGCAGCCCCCCGCCCAGGGCCGCCTCCCGGGGCAGCTTCAGCGCCACCTCCCCCCAGCCCGGCGGCAGCCCGGCGTCCGGCTCCCCCACCATCTCCGGGGCCACCGGCGCCCCGGGCCGCAGCAGGGTCCGGGCCATCCGCCCGGCCAGAGCCCCGGGGTCCGCCACCGTGCCGGCGGCGGCCGCCGCCGGGAACTCCGCCCATCCCAGGTCCTCCGCCCGCAGGATCTCCCCCGGCGCGATGGGCCGCAGGGGGACCGGACGGCGGACCGTCGCCGCCTGGGCCTGGGCCCGCAGGGTCAGCAGCCCCCCCAGCCCCAGGGCCAAAAGCAGCGAGAGGACCGACAGCAGCGTCCGCGTCCGCGGGGAAAGGGTCATCCGCGCCTCCTCCGCTCAAAAGAGATGGGTCAGAAGGGCCCGGGCCAGGGCCTTCCCCCACCGCTCGGGATGGGGGGGCGGGTCCAGGCGGACCTCGTGGGGGATCCCGCCGGCCTCCCCCCAGCGGGCGACCAGGACCCGCAGGGGGCGGGGGAAGGCGCCGGCGAGCCGCTCGGCGAGGACCTCCGCCTCCGGCCGCAGGTCCAGAAGGAGCAGCGTCCGGACCGCCTCCGCCGCCAGCAGCGGCGCGGCCGGGCTGTCCGGGGAGAGATCCGCCACCACCAGCCGGAAGGCGGCCCGCAGCTCCCCCAGGGCCCGCCGGAGGGCCTCGGGAGCCTTGCCGGCCAGCTCCGCCGCCGTCCAGCCATGCAGGGCGTAGCGGCCGTCCTCCGCCCGGGGCAGCGGGCGTCCGGCGGCCAGAGGGCCGGCCAGATCCATGGCCCCGGCCCCGGAAAGCCCCGGGGCGGGGCGGGCCGGGCCGGGCAGCTCCAGGAGCGCCGCCGCCTCCCCGCCCCGCCGCAGGGCCTCGTGCAGCCCCCGGGCGGCCGTGGTGGCCCCCACCCCGCCGGCGCAGCCGACCACCAGGTACAGCCCGGCGGGCAGGGCCGTCAGCCGCTGGGGCGCCCCGGCGCGGATCACCCCCTCCGGATCGGCCCGGAAGGCCTCGAAGGGGACCGCGCCCGCCAGCGCCCCGTCCAGATGGGCCCGGGGGACCTCCCCCTCCCGCAGGGAGGGGTGCAGCACCACCCGGGCCGGCCCCCGCCGCAGGGCCGCCGCCAGGGCGTCCGTGGTGGGGGCGATCTCATAGGGGACCCGCCGGCCCTCCAAAAGCCGCAGGGCCTCGGCCAGGGCCGCCGGGTCCTCGATGGCCAGGATCACGCGAGGGGCTTTCCGAAACATCCTCATGCCCTCCCCCTATCGGTCCAGATGTCCGGGCAGCCAGAAGGTCGTCCAGTCGCAGATCCGCCCCCACGGGCCGTAGCCGGCGGCCGTCTCGTAGGCCGCCCAGGCCTCCCACCGCCCCCGCCGCTCCTCCCCGAAGGTCGGATCCCCGACGGTCTCCCGGGAGAAGACGGCGGCGGGGGGCGTGGCCGGCAGGCGGTAGATCCAGGACCCGGCGCCGGCGGGCGGGGTGAGCCGGACCTCCACCGCCCGCAGGTCCGGCCGGGCCGGGACGCTCACGGTGAGGACCTGGCCGGCGGAGGGGGTGGGCAGCCGCCCGCCCATCCAGACCAGGAAGGGCCGCTCACAGGACCCGACCGGCGCCGGCGGTGTAGGCGTCGGGGTGGGGGTCGGCGTCACCTGCCCCTGCACCCGCACGTAGTCCACGTGGAGGCTGGTCCAGTTGCCCCAGAGGGCGCAGCCCCAGCGGTAGTTGCCGATGTGCAGCCCCGCCGGCCGCCCGACCCCCGCCGGGACCGTCCCGGAGGCCCGCGGGATCCCGTTGACCAGGATCCGCCAGGTCCCGGCCCCGTAGACCTCCAGCCGGACGGTGAAGAAGGCGCCCGGGTCGATCCCCATCGCCGGCAGCTGGAGATCCGGGGAGCCGAGATCGGGGGCCGCCACCTGGGCGCCGTCGCGGTTGGCGTGGACGCGCAGGATGTTCTCGAAGCGGTGGACGTAATTGCCGTTGGAGCAGCCGGCGGGCGCGCCGGTTCCCGCCGAGAACAGCATCCCCAGCGGCGTCCGCTCGGGGAAGCGCAGGCGGACCTCGATGGCGTAGTCCGTGTAGAGGGCGGGGATGGAGATCGAGCGGGCGAGGAAGCCCGAGAAGTCGTCCCGCCCCCCGCCGTCGGCTCCCGCGTTGTCGACCCGGACCACGGTGGCGGTCCCGTCCGTCCGGAAGGTGACCTCGTCCCCGTTCCCGAACCGGTAAATCCCCCAGCCGGGCGCTGAGCCGTTGAAGGGCTCCAGGTAGAGATCCACCCAGCCCGATTGGGCCTGGACGGCCCCGGGCGCCCGCCCGGCCAGGGCCGGAAGGAAGGCGAGAAGGAGAAAGAGGACTCCGACGATCCCGATCCGCGCCGGAAGCGGCTTAAGCGCTCTCATGGGAGCCATCCTCCCTCGCGATCCACCGCTCCCCGCCGATCCGCCGCCAGGCCTCCCGGGAAGGCGGCCGGAAGGCGTCGGGGCGATGCACGACCAGGCGCAGGGTGGGACGGATCTCCCCGTCCGGGCCCAGCTCCAGGTTGGCGTAGTCCAGGAAGCGCACCATGGCCTCCTCCCGGCTCGAGAAGAAGCGCACCCAGGCGCTGGCGCCCAGGCGGGCCAGCACGATCCACAGCCCCTCCGGGGTCGGCCCGACGGCCGCCCATCCCCCATCCGGGCGGATCGCTTCGGCCACCAGAGCGACGGTGTGGATCACCGCGTCCTCCTCCCGGAAGAGATCCGGTTACGGGAAGCACTTCGCGGCCGTGTCCACACGAGGGCGCGCCACTGCCCGGCCCGGGCGGCGAAGCAGGCGTCCCGGATCGCGGGCCGCAGCCCCAGGGAGATCCCCGCCCGCGCGATCCGGACGGCCAGGGCGAGCGCCCACCGCTCCGCCCGGGGGAGATGTCCCTGGCGCGCCATCCCCGCCTCCTCACCGGCCGCATCCGCCCAGGGCGGCGGCCAGGGGAGGGATCAGCAGGATCAGGCTCTGGGCGATGGCCAGGACCAGGATCTCCGCGACAGCCCGCCCCACCATCCCGGGGGCGCCGACGGCGGCCCCCAGAACGGAGGCGAGCGCCGCCCGCAGCATGGCCAGGGCGCCCAGGGCCAGGATCAGGCTTCGGACCCAGCCCGCCAGAACGCCGTAGATCTCCGGGAGGCCGGGACATTCGGCCACGGCCGGCAGCTGCCGGGCCAGCTCGGGGACGACCAGGAAGCCCAGGGCGGCCAGGATCAGCAGGGCGGCCGAGCCCGCGATGGCTTCCCGGATCATCCGCTCCGCCCCCAGGGCGGCGCCCCCCGCCGCTGCGGTCCACCGGGCCAGCAACCCCAGGGCCGAGATCAGCAGCGCCAGGGCGGCCAGAAGGGTCCACGCGTTTCTCAGCAGCGCCAGGATGGGCTCCATCCCGCCTCCGCCATCCGCTCCAGAAGGGCCGAAAGATCGATCCGCTTCGCCTCCGGATCCCGGGCGGCGCAGTCGGCGCAGCCGCATCCCGCCTCCCACCCCCGGCAGCCCGTCGGCTCCGGCCAGAGGGGGAAATCCGGATCCGGCGGCGGGAGGTGGCCGCCGGCGGCCGCCTCATGGAAGCGCCGGAACGCATCCGCCCGTCCGTCCCACAGCATGTCCGCCAGGGGATCCCCGGCCGCCCACCGGTGGCGGGCGCACAGGGGCACGTGGTTCTCGTAGCGATCCCACCGCCAGCGCGCCGTGGGGGGGATCCCGGCCGGCGGCTCCCGCAGCCGGATCCAGCGGCCCGCCCGGCCGCAGAGGGCGCAGCGGGGGCGCAGCGCCGAAACCAATCCCAGTTGGGCGGCCGCGGCGGCCGCGGCCTCCCGCCGCAGGTCGGCGGGGCGGCTCAGCAGCTGCCGGCGCAGGCGCGCCACCTGTGGGAACCGCCGGATCTCCCAGCCGCCCCACTCCGCCAGCACCTCCAGCCAGGAGAGGGCGCGCAGCGCGTTGCCCAGGGAGATCAGGTCGCCGTCGCTTCGCCATCCGGCTTCCATGTCGGACCGCAGGGCCCGCAGCAGCCACGCCAGGAACCGGCTAAGGGGATCCGGCTCTCTCATCTCCTCCCTCCGCTCACAGGGGGCGTCCCAGGCGGGAGACCGGGATGGCGTCCGCCTCCCCGCCCAGCCCCACCCCGAACCCTGCCTCCAGGGAGAGGCCCGCCCGGATGGTCCGCATGGTCAGGGCGTAGGCGGCGGCCGCGCCCAAAAGCGCCGGAGCGAGAAGCGCCGGCATGCGGACCCAGATCTCGCTCAGGAAGCCGCCCATCAGCCGGGCCATCACCAGGGTGCCGACCACCACGATGACCACGAAGCGGGTTTGCCAGAGGGCGCCCTCCGCGGCGGCCCGGTAGCGGGCCAGCAGGGCCATCATCCGGTCGGCGACGCCGGCCAGGCGCTCGATGAGGTCCGCCACCCGGATGTGCTCCTCCACCGCCGCCAGCAGGGCCGCCGCCAGCAGATCCCCCGCCGGGTTGTCCCAGTCCCGGGCCCATTCCCGGATGGCGTTTCCCCAGTCCTCGGCGGCCGCCCGCTCCAGCCGATCCACCAGGTCCCGCAGCATGATCCCCCCCGGCCCCGGCATGAGCGCCGCGACGGTGCGCAGGGACTCCTCCAGCCCGCGCCCCTGCCGCAGCAGGTGGGCCAGGGCGCCCGCCGCCCGCAGCAGGCCCGCCGCCGCCTCCTGGCGGAAGCGCTGCCGGCGGTCCTCCAGCCCGCCCCGGGCCAGCAGATACCCGCCGGCCGCGCCCATGAGGGCCGAGAGCGGCGAGCCGAGGATCAGCCCCAGCACCGCCCCGGCGCCGGTCCAGGTCAGCAGGGCCAGCCGGGCGGCCGCCGGGGTGTAGCCCACCGCCCGGCTGGTGGCGTCCGTCCGCCGCGGGGCTTCCCCGGACATCGCCGCCGTCCGCCACCACCGGGCCTGCTGGGCCGTCCGCCGCCAGCCCAGAAAGAGCGGCACGATCGCGAAAAACAAGCCGGACACCAGCGCCAGCCACACGCTCATCGGATCGCCTCCCGGAAGATCTCATCGGGAAGGCCCAGGTCCCGGGCGGTGAAGCCCTCCCGCATGGGGCGGTGGCCGGTGGGGCGCAGCCTTCCGTCCTCGAAGCGGAACAGCGGGGTGAAGGCCGGGCGATCCCCCTCCACCGTGCGGGCGACCTCGACGATCTCCCGAACGATCTGCCCGTAGCGGGGGTGACGCTCCAGGTGCACCACGGCGGCCACAGCCTGGGCGAACCCTTCGGCGAAGGCGCGCTCGGACAGCCCCCGGGCGTCGGGGTGGGCCCGGGCGGCCATGAGAAACCGCGGCCAGACGCCGGCGGCCGAGTCCGCGTGGAGGGTGAACAGCCCGGGATGCCCCGTGGAGGCCGCCCGCACCGCCTCCCACACCTCGGCCCCCCGTCCTTCCCCGATGACCAGCCGGTCGGGGCGGGCGCGCAGGGCGGCGCGGATCAGGTCGAAGGCCGTCACGGCCCCGCCGCCTTCCCCGCCGGGCCAGGTCAGGGTGTACACCACGTTTTGGGAGTCCGTATCCGGGCTGCCGTCCCAGCCCAGCAGCCGGATCTCCTGGGCGTCCTCGATGAGGAACACCCGGATCCGGCCGGGGCCGGCCCGCGTCAGCATCGTGTCCAGGAAGGCGCGCATCACGGTGGTCTTGCCGGACCCGGTGGCCCCGGAGAAGATCACCATCCCGCCCTCCTCCGCCACCCGCAGCAGATACCAGGCGGCGGACCGGGTCAGCACCCCCTCGCCGCCCTCCGGCAGGTCCGGCAGATCCGTCGGCCGGGGCGGCGGAGGCGGCAGCCGGCGGCGGACCAGGTCCGCCAGATCGACCCGCCGGGAGGGGCGGGAGATCCGCAGGGTGACCGCGTCCCCCTGGACGGCCACCGGGCGGGTGAGGTAGACGATGCGCAGGCCCAGGGTGACCAGGCCGCGGCCGGCCTCGGGCAGCACCAGGTGGAAGGCCCCGTCGGCGATGGGGCGGTCCGGACGGGGCGGGACGTAGCCGTGCTGGTCCATGAGCAGCCGCAGGGCGTCGTAGATGCCCCGGGGGATCTCCCCGGCCGGCTCCGCCCCCCTTCCGGTGCGCCAGACCCAGGCGAAGCGGCCCTGGAGGAACACGTCCTCCACGCTGGGGTCCTCCAGCAGGGGCAGCAGCGGGCCCAGCCCGGACAGCTCCCCGACCAGCCGGAATTGCCAGACCTCGCGGGGGACGACCAGGCCCTGGGCCTCCGCCTCCCGGGCCACCTCCTCGATCACGGAGCGGGCCAGCTCCTCCAGCTCCGCCGGGGAGAGGCGGCGCTCCCGGCGGGCCAGGGCCGCCCGCTCCCGCCCGATCTCCACCGCCCGGGCCCAGTAGGGCGCCAGGGCGGCCGCCTGGGCCGCCTCGGCCGGCGGGGGGGCGCCGGAAGCCATCGGCGCGTCCACGATCCGGAAGGGCATGGCGTCCTCCTTGCCTCACCGCCGCCAGGGGAGGATCCCCCGCCGCCGCCCGCCGCCGGCGGGCTCCGCCAGGCCGGCCGCCGCGAGCAGGCTCGGGAGGTTGGGGATGAGGTGGGCGGCGAAGGCGACGAAGGCCCGGGCGAAGGGCTCCAGCTCCTCCACCGGCCGGCGGGCGAACAGCCGCTCCCCCACCAGGGCGCGCCAGATCAGGATGTCCTCGCGGCGCTCGGAGTTGGTGGCCTCCCGGGCCCGCTCGGGCGGGGCCATGGGGATGAGGCCGTGGATGGTCAGCGGCAGCGTCAGCCCGTCGGCGGCCAGCTCCCGGGCCAGCTCCTCCACCAGCTGCTGGGGGCGGTCCTCCGGCAACACCTTGTTGAACACCAGCCGCACCCGGGCGAAGAAGGTCTCCGGCGGCAGATGATGCTCCCGCAGGCGGTCCAGCAGCTCCTGGACCCATCCGTAGACCAGGGCCAGGGAGGGGATGGTGGGCTCCATCACGATCACCAGATCCGTGGCGATGTTCAGGGCGGCGAAGTGGACCGGGTGCGACGGGTTGATGCCCACGTCCAGCACCACCATGCCGCCGCCGCCCAGCCCCGCCGCCGCCACCGTCTGCATCACCGCCTCCACCCGCGCCCGGTCCCACACCGCCGGATCCCGCAGGTCCCGGGGGTGCAGGAAGCCGGGGATCACCCGGAGGGTGGGCAGCTCCGGCATCACCCAGGCGCGCTCCCGGATCGCCGCCCCCCGGGCCAGGGCGGCCATGGGCGAGTCGGGCGACACGTCCGGGGCGGCCTCCCGCAGCATCCGGATGAGGCTCAGCCCCACCTCGTCCATGCGGAAGTGGAAGCGGGCCGCCCCCGCGTTGCCGTCGGCGTCGACGAACAGCACGTCGTAGCCCACCAGGCCGGCCAGGACGGCCAGGTTGACGGCGAGGGTGGTCTTGCCCACCCCGCCGGTGGGGGCGGTGACGGCCACGACGGGGGCGGTGCGGGTCATCCGGAGGGCCGCGGCCACCTCCGGGCCCAGCTGCATGCGGCGGTAGAGATCCGCCGCCCGGGCCCGCATCTCCTCCGTGGAGCGGGCCAGGTCCTCCAGCAGGCGGGCCAGGTCCTCGGGGAGGGGCGGATACGGATAGGTGGGGAGCCCCAGCCCCGCCGCCCACTGGGCGTAGGCGCCGCCGGAGATGTCCAGCACCACCAGCCCCCGGCCGCTCTCCAGGATGGCCCGCAGGACCTCCCGGGCCACGCCGCACTCCGGCCCCACCACCACCGCGGCGTCGAAGCTGAGGCGCGGGATGGCGTCGGGCTCCAGCACCGACATGGCCGCGGCCACCCGATGCCCCGCCTGCACCGCCTGGGCCGTCAGCTGGGCGGTGACGTTCCCGGAGCCCAGGATCAGCAGGTTCATGGCGTCCCTCCCGTCGCCGGCGTGGGGGTGGGGGTGGGGGCGGGCCCCTCCCCCAGGGCCGCCTGCCGCTGCGCCCGCAGCCATTCCTCCAGGTCCAGGAACGACAGGCCCGGCGTGGGCCGCTCCGGATCCGGCCGCCCCAGCAGCGAGATCACCACCGGCTGGCCGACGGAGAGGGCCAGGGCCAGCAGCTCCCGCCGCTCCGCCGGCGCCAGGACCAGCAGCAGCGGGCGGGACGGGATCCCGCTCGCCGGGGCGAGGGCCGAAGCCGCTCCCCCTTCGCCCTCGCCCGGGGTCTCCTCCGGCACGCCCAGGACGTCCGCCACCTCCAGGCCGTCCGGGAAGAGATCCTTGGCCAGCGGGGGCTGCAGCCGGGCCAGGATCTCCAGGGTGACCGTGGGGGTGGCCGTGGGGGTCGCCGGGACGGGAAGCCCGCCCCGCGGCGGGGTCGGCGTGGCCCCCGGCAGGAGCGGCGGGAACGGGGTGGGCTCCAGCCCCATCGGCCGCTGGGGGATCACCACGGTGAGGGCGATGCGGTCCCCGGGGCGGAGGCGGCGGGGATCCGGGGCAATGATGTGGGAGGCGGAAAGGTCGATGGGGAAGAGGATCATGCCGGGGCGATCCGCCAGCAGGGCCGCCAGGCGCCCGTTGCCGGCCATGTCCAGCAGGGCGGACCGCGGCAGCGGCGCCCCGGCCGGCAGCGGCACGGCCAGCACCTTGCCGGCGACCTGGGAGGCCTCCGCGGCCGGCACGAACCCCTCCGTCAGGGGATCCGCGTAGGCGGCCACGGGGCGGAGGTCCGAGGGGGCCAGCACTGTCCCGGCCGGCAGGCGGCGGGCGGCCACCAGGATCTCCGTCCGGGGCGGCCGGGCGGCGGCCGAAAGGGTCAGGTTCAGCAGGAAGGCCGCCCCGCCGACGCCCAGGGCGGCCAGCGCCACCAGGGTGTTGGAGAGGGAGCCCAGCCAATGACCCAGGCGATTCATCGGGATCCTCCGGAAGCGAGGTCTTCCCGGAGGGCTTCCTCCAGCATCCGCGCCGCCACCGGCCGCCAGACGGCCCGGGTCGGATCCGAAAGATGCCGGAGCAATCCCTCCAGGGCGTGGGCGAACAGCAGGAACGGCGCGCCGCCCTCTCCCTCCGCCCAGGCGGCCCAGCTCTCCGGGCTGCCCCCCCGGACCGCCCGCAGCGCCCGGATCAGGCGGTCCGTCCCCGGAAAGCGGCCGTCCGGGGAGAGGAAGTTCGGCAGCTGCCGCCGCAGGGCCTCGGGGGCCGCCAGCCACCACCGTCCGGGCCCCTCCCCCCCGGCCCAGGCGGCCAGCACCTCCTGCGCCGCCTGCGGGAGGGGGGCGGCCAGGCCGCTGCGCAGCAGCGGCGGCAAAAGGAAGGCCGCCTCCGGCTCGAGGGACGCCGGGAAGGCCGCCAGGGCCTGCAGGGCGCTCTCCCAGGCGGCGGGCGTCTCCGGGCGGGCCCGGGCCAGGGCCCACTGGAGGGGATCCGGGAGGGCGGCCAGATCGGCGGCGCGCTCCAGGGGCGGGAGAGCCTGCCGCAGGGAGGGGATCAGGCGGGCCAGATCCCAGACGCAGCCAGGGATCTCGGCCGGACGGGGGAAGCCGGCGGCGGCGTAGGGGGCCAGGGCCTCGGCCCAGGACCACGGATCCGGCCGGCCGGGCGGGGCGGAGGGCGGGGGATCCGTCGGGTCCTCCAGGGCCGGGACCGCCCGCAGCCCCAGAGCCTGGGCCGCCCGGATCCGGCGGCGGCCGTCCCGCAGCGTCCCATCCGGCGCGATGCGGACGGGACGCAAAACGCCCAGAAGCCGCACGGACCGCGTCATCATCGGATCCGGCGGCTCCGCGATCTCAAATTCCATAGGATCCACGAGCCGGACCAACCGCTCCTCCATCTTCCGCGGCGCTCCGTCCCCGGCCGGCGGCCGCTCCGAACGGCCCTCCCCCGGCGAGGGCCGGACGGCAGCGGGGGGCCGGCGCCGGGGCGCCGGCCCGGATCCGCTGCCATCCGTCTTCCCATGATAGCCCGGCGGCCGCCCCCACGCGCCCCGAAAGCCGATCTTTTCCTCGTTTTTCAGGTAAAAAGAATCGAACCGGGAGGCCCCGGTTGGGCTTGACAGGGAATCGGGAGAGATCTAAGATGATTTCGGAAACGACCGGTTTCGGAGGAAACCATGCGAGTGATCTCGGTGGGGTTGGGGGATTTCAAGCGGAAAACCCCGGCGTTCCTGGAGCAGGTCACCGCCGGGGAGGTGCTGGTGCTGCGGATGGGCCGGCCCCGGGGGAAGGGCGTCCCGGTGGCCGTGCTGATCTCCTACCCCGAAGCCCTCCGGCTCGGCCTGGTCCCGGCCGAGGAGGAACGCCCGGAGGAGAACGGCGATGGATGAGCTGGAGGCCCTCCTTTCCGCCGTCGCCTCCCGGCGGTCGGGGTGGCTGCTGGCCCACCTGATCCGCCGATGGCGGCGGGGCGAGGCGCCGTCCACCCGGGCGGCCTGCCGGGAGGCCGCCGCCGCCGCCGGCCTTTCCCTCTCCAAGGCCTACCGGGACCTGGAGGACCTGGAGCAGGCCGGGCTGGTGACCCGGCAACCGGCCGGCCGGGAGATCCGGGTGCTTCCCGGACCGGCCCTGCCCCCGATCTCCCCCGCCGCCCCCCCGCCCGCCGGTCCGCCTCCGGCGCCGGAGCCGGCGGATCTCCCCCCATGGCTGCCGTACCTGCTGGAGGCGGCGGCCCGCGCGCTTTCCCCCGGAACCCCGCCGCCCCCGGCCCGATGGGCCCGATGGACCGGCGCGGCCTGGCGGCTGCGGCTCGCCCCGATCCCCCCGGCGGAACGGGAGGCCTTCGCTCGCTTCCTGGCATCCCTTTTCGCCCCATGCCCGTGCGAGATCGAATGGGAAGGAGGGTAGGATGCGCATCGTGGCGCTGGATCCCGGATTCGGAGCCGTCAAGGTGTGGTGGGAGGGCGGGGCGCTGGCGCTGCCCTCGGCGGTGGCGGTGGACGGCGGCCGGCGCATCGCCGGCATGCCCGGCCTGCGGACCCGCCGCCCGCCCCTCGAGATCGTCCTTCCGGAAGGCCGCTTCTTCGTGGGCGAGGGGGCCCACGACTGGGGTCGCCCGGTGGAGAACCTGGACTTCGAGCGCCTCACCGGCAGCCCCGAGCTCAAGGCGCTGTTCGCCGCCGCCATGACGGCGGCGGAGGTCCCCGCCGACGCGCCCCTGTTTCTGGTGGTGGGCCTGCCGGTGGCGGCCATGGCCGGGCCGGAAGGAGCGGAGACGGCGCGGGCGGTCCGGTCCTTCCTCGCGGGATCATGGTCCTGGGAGGCCCGGGGGAAGGCCTGGCGCCTGGAGGTGCGGGAGGCGCTGGTTACCGGACAGCCGGTGGGGGCGCTGATGGACTACTTTCTCGACATGAACGGCCGCCCCGTCCCGGAGCGGAAGGGGGAGTTCGCTTCCGAGATCGGCATCCTCAACATCGGGATGAACACCCTGGACCTTCTGGTGGCCCGGGGCGGGGAGCTGGTCCAGCGGCTGACGGGCGGGGAGACGTTGGGGGTGCGGCGGCTGCTGGCGCTGCTCAACCCCGACGGCCTCTACACGCTGGCCGAGCTGGACGCCCGGCTGCGCCGCAAGGAGCTGGATGTGCGGCCGGCCCTCCCGATCTGGACCCGGGAGGTGCTCGGGTTCATCGAGCGGCAGTGGGGGCGGGGATGGCGGCGCTTCGCCCGGATCATCGCCGTGGGGGGCGGGGCGCTGCTGCTCTCCGACGCCCTGACGGAGCGGTTCGAGGGGAAGCTCTACATCCCCGACGATCCCATCCTGGCCACCGCCCGGGGGCTGTTCAAGCTGGGGCATCTCCGCAGGCGCCGATGAGCGCAATTTCGCTCGATATATAGTCCGATTGCGGGAGGCCTGGGATGGGGCGAAGGGGGCGGCCGCGCAAGGCCGGGAAGCCGCTGGTGGTGTGCGTTCGCCTGCGGCTGTGGCCGGGGGAGGACGACGATCTCATTGATCTCTTCCGCCGTCTCCCGCATGGGCGGCGGGCGGCGGCGGTGCGGATGGCCCTGCGGGGGGCGGATCTCTCGCGCCTTCGGGAGATGACCGAGGCGGAGATCCCCGACGAGGAGATCCTGGAAGGGCTGGGGCGCATCGCCTGGGGGTTCGCGGAGGAGAAAGAAGAATAGCGCTTCCCGGGAGGCCTTCCGGGATCCGGAGCGGGCCATCCGCAACGGGCGGGAAGGCCGGGCCGCATCCGGGTCCACCCCTCGTCACGGGCGGCCGCCCCGCATCGGAAAAGTTCGCGCCAAGGAACGGACGGACAAAATCCTTGATCTCATTCAATCCGGGCAGGACGCGCATTCCGGTCGTGGCCCCGGGTTTTCGCCCAGGGCCAGAGGACCGGCCACCGGGGTCGCCCACCGACCCCTGCCTCGAAGGCCGGAGCCTCCGAGGGGTTTCTCGCATGAAGGCATGCCGCCTGGCCATCTGCCGCTTACCGGCATGCCCGCTCTCGTGATCGCGTCAGGGGGAGCGCCCTGTCAACTGCGCAACTGCTGATTCTATAATGCTCTTGGGGAGGCGCGCGATGGCCTTCACGGTGGAGGATCTGCGGGATCTGGCGGAGCTGCTGCGGGCGCATCCGGAGTGGCG
>Ga0079992_119924_pt1 | contig 16775 bp, 15 predicted proteins | sample FaiFalFF_MnMetaG_3_FD_69197 | JGI IMG/M metagenome (GOLD analysis project Ga0079992, IMG submission 69197) | Freshwater microbial communities from Yellowstone National Park, Wyoming, USA - Fairy Falls B (FF_Mn_B) MetaG (SPADES assembly) (version 2) | ecosystem: Environmental > Aquatic >... | reverse complement strand
GAGAGGGGTGAGAAAGGTGTTCTACCCAAACTAGATAACCCTTGGGTGGAACTCCTCTCATTCCCCTTATCTAGGGCATTGGTGCTATATGTTGACGATGACTGGCTGAGGAGGAGGTGGGCCCTAGCAGAAGCAGCTAGGGTTGAACGCCTCCTACACGGAGAAAGCGATGAATTACTTCTACACATAATCAATGACCTAGGCCTCAAAACCAAGAAGACAGAGGACAGAAAGTGGATAATGCACTTCAGCCAATATCTACACCTTTCAAAGAGGCTTGTAACAGAACCTAGATGGAAGCTGGTGAACAGGCTGATGGATAAGGGTCTAGTTACCCTTACACGGCCTGAGGTAATCAGGCTGGTAAGGGAATGGCTCAACGACAGCTTTATCCAAACGAAAACATTGCCGACTAACTGGCACCCAGAGGAGACGAAAACCATCAAAGAAGCCTTACAGAAGAGGGCCGCGAAGACGGTGGCACCAGCTCCTTCAAAGGAGTGGGCACCATGTATGGTGGCGTTGCGGAACCGGGTGGCCGACGCCAGCCACTTCGGACTCTTCGCACTAGCCGCCTACATGGCTAACAAAGGCTACGAAGTCAAAGAAATAGTAGATGTCTTGAGGGTACGCAGCGACTTTGACGAGAGAATAGCTCGGTATCAGGTGGAGCATATAGCGGGACAGAGAGGTAGCCGCGTCAAATACAGACCTCCAAGCTGCCAGTCAATGAAGACACACGGACTATGCATAGAAGACGGAAAACACTGCCCATACAACATCAAAAACCCAACACAATACACAAACAGACAAACAAAATAAACAACCCCAAACCCCCAAAATTTTTCCCCGATAGGAGGAACCTCCCGTTAGGAGCATGTCTCCCGGCGGGAGGAAATCAATCCTCCTGTCGGGGATGTGCTCCAGGGCCTAGGCCTCCCGGGAAGGCCATGGTCAAAGATGCCATGGCTAAGGACCCTGCTCCCAGGGTACAGGGGTTTAACCCTCAGGGAGAGGCCGCTCCCGGCCTTGAAAACATTGTTTTGGCTGAGGGAGCGTGGGATGGGGTTGGGTGCCACCCATCTCCCGACAAGGCCCAAGCACCCGTGGGGGATGGGGTTAGATACTATGCAGACATTCATAGAACGCGGAAGAATATCGAGAGATACAGGATAACTTATAGTGTAGACGGTGTCAGCTTCAAGCACGTCGATGACTTCGAGGATATTCCCGCAAAAGCTGGTGACAAGATATACATCGACACAATACCGCTAAACTATACCAACGGCGCGATAAAGCTTCTAAGACAGGGGATAGAACTCTACTGCCTGCGGAGAACTACGTTGATCGAGAAGAGACGTGAAGAACTTGGACTTCCAAAGACTACTAGGAACGACATTAGGATATTGATGAGTCTGGAAGAACGTTGGTTCCGTAAACTTTCAGAAGACTTCCTAATAATGAGACGCATGATTTCGGCGTACCGTGGTATGCTGAGAACACATCAAAGGCTCCTGAACATAAAGAAAGCTTCAGGGATCGACTTTGAACACATGATTAATTCGCTGGAGAATGCAATGGATGAAATGGCTAAGCAAATAGTCGAGGAAGCCAGTAAAAGATATCAGGCCTATAACAGACTCATTGGGTTGCTACGTATTGGCGGTAAAGTTTCAGCCATGGAGGCGTTGGCTGAGTTGGTGGTATACCTTGACCCTACTAAGGGGTTCAGAAAGACGGCAAATCTCCTAGGTCTTTTCAAATCAATTCATGGGAAAAGGAAGTTGTACAACCGATGTCTTAGACAGGCGTTGCAGAGACTAACATCTTCGGCAAACAATATCATTCCGCAGCAGCTTACGGCAAAGCTGGAAAAAGATACATTACGAAAAATATGGAAGACATACTGGCAGGAAACCCAGGGGAGGGCAGCCATACCGGCACAGGGATAAAACCCGAAGGCCGGTATGACAAGTGGTTGAACGCGTACCCCAATGTAGGGTACTGCGACTGACCATTAAACGTCCGGCCTCCTTTTGGGTTTCCTAGATGTTGCTGGTGTGGCCCAGCCAAACCCCTTCCCCTTATCCCTTTTTTCATGGTCATTGTTTTAACTTTTTAGCAGCCTTTCTCTCTTTTCGTGTTAAGGATGGATTGCTGTTTTTATAATTGCTTAAGTATTTTTTATGCCACTCCCAAATTTATTTTAAACACTAGTTCCATCAAACAGTGCAGTCGAGATTGTGTACTATTTTGGGGTACATCACTTCCAGGCTGGGGGTTACACAGACCCTGAGCTATATAAGCCACTTACCAAGACGCCATAAAAGAACGAACGAGATCCACGGAATAATGTTGTTTAATGGGAACCAGCGTCGTTTTTGTTTTTAGCGGAAGAAACCGTTTCCCTGTGGTTTTCTACAGGTTCTTTGGAATAAAGTTAACAGAGTCGGGATAAGGTGGGTATAAGTATAGGCTTATGTGTTTATTATTGGGGTTGAAATGGTAAAGCACATACTCGTCACATTGTCGGATGAGCAGTACAAATGCGTGTCGTTCCTCCGGAACAAGATGGGGTCAAGCGACGCCGAGGTCCTCCGGAACATTTTCCTCTCATGGCTTGCCGAGAAGGCGATGATTGGGTGTTGGGAGACCGATAGGGCGGTTGAGGAGTTTCAGAAGCGCTGGATGAAGGAGAAAGAGTCAAAAACAACCGTCTGACACCGGGCCGGTATACGAGATGGGGCTTGCCGGGAGTGTCTCTGTAAGAGTTATGGGCAGGGGGTTGGCCGAGCATATAGGGAGGACCCCGCTGGTCAGGCTGAAATCTTTTGAAAAACCCGGTGTAAAGGTCTTCGCAAAATGCGAGATGTTCAACCCGGGAGGCTCCGTCAAAGACAGGCCAGCCCTCTACATAATGCTTGAAGCCGAGAGGAAGGGCTTGCTCACAGGGGATAAAATACTCCTTGACGCGACCTCGGGGAACACAGGCGTCGCATACGCCATGCTGGGGGCGGCCATGGGCTACCGGGTGAAAATGGTTTCACCGTCCAACATCTCGAGGCAGAAGCTCGCCAAAATGCGGTCCTTCGGGGCCGAGGTTGTTTTGACGGAGGCCTTGGAAGGGATGGATGGAGCGATCAGGAAGGCCCGCGAGCTCTACGAGCAGGAGCCATCCAAATACTTCTACGCAGACCAGTACAACAACCCCGCCAACCCCCTAGCACACTACGAGACAACAGGGCCGGAGATATGGGTGCAGACAAACGGGCAGGTCACACATGTTGTTGCAGGTGTCGGGACCTCGGGGACGTTGCAGGGCATTTCTCGTTTCATGAAGGAGAAAAACCCTGGGATAGTGGTTGTTGAAGTCCAGCCTGAAAGCGAGTTCCACGGAATCGAGGGCCTGAAGTACATGAAGTCAGCCTTGAGGCCAGGCCTTTACAGCGAGGAATACGCCGACACGCGTTTCTTCGTAAAGACCGAGGAAGCCATCCAAACCATGAGAGAACTCCACAGGAGGGAGGGTGTTCTAGCAGGCTCTTCAGGGGGCGCAGCACTAGCGGCCGCCTCCCGTCTCGTCGAGGAGCTGCGTACAGGCGTAGTCGTAGTTATTCTCCCAGACGGCTACACAAACCAGCTTCCCGAAACAAGGTGAGTGAGGGGTGTGAAAATCACTTTCAAACGCGAGGCATTAGACAAAATCCTCAACTACCTTGTTGAGGGCTATCCGTTTGAGGCGGCGGGCCTAATGCTCTCCGAACAAGGCGCCAGAAAGGTCGTCGACTTCATACCGGTGAAAAACGTCCATAAAGGAGACATCAGGGTAAGGTACGCCGTCGACCCACTCGAATACTACCGCGCCGAGAAGCAGGCGGAGGAGAGGGGCCTCGAGATAATAGGCGTCTGCCACTCACACCCCGACGTAGCACCAAGACCGTCCGCATACGACCTCGAATACGCACTACCAGGATGGTCCTACCTCATCGCCTCAGTCACAAAGGGCAGAGCTCTAGGCTACGCATGCTGGAGAGCGGTGGAAAAAGAAGGCGTAAAACAATTCGCTGAAGAAGAAATAGACCTCGAATAGCTAACTCCTGTTTCTTAGCTCGCTTCGTTTAATCTTCAGCGTGGCCGTTCTCGGTATTTCGTTGACGAACTCTATTTCGCGGGGTGTTGCGTGGGGCCCAATTTTCTCGCGGACTGCCTGCCTCAGCTGTTGTATGAGTTCCTCGCCGGGCTCGAACCCATGCTTGAGGACCACGTATGCTTTGACGGCTTGGTGTCTTTCGGGGTCTGGGACGCCGATAACCGCCGACTCCTCCACAGCTGGGTGGCTGTTCAGGGCCTGCTCTATCTCCCAAGGCGAGAGCCTGTAGCCTGATGATTTTATCAGGTCGTCGGCCCTTGACTTGAACCAGAGGAAGCCGTCCCCGTCAACCCAGCCTAGGTCGCCGGTGAAGAGGTAGCCGCCCCTCATCTTCCGCGCGGTTGCCTGTGGGTTGTTCCAGTAGCCGAGGAAAGCAACAGGGTCCGGCAGCCTCAAAGCGATATGCCCCACCTCGCCTAGAGGGAGAGGGTTCAACATGTCGTCGACTATTTCGAGGAAGTGTCCTGGTACGGGCTTACCTATGGAGCCGGGCTTTACATAGCCTGCCGCCGCGGAGTTACCCGTCAACAGGTTAGCCTCCGTCTGGCCATATGTCTCGTTTATCGAGGCCTTCAAAGCATCCCTACCCCACAGCACCACCTCACCTGTTACAGGCTCCCCACCCGACATAACAGCCCGCAGACAAAGCTCATAGTTTTTCAGAGGAGTTGGGTCATGTTTCCTCAAAAGCCTGAGGGCTGTCGGCGGCATGAACGCGCAGGTAACTTTGAACTGCTCAAGCACCGTGTATGCTTGGGCTGGGTCGAAACGGCCCGTCCTCCTTACAGCTACCACAGGATAGCCGAAGTAGAGGGCTGGGAGCAGTAGGTCCCCGCACCCACCTATCCAGGCCCAGTCTGCAGGTGTCCAGAAAACGTCCCCCTCACGCGGCCCCAGGTCGTATGCGAGCTGGAAGCATGGGATGTGGGCTATGAGCCAGCGGTGTGCGTGGACGGCGCCTTTCGGAGGCCCCTCGGTTCCGGAGGTGTAGAAGATGTGGGCTGGGTCGTCGCGGCCTGTGTCCACGGCATCCCTTAAGCTAGGTCCCCTAAGCAGCTCCTCGAAAGCCCTATACCCAACACCAGCCTCCCCGTCAACCACGAAAAACTCCACACCCTCAAACCTCCTCCCACGAAGCTTCGGCAACAGGCCGCCGTCAACAACAAGGGCCTTCGCACCGCTGTCTCTGACGCGGTACTCGACTGCCTCAGCCCCGAGCAAAGCAGGTATGGTTACCGCGACAGCGCCCAGCAGGTATGTGGCCAGAAGCGTCGTCACAAATTCATGGCCTTGGAGGAGGTGGATGGCCACTCTGTCCCCAAGCCCCACACCAAACTCCCTCAAAGCCGCCGCCACAGCATACACACGTCTCCTCAAATCTCCGAACGAAAACTTCTCCACACCACCGTCCTCGCCCACAGCTACCAGGGCCGTGGAGTTGTCGGGGTTGTCGAGGACCGCGGCACCTGCGTTAAACCTCTCCGGAATCCTCCACGAAAAACTCTGCACAAGGCTCTCGTAACCCCTGTAGCTGCTTGGGTCTATGAGCGTCTTCAAGGTTTTGGCCATTCCTGTCTGTTGCTTGAATAAATTTATTTAGGGGTTTTGGCTGTGTTTTCCCGGATGGCGGCTGAGGATGCGTTAGTGCTGGCTGAACGGCTTGCTGAGGCGGCTAACAAAAACACCGAGACGTCGAAGAAGGTGGCTGGATGGACAAAGGTTGTACAGTTCAAACCGTCCGACGGAAGGCCGTTCTACATACACTCGCCCGCCGGAGCCCTTGCCGTCACCGAGGGGCTGCACCCAAACCCTTCGGCTACAATTGAGTCAACACACCAAGACCTCGTCTCGATACTGAAGGGGGAGCTGGACGCTGTAAAGGCCTTCTTCTCCGGCAGGATAAAGATTAAAGGCGATGTCTTCGCCGCGCAGGAGTTAAACTCCCTATTCACCTCTCTGCTAAAGTCCCGCTAAGTTTCTTCATGGCCTCCACTGTTGTTATGCCAACCCTTTTGAGGGCCATTAACCTTCTATGGCCCGCTGTGTCAACTCTGTAGCCGTGGGCGGTGAGGCGTTTCTCAAGCCGCCTAACACTCTCCACCCCCTCACGGTCGAAGTCCATGAGGAGGATAATCTTACGGGGCGGCGGGTTGGCCTTCATCCAGTCATCGAGATGGTTTAAACTCAGTATGGTGCCCGTGTACCCGAGCATACGTAACGCCTCGATGTCACGCTGCCCCTCCACAAGAACCACAGCCCCTTCTTCTGCTTCATCCGAGAAATGTTTAAGCACCTTTCGAACATCCTCGATAAGCTCTTCGTCCATGGTGTGTTGGCTTGCCTGAATGTTGTAATCACTTTTTGATTAAGATATTCTGTCTAAAGCTTGGAATGTTTCACGTAGCGGGTGGGTGTTGTGTGAAAGTGGGCTGAAAAAAGGGCAAAACGTAATGCGGATGTATTACCAACGGTTATAACGTATAGCTTTAGCCGCATGGGCCAAAGGAGGTGGAATGGTTGAAAGTTGTAACGGTGCACCTGCCGGAACCGTACCTGCAGGCCATAGACGAGCTGGTGAGGCGAAGGCTCTACCCAAACAGGGCTGAAGCAATACGCATGGCTCTGCGCGACTTCATCAGGTCGGAGGTACAGATAAGTGAGTAGCGCTGAAGAATTCCTGCACAGCCCAGAGGAGATACGCATCAAGCTTATAGGTGTAGGAGGGGCGGGCTGCAACACGGTCAACAGACTCCTGGACATGGGGCTGTCGGGCGTCTACACAATAGCCGCCAACACCGACCTGCAGCACCTAGACCTAGTCAAAGCAGACAGAAAAATCCTTCTAGGAAAGTCGGTAACACGCCTCAGGGGAGCTGGCGGAGACCCTGTGAGAGGCAGGAGGGCCGCGGAGGAGTCTGAGGAGGAGATTAGGAGGGCTGTGGAGGGCTCCGACATAATCTTCCTCTCAGCAGGCCTCGGTGGTGGGACGGGTACAGGTGCTGCACCAGTGATAGCGCGTGTGGCTAGGGAGGAGGGGGCCACGGTCGTCGGCGTCGTCTCACTACCTTTCTCGTTCGAGGGGATGGTGAGGAAACGTATAGCCATCCAAGGGCTCGAGGAGTTGAAGAAATACACAAACACAGCCGTAGTCATAGACAACAACAAGCTGCTTGACCTCTACCCGCAGCACGGCCTGAAACGGGCCTTCAGCATCGCAGACGAGGTGATAAGCAACATGATACAGAGCATAACCGAGTCGATAGCGAAGCCTGGCCTCATAAACATAGACTACGAGGACTTCAAAACAGTTGTGACACGCGGGAAGCTTGCATCCCTCGGAATAGGAAGGTCATCGTCCCCGAACAGGGCTGAGGAGGCAACCTTCAACGCCCTCCAGTCACCGCTGCTTGACGCAACCTACGAGGGTTTGTCGGGCGCCATAGTCCATGTCTGCGGCGGCGAGGACATGCAGCTGGCTGAGGCGGCTAGACCCGCTGAGATCGTCTCAGAGCTGATGGGGGATGACGGGCTTGTCATATGGGGTGCGCGTATAGACGAGTCCTACAACTCAACGATACAGGTCTCGCTGGTGTTGACGGGGCTTTCATCCACTGAGCAGGTCGTAGAGGTCTCAGAGCTGACGCCGACCTACGTCGACGAAAGAATCGAAAACGAAACAACAGAGGACATAGACAAAATACTTGAACAGCTAGGGATAAAATCCGCACCAACAATATAACCCCCATTTTTTATCTATATCTAAAACTATTAAAGCGGCTGCAGCTATTTCGTCAACGGATGTCTTCCAAGGTTTTGGAGAGGTCAGACCGTAACAGAGTATTGGCGGGTGTTTTCAGCGGCCTAGCCGAATACCTCAACGTAGACGTAAACCTGCTGCGCCTAGCAGGCATCATACTTCTAGTGGTCGCACCAATACCCATGGTCATAATCTACACTATCGCAAGCCTCCTGATACCGCGCAGGGGAGGCGTATCGCTTCTCGCCCAGCCAACCGAGATCTCCGTACTCGGTCCAACACTCACAGGTCTCGTCCTCATACTGGTTGGAGCCGCCTTGATGAGCGGATGGTCATGGCTGTTCTTCACAAGAACATTCGGCCTAACAACGCTCGCGGGGCTTGCCATCGCGGTGATTGGGGCGGTGATATTGGTGCAGGAGCTCAAGAAAATATAGCTGGTCTCTGCGAAGCCACGCTGCGGACTTGTCTGCATATGAGGTAAAGGTTTGCCGCCAGCACCGTTAGCGAGGCAGCTACAAAAAGCCTGCTGAAATCCTGTAGCACACCTATCAAGCTCAAGGCGGCCCCTGACGCCGTCAGGGCTGCGAAGACGAAGCCGCTGCCGCAGCATGAGAAGAACGCGAAAAAGGCCGGTAGAACACCTATCATTGAGAGCTTCGTCCGGCGGGTAAGGCGGCATGAAGCATGTCTCTGCGCATAGGTTATGGCGGCGGCGTTAAGCCCGACTAAGACGCTGAGAAAAGCCGTTGTCAGCACGGATTCAGGGTTTACGGAGACGACCCAGCGCCTGTTCAGATACACCGTCAGCCAAGGCACCTGCATGGGCGGCCCCTCCCAGACGATGTCGGCGGATGGTGCTGGGAAGCTTTCAGGCAGCTCGTAGGGGAGAGGGAAAACCATCCCCACGGCGAAAACGTAGAGGGCTGCGAAAACTCCCGCCGAGGCCGCGGCAGCCAGCCTCCCATCCCCCGTCCCGAGGGCCGCAGCTAAAACCCTCCAAAGCCACACATCTAACACTCCGCCCCTGTTTTATTTATTCATATTGTGGTCAGCAGGTTCACCGGCTTATCGAGCTTGTTTAAAACGCGTTCAAGGTGTCTGTTGGCGTTTTTCAGTACCTGTTCCTCGTCAAGTGTGAGGCATTTTCCATCCCTTACAACGAACCTGCCGTCCACCATTACGTCTCTTACGTTGGAGCCTGTGGCGGCGTACACTAGCAGCGATAATGGGTTTGAAATAGGATGTAGCGACGGATGTTTGAGGCTTACGACGACAAGGTCCGCTTTCTTGCCGGGCTCCAGGCTGCCGAGTGTCTTCAGCTTACCTATGGCGTATGCGCCGTTGCGTGTAGCCATCTCCAAAACGTCCCACGCGGATATAGCCTGAGGGTTCAGGGTCCTAACCTTCTGAAGCAGCGCCGCGAGCTTCATCTCCCTCAACATGTCGTAGCTGTCGTTGCTGGGTCCGCCGTCGCATCCAAGCCCGACATTCACCCCATGCTTAAGCATGTCTGACACGGGGGCTATCCCGGAGCCTAGCTTCATATTTGATGACGGGCAGTGCGCCACGGTGGTCCCCGTGGCCGCAAAACGTCTCATATCCTCCTCGTTAATCCAGACGCAGTGGGCGTATATTCGTCTCTCGCCCAGAAGGTTGAACTTCTCGAGAAAACCCGACGCACCCGTCCCGAAGGCCCGTCTGTAGTATTCGATATCTTCCCGGACCTCCGCAACATGGTTCGTTATCCCCGTGTCGTACTCCTCTGCGAGGGCCGCCGCCTCTAGGTATAGCTCGTTGGAGACGGCGCCCGCCGACCTCAGCCCCAGCCAGACATCAATCCTGCCACCAGCACCCCCGTTCCAGCGTCTATGCATCTCCTTAAACTCCCTGATGCATGCATCCTTATCTTCAACCATTCCCGGAGGTAGAATGTTCTCCTCCGAGGCATACCCGCCCATATCCATAACCGATTTTGACAGGACGCCTCTGATGCCGGATTTCTCAACAAGCTCCGCTATGCCGTTGAAGCCGTAGCGGCTGTGTAGATGAACCTCCACAAACGCCGTCGTACCTGTCTTAAGCATCTCGAGTATGCAGAGAGCCGCACTTGCCTTGGCGTCCTCAGCGTCGTAAACCCCCTGAAGCCTCCAAACCCAGTTTCTCAGCCAATCAATAAGCGGAAGGTTGTCAGGCACAACACCGCGGATTAAAGCCTGCGCCAGATGTATATGCGTGTCCACCAGCCCAGGTATAATCACACACCCCTCTGCGTCAACGGTTTCAGCACCAGCCGAATGCGGCAACACCTGCTCAGAGCTGCCAACCATCTCAACCCTGTCGCCGTCAACCAGCACGCAGCCGTCCCTGATTACCCGTCTGCCCCCATCCATAGGGATGACAAAACCGCCATTAAACAGGAACCTAGACAACCCTATTTTTGAAACATGGATTCAATTTAAAAATTTATGCGGCGTACACAACACGACGGAAATGTTAAACAATAGAGATTACAGATTGCGGTGAAACACAGGAGGAGATGTTAAACCTCAGCTGAACAGTTATTTTATAGTAGCGCTAATTCCCGCGGCCAGTATTGTCAGGAGGCTTGACAGAATTATGATTAGGTTATAGCTACCGGTTAGGGTTGCTGCTAGGCCGCCTACCAGCACTGATGCAGCCCCGCCCAGCTGATGACCCATGAAGACCAAGCCATATGCAAAACCCATAGACCCTGCCCCGAAAAACTTTCTGCAAAATATAACGGTCGGAGGTATGGTTGCAAGCTCCACAAAACCGAATACGGTGGCGAATATGTAGAGGTTCATCAGGTCAAGCCTGACCAACAGCAGCGGCATTATCATGCTCCTGACTAGGTAAGACATTATTAGCACAACACGGCCACCAAATACATCAACCAGCGGCCCTGCTATGATTAACCCTAAAGCCATAACCGTACCCATCCAAGCCACAGCTATGCTGGCATCCGACTGAGAAACCCCATTCATAACTGCCAGCGGAATTAGATGTATACCTGCAAAGTAGACAGTGAAACCGCAGACAGTATAAGGTATCAACAGCTTCCAGAAGAGCCCAGACCTGATGACCATACTCATAGGTGTGCTGAACTCTTCAGCCACGGTAGTTTTTGATACCTTGCCTCCAACAGGGGCATCACGTATTAGTAAGGTAAGAAGCAGGATTAGGACCGTGAATACCCCAAGAGCCATGAAAGCATCTCGCCATCCAAAGTTTACAATCAACCAGCTCGAGAGAGGCACTAAAGCAGGGACGCCGATGCCTATGCCTGCGTTAGTCAATCCAACCGCCAAACCACGCATATTCCTGAACCAATTTGTTACTAATACCGCTGTGGGGACGGGGACTGTAGCCCCTATCCCAAAGCCGCCCAATACACCGTAGAAGAGATAAAGCTGTTGGAGTGATTGCGTATAGGGTAAAAGTAGGAAGCCCGCACTAACAGCAGACAACCCTAAGATTATTACGCGTTTTGGACCTATAGAATCAACCAACCGCCCTACTAACGGCTGTGAAATAGCGTAGACTAGCAACCCCAGCGACGGCGCCAACGCCGCCTCACTCAGCTGCCATCCAAAATAACTGCAAAGAGGTATAAGAAATACGCCAATTGAATAAGTTAACCCAGTACTCCAAGCTCTCACTACAAAGCTGAGAACCAGTACAATCCAGCCATAGGCCTGAGGGCTGCCACTACCTTTCTTAATGTCGTGTCTCCACAACCTTTCCTGAATTATTGAAATTATGCCCAATAATTCTCCTGCTTACTGTAAAAGCTTCGAGATATAAGTTTTAGAAGACGATAGCGCTGCTGTGCATTTATCCCCTATCGTTTTGAGAAAGAGTGGCAAGTTTTCCCATAGTTTACCGTGGGTAAAGACGCCGTAGCTAAGCTATCTGCCTGTTGCGGAGCGCTCGTAGGACTTTCTCAGGAGTTATCGGTAGTTCACGTATCCTAACGCCCACGGCGTTCTTGACTGCATTAGCTATTGCTGGTGAGACGGGGAGTATGGGCGCTTCTCCTACGGCCCTGGCCCCGTAAGGTCCTGGCCCTAACCCGCTCTCCAAAATTTCCACATCTATTTCAGGCGTCTCCTGAGCCCCGGCCACAAAATAATCCATTAAGGTCGGATTAATCACCCTTCCATGGTCGACCGCAACACTTTCCAGCATTGTTATACTAACCCCCATTGCTGCTGCACCTACCAGCTGGCCGTGGACTAGGGCTGGGTTTATAGCCCGCCCCACGTCAGTGATTATAAAGAGCCTAAGCACCTTCACCTCCCCCGTCTCGGTATTTACTCCTACATCTGCCCCAACACACACAGGAGTGTAATCTAGAGCTATCTGAGGTTTGATGGCTGAGCCCGTATTAGGATCCACTTCGATGCTTTCATGATAGAAATATCCCTTACCTATTATAACTCCCTCGCCTAATGCCATACTCCCTCCCATCGCACCGTGGATGAATAGGTCCCTCAAACTTAACAGCTCCTGACCGTCAATGGAATATATCACACCGTTTCTAAGAGATAATCTGCTGACAGGCATTCCAATCTTCTCGGCAGCTATCTCAAGTATCTTTGACTTCGCATCTCTGCATGCCTGCATGACCGCCAGCCCCATCTGAACCAGTTGTCTGCTTCCGCTGGAACCCGTAGACACAGGTGTTAGAAGTGTGTCGGAGCTAACGATTCTTATTTTACTCAACTCTATCCCGAACTCCTCTGCAGCTATTTGTGCCAGGCCTGTTAGGGTTCCCTGACCAACATCTGTAGTTCCAATAAAGAGGTCTACGGAAGCATCTTCAGATACTTTAACTATGGCTACGCTTGGGTAGGTGAAGTCGCACTGCTTCTTGGCGATGGCAACACCGCGTCCTACCCGCCAACTACCATCCATAATCGGTAGTGGGTTTTCCCTTAACTTGTCTAACAACAATTTCAAACAGGCCTCAGTAGTGTCGTTCACCATTACCTCACCGATACATGACTTCTCCCCCTCTCTAAGCATGTTGATTAACCTAAACTCTACTGGGTCGATTCCAAGCTTCTCAGCATCTTCATCCATCTGTGACTCTATAGCCCAGCAAACCTGACTTGTTCCGAAACCCCTGAAGGCACCCCCTTGGATTTGGTTAGTGTAAACCCTGTAAATCTCAGCACGTATGTTTGGGATATTGTACATGTTGCTGATCGTATGCACGGCACTTTTCACAGCAACAGTGCCGGCCACCGAGTAGGCGCCTCCATTATAGATTACACGCATCCATCTACCTTTTATCTTACCATCCCTACTCAAGGCATCACGTATGTAAATCTTTGCACCATGCCTTACAGTTGTGGTGGAAAACTCTTCCATACGTGTGAGTGTCAGCTTTACCGGCCTTCCATTTGTCCTCATGGCCAACGCCGCAACAATGGGTTCGTATATGGGTGCCCCACGGTTACCGAACCCACCCCCTATATGTCGAGGAGCTATTACTCTAATTTTTTGCTCTGGTATGCAAAGGCAGTCGCTAAGCTCACGTCTGGTTCTGAAAGGTGTTTGACCCGATGTTATTATGGTTATTCCGCCATCGGCCTCCTGCTTGGCGATTATGGAGGTTGGCTCGAGCTGTACATGTGAAACAGGCTCTGTTGAATAATACCCCTCAACTATTACATCGGCTTCCTTGAAAGCGGCTTCAACGTCACCTGAGATTATTCGCTGGCATGCTGAGACATTGGGTCTAGAGGGGTCTAGCGTAACACCGTATCTCATTGATGTCAAACGTTTGTATAAGTAAAGTTGTGGATGTATAATTACGGATGGTTTTTCACTAAGCGACTCCTCAGGGTCGAAAACAGCGGGTAGCGCTTCATACTCCACATCTATAAGCTCCACCGCCTCCAACGCCTTCTCGTAGTCGGTTGCTGCAACCGCGGCCACAGGCTCACCTATATACCGTATAACATCCCTAGCCATTATGGGTGCATCAAGTAACCCTCTCCCATGCATGCCCTTCGGTACGTCTGTTGCGGTTATAACAGCCTCTACTCCTGGAAGCTTGACGGCCTTATCAACATCTATTTTCTTGATGCGTGCATGGGGGACTTCGCTGTGCCTAACTGCCGCGTACAGTAGGCCGGGCAGCTTAAGGTCAATTGTAAACAACGCCCTACCAGTAACCTTCTCCAAACCAAAAATCTGGGGTAATGGCTGCCCCACAGCGTTGCCGCCCATCAGTTTTAGCTCTCACTTTTTCTTACTATTAACTATTTTTCAACAATATTTTTTACTCATTTTTAACCATATTAAGTACGGTTTGATGCTTGACTCAGATATTTTTACGTCAAAAGGTGATAAAGCGTCTTCAACAGCGTTTATTATGGCAGCCTGTGGAGCTAAGGCCCCTGTCTCACCAACACCTTTTGAGCCTGCCAAGGTAAACGGGGAAGGTGTCTCGATGGTTATTGTCTCGATGCTTGGAATCTCTACAGCGGTAGGTGGAAGGTAGTCCATGAAGGTTGATGTTAAAAGCTGCCCGTCTTCGCCGTATATGATTTGCTCATAAAGTGCGGAGGATATGCCGGTAAATACTCCACCATGCACCTGCCCCTCCTTTATGATGTGGTTTAGAATACGTCCCGAGTCGTCGACCACAATATACCGCAAAATATGCACGTTTCCCGTCTCCACATCCACCTCTACCAGGGCAGCGTGGACTTGATAACCGTATGTTGTTGACAAATTTTGCTCCGGCAACACATTCATTATGGCAAAATTATGCGAATAGACGGCCGCGGATTCCAAAGATTCGCCAGCCAAATAAGCGGCCTTAGCTATGTCAGCAAACTCTACATATTTGTTTTGTCCCCCTTCCACTCGTACAATGCCATCGGTAATGTTCAAAATTTCAACAGGTGTGTCAAGCATTTTGGAGGCAATTGTTAGGATTTTTTCCCTGAGTTGCTGGCCGGCTAAGATTAGGGCATTAGCGGTTATGCCTGCAAACCTTGACGAATAAGTTCCCGAGCTCATTGTCCAAGGATCCCTAAATGTGTCAAACCACTCTGCAACAACTACGTTTTCAGGGGGTACTCCGAGTATTTCGGACACTATTTCGACAGCCACTGTTTCATGTCCCTGTCCCTGAGGGATTGTACCCAGAAATACCTTTACAACACCTGTGTTGTCTACTGCTATTTTTACCGCATCACTGCTTCCAAGAGCTTTAGATTTATTGTTCAGGAGGCGTTGCTGAGCTGAGTTTGCCCCAGCTGGGTCAACAACAAAAGCAAACCCTATTCCTATAAATCGTCCGTTTTCCCTAAGGGATGTCTGCCGCTTTTTAAACTGTTCCCCGTAGCCTATTGCCTCGGCCGCTAGGCGTAATGCATCAGGGTAATTGCCGCTATCGTATACTTGTTTATTTGCTGTTACGTATGGGAATTGACCCGGTTTTATCAGGTTTTGAAGTCTGAAGCTAACCGGGTCAGAACCAATTCGCTGCCTAGCTCTTTCTACAAGCCTTTCGAGAACAAAAGCATGGTGGTTTTTTGCATTTCCTCTGCTCGGCCCTGCTGGACATTTATTGGTTAACACGACGTTGAGACTGTATTCAAACGCCCTTATGTCGTATGGGCCGTTGAAAGCCCTCAACGCCGAGACCGGAGAGGTTCCTGGTGGTCTGATAAAAGCACCTACGTCGTCGAACGCGGCTATACTAAGTGCAAGTATTTTGCCCGAAGCATCGCAGGCTATTTTACATCTGTAAAGCCTTTCACTCCCATGAGCCGATGCCATGAGGTGCTCGGACCGTGTCTCAACCCATTTTACCGGTTTACTGGTCAGCTTTGAGAGAACAGCTATTAACGGCTCGTAGGCCGTTACCATACTTTTAATACCAAACCCTCCCCCTATATCAGGCCTGATGAGCCTAATGTCGCGCGGAGGTATCGACAAAACTGAAGACAAAACGTTGATGGAAGCCCCCACAAGCTGGCAGTTATCAATAACAGTTAACCTACCATTTACGTTGAAGTCTGCTATTATACCATAGCATTCAAGGGGTGTGGCTGTATGCCGTAGGTAGGTGAAAGTATCTTCTACAACGTTTGCCGCGTTTCTGAATATTTCGTCAACATCCCCGTACGAAAACCTCCGTTGAACAATTACATTACTATCTATTTTCCTATGAGTTTTAAATTTATTTGACATTCCTTCCTCAATACTTGTAACAGGTTTCATCACCTCATATTCAACATCTACCAGCTCAGCTGCATCTAATGCAGCTGCATAATTACGGGCCACCACAGCCGCGACAGGTTGACCGAAATAGACGGTCTCATCAACCGCTATGCAGTAATCATCCAACACAATATCAGCTGCCTGTGGTATGGGTTTCATGTGTTTGATAAAAACATCACCAGTAAAAACACCGACCACATCAGGATGTTTTTCGGCTTTTGAGTAATCTATGTTTTTTATTAATGCGTGTGCGTAACGCGATCTCACAAACACGCAATGTAACAAGTTTGGCAACTTTATGTCGTCAATAAATGATGCAGTGCCTGTGACTAACCGCCGGTCCTCCAAACGTTTTAATAATTTAGGCATACAGTCCTCATCCCAGCCTCACTAATTATATTTTACCCATGAACACGTCCAACTATGCCTCCTTTATTTTATTTTTTGTATGTCTAGGTTTAGTAGGAGGGGTGTTTTGCCTGCTTCTTTGGCCGGTGTTGTGGGTGTTGTTGGTGGTTACTCTCTTAGGCAGCCTGAGGTGAGGGAGGCTGTTAGGACGTTAACCCAGACTGTTACGAGGGCCGTAACAGAGACAAG
>Ga0079992_132451_pt1 | contig 16791 bp, 14 predicted proteins | sample FaiFalFF_MnMetaG_3_FD_69197 | JGI IMG/M metagenome (GOLD analysis project Ga0079992, IMG submission 69197) | Freshwater microbial communities from Yellowstone National Park, Wyoming, USA - Fairy Falls B (FF_Mn_B) MetaG (SPADES assembly) (version 2) | ecosystem: Environmental > Aquatic >... | reverse complement strand
GTGGGTGGTGTCGGGGGGCTACGATGGCACGGTGCGGATGTGGGAGGTGGTCAGCGGGCGGTGCGCTTGGGTGGGGGAGGTGCATGAGGGGTCTGTGAACAGTGTGGCCTTTTCGCCGGACGGGCGGTGGGTAGCCTCGGGAAGCGACGATGGCACGGTTCGGATGTGGGAGGTGGGGAGGATCGAGATCATCGTTCGCACTTACACGCTATCTGAAGGGGGATAAGCCATAATCGAGAAGGCCATCGCCGGCTTCTTGCCGGAAGACTCCCATCCTATCCGGTATGCCCGACGCTAAACATGGAGGTGCGCGATGCCGGTAGAACGCCTGCAACAGGCCTTGCGGTTCCACCTGGGCTACCGGTTCTTCTTCCTCTACGGCCCGGGTATCAACGACACCTTCATCACCACCGATTATGCGGAGCTCAACATCGAGCAGGCCCTCTGGCGCCTGCTCCGGGACCACGGGTTCGAGCGCATCGCCTTCGCCGCCGCCGACCGTCCCCTCTACTTCCTGGACTCCCAGTCCCGGGACCTGGCACGGCCGCCGCGCGGGGAGCGGATCCGGGCCCTCGAAGGAAGCCGGGACGGCCCTCGCATGCGCATCCTCGGGGGCGGCCCCCTGGGGGATCGGATGCTCCTGCCCGCCAGCGGCGCCAGGCAAGCCATCTCCGAAGCCGATGCGGCCGCTATGCCGCTGGAGGCCCCCGGCCGAGGCATCGGCGACATCTTCGCCCTAAGCACCATGGACGCGATGATGCAACAACCCGAGATCCGCACGGCCCTGGTGGTGCGCGGGGCCGAGACCACCCTCACTTGGTTCGAGAACCCGCGCCAGCAGGCCGCCCGCCTGAGCCGCTGGATGGAATTGCCTGCCACCAACCCCAACATCTGCATCTTCCTCTTCGAAAGCGGGGACTACCAGAGCCTGCGGGACACCGTGGAGCACCTGCCCGCCCTCCCCGTCGCCTTGCGCAACTATATCCTTCGAGGAGAGGCCAGCCGGGGCTTCTACCTGGCCTACATCGGATACCCGGACCTGGCCGAGATGCAGCGCCTCATCGACTATGCCCGCCTGCGCTTCGGGGTTCGGGTGAACTGGGAGGAGCGGGACCGCATGGCGGAATGGATGGTGGCGGAAGGTCTGAAAGCGAGCGAGTGGCTGGGGCGCTTGCGGCTGCTGGGGGAGAGGGGCGGGAGCCTGGACAAAAAGACGGCCCGGGAGCTCGGATGGTTCGCCGCCATCCCGACCGAAGGGGGCCCGGCCCTGGAGCGCCTGGAGCGCCTCATCGGCCTGGAGCCGGTCAAACAGCGGGTTCAGGAATGGGCCCTCTGGATCCAGGAGGAAGCCCGTCGCCGCCAGCTTGGCCTGGCCGGGCGGGGAGAACCCCGCTCCCTGCACATGGTCTTCACCGGCAACCCCGGCACCGGCAAAACCACCGTCGCCCGCCTGATGGGCGAGATCGCCCGCGACATCGGCCTCCTCCGCCGGGGCCACCTGGTGGAGGCCCGGTATGACGACTTAGTCGCCCAGCACGTGGGCGGCACCGCCCCGAAAACCCATCAGCTCATCGACCAGGCCCTGGACGGGATCCTCTTCATCGACGAAGCCTACCAGCTGGCCGAGAAAGAGCGCGGCGGCTTCGGCCAGGAAGCCCTGGACACCCTCCTCACCCGTATGGAGAATGAGCGGGACCGCCTGATCGTCATCGTCGCCGGATACCCGGACCGGATGGAGCAGTTCCTCAACGCCAACCCCGGCCTCCGGCGACGCTTCCCGCCCGACAACGTCATCCACTTCCCGGACTACACCCCCCACGAACTGCTGGCCATTCTTTTCAAGATGTTGCGGGATGAGAACTACGCCTGGACCCCGGAGGCCGAGTCCGCGCTGCGGGAGGTCGTCGAGGGGCTGTATGCGACCCGGGACGAGACGTTCGGCAACGCCGGGGAGATGCGCAACCTCAAAGACGGCCTGATCCGCTGCCGGGCCGTGCGGGTGCAGCGGCAGAACCTCCCTCCCGACGAGCCCATCCGCCCCGAAGACATCCCCGAAACCTACCGCAAGTTCCTCCGGCCCCCCGTCCCGGAGATCGAAGAGCTCCTGCGGGAGCTGGACGGCCTGGTGGGTCTACAGCCCGTCAAGGAGTTCATCCGGCGACAGGTCGCCCTGCTGCGCATGGACCAGGCCCGCCGCCAGCAGGGGCAGCCCGTCCAGCCCCGTTCCCTGCATATGGTCTTCACCGGCAACCCCGGCACCGGCAAGACCACCGTCGCCCGCCTGATGGGCCAGATGCTCCGCTCCCTGGGCATCCTGCGCCGGGGCCACGTGGTGGAGTGCGGCCGGGCCGACCTGGTGGCCGAATACGTCGGCCAGACTGCGCCCAAAACCCTTCGGAAGGTACGGGAGGCCCTGGACGGGGTCCTTTTCATCGATGAAGCCTACACCCTCATCCGCGGCGGGGAACAGGACTTCGGCCGGGAGGCTATCGAGACGTTGCTCAAGCAGATGGAAGATCATCGGGACCGGCTGGTGGTGATCGTAGCGGGCTATCCGGAGGAAATGCGCTACTTCATCGAATCCAATCCGGGCCTCCGCTCCCGCTTCACCCAGTATCTTCACTTCCCGGATTACACCCCCGACGAGCTGAGGGAGATCCTACGCCGCCTGGCCGAGCGGGAAGGCTACCGCCTGACCCCGGAGGCGGCGGAGCGGGCCCGGGCTTATCTGGAAGCCCTCCAGCGTGCCAACCCCCGGGGTTTCGGCAACGCCCGGGAGGTCCGCAACCTGTTCGAGAAGATGAAGGAGCGCGCGGCCCTCCGCTGGCTGGAACAGGGCAGGAGCCCGGATGACCCGGAGGCTTTTCTCTTATTGCCCTCGGATATCCCCGAGTCGGAGGGGATTACCCCAGCGTCGGCCCGGCCTGCCCACCAGCCCTTTAACCTCATCGCCCTGCTTCCTTCCGCTCCGGCCGCCTCCCCCAATTTGGACGCCCTCCGCCGGGCCGTCCTCTACATCGAGGTCCGCATGCCGGACGGCCAGACCGGCTCCGGCACCGGCTTCCTGGTTACCCCCTCGGGCTATTGCCTCACCGCCTATCATGTAATAGAAAATGCGAAAGAGATTTGGGTCTCCTTTGAAACAGAGCCGGAGCGCCGGCTTCACGCCGAGCCCGTGGGCTGGGACGCAGGGGCGGATCTGGCCGTCCTTCAGATCCTCGAAGGAGGGCCCTTTGAGAGCTGGTTCGCCCTGGCCGGCGAGGGGGAGGCCATCCCCCTGGGCGAGGAAGTGGGAGTTTTGAGCTACCCGTTGGGCGAACTGCTGGGGCGGGAGATCACTTATACTCAGGGAACGGTGAGTAGTCTGCGGGAGGGAGGCCGGATCATTCAGCTGGACGCCGTGGTCACCCATGGTAGTAGCGGCGCCCCTCTCTTCCGCCGGTCGGACTTCCGGGTGATCGGCGTCATCCACGGCGGGGTCAAGCAGGAGATCGCCTCCGGCCTCAACCTGGCCATCAGCGTTCAGGAAGTCTACCGTCGCTTCCGGGGCCGCTGAGCCGCGATGGAGGAGAGGCCCATGGCTCAGACCGGAACCTGCCCGATCTGCGAGTGGCCCGTCCGGGAACACCGGCGATGCCCCTGCTGCGGCTGGGAGCTGAAAAGCGATGAGCTGATCCTGGGCGACCCCGGCCTCCCGGAGCGGTTTCAAAGAACATTGAACGAGACCCGGAAGCGCTGGCAGGAGGCGGCCGAAGCCTACCGCGCCGGCCGCATGGGGTTCGGGGAGGAGGCCATCGAACGCCTGCGTCGCCGACTGCAGGAAGAGGGGTTTGGCATTGGAGAGGCCTTCTCCAAATGGGCGAAAGCCAGCGCCCCTGTCCATAGTGCCTCAGGCCTTCCGCAACATCATGCTGGCGGTACTCCCGAAAAAGTCAGGAAGCATCGCCCCTTGCTTGCTGTGGAAAAGGCTCTTTTTCACTTCATCCGTTACTCAAGGGCTTATTTGGCTTTTGCTATGATGGGGTGGTTAATCCCTCTTTTGGAACCGGCTATTGCCCTACCCCTCCTCCTGCTCATCTTTGCCTTGCATCCCATCGTAGCCGCATTGGTGATGATTGCAATTGGTAGTCTGCAGGTTTGGTATGGGGTTTCCCGTGAAATCTACTGGCATGCCATCGCTTGGGGAGCGACGTGGTTCTTAGGGGCCATTGCCGCAGTGGCTGGCGTGTTTCAATGGTACGCCCTTCTTGTCGGCGGAATATTGGGAATTTCGCTTGTCGTTCCTGGCGTTGTTGTTCCGGCTTGGCATGATGTGCTTTGGCCGATAGTGGCGGTAGACCTTCTCTTGTCCTTGTACCACATCTGGGGACCAGCGCTAGGGATTTCTCCGGCAGTTGCTGCCACTGCTGCTACGTTGATGCTTATCGCGGTTTTGGTCGGGGTAGGGGCTTACCAGCCTTTTGAAATCCGGAGGTTTCGTCGGTCGCTCGCCATCTTCCTTGCCTTCGCTGGAGCGGCTTTGCTTCTCTGGCGGCCAGTAGTCGTTCCTGCTGCTCAGTTAGTTACCTCGATGGTGCGGTCTACTGCTCAACTTGCTATCCAAGTGGTTTCTGATTCACCTCTCGGGAAGTGGTATCGGTCCGGCGCGGTCGTTACGATTCAGTCTGACCCCCCGGGTGCGGCGGTACATTTCGACAGCAGACTTGTGGGTGCGACACCGGTGACTCTGGAGAAGGTTCGACCTGGCGAATACCGTGTGGTGCTGAGTAAGCCGGGATACCGGGATGTTTCGCAAGTCGTGGTGGTCAAACGACGAGAATCCCTGACGCTCAGCTTCAAGCTGGATCCGCTGGTGACACCACGACCGATGCGGCCAGCATCCCGCACAGTCTCGCCTCTGGTACCTCCACCACCTCCACCGCCGGAGCCACCTCCACCGCCTCCGCCGCCGGAGCCGCCACCGTCTCCCCCAAATCCATAAGAGGTTTGACGAACTCCCCCTGAACAGATGTTTTGCAGGTGGTCAAGTGCTGGACTGGGGCGCGTCAAAATGCCTATACTATTCAGCTGCGGCCAGTGTCGAGACGGAGGTGATCGGACGTGTGGACTGCGGATAAACGGGTGCTCCTGCTGGTTGTTGTCCTGATCCTGGCAGTAATCGGTCATCCGGGGCTTGCCGAGACTCCTTCGGCGGCCGACTATGTCGACGATGCAATCACGTTCTACAAACAGGAAAACTGCACTAAAGCGATTGAGCTACTAAAGAAGGCGATTGAACTCAACCCCGGATACGCGCGGGCTTACTCATGGCTGGGGCTGTGCTACGTGAAAATAGGACGCACCCGCGAGGCCGTGGAGGCATTCAGGAGGGTCATCGCCCTCGCCCCGGACAGCGAGGATGCGAGAGTGGCGCGCCGGTGGTTGAACCGCCTCCAACCCCCAGCTCCACCGCTTGCCCCGACCGATACATCACAGCCTCCTGCCGCCTCGCGGCCACCTTCTGCGCGGAAAACTCCTTCGCCTGGTCCCGTGTATTTAGTGGACTTGCCGGCAGCTGCGGGCGTCGGGCAAGAGGAGCGGCCGCCACGGGTACAGCTCTTTGGTCAGGTATTTTACAAGGCTCTCGTGCGGGAGCTGTGCGATTCAGGCGAAGAACATGGGTGGAGAGTGTCATACAATCTCCAGCGCAAGTATATCCGGTTCACGGCTCAGGTGGGCTTGGCCGATAGGGAGTTCAGTGGCCGTGTAGTGGCCAAGTTTGTAGTGCGGGGCGATGGGGTTACGCTGTTTGAGAGCCGACCAAAGAAGGTCGGGGACGTGCCAGACACCATCGACGTCAATGTCGGAGGCGTACTACAACTCGAGCTAACAGCGTGGCTGGAGGAGGGGGGAGTGTGGTATTGCGGGAACGTCGTCTGGGCTGACCCACGCGTCTATCCCCCAGAAGCCAGCTTGCCCACACCTGCTGCCCCGCCCGATACATCACAGCTTCCTGCCGCCTCGCGGCCACCTTCTGCGCGGGAAACTCCTCCGCCTGGTCCCGTGTATTTAGTGGACTTGCCGGCAGCTGTGGGCGTCGGGCAAGAGGAGCGGCCGCCACGGGTACAGCTCTTCGGCGAGGTGTTCTACAAGTCTCTCGCACGAAAGCTATGCTACTCGGGCGAGCAGTACAGGTGGAGGGTAGTGTACAATCTGCAGCGTAGGTACGTCCGCTTGACGGCTCGCGTGGGCGTGGCCGACGGAGAGCCAACGGGCTCGGTAGTGGCCAAGTTCGTAGTGCTGGGCGACGGCGCTGTGCTGTTCGAGAGTCGGCCCAAGAAGAGTGGGGACGTGCCGGACAGCCTCGATGTTGATGTGAGAGTCATGCTCCAACTAGAGCTAGTAGCATGGTTGGAGCGAAGTGGCACTTGTTGGGATGTTGTCTGGGCTGACCCACGCGTCTATCCCCCAGAAACCAGCTTGCCCACACCTGCTCCAGACAGGGCTGGCCCTGGGAGTGGCTCTACGCCGCCTTCAGTTACGAGTGTTGCTGGAGGTGCCAAGCCAGCGCCTGCGGCGGCTACCCCTACCTCTGCCGCGAGAGCAATAGCCGTTTTCCCGTTCGCGGACAGCTCGGGGAGTTATAGCAATGCAGGGACGAGAGTCGCCAGCGCCGTGCTTGAGGAGCTGTTCAAAATGGGGAAGGTGGAGACGGTTAGTCAGCAGCGACTGAGCCAAGCCGCCACGGGTCGCGTGGATCCGCTGGACGTAGAGGGGGCGCGGCAAGTAGCCCAAAAAGTGGGAGCGCGCTGGATTGTGCTGGGGATTGTGGAGCGCTACCAAGTGCACCAGGGCACTGCTCTGAAGTTGATTTTCGTGACTTACTACAAAGAGGCATTTGTAGACGTCACATTTCAGGTCATCGACGTAGCTACCGGAGAACGGATTCTCACGGACCGGTCCAACGTGAAGCTGCAGTCGACCGCTTTAGAGCCGTACCAGTTGCCCCCAGATGGCGACATGTTGCGCAAAGCCACCCGCCGCGTGGCGGTCGACATCGCCCAGAAGGTCGCTCTGGTGTGGGCGCAGCATACTCGCGAATGACCTGTTACTATCTTTGCACTTTTCTGACTATGCGGCCAAGGGGGCGCAGAGCTGCCCGGCGGTGACACCTATGCGGAACTGAATCTTGGATCCAAAGCATGAGGTTGCGTCAGTGTTCGGTCTGGATGGCCCGGCGGACATCGGCCCCAAGTAACGTGTTCTCCCGGCCATTGGGCCTGAAGACGGGCCCGCCGCTTGTCCAGCAAGTAGGCCAGGCAGGAGACCAAGGTCCAGAGGCGCACGATGGCGGTTTGGTAATGATCGCTACCCAGCAGGTCCTTACAGTTTTCGAAGAGGGTCTCGATGTCCCAGCGCACAGCCAGCATGGGCATCACCTTCTGGGCATCGGCGTCGAGCAATCTGTTGTCCCCGTAGCAGGCCTGATCCAGGGGCGAGGAAAGGCTTTTGCGGATGACCAGCACTAGGGTGGGGCCGAGTTTCCGCACCCAGGTCCGCGTATGCCCACCCGCCTGGGAGGGCCAGGGGACCTCGGGGAGACCAGCGGCATAGTCGCTCAGTAAGTGGGGAAGCGTAGCTGACCCTGGAGGGCAACACCTGCCGGGAGAACGAGGGGGATGGCATCGCTTACTTCGGCAACGCAGGCGGGGTGGCCCGTGGCAACAAGTGTGCCAGCAACGGTTACGACGGCATCTATGTGACCTTTACTGCCCGCCCTATTTGGCTGGGCAAAGGGACATGCAGTGGCAGAAGACCTACGGGGGGTCAGGCGAGGATGAGGCCCATGCCATTGCCCTGAGGTCCGACGGGGGCTACGTCGTGGCGGGGGTGAATAAGCTTCCCATTGTGGATGTGGATGTCTGGGTTTTGAAGTTGGGGGCCGATGGGAGCATCCGGGGGTGTCCGTCGGACTTCGTTCGGGATTCCGCGGCCTCGGTGACTTCGACCGCCGTGCGTCCCCGAAACTCATCGGCCGTCGTGCGGACGACTTCTGCATTGGTGCGTGCGTCATCGGCGGCCGTAAAGACGACATCCGTATCGCCCACACCGGTCTGCAGGGGTGAGTGATGGGTAACGAGTAACGAGTGACGGGTAAGGGGGGAAAGTGACGAGGTGACGGAGTGACGAAGTGATGGAGTGACGGGGTGACGAAGTGACGGAGTGACGAGCCGTACTGCCGTATTGCCGTATTGCCCGATTGCCGTACTGCCCCCTCAGCCCATCTTGTATCCTCATCCTGCATCTTGTATCATTATCTGTTGCTCCATCCTTTTTTGTCATAGGAGGAGGGCCATGAAATGCTCCCAAGGCCACGAGAATCCGCCCCATTACCGTTTCTGCGTCCTCTGTGGGGAACCCCTTCCGGGGCCTTCGGCCTCTCCGGGACCGGGAACGGGTAGCCCCCCGGGGCCGGCTCCCGGCATCGAGGCGGCTCCTTCCGTCCCCGCTCCGTGGACCCCGGCGGCGGCCCGGCCGGTCCCCACGGTATGGCCCCCCATGGGCGTAACGGTAATTGTTTTTTATTTTATTTTCAATGCCATTGGGTATGCAGTTGGTGCAATAGGGGTCGCCGCGATTGCAGGGTTGGGTAGCGGAATTGTTTCGGAACTTGGTCCGCTAAGAGAAGTACTACGAGGCGAGATGAATCCTCAAACGGCTCTGTTTTTACTTGGCCTAATAGCAGAGCTGGCGTATTTCTTGTCTCTGTTTTCTGCCGCCACGGCCGTGGGTTTGTGGAAGCAGAGAAAGTGGGGACGCCAGTGGGCGATCCCCCTGGCATGGATCAATGCGGCTTTTGCTTTGGTGGCAATGGGTCTTGCTTTCACTTCATACACGGTTCTGAGTGGGCTCGTGAGCGTCGGTCTCGCGCTGTGGATTATGGTACATCTGAACCAATTGGCCGCCGCGTTTGAAGAATGAGGCCCCTGGACTTAAGGGGGTGACGGGTAACAAAAGTGACGGGGTGACCGAGTGACGACGTGACGGAGTGATGGAGTGACGAAGGGACGGAGTAACGGAGTGACGGGGTGACGGAGTGACAAGCCGTATTGCCGAAGTGCCTTTCCGGCCTACGGTCTTCCCGGCCGATCCCTGTAGGACCGTAAAGGCGCCCCTGCCCACTGCATGCGGTACGACTGGATTCTTTCGGGGGAGGGCATCTATGCAGAACCCCGCCCTGTTGGGCATAGGCCTGGGAGCCTTGGTAGCTGGCTTGGTGTTAATGGGCATATGGATTTCTCTCGTCCTTCGAGTCCTGCAAGCCTTACTCCCCGTGGCCCTCATCGGGGTTGGTATCACCTTGGTCTTGCGCGGAATGGGGAAGACATGGTCCGAGGTCGGGCGTCAGGTGATCCAGGGGTTGCAGGTCGTCCCGGCCGGGAGCGGGACGCCGTGTCCGAACTGTCAACGACGGAATCCGCCGGGTGCCCGCTTCTGCGGTCAGTGTGGCTCAGCATTGGGGGTTCATTCGTGACGGGTACGAATAGTGCATCATCTATTTTTGGCTTTCGATACTTATTTAGCGTCTGGGGGTTATAAGGTGGCCCACAGCGGGGGAGGGAACAGGGGAGAAAGCCGGGCCGGGGCCGTCCGGACCGATGTCGGGTAGGTCAGCGTCTCTCGGCCGTATTGCCTCAGGGTTTGAAGCAGGCTGGCCAACACCGCATGGGTTCGGGCCCCTCGAGAGGTCTTGTTGCGGCCAAGGACCGCCGCCAACGCCCTCGCCCCCCGCCGCCCCCGTCGCCGACGACACCTGCCGGGGATGGCGCGACCGCACCCGCTTCCGACATCGACGACAGTAGCCACTCTCGTCGCGAATTTTCTCTTTGGACAGGTCCTCCGGAGGGAGAACAGCTCTGTTGCGAACCCGAAAGCCTTGGCGCGAAGAGATCGGATTTCACACGAGAGCGAGCAACGCGAGCTCTACCGTCCGCTGCAGCGATGTGTTAGCCGACGCCAAGAATCTCTCCCCCGCGTCGTCGGGGTCGTGAGGAGGCCCCCCCACTTGGGCAGCAAAGCATTCCCGCTCGGGGCTAAGTCCCAGTGCCATCAACCTGTAACTCGCCAGAAACGTACCGTGTTTAACACCCCTGTCCCGAAACCACTGAAGGGCAGTTCTGCTCACCTCTACGGCGATGTCCCGCCTACCCGCCTTGGCGTGGTAATCACCCAGCGCTTGCGCCACATAGGCAAGCCCGCGCTCATCAGAGGCTTCCTGAAAGGCACACTTCGCGGCGGCGAATAGTTGGGCCGCCTCCTCCTCCCGCCCCGTCCACGCACTCAGTTTGGCCAGGCTCAGCAAGACGAAAGCTTTTCCGACCAGGTGGCTGCAGTCCTCGAAGGACCTAAGCGCTTTCAGGAGAAGCACGCGAGCGCGGTCTGTCTCCCGGACCTCACCGAGCACTTCGCCCATCCCTCTAAGTGCCCATCCCTCAGCTCGCCTATCGCCGATCTGTTGGGCAAGACTGGCAGCCGCCGAAAAGGCCGCATAAGCTTCGCTAAGTCGGCCTTCGCATTTGCGAATCTGGGCTAGGCCCTCACTGGCCCAAAGCACACCGCGGACGTCCCCAAGTTGTCGAAACATGGCACCGGCGGCGATGTGGTAGCGTTCGGCAATGGAGTAGTGGCCCAGGATTCTCGCATTTTCGGCCAACCCAGCCAAAAGGTACGCCTCAAGCGATGGCACCTTCCCCTGCTCCAATAGCGCACGGGCGCGCTGAAGCTGGTGGATAGAGGCGCGGAAGTCTCCGAGCTGTCGCTTCAGATTCGCGTGAAACCAGAGGGTCCATGCGTACTCCTCGCGGTCACCCAGCTGCCAATAGCATCGCGCTGCTCGCTGGAAGCCTTCCTCAGCGCTCCTTACCATTCCAAGCCGTCGGTAGCACTCGGCTGCTGCCCGCTCTGCTCTCGCATAGGCTGCTAGGTCACCGCTGCGCATCCCCGCGCTCGCGACAGCCCTGCACACTGTTAAAGCGTCCGCATAGGAGGTTCCCGCCGAAAGGTCCGCACCTAGACCAGCAAACTCAACAACGAACACGCTGACGCTCCGTTCGCTCATCAAAGGAGATTCTCCATAACTGATGGGAGAGTACTCGACCCTCTGCTCCGGGCCTCGAGCTGTTGGAAAGCCCAGTCGCCCCTCATAGTCCACGTCTTACCTGGCGGCCTCCTCTTCGGATCGAGCACTCGAAGCGCCAGCTCGGCCCTAAGGTAGCCCCAGGCCACTCCTCTCTTGAGATACTCACTTGATGCCTCGCAGAGTAACCTTCTCGCGCCATCTAGATCCCCAGCGAGTCGGCGCACCTCGGCCAAGCCCAAGGTACAATGTATCGCTTCGAATCCCAGTGGCTCTCCTTCTAAGACGCATAGACCGCGTGCGTGCTCGAAGCGCTCGCGCGCCTCCTCGACTTCGCCCCTCTGCAGGCTCTGCGCAGCGCGGATCAGCCAGTAGTAGATCTTGCCAAAAAGGTAGCCTGTCTTGTCGGCCAAATCCCTTAGCTCAGCGAGAACCTCATCCGCGTTCTCGCCAAGCGTTCTGTAAAGCTCGGCTTTGCTCCGAAGGACTCGTGCGAGCAACCTGTCGTCGCCCTCCTGCCTTGCGAAGTTTTCGACTTCCGTGTAGCAGTCGCGTGCAGCGCCCCAAACTCCGAGAAGCCTGCATGCCTCGCCTTCTCCAAGGAGAGACCACGCCTTCGGGGAGACCTCCGAGAATTTGTACCGTTTAAATAGACCTTGAAATTTGCGGCGCGCTCTCGAATAGTACCCGAGCTGCCTTAGCATTTCTGCTACCATGCGCTCCCCATGAAGACGGTAGAGCTTTGCGATCTCGAAAGTTGCGGGATCTGCTTTTTTGGCACAGTCCTCAAGCGCCTTCAACTCTGATTGAAGAAATTTGTACTCCTGAAGCGCAGCGCGCGGATTTCCTTCAATGATAACGCGCTTCACCATGATGCGGCCCGCGGCAATACGTAGAAGGTCCAGGCGGGTTTGAAAGTCAGTGAAATTGCACCTCCGAGCATGCTCCTCGGCGAGTGCATAGTACCTCAGGGACTCATTGAAGATCCCCAGATGGCGATACTGCTGGGCGAGTAGCAGAGCACTCTGCACAATACGCCTTTCATCGTTAGCCTTAAGGGCGTGTGAAAGAGATCGGTCCGCCCACGAGATGGCCTTCCGGTGATCCCCGCGTCGGGCGTAGGCTTGCGCTAAAAGGTCGCACGCGTCCGGGTCGAGTGTAGCCGCTTTCTCAGGGAGAGTAACGGACAGAGGAACCTCTAGCTTGCGACTCGTCTGCGCTCGGATGAAGTCACGATTAAGGTCTTCGACCTGGGCCATGAGGTCCGGATGAAAGAACTGAACCTCAATATTGGCTTGGCGCAGGCGAAGTACTCCTTTACCGAGGATGTCTGGGTTAGGATCGAGCATCCCGATAAAGACTCGGCGGACGCGTCGATCCACGAGGCGATCCGCGCAGGGCACCTTTGGATGACTACGCGTTGTGCAAGGTTCAAGTGTGGTGTAGACCGTTGCACCGGCGACGTTTTGATTCCCCAACTTCCTCTCAAGCGCGACGAATTCGGCATGTTGACCAGGGTCCAGTTCGCCACGGTACGCGGTGGTAACTTTACCATCAGCCGTGACGACCACGACGCCGACGAAAGGATGGGGATTTTCGTCCTCGGGCACGCATCGTCTTGCTTGTGCAACAGCCATCTCCATGTAGCGCACATCTTCTTGGGTCATGGCAATTTTCCCGACCTGGTTTTTTCGTGGGTGGCCCGGTCCTCCAGGGGTCCCACACACTCCGGACAGGCCTCCAGCGGGACTTCCACCGTCTCCCAGATGGCCTCCTCGGGCGGCCGACTCCGGCAACGGAACTGCCCCCGCCCCGGACGACGGCCCGGTGGCTTCGGCGAGGGCTTCGGCTCATCCCGGGAAAAGGGCGCCGCCGAACGCCGACCCCGCCGCACCTCGGCTTCCAGGCTGGTGATCCGCTTCCGGCCCTTCTCCAACTGCGCCTGGAGCCGTTCCCATTCAGCCAAGAGCCGCTGACAATTCGGACACCTGGACTTCGCAGTCATCTATATAACCTATCCAGAGACGCTAAACAAGTACCGGGCGGTGTTGACCAACAACGGCCAGCCGGTCCGGCGGTACAGGTCTGGTCGCCGGTTCACCAGTAAGATAAGATTAAGATATAATCTGGCCCGCAGGGGCCGGGCAGGATATGTGCGAGGAGACAAAATGGGACGCGACGAAAAACAGGGCTCCGCCACGCACGACAAAGACACTGTGCGGCAGCGACTACCGCGGCGCGTCCTCATGCGCTTTATCACATCCTACACTGGAATCATATTGGCTCTTGTCGCCTACTACATCACAACCCATACAACCGAGTACCCTGGTGAGCCGAAAATCATTGGTATAAGTGCCATTGCCACAGCGGTTGTCCTTACTGCATTGGCACTCTCATCGAGGGCCCGGAGGGCTTCCGGAACAGCCGTCATCCAATCCCGTCAGGAGCGTGGCCCGTCTCGTGAAGTTCCCGCTCCACCTCCCTCCGCCTCCGGGCCAGAGCTCGAGCCCACTATCGGTGGGGTTGTGGCACCGCCGACACGGAATTATCTCCGTGAGCTTGTGGAGCTCGCTGGCCAGCAAGCTGAGTCTGAACTGCAAAATGTCGACATGGCGCTTTTCTCGCCCCCAGCCTTTGATATTCTCCGGGCAACCATTAGCGAGTTCATAATTGAGCTAGTGAAGGAGTCGATTAAGGTATCAAAGCGGGATCGGGCTGATACAATTTCTGCTAAACACGTTACGAAGGCGAGCGAGTATCTTGCAGCCCACCACGGCCGCCAGTTCTTCCGGCACTTCGGAACCCTTGGGGGTCTTCTCCTAGGGGCATCTATCTCGAACTTCTTAGCCATGATATTAACTATATCAAAAACAATTAGTATAACAATAACATTCGTTATGGCGATCATCGGGGCAGGTATGCTTGGCTTCCATTTCGCGGGGAAGGACTAGATGGTCTACCTCGGGACCCACGGGGGCCGGCTCTTGCACCACTGGCCTCTCCACCCAGCTAACAAGCCACTGCAGCCGACCGCCTTCGGCGGCTGAGCGGCATGGCGTTAGACGGCGAAAGCATGATCACGGAGTACGAACTTTACTCGGATGAGCGGCGCGTATCGTTTTCAGGACGGCGGTACCTGTTCGTTGGCGGCGTTGTTTGCACACAGACGGGTCGGGATCGCTTGCTCTACTCCCTCTCCCAAGTCCGGAGTAGTTACCACCTTCTGCGTGAGATGAAGTGGGAGAAAGTGTCCCACCGGTACCTTAAGGCCTACAAGTCGTGGGTTGACGTGTTCTTCGATGACCCGTTCTCAAGGTTCTCAGTTCTCTGGCTCGAGCTGTCCAGCCCCGATTGGCAATCGTTTACCCCGCGGCCTGATCGGCGTGCATCCAAGGACGATCGCCTGGCGTCGGTGTTTTACCAGTTCCTGCTCGTCACCTTCGGTCCCCTCCGGGATATGAAACGCTGGTGGGTGTACCCGGACGCGGGTCTATTCTCTCGCGATACCGTGCTTAGTCGCGTCGAGTTCCTCTTCAATCGGACTTACAAGAGGGCATTCGGGCCCAAGAGTAGCAGGATTATTCGCCTGGCTCGGTCCCGCGACTCCCGCCGCACCGACCTGATCCAGCTTGCGGACGTTCTCCTTGGCGCGCTCACTTTTCGCATCCTTGGCTCCGAACCGGACAGCCCAGCCAAGCGCCATCTCGCCCGTTACTGTAGCGCGAGACTGGATCGTGAGCCTCGCACACGCCGGGGCTTGGAAAGGCTGATGGTCAGGAAGTGGCAGCCCCCCGCTCGCTTCAAATACTCCTATGGCTAGACGCCGTCTAACAACGGCATGTAGCGGATGGCGCTACGCGCCGCCGATGCTGGGCGTTAGGCGGCTATTGGGAGGCGGATACACACTATGAGGCGGTGCGCCAGCTCTCACCCGAGGACTTAGCGGCCTTTCGTGCCTGGTTCGTTGAGTTCGAGAGGGTGCCCCAGGGTTAAAGGTACTGCCCGAACCCGTCAGGATCGTCAGGTAGGAGTACCTGACGCACAAGGATCTGATACTGACGCCAAATTCTCCAAGCGCGTTAGGTCCCGGGGATGACGCAAAATTCTTTGACGACCCTGGCCTGACAGACCTATGGGGTCTTTTTCCCCGTCTGAGGCGGGGGCCGCCCGCCGGCTCGGGCTCATCCGCGTCGGGTGCCTCGACACAATAGTGCTTTGGTGTTAAGCTAGGGGCCAGGAGGCACGACCGTGGTCCGAACGGCGCGTCTGAACATCTACCTGCCCGACCCGGAGGTCCGCCGCCGGGTCAAGGTGGCCGCCGCCCGGCGGGACCTGTCCGTCTCGGAGTACTGCGTGCGGGCCATCCTCCGGCAGTTGGCCGAAGATGGAGAATGGCCCCCCGAGGGGACGGAGGGGATGCCCGCGACGGAGGCTCGGGAGGAGCAAGACAGTCATGAGGTTCGTTCATGAAGGCATGGCCGGATTGGGATGAGTTCTTGCGTCGTCTTCGGGAGGACCCCGTCTTTCGGGAGGAGGTCCGGCGGCAGGTCCTGACGGAGGACCTTTTGAATCTGCCGGCCGTCGTCCAGACCGAGTTTGCCCGAGCTTTCGGACTTATCGCCGACCTGACGGAGCAGGTGCGGGAGAATAGCCGGCAAATCGCTTCCCTTACGGAGCGGATGGAGCGGGTCGAGGGGCAGATGGCCGCGCTGACGGAGCGGATGGACCAGGCGGAGGCCCAGATTCAGGAAAATGGCCGGCAGATTGCGGAAAATAGCCGGCAGATTGCCTCCCTCACGGAGCAAGTCCGGGAGAATAGTCGTCAGATTGCTGCTCTTACGGAGCGGATGGACCGGGCAGAGGCTCAGATTCAGGAAAACGGCCGGCAGATTGCCTCCCTTACGGAGCAAGTCCGGGAGAATAGTCGTCAGATTGCCGCGCTGACGGAGCGGATGGACCGGGCGGAGGCTCAGATTCAGGAAAACGGCCGGCAGATCGCCGCCTTGACGAAGGCCCTACGGGACTTTCAGGAGGCGGCCGAGCGGCGGTTTGCCGCCCTGGAGCGGGAGGTGGCGGGCCTCCGGCAGGATGTAGAAGGCATCCGGCGGGGCCAGGCCCGCCTGGAGGGGACGGCGTTGGAGGTCTGGTGGGCTCAATATGCGCCTTCTTACCTGGGTCGGTGGTTTCGCAAGGTGCGGGTCCTGACCCGGGAGGCGCTGAACGATGAGCTGGATGCCGCCGAGGATGAGGGCCGGCTTACGGCGGAGGATGCCGAAGAGGTCCGAAGGACCGACGTCGTAGCGGTGGCCCGGGACCGCAAGACGCGGGAGGAGGTCTGGGTCGTTGTGGAGGTCTCCGCCACCGTAGGGTTGGAGGACGTCACCCGGGCCAAGCGTCGGGCCGACATTCTGGCCCGCCTGGGTCGGAGGGCCGTGGCCATCGCCGTCGGCAGGGAGGCAAGACCCCCTGTTCGGGCCAAGGCGAGGGGGCTCGGCGTGTGGGTCATCGAGGACGGCCGTCGGACCGTGCCGGAGGACTCCCCGCTCCGGGAGACGAATTAGGGGTGAGGTTCGGGATGGGGATTCCGGAACTGCTGGAGCGTCTTCGAAGCGATGACCCGGAGGTTCGGCGGAGGGCCGCCGAGGCCCTGAGGTGGAAGGGCCGGGCCGAGCCGG